>Ga0247837_1001996_pt1 | contig 40064 bp, 35 predicted proteins | sample LaCtaG_2_FD_187115 | JGI IMG/M metagenome (GOLD analysis project Ga0247837, IMG submission 187115) | Freshwater microbial communities from meromictic Lake La Cruz, Castile-La Mancha, Spain - LaCruzMarch2015_14.5m | ecosystem: Environmental > Aquatic > Freshwater > Lake | place: Spain: Castile-La...
TTAGCTATATGGAAATGGCTTACGGAACTAGCCTGGGAAGCAGAGGAGTGGTAAAGCTGGCAGAGAAACTGCGCAAATTAGCGAAGTAGGGATTATTTCTGCCTTCTCGAAGCCAGCAAAGCTACAAAAATAGGTAACTCGCCCCAATTAGTTTCCAAATCACTCACTCAGCACTGCTCCTTCAGTCTCTTCTCCCAGCCATTATTGTAGCCTCTCTGTCCCTAGTCCCTTATAAACCATAACAATGGGACTTGGCGCCAAGTGCAGCCCCAGCCTCCTCTCCAGTTACCACGCCATCCATCGCCACCTCAAGTGCAGGGCAGACCTGTACACTTACTTCGCACAGGGCAGAGGGGGACTCATGCCTGCACTGCAGACCTGTGACTCGGACTTCTTGCTACAGTTGCTAGCGGGGGAGAAACTGCTTCTTGTGAAGCCTGAGACTCTACCCTCTGACGAAGCTCTGGCCACCTGCAGTCTGAGTCGCAAAAAGATGGCCAAACTGTGTTCTCTGCACCCTATAATCAGCAACTACCTGCCCAACGACCCCAGTCGAGTACCTCTCGAGCACCTCTGCTGTCTCCTCTATGCCCTGGACCCTCAACAGTACGCAAGTCAGGTGAAAGACGCCACTAGCAAGCCTGCTTTGCGCTATAAGAAGCACAGGTCTAGGTCCATACGAAGGGAGTTTGCAGACATTTTGCTGAAATTGCAAGCGAGTGGAGAGGGCTTGGAGGACTTCTTGGACTTGGGGAAGAGGAAAGCGGGGCCTGGGGAGACCGTTCGCAGTCCTGCGTAGACAATTAAGGATTAAGAGTAGGGATTTGCCTCCTTTCTATGCTCTTTCCCTGATGTCAGTGGGGGAAAGCGAGCGAATTCTGCGTATTTTCACAGAAAGAGGTCTCTCTGCAACCTAGAAGTACCCAAATAGCACTAGTTCAGACTGACAGCATCATTTCAAGCTCTCACTACTGCCAGCTCATAGTCTAATTCGCTCAGTTGTGGGACTTTAGTGCTTTACTGTGCTTGCAATGTGAGGGAAGGGGCCTACCACCCTGCGAAGTCACTGCGATTTCCACTTATGTCTGCAAATCCGGTCCTTGCGACCTATTTCAAGCTTGCTTTGGCAGATATTTCACTGAATTCTACAGAGACTGTTGAAGCAAGCTTCCTAGAGGCTGTACACAGCTCGCCAAGTTCTAAATCAGCATTAAAAGCCAGTAGTTGAGTGCAAGAAAACAGACAGAACTGAAAACAGCCCTTTTGTACCTAAAACAGTAGTACAATTAGTCGAGAAAATCACTAAATTTGCTGCAATTGCATCATCAGACCAGATAATTCCTGAAATAACGCCTTTTCGAGTAACACCCAAACATGTAAATGCATTTTTATGCCTATTTAGCATTGAAAGTGGTCTAATGTGAGCGGTTTTGTTGGTTCTGTGTGCAGGTTTGGCAGAGAGAGTTGGACATCTGCTAGAATTGAGCATTTCCACTGGTTATAGTTGAAAGCCTGTACTGCAATTCACCAAAATACCCTGCTGCAGCTGGTATATTTCCCTCTAAAGCAATTTAAGGTGTGATTTTCTATCATTTTGTGAGACAAAAGGACGTTTCCTTGAGAATTCAGTTAAATTCGCACTTTTTGTGATTGAAATACCAATTTACTGAGTGAAATAGGATTTTTATTGCTGTAAACTGACTGCATCTAGGCAGAAAGGCAATTTCACAGTTTTATTTCTCTAGCAACTTCTTTTGTCGCTTTATTGACAGTCATTCTAGCATGCAACTGCCCAATATACTTGAATTTATAAGGGAATATATACTTCAAACTAGCAAAGACGTGTTTCTCCCTGGCCCTTTTCTATCCAATTCAGCAGAATTAGTGACTTTCAGGGCTGTTTCAAGTGCAGAAACTGCGAATCGGGCCTAACTGGCATTACCCCGCAGCAACTTGACCATGACTAGTATAGAATGACCCATCGCCGTCTGTCAGAAGCCTCTATGGGCCACATAGCGAAGACTCTGGCTCAGTTCTCTGAGAACTGGACAGCTCGACCAACTCCCCAGGCGACCACAGCGAAGTTCCTGTGTGTACGGTTCGAAGTGCAGGGAGTGAGGCCTGGCACCGCAGTGGCGTTGCTGGGTAACAGCACTATACTGGGGATGTGGGATTTCGGACACATGCTAGCACTCACTCCCAGGCCGGGAAGCCCAGTTTGGAGCACTGCAGAAGTGGCCATTCCCGTGCTGGCCAGTCAGTTTTCCCTGGAGTACAAGTACGTCCTGATCGACTCCGTATCCTCCACTTAGGCCGGATTCCCCACTGCTGAGAATGGTGTGCGTCGCCTCAGTGTCACTTTCCTCTTCACGCACCAACAGCGGTGGACTGTTTGCGACAGACTCACAGACTTCCACACTCACGTCCTCGACCCCAGTGTGCACTTCCCTCTACTGCAAGAGCTCAAGCCGGACAGTGCTCTCCGGGAAAGGCTGAGAGAGGTGAGACAGTACTTCGAAAGGAAAAGAGGGAAAGTGAAGTTGAGGGACTTAATGGTGCTTGCCCATTTGCTGAAAGTGTGGGGAGGAGCAGGCATGCAAGGGGAGGAAAAGCTCATTTTGGAGCAGGTTTTGCGTCTAACGGAAGTACTATATCAGCACAACTTGAGGGAAATTCAGCCGTTGCTGCGGGAAATAATGCGGCTTCTGGCGGGCTGCTGTGGTGCCTTTCGCCAGCTCCAACAGAGCATACTGACCCGCAGCATAGTGGAGCAGGCGAAACTGCCGCTGGGCTGCCACTGCACAGAGTTGCTGGACATCCTTTCCGACTACTTCAACCTCTCCCCTCACGGCTCTCAAGAACCCGCCGCCCGGCTCCTCCTTCTCAACTCCATCCGCCGCTACTTGCAGCGCCTGGAAACTCGCAGTGCTGCCCCCAGTCTCCTGAAGATATACGACGTGTGGCTGGAAGAAGTGCAGTTGGACTACTGCAAGGCCTGTGTAAGCGCAAGTGCTGGACTGATGAGTGACTTGCACACACTGACCTTGGTGATGGAAGCACTGGAGATGTCGGGAGTGGGGTGGGACAAGGCGAGAGTGTACCGCAGAACACTGGAGGATGCGAGTGATGTAGACTACGAGGCGGTGAGGGGAGTCGTCAGGGAAGTGCTGGCGATGTATTTGGAGTGGCTGGAGAAGTATGTAGAGGCAGAGGGGTTGAGCAGCAACAGGGAGCCACTGCCTCTGTACCCCGTCCTCACAGACATCCTGCAGCGCTACTCCCTCTGCGTCCTGCCTCTGCTTTCTCGCTTGCTCCTCAGTTTAGACCGCAAGCTGGCCTGTGTGCACTACATTCCGCTGGTCTGTGGAACTGCTACTGGCAAAGTAACTGTCGCTGCCAGACTCAAGGACCTGCCTACCTACTCAGCGCATATCCTCCTCACTCCCCACCTCTCCTCCGCTCCCAGTCTGCCACCCAGCGTCAAAGCTGTCATATTGACCAGTGAAGGGGAGATCGATGCACGGCTAGTAGCCTATTGTAGAGGGAGAAAAATGGTCCTAGCGGTAGCTGTGGACTGCCTACCGCCGCCTACCTGCGTGGAAGTGCACGTTTTCCCCTCCACGCTCACATTTATGTGACAATAAGGACTTACAAGAAGGTGATTTTCGACTTCTTTCCCGGAACTTTGACCGTTTCTATCTTTACCTCGACTTCAGCCTGCGAACTGACTGCCTCATCTAGCAGTCTCGAGTACTCTTCCTTGAGTGTCCTCAGCTCCTCGTCCTCCATCTCCTCCTGCATGCCTTCGAACTGCTCCACCAGTGTCAGCTTCTGTACCACAGGCTTGCTGGCCTTCACTGGGCCTTGGCCGGGGAATAGACTGATGTGCTGGCGTTTGGTCAAGTCCAAGTCTTGTCTCACAGGGGAATTACTGCGTGCCCTGCGTTGGAAGGGCAAAAGCACTTTATCGTCTCCCTCTCTATCGGGGGAAAGTCCACGTGACGGCGACAGTTTGGTGGGGTTGAAGTCCATCAGTTGCTTGGCGTTCACTCCCAGCTTCTCCAGTTCCTGCTTGAAGCTTTTCTTCGTTAGCTTGCGTTCCTTTCTGCGGGAAGGGACGAGGTGAATGCTTCTGATGACGTTGGCTTCCACGTATTCATCAGTGTCCAGGTCTTCTTGGTCAGGCTCCACACTGGGCTTGAGGTTAGTAGAGGACTGAGTGGACTTGTCACTGATGTCAGAGGCAAAGAGAGGGGATTTGATGTTGGGGAAGGGTGGGCTTCTGGGCTCCATATATTAGCAGTGCGGGGGAAAGATGAATAGTCGAAGAGTGGCAGTTTGAACACGGCCTAGGTAGTGCCATAGTCCCAAATAAGCACTGCACCTGACTAAAGTGCAGAGGACGAGTAATGCCTACGTCAGTTACTAGTTGGACTTCCAAAGCAGCACGAAGACGGAATCGAAGTAACTCATGAAGATATAGCGCTTGGTCTGGTGCACGATATGACTGCCGAAGTCTCTGCCCACCACGCAGTTCCACACGTATTGGTACTGATTGTCGAAGGCTTTCTTGATTTGGTTCGCGATTTCTTTCTCTTGCCGACCTGACTCGAAGGCTTGGGCTGCGGTAGACACTGCAAACTGCTGCATTTCGTCCTCCATGTCAACCGCCAGGATCTTCATCTTCGCCTGTCCTGCCATACTTATATAATTACACTCGAGCCTGCAAAGCCTGCATCAGCACCGTCACTCGGGCTGTAGACCTGTCTCGCTGTTCCCTCAATGCTCTTATTTTCTGTTCCTTCTTCTCCAGCCTGGCTTTCAACTGTTCAATGTACGTGCCTATTCGCTTGCTGATGACCACCGTGCCTTCCCCCGCCTTGCGGTAGTAGCTGCAGTTCGACAGGTCTAGGTGCGACTGCGGCTCTTCGAAGGAATTGTTCAGTTTCCCGACTTTCCCGCCTTCTTCCTCCAACTCTCTGATCTTCGCCTGCGTAGGGAATACGAGGAAGCCTTGGGACTGCTCGTTCAGCTCTGAGCGTAGGTTGTATGACTCAGAGTGGAGTTGGGTGATTGCCTGCAGGTCAGAGAGATGGTCGAGCGCATGCGCTTCGCATCGCTTTCTCTCTTCTTCCAGAGTCCGCTTCAGTTGGAGGTTTTCCGCCTGCAGGTCCTCGAGGGTGTCTTTGATGCGGCCCGTTGGCTCGAGTCGTTGTGAGAGAGTGACATTGTCTTTGCGGAGCTTGGCAAAGCAGAGGTGAGTGAGGGACTTGAGGTAGAGTTGGCTTTCTGCGTCGTTGAGGCGCATCTGCAGTCTTTCCTGGTCCAACAAGGCCTCTTCCAGCTGCTTCACCTTCTCCTGCAGTTGCGCATAGGACCGAGTCAACGCCACTCTTTCATCCTCCCTTTGCTTCAACGTCCCCACTACTCGCTCATACTTTTCCGCAGAGAAGCTAAAGTCCTCCTCCTCCGCCAAGTGGCAGTACGCTATCAAATCTTGAAAAATGAAATGCAGCGACTCTTCCTCATTCTGATGACACGTTTCCTCCAACTTCGTAGTGAACAGACAGGACTGGTCCTGCACCTCAGCACTCAATTCACTTAAAGGCAGGCGCAGGGACCCTCGCGAAACTTCCGACTTGCGTGCAGGCTGGCTGAATCTTTGAGACTCGAGAGAGATCGGGTCGCTGGAGACTTTGTGGAAGTCTTCCCCTTCGCGACTGCTGGTTTTGGCGTGTCCCCAGTCTGGACTGGACAGAACAGTGGACTGGTGGCGGTCTTTTATCAGTTTGCGGAAGCGACTGGAGCGCAGGGCTTTCAGCTTCTCTGCATTGCGGATGAACAGCCCGGCTTCCAGCAGGGTGAAGTCCCAGGGTCCAGCGTCTTGACTGAGGGTTTGGAGGAGGACTGGGTTGCCGGCCAGACGCACAGCACAGAGAGAGGACCAGTGCAGAGTGGAGATTTCGCTGCCAGTCGCTAGAGCGTTTTCCCCTAGGTCTGCCTCTGTGAGTGCAGGCATGCGTTTAAAGTCTTCAAGCGATGCAATTTGGTTCTGCGCAGCATAGAGACACTTCAGAGCAGGCAGCAGGCCTCCTATGTTGACAGCAGTGAGTTGGTTCTTCGAGACATCGAGAGTGTGCAAGTGCTTGAGTCCTTGCAGCGCTGTGAGGGAAGTGAGTCGGTTATCAGAGAGACAGAGATGCTCGAGTGAGGGGGGAAAGGGCCAAAGTCGCTCCAGGTTGTTGGTGCTGAGGCTGAGTTTGCGCAGGTAGCGGAGTTGCTGGATTTCGGGCAGGGTGTTGAGCAAGTTGCCTGTGAGGTCGAGATCTGTCAAGTTTTTGAAGGCTCGTAGGCCGGGGAGCGCAGCGGCAGCCTTGTGTGTCCAAGCAAGTGTGACCAGAGCCGAAGGCGTAGGTATTTCCGCGAGTTGGCTGTATCTATCCGCCGGACTGCTTCTCCTCATATTCTCTACTACGTTAGGTTCAAATCGCCTCCGTTAAAGCCGTGGATTTAGAAGAAACTAAGGAACTCCTCTGACTCTCTGCCCTGGCTTTCCTTCAGAGTGCTGGAGCACTGCTCTGCCCGGTCGCCCCAGTGCTTCAGTCTCACGCCCCTCGTGAAGTCCTCAGCGTCACTGGCACTGAACTCAGACCCTCGCCACACGTACTGCAGTGACCCTCTGCAAAGACTTACCAGTGCATCGTCTTGCAGCTCCTCATCGTCGAAGACTGTCAAGCCTGTGACTTCAGGGTACACATAGAGAGTGGGGCGTTCGTCATGCAGCGGCTCTGAAAGGTCCCCAGCAAGGGGATGTGGCTCTTGGTCCTGGGCTACGTCTAGAGAGGTGTACCAGTTGTTCCAAGCCGTTTCCTCTCTATATGGCTCTGCGGGAACGGAAGCCTGTTTGAGACTTTCCCAGAAAGCCTGGTCTTCCGTGCCTTGCACATACCTCAGAACAGCACTTGGAGCTCGTTCATAGGTCTGCAGCAAGCGGATTTCCTCTTCAATCGCAGCCCTGTATGCACTCACATTCGCAACAGGCACGCTATTCCCTTCCCACACATACAGCGCTTCAGGAGTATGCACCAGAAACACCCCTCTCGGGTCCAACCGACAAGCCTCCGGCCCCTGCGAGTAGGGCAAAGTCCTGAGCATGCGCACTACCAGTTTCCTCGGAGTCTCCGACTCATGCGACCCCACTGCGAACACCCTGGGAAAAGGCAGGGACTCGCTATCTCCCTCCAGCCGCTTGTGCCACCACATCAACTGCACCTGGAAGCCGAAGTTCGGCGAGCAAATGCCCCGCTTTTCCCTGGCTTCTTTGAACACGGAGTCGAAGCTTTTGCGCTCTTTGAAGATGAGGTAGGCCAGGGAGACCGTGACACTGCGGGATACGCCCTGATGGCAGTGCACTAGGACTTTCCCGCCTGCTGCCAGGGCGGAGTCGATGAACTGAGTGGACTCGTAAAAGACGCACTCGATGTTTTCAGTGTTGGAGTCCTTTAGGAAGTAACTCAGGTAGTGGAAGTCCTCAGGGTGGTAGTTGCCGCATACATTTCCTGCACAGTTCACGATATGTGTCACTCCTTTGGACTTCAATAGTGCTTTGTCCCGGGCGATAATGTCCCCCGCTACGAAGAGTCCAGGGTACAACTCACTGATAGCGGTCGAGAACATCTCTAACTTCATTTGTGCTCGGTTTGTATAGCGAATATCATCATCCTCCTCAATTTCCGCTAAGGACAAATTCGGCTTCGCAGAAATGTGCTTTCTTTCCTCTTCCCGGCTCACAGTTGTGCTCAGATTGAGGCTAAAAGCAGGCTTTGAGGCCGGCTTGAGTCCAGACTTAGGCAGTGGGTCGAGGGGGAAGTAGCCCGGATCAGGGTGACTTTGAAGGTAGAGGAAGTAGTGGGGGAAACGGAGCTGTTTTGGCGGGTCTTTGAGCCACTTGAGCAGGTCTCGAGCAGGCGTTGAATAGATGTCAGCGCCTGCTTCGCTGGACTTGAGGAGTCGCTTTAAAGCCACGATTTCGCCCTTTTTGACTTTAGCGCCCACCACTCGGCCGCCTCCCAGCATCACCTTCACAGCGTCTCCGCAGTCCCGCTTCAGCCAATCCTCCAGTTCAAAAGCCTTCACCAGGCCTTCAGCTCGAACCACCGCACTTGCAGCCTTGCCATGCCACAGGAAGAGGACGGTGTTGTGGTCCCCTCGGCTGTGGGCTCTGGCCAGGTTGTTGAGGTTGTCCAGGGAGTCGACGGCTGCCTTCAGCTCTTCTGGCACAGAGAATGTGTCGGCTTGGTGGAGGGGGGAGCGAAGCAGGAGGGCGAGGTAGCTGTCCACACGGCTGAAGCGGAGATCTGCATCTAGGAAGTTGAGTTCTTCTGTGAGTGCTGCGTCCTGAGAGACCCGCCACACTCTCAGGAGGTGTCCAAGTCCCTGGTCGTGGTACTGCGCTGCGACCTTAGAGAAGGAAGTGGGCGGCGTGCCGAGCAGCACTTCCAGCGGAGTCGGGTACTTATCAAAGCTGAGCGAAGTTCCCATAGATATATTTACGTCATCAAGGGGTGAGGATGGTGCGACATTGTAGTGGTAATGGAGCGGTCCTTGAGACGCCTAGAAGTGGTGCAGTCTCACCTCGCAGGCGTGCACGTGCCCAAGCACACCTGGTTCAAGCCGTCTGGGTGGGGCTTCAAGGACACCAACTTCGAGATGATGAGCAATGGGCTGGTCAAACTCACAGGCAGCCGCTATCTCGCCTCGGGCAAAATCCTCCCCCACTTCAAAGAATGGGCTGAGAAAGCAGTCGGTTTGGACGTGTCTGAAAGCGTCCCCGCCCAAGCCAAAATGCCCGTGCCTCCTCCACGCAGACACGAAGAATTCTCCCGCAGAGTCAAGCAATTCTGCGACGTAGCCACCGAAGACGACGAAGAAAGAGGCTTCCACTCTCACGGCCACACCCTGCAAGAACTATTCGACGTGCGGTACGGCCATCTCGCCCACGTCGTAGACCTCGTAGTTTACCCCAGATCCCACGAGGACGTAGTGGGTCTCGTGGCGCTAGCCGGGGAACTGAACGTGGTTCTGATTCCCTTCGGAGGAGGGACGAATGTGACGCAGGCAGTGCTGGTGCCGAGCGAACCCCGCACTGTGGTGTCAGTGGATATGTCGAAAATGAACCATGTCTTGGCTGTCAACAGAGCAAATATGACTGCTTTGGTGCAAACTGGCATCTGTGGCACTGACCTGGAGAAGGAACTGGGCAGGTATGGAGTCACTTGCGGGCATGAGCCGGACTCCTTCGAGTTCAGTACATTGGGAGGCTGGATTTCCACAAGAGCCTCGGGCATGAAGAAGAACACCTACGGCAACATCGAGGACATCGTCATTACCATGAAAATAGTCACTCCCATCGGCGTCTTTGAGAAAATCACCCAAGGCCCGCGAGTGTCGAACGGCCCAGACATCAACCACGTGGTTTTCGGACACGAAGGACTACTGGGGATTATCACCGAAGCACTGATCAAGGTCAAACAACTACCAGAAAAGAAGGCCTATGGATCCTTCGTGTTCCCGAATTTCGAGTTCGGCACGAAGTTCATGTATGAAATGGGCGTGGACGGGATCAGACCCTCGAGTGTGAGACTAGTGGACAACGCCCAGTTCCAGTTCGCCATGGCTATCAAGCCTGCGACAGAGTCCAAGTTCACAGCCTTTTTGGACAGGGTCAAGAAGTACTACTTGCTCAAAATCAAGCAGTTCGACCCTAACAAAATGTGCGTGGCGACTTTGGTGTACGAAGGCCCGGCCTCAGTTGTGAAACTGCAGCAGGCGCAAGTAGGCGCAGTGGCTCGCAAGAACCACGGTATGTACGCAGGCGCTGAAAACGGCATTCGCGGGTATTTCCTGACCTACATGATCGCCTACATCCGCGACTTCGCTTTGGACTACCACGTAGTTGCTGAAAGCTTCGAGACCTCTGTGCCTTATGACAAAGCAGCGAAGATGATTGAAATGGTGCAGAGAAGGATTGAAGTCAGCTGTGCAGCGAAGGGAGTGACCAAGCCACCCTTTGTGTCCAGTAGAATTACGCAGTTGTATGACAGCGGCTGTGCGGTTTATGTCTACTTTGGATTCTACTACAAGGGGCTCAAGAATCCCGCGGAGATTTACTCGCAAATTGAGGACGAAGCGAGGGAAGAGGTGCTGAAGTGGGGCGGCTCCCTGTCTCACCACCACGGTATCCCCTAGTCAGGCGTGGGCAAGTTGAGAAAGAAGTTCATGGACGTCGCAGTGGGCCAGCCCTCCATTTCCATCCTCAAGGCCATCAAAGCTCACATCGACCCCAAGAACATCTTCGCCAACGGGAACTTAATCTAGGCTTCCACAGGTCAGAAACAGAGTTAGTAGCGACCTATGGCAGAGTAATGCAGGGTCTTCGCCTGTATTTCCCTCTCATTATAAGCACTCCGTCCACACTTTCGTATTCATTCCAGTGGCTGAACGGGTTCACTTCTCGCTTTTTCAGCATTAGGGAGAAAAAGAGCTTGCGGTCTTCTGCGCTCAGCTTCCGCTTGCTTGTTGTGGCTTTTTCTTCATGCATTTTGGCTTTGCCGCAACGTTTTATTTGCCTGGTCAGCATTTTCTCCTCGGTCCACACAGAGTAGGGCACACGCTGTAGGTCCTCGATGAAGGTGGAGGAGCTGATGCGGTAGGGCCACTTTTTGGCGCGGAATCGCAGGCGGAATAGACAGCGGATACAGCTTCGAATGCACATTTTAATGCTAAATGACAGAAAAGGGACTGAAAAAGATCTATTAGGCGCTAAATCGTGATTTTAAGGACTTTGTTTTGGTAGAACTGGGAAATGTATATGTCCCTGCCTACTCGAATTGGACTCATACTGCCCCACACAGTCCCTGGCACGGCTCTATTCCTTGTAACTGCCATTTCCGTACTTCCCAAAGTCCACGTGCAAATAGTGCCACTTTGCAGTACCACAATGCTGTTGTTTTCATACATTACCGCAACTGCATGTCCTTCAGCTGACAATTTTACTCTCAGGTCTACGAACATGTCATTGCCAATATCGTATTTCTCGCAATTTACAGTGTCTCTGCCTCCAAATATAAATACGAACTGGCTGATTTGGCAGGGGTTGAAGAAGTCTCTGGAGCTTAACATGTCTGAAAGCCTCGTCCATTGCTGATTTGGGGATATGTACTTTTCGCAGGACTTGAGAAAACCAGCAGTCCCGGTGCCTCCTAGCACATATACGCAGTTCTTGTAGGGTAAAACTGCATGCGCAAATCGTGGGGTGTGCATATGCGATAGAGCTGTGGAAACACCGGTCTGAGGGTCTATTTCAAAGGCTAGATTGGAGTAGATATGGTCACGCCCACAAACAAAGATTTTCCCTGTAGGCAACAAAGCTGCAGAGGACATTTGACTGATGGCGATTTGAGGACGCAGAGGAACTATTCGTCCAAAGCTTCTGGTAGTGAGGTTGTAGTAGGAGAGGTTGGAAGGAGTGAGACGCAGCAGAGCGGAGGCGGAGGGCACGTCTACAGAGGCAGCAGAGCGAGGACTTTGGTCTTTGGACGTGCTGGAAGGAGTGGCGTTCGTGGTAGAGCTCACCTGAGCCAGGGGAATGTGTGGCTTTTGACGCAGTTTCGAGCCTTCACTGGTAATACTAATTTGATATTGGCCCACAGGAGTATATGAGAAAAGGACCAAAGTGCCAGGGTGAAAGTCCCACATAGCCTGGGCTACTGCCTCTCTGGGCTGATACGCATCCTCGTAGATATGGTCTTCCACCTCTTTCCTAGCAGCTGCAATGGTCCTTTCCAGGTCTGCCTTGATCCTCTGAATCTCTGCGAACTGTTCCTGCTTATATTTCTGTATAGCATCGAGAGCACTTTCGATGCGTGTTGTCAGTTCGGACATACACTTGTCAAGATTCTGCAAATTGGCATTCGCCTCTTTCATCCCGCTCTCTAGCGAGATTTGCCGACTTCTCAGTCTTTCCAAGTAGCCAGGAGTCTTGATGTACTTCCGAGCCTTGATTGGCAGCAGAATATGCACTTTCGACAGATTCTTCATATTGTGGTTCCCAATGCAGCGACCACAAATGCGCACTCCGTCTTCTTCACAGCAGCAAATCGCCTCAGGAATGGCGCTTTTGCACACTGTGCAGAACTCATTAAAGACCTCAGGCAGGGGTGTGGGTCTTGGAGGGTCTGGGAGACTCCGCACGTCGTGCACCAGCGGGGAAGTGATGTGCTCGGGCATGCAGGCAGGACAGACAGGCGTGAGTGGTGTGGTGCAGGCGCAACAACACACTGCCGGACTAGTCTTGCACAGGCCACATATGATAGAGCTGCCTGATGCCATTATAGCCAATGCTGCTTTCTATAAGGTTGACTCTAACACCTTGGACTATGCAGCCCTAAGAGTGGGATGGAGGGAATAGCAGTGCACTACTATTGGGTACATATATACAAAGTCCGCTTCTCTGTGCTGTCTCTGTTGCTATTTCGCTTTCCCAAGATGGAGTCTCACCGCCCTCCGCACGGCTACATGCCCATCATCCTTTCCCCCACTCGTGACTACCTTTCTGAGTACGAAGCCTTGCTAGCTGCTCGAGACTATCACGGAGTTTCTGGTGACTTCCGAGTCGTGGCCTACAACGTACTCGCGGACTACTGCCTTTCCGAAACTCCGCACTTGTATGAACACTGCCCGCCACAGTGTCTCGATTTGATGCGGAGATGTCAGTTCATATCCGCAGAATTGCGATATTTGAAGCCAACAGTTCTGTGCTTGCAGGAGGTGGACCAGGGCTTCACCCACTACTTCAAGACTGTGAGGAACGCGCAGTGGCTGTATAAGAAGCGGTCAGACCCGAGCAAGCGAGACGGAGTGGCGATTGTCTTCGACTCAGAGGTATTTGACCTGGTCGAGACTGCAGAAGTCGAGTACAAATCTAGTGAAATCAGGCGATTGGACAGACCGAATGTAGGACTAATCGCAGTACTCAGGTCAAAAGCAACTCCGAACCAAGGGATAATCGTGGGAAACACTCACCTCTTGTTCAACTTCCGACGAGGGGACATCCAGCTCTCCCAGCTGTTGTTATTCCTTTCAGCCGTGCAGAACACTCAGCTTCGCTACGAGTCCCAACTGACTTTGTCCATAATCCTCGCAGGAGACTACAACTTCACTCCCTCCAGTCCTCTGTATAAGTTCATCACAGAGCGGGAGTTGGATATGAGCGCAGTGCCGCCCCCGCACCTGGCGGACCGCAATGCAGGGGACACCCGGATGGTAGGGTGTGGACAGGCTTTGCAGGACCGGGTCCTACGCAGATACCGCTACCAGGCGAAGCTGCGCTACCAGGGGGATATCCAGCTGGGCAAGGAACTGAGTTGCCTCACAGTGGAGTTGGTGAGTGGAGAAGGTGGGAAACTGATATACCAGCCGACCATTCGTGAAGGGACACAGGACCACATTCTAAGGCTGAGCCTGCCTCTACAGAGTGCCTACGTCTCAGTCACAGGCCGGGAGGGCTTCCCTTTCGGCTACATAGACAGAGTTGTGTTTACTACTGATTACTTGTGGCACTGTGGGGAGCTGCAGGCCACAGGGGCGCTGCTGCCGCCCCACTATGCAAGTCTCTTTGAGGCGCCTTCTCTGCCCACTGCGCACTACCCGAGCGACCACATTTCCCTGGCGGTGGACTTTGCGTGGAGACGAACAGAGTCTTCGCTAGGGTAGAATACTTGGATTTAGGTACTCTGGTGCTTCTGTTGGGTGTCTATAACGGTACTCTATTATACTCAGTAATATGAGTTTAAGTCCTCAGCACACACTTTCGCATGGTCTACTGACTCTGCAGCTCTCCACAAGGCGACTACTGCCCAAGCATCGGCAGTCCAGTGGTCCTTCTTTGCAGCTCCCACAAAGGACATCAAAGCGACTTCATGAGAAACCCTTAGGCAGGGAATCTACTCAAAGACTCTCCTTTCCGCCTATCGCCAACACTGAGCGGCCTAAGCCAAATTCCAATGCACAGAGTTGGCAATGGACTCTGGACCCTCAATTTCGAGTGTCTACTCGCTTCAATGAACTAGCAGCCAGTCCCAAAGCCCAAAAGTCACTGAAAAAGGTGCTGAGCAGCAGTCGCCTGGACAAGCCTAAGCGCAAGCAGCTTTTCTGCACTCAGACCAGTCAAACTGATTTCCCCTTGGACGAGTATGACTCATGGGCGGCCGAGGACCTGTACTGCTTTCCTTACAGATGATAGCCTGTCCTTTAGTACATAGACACTAATCCACCACACTCGGCAGAACCTAGTTAAAATGGACTCCTCAGCTGTCTCTTCCCCATACCGTCTCCGCAAGCACCACTCCGGCCGATCTCCCGGCCTGCCCATCTACCCTCTCGTGCACCAAGTCTTAGTCCAATCCGACGACTGTGAGCCTGTGCTGAACCCCCGCTACACCTTCCTGCGGGAAATATACAGGGCAGATGCTAGTGCGACTCTAGTGTGGGTGTGCGTGGACTCGGTGCTGAACATGGAGGTGATAGTGAAGAAGGTGGAAAAGAGGAAGCTGGTGAGCCCTGCACTGTGGGCCTCTGCGAAGAGGGAAATGGACATACACAGGTCTTTGGACCACCCCAATATTGCAGTGTTGTTTGACTGTGGAGAGACAGAGGACAGTTTCTATATTCTGATGGAGTACATCCCTATGAATGACTACTTTACCAAAAAGGTGGAAGTCAATAATGAGCCTTTTTGCACAAAAAAAGACGGCGCAATTGACAAATTCCGCTCATTCACATTCGACATCCTGCGCGGTCTCGAGTACCTGCACAGTCGCGGCATCATCCACATGGACCTCAAGCCGGGCAACCTGCTCCTCGACAGACAGGTGGACTCCTGCGAATACCCCCTCGTCAAGCTCTGCGACTTCGGCCTGAGTCGGCGAGTTTCTGATGACGGCGGCATCGTGATAGAGAAGAAGTGTGGGACTCACAACTATATGGCTCCTGAGGTGCGGGATGGAGCCAGGGTCACTCCTGCGGTGGACATATGGTGTTTGGGAGTGCTGCTGCATACACTGGCAGTGGGCTTTCCGCCGCATGCACTCAGGTGGAAGCCGGGGGAGGAGGTGCGCTTTGGACCGAGGTACTGGCGGAAGTACGAAGGCTCAGGACTGACGGACCTGATCGCGAAGTGCTTGAAGCTCGACCCGAGAGAGCGAATTACCGCCTCCCAAGCTCTCCAACACCCTTGGATAACCCTCGCCGGAGACATGCTAAACTAGGGTCTAATGAGGACTTAGCTTACTGGGTCTATGAGGAACTGGAGCGTCACTCCTAGGTAGTACCCTGCCTGCGTCCAATGTCCAGTTGCATTTGACAGGAAGCTTTCTGCCTAGCAAGTACCGTAGAAGCTGTACGAATTCCTGCCGATCAGAATCGAATTCCACCAAGCCTTCACCACAAAGCCAGGTACGTCCAGGTGCGTGTACCAGTACAGAGCCGAGTCTACGACCTTGAGGTAGTCACAGCCGTCCACAGCGCCGTAGAAGTCCGCCTTCGCCTCTGCCAAGTAGAGGTCCACAGCTGTCCAGTTCTGCAGGGAAGCGAACATAGCGACGGAGATCAGGTCGTCGTCGAGGGCGATTGTGGAGGACTGGTTGAGACACATGTCCATTGGGAATACGTACTTGGGACCTTCGAAGCCGGTTAGCAGGCCTGAGGTGAAGTTGCGGAGGTTCTCATAGTAGATGTCGATGTAGAAGCCGTGGACTGAGAGGGTCATAAGGACCAGGAGAACTAAAGTGTCTCTGGGCATTTATATAGGGACTGAAGCATGCACACTGGGAGAGCTGGGAAATCAGTGGAGTGATGGGTTCAGTGTCCGAGTATATGGAAATAGTACAGTTGGTCCTTTATAGGAACTGAGTGAAGAGGGAATTGGCCGCTATAGCGATATTTCCTATTTTGAATGTAGTGACGTGCAGGCTAATTTCCCCTAGAATAAGCTGCTGCAGCATGCAACCTGAGCCAATGAGATGCGCTAAGGGCCGGACTACTAGTAATGGAAACAAGGTGTGGACTATGTGCAGTGGTAAGCGCAGCCTGTGTGTGCACCTGCTCCTATCCTCACTTGCCCCTGTGCTCCCTGTGTGTTTTGGCTCACATCTCCACCCCTGGCAGCCATGTCATTGAGCCGCTTCCCTCCGTCCCTAGAGCCCGGCCCACTACTGGCTTAACAGCCACTTCCGCGAACGTGTTTTGTTCAGTGTGTATGAGCGGAACATCCGACAGTGTGTGTTGCTGTGAGACTGCAGGAGTAGTACTCTGTGGCAAGTGTATCCCTCAACACACGAATAAAGCCCAGGCCAAGGTGCATATCATACTGCCACTGAAGGCTAGAGCCTTTGTGGGCAGACCTGGGTATGTGGACAAGTTGAGAGAAAGACAGAATTGCCTGGAAAAGACCGTTGAGGAAGTGAAGCGGAATATATCGAGGATTGAAAGCTGCCAGGCGAATTTGCGTAGGCGAGTGGATAGCTACCTGCAGCAAGTCACGAATTACAGAGATAGGAAACTTGAGGAATTGAATCGCTATAAGTCTCTCCTACTGGACAGCCTTGGGAAGGTCAATAGCGAAGTATTGGAACATATATATGAAGAAGACCATATGCCCAGTAACCCTCTGGTTGCCGCAGTCTGGACCCGCAGTTCCACTCTACCAACTATCTTCAAATTCCAGGAAAAAGGCCAATACGAAGTCGATCTAACCATAGGACTGAACCCAGACCTGAGCACTGCCCCGAGCTACCCTAGTCCTGCTGCAGTAGTTCAGACTAAACCTGAAAAGGCCAAGCCGAAGTCAAAGCCTCAACCGAAGTCCAAACCTCCAAAGCAGAAGCAATCCGCCCCTGTGACTCCGACCCACAGGACTCCCGCTCTATCGGGATCAGCTACTCCTCGGAGCCTTTGCGACCCCTCCTCAACCCTTGCCCACATCGCAGACGGGAAAATCGGACTGTACAACTGCTTCACTCGCAAGTTCGTTCCCATTGCAGACACTCCTATTCTCTCCTCTGTGATGTCCTCAGCCCTGCTTCTCCCCAGTGGCAGCATCTTTCTTTCAGGGAAGGAAAAGCCAGTGTCAGCCACAGCTGTGGAAGTGGACATAGGAACCGGCCAACACACAAGACTCCTAGATATGCTGGATAAGCGGTACGGACATGGAGTAACTCACGATGGTGACTCAGTGTTTGTCTTCGGAGGCACAGGGACGGATGGTCTTGTGGACAAATGCGAGGCTTTCGGACTGAATAATAGACGCTGGCGCAGACTGGCGAATATGACCACTGCTAGAGATTTCTTCAACCCCTGTCTTTACACTAACTTCGTGTATCTCTTTGGAGGCCGGAAAACCAATTTGTGTGAAAAGTACTCCATCGCAGCGAACCTATTCACTCCGTTGCGCATTCAACTCCCTTTAGAAGGCCACACCACCTCTGTGTTAGCAGCCAACTGCATCCTTATCATCCAAAGGAAGAGTATCGCTAGGTGGAGAATTGAGGCTTTGGAGCTGGAGAGAGTCTGGACAGATGGCCATGGAGGGAGCTGCTGGGGCAATAGTAATCCTGTGCTTATCCAACGCACTGTGTTTCTGGCGGCTTCGCATCAGGGCAAGGTGGAGCAAATACAAATCCCAGCTAATTAGGTAGAAAGGTCCTAGCCAATGCATTGGTATATGGAAATTCAAGCCAGATGCGGTCTTTGCAGGGGAGCAGTGGCAAATTGCAGTTGTGCCTGCACTCAACCTCACCTTTCCCTGTGCTCTACCTGTGTCTTGTCTCACATTTCCACCCCGGGAAACCACATCCTGCAGTCTCTCGACTCTTTGCCCCCCGCCAACGACTACTGCCAGTGTTGCTCCCGCGAAACCGCCGAAGTGGTGTGTTGCTGTGAAGCTGCAGGGATAGCTCTCTGTGGGAAGTGCATATCTCAGCACAGCATGACAAGTCTGGGAAAAGTGCACATAGTGCTGCCTATGAAAGCCAGAGAGTACATAGGGCAGACAGGCTATTTAGAGAAACTACGCAAGCGGCAAGTATCATTGGAAAGGGGAATTCAGGATATTGGGAATAGCATTGAAAGCATTAGTGCCTGCAAGCAGAAAGTTAAGGAACGGGTCAAAGCCTATCTCACACTGGTTTCTCAATACAGAGACAGCACACTAATGGAACTGGACCAGTACAAGGAGTTGTTAGAGGAGGCGTTTAGGAGGGTGAAGACTGAGGTGGAAACACACATATATGAGGAGAACTATGTGCCTTCCAATGGACTGGTGGAGGCGGTGTGGACCAGTGCCCTGCCGCAGCTGGACTTGTTCAGATTCAGTGACAAAGGACAGTACCAGGTCAAAGTAGTCAAGAAGCTGAATGCGGATATGAATTTAGCTATCAAGGAGAAAGCTGTGAAGCCTGTTGCTCCCTGTCCAGAGCCCACTCCAGCCCTAGTGGCAACCCCAGTAGTCAAGCTGAGTAAAGCAGCCAGGCGGAACCAGAAAGCAGGTCTCAGCACTCCCCTCACTCCTACTAGGTCGGGGACTGCTAGTCCTCGCAGTCCCTTCGACCTGTCCTCCACTCTCGTGGAAGCCAGGGGCGGGTACGCCTATGTGTACAACTGCTTGACTCAGTGCAGTGTCAAGACAGTAGCACTGCCCACTCAAATGTCCGTCCTGTCCTCTACAGTCTTCCTCCCTACTGGAAACTTACTACTGTTGGGCAAGGAAACCCCTTTGTCAGCTACTGCAATTGAGCTAAACCTAGTCACTGGCGAGCAGATTACCCACCCCGACATGCTAGATAGGCGATACGGACATGGTGTGCTACGCGACGGCCCTACAGTGTATGTATTCGGCGGTAGCGACGCTCAAGGTCGGTTAAAAGCGTGTGAAGCCTTTGAACTGCGAAGCAAGTGCTGGCGCAGACTTGCAGACATGCTGACAGCCAGAGACTTCTTCAACCCTTGTCTATATGCAGGCTTTGCATACATTTTTGCAGGCAGAAAGACTTCTTTGTGTGAGAAATACTCATTCGCTTTGGATGTCTTTGCTCCGATTCAGGTGAAAACGCCGATATCCGGCCAGTGCAGTGCGGCGCTTGTTTCGGACTCCATAGTGATTGTGCAAAGAAAGTTCATAGCGAGGTGGAGAATTGAAGAGGCAGTGTTAGAAAGCGTGTCAGAAGGGACTGCAGAGCACTGCTGGGGCACTATGACTCCTATTGCCATCAACAATACTGTGTTTATTGCGATGTCAAATCAAGGAAAAGTCCTACAGGTCCAAATACCGACAGGCGCATAGTCCATTTCAGTAGATAAGCATTAGTTTAGGGGACTTTGTGAGGGTGTTGCAATTGGTTTTGGTAAATATGCACAACGTATTCGTGCATCAACTCCAGCATCTCCGCAGCCAAAGCGTCCAGCCCCTCCCCCCACGCAGCCTTTCCCAGCCCCGCTGTGAGGCCAGTCAGGCCCGCCTCGCGCTCTGGACCCAGCACCACCTCGACTCTCAAACTGTCCAAAGTAACACTTTCTGAAGCTTTGTATGAGGGCGCCATCCCTCTCCTGCACCCTAGTCAGCACTGCTTCAGACAGGAAGACAGGCAGGCTACGAATGTGTATGTACGCAAGTATGTGCAGGACAAGGACAGAGCCGCTGCGGCTGAGGAGGACTTTAGGGGTAGTCATTTGCAGTGGGAAAGGAGAGGAAGTCCGTGGCTGCGGCAGGAGACGAAGGGGGAAAGGAGCGGGTTTGTGTAGGGGACATATAGACAGAAGAGAGTGGATGCGAGGAGTCGAGTGGCGGGACATGTGAAAGGACTGAGGACTCTGTACACCCAGCCACTTGCCTCCAGTCTCTCTTCCAGCTCCATCCACCGCCAGCCAGCAGCCACATCCGCCAAGGGACAGTTTAAACACTACTCCAAGCAGTTCGCTGGGCAGGAGGCAGCCTGGAAGACGCCCGCACGCTACCAAAGCGAAGCCTATATCGACGGTCTGGAAGCTATGGGCGCCCTTCACAGGTCCAACCCTCCTTCCAAAGACCTTCCTTGTCACTTCCGGGTCAGCAGTCGCTCAGATGTGTGGACTCAGTGCGTCCCTACTGTGCCTTCGATTAGGAGTACCAAGGCCAGATTGTCCACTTCTCCGTCCAGCAAAGACTCTGGAAGTGCTCTCCGCATCTATAGAAATAGTCTCCAGCAAGGCATCAGCGCTCGTTATTTGCGGCAGACCGCAGAGACCAAGAAGCCAGCCCAAGTCCCTATATAGTCCTAGCTTAGTGGTGAAGGAAAGTGCCGTTGACGGCAATATAAGACCTGACGACGTGAGCCTTGACCAGTCCCGCTGTAAAGTAGGGGTCCGCCCGCACAAACTCCTCCACAGTCGCCTCGTTGCCTTCGAAGAACAAACTTGCGGAGTCCGTTGGTTCTAGATTGGCGCCTCCCAGGACCAGGCCACGGCTCTCATAGTTATGCAGATGGGCGAGGTGGGCGCTGAGGTACGCCCCAGACGTGTTGTCATGGTCAGGCCCGTAGGTATACTGCAGGTGCCAAAGCATCTTCGACATCGTGCTAGAGTATTGCCAGAAGGAAATGGATGGCAGATAGAGTCACTTGGGCCCTGTGCAGCTAACAGCAAGCGACAAACGATATTATCGCTTATAGATCGTTACAAATCGCTCGATTTAGCACCCTGAGGCTCAGTCCTATCGAGTCCTGCATGCAGTAAGGCTGTAGCCGGACTAGCGTCAGTCAGGTAAAATCACAGATATGGACATATCCGTGCTTGGCCTCTGAACACTGCCTTGAGGCTATCTACTGTCCGAAATAGTAGGGAGAACGAGCCTTTAGTATTGACTTTGAAGGTCTATTCCTGCTATTTACTCACCTTTTCCCTACATTTCCCAGGTAAAATCGCTACTAGAACGTGTTATAGTAGACACGACTCTTCTCCCCCTCCTATAGGTGATTTCCCATAGCCCAGTACTAAATATGAAATCCAGAGCTTCTCCCAGAGAAGATCTACCTGCGCGCCTCCGCTCCATGTCCCAAGCCAGCCAGGAAACCCTCCTCACCACTCAATTCGCACGAGACCTCACTAAGCACTCCGCTGACATCTACCTGCGTCTAACCGTACTTCCCACCCAGAAACCCCTGAAGTGGAAGCAAATCGCCAGCACCCAGCTCGCAGGGCAAATCGACCGAGTCCTCACCAAAGTAATGCACTACTACGGACCTGAAGGGCACAAATACGCAGGCAAACAGATGAAGATTGCAGATATGATGGTAGGGACGGAACTCGCGAAATTGATGGATTTGATACATGTCACTCCGAAGGCGGTGGCCAAGGAACAGAGGAAGAAGTCGAATTCGATGGTTTCGGAGGATAGGACGTTTCCGGAAATCAGGCGAGGACGGGCTTCGCCTCGCAGGTCGGAGTTCATGTAGTGTAGCCGCTAGTTTCAGCATATGCACTAGTGCGATAGCAGGGAGTAGAGGATAAGTCTGGAGTGGGCGGCTTTTGAAGTGGGTTGGAGGGAAAAACGAGCCTATTGGTGGTTAATTCGCTCTTGGATATATGCGAATTCGCATGCATATTGGAGTGTTTACCCAGGCGTTCCTCAGTCTGAGTGAGTAATTGCAAGTTGCGCAAGCGTTTGGCTGTTTTCGATTGCCAACTAGCTCTCAGGCCTAATTTAGACTAGAGTAAGGACTGAAGAGAGGAGCAGTTGCAAGAGAGTGTGTTATCTCTCTGGATTTAGGAGAGGAGGAAGTGGGAAGGAGACGAGATTCTTGGCTGATAATCAATAAAATGACTTCGTTCTCTGAAGCGAAGGCGAAGGGACTGAAGTGGCCAGCTGGACCAGATGACCTGGCTCCTTCCAAGCTGGAGAACACGTATTTGTATGCGGGCGGCATGACTCGCAAGATGCGCATCCTGCTGGCAGAGGTGTACGCAGGGTGGTACGCCAGCATCATCGCACTGGACCGCTTCCTGTACAAGCGTCGTGCTTTCAAGAAGCAGAACTGGCTGCTGGAGACCGTCTGCGCCCACTCCGCCGCCTACTTCTTCCACACCGGTCTGGCGGTGTGGGTGGCTTTCCCTGTGAGCCAAGCCATGTACTGGCAAATGCTCGATTCAGCTGTAGGCGTCAAGGCCAAGAGCAGAAACCCACTTCCGGCCTGGAAGGAAGGAGAGGGCCTCGAGCACTAGCTAGCTAAAGGCTTTACGACTCCTCGGCCCAGCGGTTTTCCTCTCTGATCTGCGCTTCTTCCTCGGGCGTGAAGTCGTTCACTATGTTGAACTGTCGGCGGATTTCCTCGGGCGTTTTGCCCTTTATCATTGTCGCTACCTTCGCACAGGTGAGATCCAGCAGACTCTTAATGTCCAAATAATTGGCGGCTAGGATCAATTCGAACAGCATTTCCTGCTCGACCTCCACAAAGGTGGCATCCCAGGGCGCCACAAAGTCCGACAGCTGTGTGCTCTTTATCGGTTTTTCGATCTCTGGCGGGTCACTATCCTTGTGATGCCGGCAATATTCAATGACCTTCGCTAGCACTGCAGAACTCACGTTTGGAAGCGGGATTTCCTCCTCGGCGCCTGAGTCTTCGACCATGTTTTTGATGAGTTGGGACTTGCAGGCGACCTCGAGCTCTACGGAGAACTCTTCACCTTCTTTGGACACAAGGCGTAGCTGCCTGGACATATTATTACCCTAGAGCCTTTCGAGTCAGCAGCACTACGAAGTCTTCATATAGGTCCTCATTCTCTGGACCGAACACTGGCTTGACCTCCTCGAGCGCCTGCTCCTTTGAGATTTCCTTGTTGTTAACTCTTTTTATGTAGCTCAGAAACTCGGAAAAACTCTCATAACTCAGTCGTTTTCTGGTGGTTGAGAAGAACTTCTTCCCGTCGACATACCTTTGTGGGGACGTGGGTTTGGACCTTTCCCTAGTTTTGGGCGTGACAGTGGCTAGAGCACTGTATGCACTCACACTGGAGCTGTTTTGGGGACTTGGCGGCTGCTTCGAGTCCTCTTCGCCTCCTTGCAGGGTACTCAGAATGGACCTTTTCACGCTTTCGAACTTGGATCTGTTCTGTTCAAGTTGCTGCAGAGTGGATTTCAGCTCTGCGTTTTCCCCTTCGACTTGTTGGATCCGTCGTCTGGCAGCCATCAACTCCGCTTCCAAGTCCACACACTTGCTCTCTGCGGCTTTCAGTCTGGCCGTTCGCTCTTTCACTGTGTCTCGCAGACTCTGCATTTCCACGTCCCTGCTTTCCCAGGCCCCTCTGATGGTTTCCAGGCCAATAGCGAACTCCTGAGCAGAGTCTCTCCCACTCCTTGCCATCTATTTCTATATGAGTGGAAAGGGACTGCTGGGAGCTCTCTCAAGAGAACAGCGCAGAAGCTACGTCTCTGCCCTCGGCCACCCCGGGCAAAAGCGAGTGGAAGCCCGGCACAAATACGTCATGTTGAAGGAAATGCCGTACAGAGACGAAGACGGCAGAGCAATGCCGATAATCCGAAACAACACTGAGAGAGGGAAGCTGTTTGGGAACCTGGGCATACACACGAGAAGGGAAAACCCTCATTTAGCGAAGGTGAAGACTTCTGTGTCTCTGTATAGGAAGTCTTCCTGCACTGCTTTGCCTGCGAAGCCTGTTCGGTTGAGTCCTTATCGCAGGAGGAGAGAGTCGAAAGTGGAGTTTGTCATCCGGAAGTGTGAGGAATCCAGCCGAGTTTCTCCTTCTCCAGGCAGAACTTTGTCGCTATCGCCCGGCAAACACAGGAAGCGGAGGGCTGATAGCGTCCCATCCCTCTTCTCCTAGTTCCCTATAGTCCCCTAACATATACACTTGAGAAGTACTGTATAGAGAAGCACTATCAGTCTGCAGGAAAGTCCATACCCTGCTAGGAAAAGTGTAGGAAATGGATGAACTGAATGGAGAGCTGTTTCGCAGACTGCAGGATATCTGTCCACAGATCATTCCGACCATGGCAAGGGACAAAACCATTGTAGAAGTCTGTGTTTCGCAGCAAGGAACAGTAGAGGACTTGCAGCTGTATGGCGACTTGGAATTCGCTGAGACTGAAGACTTCAAAAGGACAGTTTTTGAGTTATTAGCTGGATGCAACCAACTGCCAGCGGGCAACAGTTGGCAAATCCACGTTTACCAGCAAGGAATTACATCCGCTTTCGTATCAGAGAGATGTCTAGAAGGACTGATTTTGGAAATCGGGTTTGACTATGTAATTGTCAAGGCTGGGGAAACGCGGGTGCACGCCTACTCGATAGACCGCGATTTGCGAATTTCCTCTCAGTGCAAATTAGTGCGAAATGGCGTTTTTTTCGAAATAGAGCCTATAGAATACCAGAGCATGGTAACGCTTTCGAACTTCAATATCCACGAATGCCCTGTTTTCAACGAAGCCGTCGATATCGCCACAATTGATGTCAACCAATACCCGAAAACCTGCGGAGACCAGCGACTTCCCATCCTGTCCCTGGGAAAAGTGTTCAAATACAGCCCTGTGCAGAGGACTTTAGTGGATCGTTTGCAGGAGAAGTACACGCACTGGAGACGGATCAGAGGGGACGGAGACTGCTACTACCGGTCCGTTGCTGTGAGCTATATGGAGTATTTGTGCAGAAGGAATACTGATGCTAGGGAAATTATGACGTTTGCGGAAGGCCTAAAAATGCAAAGTAATGTGTTTGTGATTCACGAGTTTGCACCGCAGTTTAAGCACTTTTCGAAGGAAGTTAGTGCGTTGGCGGAATTCAAAGCAGCGGGAGGAGACGCAATTAGCCAGCTTCAGCAGCGGTTTAAGGACTCGAGATATGACCAAAGCGCTGCGGCTTCGTTTCGCTGTATTGCCTGGTTTTCCTTCAATCATCTGCTTAACAATAGCCCCGATTTCTCCAATTTCCTGGATAACCCGGCTGAACACTACTTCAATATGATCCGCACGAAAGGGAAAGAGGCGGAGGGACTGGTCTTCAGGGCAATGGCGCAGGCCTTAGGAGCGAAAATCGTGCATGTGACGCTAGACACATTGCAGTGTCGAGAGGATATATATGAAGCCGTAGGAGTGGGAGAGAAGGCAGTCCTATCCCTGCTGTTTAAACCAGGACATTACGACGTCCTGTACTCAATCGCAAGCCAAGCCATCGACCAATACATCTACTCCACCAACTCCTTCCAAACTCCCCCGGTGCCCCTTCCTCTAGCTCTAGCAACACTTTAGTAAGGGCTTAATATGTAGACTTAATGACAGAGCGCAAGTTTGACTGCACGGTCATCAGCAGAGACCCAGGCCAAGTCACAGTTCGCTCTTACCTGGCCTGGCACAAGGTAGATGTGGGCTTGGTACGGAAGGGAGGGGAGCAGGTGAGAGAGGGACTGCAGATTCCACTGGGAACTAAAGGAGTTATTACAGTGGTAAAGGGAGGAGTACGGTTGTTAGAGGTGCAGTTAGCGAAGGAGGACTGGGAAAGTATGTGGAAAGCGAATTCGGACGTGTACTCAGAAGGCATATTCCGTATAAATGTGCTTGAGTCCGAGGACAGAGCAGCGCACATAGCACGGCTGATCTCGAGGAAGTGTGTGGGCGTAAGGAAGTGCACAGGCGGGCTTCCTATCGCGCTAGCAGTGGGCTACATTGAGCACTTGCTGCGGAAATCCACCCCAATCGCTTACCTTCAGCAACTCATCCAGCGGTCAAAGGAGCTACTTGCAGGCAACACTGATGGCAACTATAGTGGCATCGTCGAGAAACTGATGAAGCTGGAAAGGTACAAGCGAGAGGGGAAAAGCGCAGTCAAGTGGCTGGCCAGTCAGTCCAAAGAGAAGGTGTATTGGGACCGAGTCGCTTCTTTTCTGCGAGATGTGCTGTTCCCTGCCTTCCTTCACGACCCCGGGATAACCGCAAGTCTTGGCGGTTTGACGGGGATGGAAGTAGAAAACCCAGATTCGAGCCTATACCCAACTATAATGGCTTGCGGATTAAGCCTTCGCCTGGTCTTTTTCTCCCCTCATAAGTACAAAACCTGCTATCAAACCTCAACACCCAATCAGCATTTGGCGGTAATTATGCTATACACTGACGGCCAAATGTGCCATTTGCTATACAACAAAGGCATGTTGGAGCTGGAAAATTACAGTTTGGATATGATGATGCCGGGGCCTGGAGGTCAGCATAACCCCAAGTTGCTGTACTACACTACTCCGAACAGAGAACAAAGCATAGAAATCGCTGAGTTGGATGCAGAGTCTATCAAAAGACAAATCGCGAAAGTGTGCAATGCTGGCTTAGCAGCTCAGAACCTAGTGAGAGCACTACTAGGCAAGCTGGCAGGCAGTGGGCAAACTAGCAAGTTCATAACCGAGGAATTCGTTAGTGAATCGAAGCAGTTCAAGCAAGAACACACTCAGAACTTACTCCGTCTCCGTGAGTTCCTAGACGCTAACCCCTCCACCAATACTGACCTCACCCAGCAACTCACCCAAGTCCAACTGCTGGAACTCCTTGCATCTCTGCCTCTTTTCTCCCTTAGACTGAAACCGAAGCTCAGCGTCTGCCAGTCCTGCCACCGAGAGTGCCCACGTGAGCTCTTTCCCAGCCTGTGTCTATGTCGGCTGTGCATATTTTGCCTCTGCGGCGCCTACCGCCGGCAGCCCGCAAGCTGCCAATGCACTCAACTACAAAGCCCAGCCTTCTTCACGCAATTACAGGACTATAAAGTGCTGTGTCTGAACTGCATGGAAAAGAAGTCTGCACTGCTCTTTTACTCGCAGGTGCAGTGCGAAGACCACTGGCTGTGTCGACAGTGCTTGGCCTTGAAAACTGGGGAAAAGACGCGTTGTTTTTATTGTAAAAGAGTGTATAAGGCGCAGGAAGTGGCTGTTATTCAGGAAATTCAGCAGAGACGATGTATGTACTATACTGAATTTTGCACATCGGAAATGTTGGAAACTGACTGCGGATGCGTAATTTGCCTGAAATGCGCTAAAGACCTGGCAAAGGCGTTTGAAATGTACACCAAATGCTTCGGCTGCAGCCAATTTCTCTCCTCTTCAGCCTCAGTCCTGCTGTATTCCCTGCTAAATGAGGCTGAAAATGCCGATTGCCCTCTATGCGCTATATGCAGTGCAAATATATCAGAAAAAACAGCTGCATTCAGACTGGGCTGTTCTCACACCTTTCACAAAGATTGCTACCGAGACAAAGTAGAGGGGAAATACTGTTACTTGACTTGTCCTGTGGAGAGCTGTGAGTACAGGCCTTCCCTGAGAGTCGTTCAAAGGTCTTTTCCCGACCTTTACGCGAAATTGGAAGAAGTGCAAAGTAGCATTAGCTGTCCGCAGTGTAAAGCCCCGGTGAATAGAGAAAACGTGGATGAATCCAACTACTCCGAAGTCAAGTGTCCGAACTGTGGCTATAGCTTCTGCGTTTTCTGCCTGCAGCAGTACTCGAACCCACACAGTCCGCCTCTGTGCGCAGAGAAACAGCTACAAGCAGAAACCAACTCCCTGAAACAACAGGCGGAGCGCACAAATAACAGAGTACTGCAGTGTGCAGGCTGCCAACACCCTCTACTCGCGCCTTCTGACAGTCCTGAAGTCCAGTGCAGGACTTGCAGTATGCTGATGTGTGCGCTTTGTGTAGTGCCGAAACACGTGTATGCGGTGCATGGAGAGGCTTGGCACAGACGTAGCTGTCCTCGCTACTGCAGGGAATCGCGAAATGGCGGGTTTTGTGTGCAGTGCAGGAATTCGGGGAAGGAATGCACTCCGCCGGAGGATTAAGTGAGCGGAGAAATAGAGAAGTAAAGACTAATTTGACTTTATTTTAGGGGAAAAGCATACAGAGTCTGCAGCTATGTCACCGCAGGCAAAGCCCTAGAGAGATGCTTTAGACCTAATCGATGTAGTCGTGCCACTTCTCTCCGTCCGTCTCCGTGTCGATCTTCCAACACATGTACTCCCAGAACTCGTTGGACTTCTTGTTCAGAGAAATCAGCTCGATCATGCTTTCGAAGCCGTAGTTGGAGCTGATCAGTGCGCCGATTTTGTCAGCGGAGATCTCAGGGTTGCCGAGCACTGGATCCACCGGAATCTGAGTCCTCACATAAGTGTCCGCATCCTCCATTTCCTTGGCCGCGCGCTTGGCAGCCGAGTCGTCCTTTGGCAGACTTTGGTAGAACTTGACTATAGGATAGGCCAGGAAGATAGCGAAATAGCGGGCATTGGCAGTGCGTCGAGCAAGCCGGAAGTAGAACTCCTTTAGACGGTTGTACCGTCCGAGACTTTCTAGACCGTATTTCCGCTCGTTGATGTCTAAATTGTATCTGCGCCGCATCCTCCAGCGGTTGTCCTTTCGGACAAACATCCAGAAAGTCATTTTAAGCCATTCCTACAGGGCCGATTAGCACTAGAAGGTTAGTGCACACTAAGACACGTCCTCCTGGCTCTCCACTGGAAGCTCGGAGAGTTCGAAGTCGGTTTCTTCCTGCCCTCTCTGCCGCGGCCCACCAAATTTCGGGTCGATCTCGTCCTCACAAACGTAGTCCCTTAAAGCCTGCATAATGAGTATTTCCAGCGAATTAGGACGACTGGGCGGCCGCTCAGCCTCAGTTCCCGGGGCCTCTGTGCTAGACCCTCTCACTGAATCTACGTATGGCGGATAAGCCTCGGGACTAGGTTTTTGCTCATCTTTCTGCAAAGGCTCGGTGATGGGGTCATTGCCTTCAAGGTCTGACTTCTTCCGCGGTCTGCTTCCGTGGCTATTACCCATTAATATTAGGAAGGACGCTTGGCTGGCCGTGAGACTGGAAAAGGGCACTGAGAAACTAGGAGTCCTTCAGATGGATGGGAATTCTGCAGGCTTAATTTCTGTATGGCAGTGAGACCAGTGGAAAGAACTGCGGACTGAGTTGTTCTTATTGTACTAGAGGCGCGAAACTGTCCTTCTTAGTTAGTTGATATAGTGTCATTCGGTTGCTGGAAGGATGGATTTTCTAGGCGCATCACATTGACTATTTCGAAGTTATTACTTGAAGTTTCCCACTCATCAAAGATTTAAATAGTCATATAAATGAGTCTCTCAACGCACTTTTAACACCCCGATAATTGAATCTTTTGCAGCTCACTCAACACTGCTGATGGCTATCAATCACTTACATGGACTGGGAACTAGCCCAAGCGACTTGAAGCCTGCAGACCTAGCTGTGATAGTGACTTCGGCAAGCCCGATAGACTGCATAGTGGGACTCCTACAACTTGCTACCGAGGTCTTTCAAGCACTTACGGTAAGGAAGCGATGTGTGGTCCTTTCAAAGGCAGCAATTATAGGAAATTATCGTAAAGAGCCTGTCAGTTGAATATATGAAGGATATACGAAATGTGTTTATTCATGTGGACAGGTAGAAGACAGGCGCTGCAAGTATATCATAGTAAAGACCTGCAAGCATCCCTATTGAGGGTGTAAGTCCAGCTCCCCTTGCCCTTCTAACAATAGTAATTTCTGTATGTGATGGACAGTCGCATCTCGATTGAATCGCCTAAATGATATCTGAAGCACTAAGAGACCTCACAGACTGTAACAAAAAGGCTGTTAGTTCCCCAAGTCCTGGAAGTCCCTACTGCCACTTCCTCAGGAGTGCGTAGATTTCCCATTCTTAGCAATTTCCTCGCTTTCCCCAACCCTAGGAATACCTTTAGATATATCGTTGGAATATATGTGGGTGAATAGACCGCAAGTATGCTTTGCAGTCCTAAAGGGGAAGATGGCAGAAAAGCGTCTCAGACAAGAACTACAGGACCTGGAGAGACTGCCAATTCCAGGGTGCTCTGCAGGCCCTGCAGCAGAGGGAAACGACTTCCATTGGACTGCTACCCTGCTGGGACCTGAAGACAGTCCCTACCAAGGCGGCGTTTTCTTCCTCAGCATCGTGTTTCCCCCCAATTACCCCTTCGACCCTCCCAAAGTCACCTTCACCACACGCATATATCACCTGAATATCAGCAGTTCCGGGGCCACCTGTCTACCTATACTCTACGACCAGTGGAATCCTAGGTTTTCTGTGAGGCACATTCTGCTATCCGTGGTGAAATTGATGTCTTCTCCTGACCTGGAAGACAACATTATGGAGCCGGAACTTTGGCAGCGGTGCAGAATGAGCCGCTGCTTGTATGAAGACAAAGCGTACGAGTTTACACTCAAGTATGCAACCTGAGAGGCAGCCAGATTTATCTAATAGTCTGACTTAGAAAGATACAGAAGGAGGATTTGTCTCCCTGTCAAAGCTGCTCAAACACTGAATAGATTTCGTATATCTCTCGAACTCTAATTAAACAGCGGCAGGTTGACTGTCCAAACTACAAGCAACCAAAGGAATTACAGGCATGGAATATATCACTAGTGAGAAATAATCTATTAATAGCATTTTCCCTCTTAGGTCTGGAAAAGGCCAAATCTTTACTTCCATAGTAACAAGCACTTTTCGAATGATTAAATGAATTGGCTGAAATCTGCTTTCCTCCAGTACTCAGCCTCCGTCAATGCTCCAATCTAAGCAGTTATTCCAGGACAAGAGACTAGCTATATGCAGGGAATTTTAAGCGACGCCATCTGCATTGAACTATATGAAAACCTCTGCTTTGAGTCCTACATCTAAGATGCTGTAGACTGTACACACTCATCTATCCCAACTTGTTGACAATTAACCTTAAGTTCATTTCTAATAGTACAGTAACCTTAAAGACAAATTGGAGTGTTAATCAATGCAATATTCGTGAATGTTTGCAATTCGCATAGCATCGAATCCGCAAATCAACGAAGTTCGACTATAAAGAAAAGGCAGCTATTTGAGCTACATTCGAAAATCCACTCGAATACAGCCTCCCCTTATTGCTCTGCATTTTCCCTATAAAACATAGAAACATCACCCACATATGCGAAGTTTGCCTGTCCAGTTCTAACCTCTCCACTAGTTCTAGTTTACGCTCTCCTTAGAGGTGCTCTGACAGTCTAGGAGTCTCTGCACCGTCTCCACGCCCAGAGAAGACACAGCCTGCAGCTTTGTAACAAAGCGCCCCTTCACCCTAAGTCGATTGTCAGCTACTCGTTTCCTGCAGTCGTAGCTGATTTTCTTGCCCCACATCCTGCGCTGCCGCTTTTCCATATACCGCCTGATCTTCTGCTGCCGTTCCTCAGCGGAAACCGTGCCTACTTGCTTAGAGGGACTGACTGCCACCTGGAGAACTGCAGCAGCTGGCTGCTTTTTCTTCTTTGTTCTGACACGTAGAGCTGGCAACTGTAGTGCGTCTTCCAACATAGTAGCGTAAGTCTCACTGTAGGAGAATTCTAACAACACGGCTTCCACTTGGGCCATTTCTCCCTCGATCTGGCTACATCTCACATCTGGAAGGTCGGCTTTGCTTTCCGGCATTAGGTTGATGAAGGAGTCGCAACGAGGTCTGTGTAGAGAGTGGTCGAACAGTGGCCAGTCCGTGTAGTCACACCCTGGGACTTCGGAGCTGTAGCCAGTGCTGTCTCTGTGCATATTAAACACTGAGTTCTGGGAACTCGGAGGAAAGGGAAGATGGTGATAGGTGGAAAGGTGTGTATCTGAAGTATGGGGAGAGAGTCTTCACTTGTACCAAATTGGGAAGAATATGCTGCAGACTCAGCAGGAGGGAGGCTGTAGCTCCAGCTGAGTGGGAAATAAGCAACCCTTCCCCTAATTCCAACGAAGCCCTACAAACTCAGTAGAAGTGCTGCTAACTGAAGAAATCGCGAGAGCGATATTGAAGCCAAGATATAATGAAATCTCTAAGAAAGACTTAGGCGGGATTGTGGCTAAAGAAGGCTGCAATAAGTAGGAACTAGGCTGATTACAGAGCTGCCGAAATGCGTAATTCCCACCTACCGCATAAACCTCATAATATATCTCCGTATTGCAGGCTTTCGCACCTCTCCTCCTTTTCTTTCTGCTAATAGTGAAAATGGCCTCCAGCTCAGCCCGTCCTTCGCAACTCGAAGACCTTTCGAGTCCCCAAGTCATTGAAGAGCGATTTCTCACTCCGTCCGGAGAGTTTTCACTGAGGAAGTACTCGAAAGGCCGGCTATTGGGCAAAGGCGGCTTCGCCCGCTGCTACGAATTCACCTCTTTAGACACACGCAAAGTGACCGCTGCGAAGATCGTGCCGAAGGCAAACCTACAGAAAACCAGACAGAAGCAGAAGCTAATGAACGAAATCCGAATCCACCGGTCCGTCAAGCACCCAAACATAGTTGGCTTCGAGCACTTCTTCGAAGACTCCGAGAACGTCTACATGCTCCTCGAACTGTGCAAGAACCAGACTATGAGTGAGTTGGTGCGACGCAGAAAAAGACTGGCGGAAGTCGAGGTGCAGTGCTACGCCCTGCAAGTAGTGGCCGCACTGCAGTACTTGCACAGCAACAAGGTCATTCACAGGGATATTAAACTGGGAAATCTCTTTTTGTCGGAAAGGATGATGGTCAAGTTGGGGGATTTCGGGCTGTCTGCGAAAGTGGAATTCGAGGGAGAGCGGAAAAAGACGATTTGCGGGACTCCGAATTATATCGCTCCTGAAGTGCTGGAAGGGAAGCAGGGCCATTCCTACGAGGCTGACATCTGGTCCTTCGGAGTACTCCTCTACGCCTTATTGATCGGCAAACCCCCTTTCGAAACTGCAGACGTAAAAACGACATACCGGAAAATCAAAATGAACGCCTATTCCTTCCCTGAAAACATCAGCATATCTGAACAGGCCAAAGGCCTGATTACCAAAATACTGGTTTTAGACCCTGCCAAAAGACTCTCTTTCCAGGACATTTTGGCACATGATTTTTTCAACCAGGGAAACGTCATTCCGAAATTGATGCCGACCGCTACATTGGCCTGCGCGCCTTCCAAGGCCTTTTTGGAGAAGTATGCCTCTAGCACGTCTGGAAGCAATGTATTGGAGTTGCGGGTGTCGTTAGGGTGCAGTGCGCCTGTATCCAGTGACCAACTTCTCCCCTCAGTGCCTCTATCTGCCAGACACCGCAAGCCAGAGCCAATAACTACTGAGCGAATTGCCAAAATGACCAGTGAAAATGCCAGAGGCTCGCCAGTCCTCAGCACTAGTGCAGAAGCCTGGGTTAAGAAGTGGGTGGACTACTCGTCGAAGTACGGCCTGGGGTACCTGCTCACGACAGGGTATATTGGAGTGGTGTTCAATGACGCTACGAAGGTCGTCAGTTCGCCTGATGGTAGCTCGTTTTGGTACATAGAAAGGAAGGCAGAAGACCACAAGGAGTCCATCGACCTCTACTCCTCCTCCTCTTTCCCTGCACTCCTCCAGAAGAAAGTCACGCTTCTGCAGCACTTCCGCTCCTACCTCCAGCCCAGCGCTTCCTTTACTCCCTCCCTTTCCCCTGTGTATGTAAAGCGCTGGACTCGCACTCGACACGCCATCCTTTTCCGCCTTTCCAACAAAGTCGTCCAAGTCACCTTCCAAGACCACACCGAACTCGTCCTTTCCAGTGAGCAGAAACTGGTCACTTTCATCACAAAGCAGGGTGAGCGGTCCTCCCACCCACTCAGCTCCGCACTGGAAAGCGCCAATCCGGAGCTGGGCAAAAGGCTGAGGTATACGAAGGAAGTGCTGGCGGACATGATGGCTGGCAGACGTGTAGGTTGCTAATAACTATATGAGGAGAAGGGGGAGGTGGAGAAGCTTTGAGCAGGGGGAGTTGGACTCGGTCCGGTCTGAAGACCGGCTTGAGCAGATTTACTTGCCGCCGCTCAGGAAGTCGTCCTTAGGCCCCAAAACTCAGCTTATCAACCCCTTTATCAGGCGCATTCGAGCTGCTTTGACACATCCGAATAGCAGAAAGGCCGCGCTGCACCTCAGCAAGTCGCACCACTTCTCCAATTCAGACCTTGCGGAGGCCTCTTTGAGGGAGGGAATGAAGGGGATGAACCACGCTTTGAAGCTGCAAATGAGGCCCTACGGCTGCCAATTAGGCGGAAAACAGCGCAGAAGGACCAATTCCACTGTGAAAATCGAAGTTTACCTTGGCAGGCCGAAGGAAGTGCAAGGCTGGGAGGGACCCTCGGTGGTGTCCAGGGAAACCAGCATGGATTACTAGTGTAAACAGGGCTAGAAGTGAACTAAGGCCGCTAGACCCCTTGGAAATGCTTCGAATTGCGTGTTTTCTGCTATTTCCCCAACTTGCCTGCTTAAAAGGACGGTTACATGTCCCTTCTCTCTTTCCTGACACGATTTCCTGCTCTAATTAGGCTAATTGCACCAAATCACCGCTTGCCCCCTCTCCCCGACATCCTCCTGGGCGAGGACTGCTCCCCCTCTCCCCCCTGAAAGGTATTGTCCAGGAACTCCCCACTTTCCACCAGTCCCATAGCCTTGCGCTGCAGTCCTTTACCTTCTCTCCTGTCCTCCCGCCAAGTCCCCACATACACAGCCCCGTCCCTCCACACCATAAAGCCCCTGCCTTCCTTCTTATCACTCCTCCACTCCCCGAAGTAGCACATATACCCATACGCGTCCTGGTCACTGTACTGCATGGAGCCGAAGCCGTGCTTGAGGTCGTCCTGCCACTGGCCGTGGTACGTAGATCCATTGGGCAGCCAGTGCGAGCCGTAGCCCTCCCTCTTCCCTTTGGCTCTGCTGCCGATGTACACTTCTCCGTTCTTCCAGAAGTGCCTGGCTCTGCCGGTCCTTTCGTCGTTCTGCCAGTCGCCCTCGCTGATGTCTCCGTTGGGGTGGTGGAATTTGCCGTAGCCGTGGCGCTCTCCGCGGTCGTTCCACTGGCCGATATAGACCCCTCCGCCTGCCTCGACTGGGCCTTTCAGACTGATGGCTCTTTCTTCGTCTCGATTGGGGTCTGAGCCGAAGGACTCATAGGCGCGTCTTTGCTCGAGAGTGATGAAGCCGGGCAGAGAGCCTGTGAACCGAGGCAGGGAAATCGCCATTTCGTCGGAGGGGCGGTGAGACTCTCTACCTGACCGCTTCACTTCGAACTTCTCCTCTTCGACTTCCCTCAGTTGCTTGTAAAACTCCGCCTTCTGCCGCTCTTTGTCCGACCTTTCACTAGTCAGCGCTAACAACATCTCGTGGTTTTCCAGCTTCTTTTTCATGTTCTCCTGCCTTTCTCTGTCTAATTCCGCCTCTAGTTCCCTCACCCGGCCCTCCAAGGAGGACCGCTGGTCCTTGTCTCTATGGGTCTGTAGGTTAGTACTGACCTTCGCTTCCCTCGCAGTCTTCTCCGCCTCTAGTGCTTTCAGCGTCAATACGGCTTTTTCCTGCTCGAATTCGGCTATTTTCCTGCTTAATGTCCTTATTTCTTCCTGCTCCGCGGGCCGACTGCGAGTAATTTCCCTCAAAGAACGCTCCGTTTCAATAGATCTGCGGGTCAAAGTGACCTTTTCGTCCTCCAAATCCCTTATTTTCTTCTGCAGTTTCTCAGTCGCGAGACGTTCAATTTCGCTGGATTTGGCCACTAAAGTGGCTTTTTCCTCCTCCAAGTCGTGTATTTTCTTGCGGAATTGCTCGATTGCTGCTGGGTCTACTTCCGGGACTCTGTCCCCAGTGCCTAGTGCAGCCCTTTCAGCTTCACACTCACTTAGCCGCTTCTTGACCCTGTCTAGTTCCTTGGTTTGCTCCCCGAATTGCCGGTTCAGTATGCTGTATTTCATATTTGGGTCTCTCCGTTTTTCCATTTTCAGGTCCAACTCCGCCTTCCGGAGCTGCTCATTGAGCACTAGCACCTCCTTCCGGCCTCTCTCCGCCTCCTTTCTGGCCTCGGAAGTGGCAGCCTCCAGGTCTGCGGCCTGTCTGCTAGTGACAGTGAGTTGTCTCTCCAGGTCTCTAATGCGTTTGTGCAGTTTGGGGATTTGGGCGGGGTCTAGGTCGCTTTGGTCAGTCGGGATTTCCGCCTGTTCCTCTGCATTAGCCACAGACTCCGACTCCACAATCGGCAGTCCTCTTTCCAACGAAGCGATTTTCTGCATTAGCGTGTTGATTTCCCTCTCTCTGGCAGTGAGTGAGTCCTCAGCTTGGTTCAATCGAGTGACTAGGAGGACGGAGTCGCTGTCGGAACTGTGGTCAGTTGTGGAGCCTTGCAGCAGCACAGTGTTCAGTTTCCGGGAAAAGTCGGTCGCACGCTCGTGCTCGAAGGTCCATTTTTCAATGATTTCTTGCTTTTCTGTCTCCGCTTCCTGCCGAAACCTCGCTATTTCGCTCTTCAGCCTGGCGATTTCCTCATCCTGGCACGCCACAATCTGGTACACCGAACTATCCGAAGGACTGATATTCAGCTGCATCAACTCCTCAGCATCAAATGCCACATCCACAATCACAATATCCTCCAACAGCTCCCTCTCAAAGCGCACTGAAAAGTCATAGAACTTCCTTTCCTTGAAAGTCTGAGTGTCCATAGTCCAGATATACCGGGGGAGTTGGGACTTGGGGGTCCAGGCAGGGTTCATAGCGTTGCTTTGGCAGGCGGAAATGGCTGCTTCTACCTGCGAATTGAAGCCGGATTTCACACTTTCGATCTTAGAACGCAGGTCGGAGCGCAGTTTCTGCACTAAGTCCATCAGCTCGAGACAGGCCCTGTCCGCCTCTTCCCCCAGTGCACTCAGCTTGTCCGTGTAGTCCCTCAGAACCTGGCAGTTCGCTGCGAGACGCAGGAGTCGAGTCTTTTCCTGCTGGTAGACAGCGGCGGAGTTGATTTTGCGGGCGGAGTCGAGGGGGAGGAGGAAGTGGGGACTGAGGGAGTGCTTGGAGCAGTGCTCTTGGCACAGGATGGGCAGGGGGAATTGGCAGATGCAGGCGTAGAGGCCCTTTTGACGGCGGTCCTCTGAACACAGAAGCTCCATTTTAGCAGGGGGAAGGGGAGAGAGCGCTATTCGCTCGAAGCTGAAAGGCTTGAAAACGCATAGATAGCATAGAGATAGTCAAAACTGGCTTAGTATGGAGAGAAGTTTCGCTTTTAGGTGATTTATATGTTCGACTATCAGAGTAATGTTGCATTTTCTTTCGAGAAAAGGCTGAAGAATGGGAATTACATAACAGAATAGCACTAGACTCAACCTGAAATGCAGCTGAAGGGACTTTAGGCCATTCAAATCGAGCAATAGCGCTTGGCATTGCCTATTTACTTGATATTTCCTTCAGATTCATCAACAGAGTTCATCCTTTCCACTCTGTCTTTGAGGCGAAAATTACCCATTTAAATGCATTTTGGCCTATTTAGCAGCAGGAAATAAGGCGTTCGGTCCCAATTCTCTCACTATCTATGTATGCCTAATACAATCAAAGCGCACTACGCTGCTCCTACCATACTTTAGAGTTACTAGAGTGCAAGCATTAGGCTTAGTTTGGCTAATCATAGAGGTATGTCTGAAGTGATCCAAGTGCAGGTGGGTCAAGCCGGAAATCGCATTGGAGCAGACTTCTTTAGGTGTATTAGTGCAGAGCATGGAGTCGACTCAGAGGGCAAACTATCAGAAGTGCCAGCAGAGCGCTCTTACGGAGTGCACAAGTACTTCCAAGAGACCTCCAAACAGACTTTCCAGCCCCGCTGTGTCCTGGTTGACTTGGAGCCCTCCGCCCTCGACCGAATCCGAGGCAGTGCTGAGGGTCGCTTGTACTCTCCTGACCAATACGTATTTGACCAAGTGGGGTCAGGGAACTTGTTCCCCAGAGGACGCTATGGAGAAGGAGCGGAGTTAGCAGAAGTAGCAATGGAGGCTGTGAGGAAGCAGGCTGAGGCCTGTGACATACTGCAAGGCTTCCAGTTCGTTCACTCTATCGGGGGAGGAACAGGGTCCGGTCTAGGAATATCGCTACAGTCCAAAATCAGAGAAGAGTACTTAGATCGGATGCAATGTTCATATACAGTCATTCCTTCGGCCTCAGTTTCGGATAACACTGTAGAAGCCTACAACTCGATTTTCTGCCTTTACCAGCTAGTTGAGAATGTGAATCTGACTATGATGTTTGACAATGAGGCGCTGTATAGCCTTGTGCAGAGGAAATTGGAGATTGAGAGACCCACGTATGGGGAAATTAACCACCAAATAGCCACTGCAATGAGTGGCATTACCTGTCCTTTCCGCTTTAGAGGACTACTCAACAGCAGTTACCGCAAAATGGCAGTAAATCTGGTCCCCTACCCTCGTTTCCACTTTCTAACAGTCTCAGAAGCTCCTCTAAGCGGCAGACACAGCCCTGCCCCCGTCCTCACAGTCCCTCAAATCATAGACTCTGTCTTCGACCCCTGCAACTACATGCTCCAGGGCAACGCAGCCGAGTACCGAGCTGCCACAGGCTTCGCAGCTTTCCGCGGCGACATCAGTTCCTTCGAAGTAGAGAACTGCTTCACTGCAGCAGCTCCAAGGACCAACTTCACAGAGTGGTTTTCCGACCCTGTTTCCACCTCTTTGTGTGCAGTTCCTGCGCTGAATCGACCCCTTTCCGCCACTTTGCTGCTAAATCACGGTGTGGTGGTGGACTCCTTCCGCAGGATGAATAAGCAGTTCCGGGCGCTGTATCAACGCAGAGCGTTCTTGCACCACTACCTAGCAGCCGGCATGGAGGAAATGGAGTTCCTCGAGGTCCAAAGCAACGCGGACGACCTAGTGTGTGAGTACCTGCAAGGGAGCTTTAGTGTGACTTGCTATTGCTGTGCAGCTGAGCCTGACGACTACGAAGAAGCCTAATATTGCATTAGCAATAGCCTTTATTCACTTAGACGTATTTGTGCATCGACTTGCTTCCTAATCTTTTATGTCTATTTGACTAGTGTCTATTCGTATTCACGGTCTGAGGTCATTTTTCCTTCTAGTAATTCTATATATCACAAGCTGAAATACATAATTTCCTCTCGTTTTAGCCAGGAAGGCCAGTGAACTCAAAGTAAACACTTCAAAATATAGAAACGGCCTGCAGAAAGCGGTTGAAGAACTCAGACTCTACATGTAGCCTATCAATAATCAGTCTTAAGTTCCTGTCTGGTTAAATGGCTTTAAAGGCCGATGTTGATTTCTGTACTGTTGCTAATATATATGTATTTGGTCGAAATGGCCTTCAGTTTGCCAACTTTGTGAAAATGAGGAAATCAGAGGCTAATGATGATATGGAGTGACTATCTAATAGGTCGCTTCATAAATGTCTGAAGTGATCCAAGTGCAGGTGGGTCAAGCCGGAAATCGCATTGGAGCAGACTTCTTCAGACGTATTAGTGCAGAGCATGGAGTCGACTCAGAGGGCAAACTATCAGAAGGGGCAGCAGAGCGCTCTTACGGAGTGCACAAGTACTTCCAAGAGACCTCCAAACAGACTTTCCAGCCCCGCTGTGTCCTCGTAGACTTGGAGCCCTCCGCCCTCGACCAAATCCGAGGCAGTGCTGAGGGTCGCTTGTACTCTCCTGACCAATACGTATTTGACCAAGTGGGGTCAGGGAACTTGTTCCCCAGAGGACGCTATGGAGTGGGTGCCGAGTTGGGAGAAGTGGCTATGGAGGCTGTGAGAAAGCAGGCTGAGGCCTGTGACCTGCTGCACGCCGTCCAAATAACTCACTCCATAGGAGGAGGAACAGGGGCAGGCTTGGGCAGTCTGCTCTTTTCCAAGATTCGAGAGGAGTATTTACATGAACTGACCTGTTCCTTTACAATTGTGCCTTCCAGCACCGTGTCTGATAGCATTACTGAAATATTCAATGCTGTGCTTGCCTTTCAATACTTAGTTGAGAGTGTGAATATGACTATGCTGTTTGACAATGAGGCGCTGTATAGCCTTGTGCAGAGGAAATTGGAGATTGAGAGACCCACGTATGGGGAAATAAACCACCACATAGCCACTGCAATGAGTGGCATTACCTGTCCTATCCGCTTTAGAGGACTACTCAACAGCAATTACCGCAA
>Ga0247837_1001998_pt1 | contig 40018 bp, 69 predicted proteins | sample LaCtaG_2_FD_187115 | JGI IMG/M metagenome (GOLD analysis project Ga0247837, IMG submission 187115) | Freshwater microbial communities from meromictic Lake La Cruz, Castile-La Mancha, Spain - LaCruzMarch2015_14.5m | ecosystem: Environmental > Aquatic > Freshwater > Lake | place: Spain: Castile-La...
TGGAACAGAAATAAAAAAACAAACGATTTTCAGTTGTCAAGGTATAATTTAAAACAATTTATATGAACGATTCACAAATGTTAGATATAATTTCTAACGCACTTTATTCAACAAAAGAAACACAAAGAAATAGTTACGATTTAGGTCGTTACGTTGTAGAAAACAATATTGAAGGCGATATTATTGAGTGCGGAGTGGCGATGGCAGGTAACTTTGCAACAATGATTTTGGGTGCAATTTCTGTTGAAGGTGGTAGAAATAGAAAATTTTGGGGTTTTGATAGTTTCGAGGGAATACAATTAGCAGGTAAAAAAGATACGCAACAAGCAGGAATAGGCGACATTACCCACAATACCGATGTGCCTTATGAATCACTTTTAGTATCAAGTGGAATTACATCACATTCAAAACAACAAGTTATCAATAATTTAAGAAGTTGGAATTTATACGATGGACTAAATATTGAATTAGTTGAAGGTTGGGTGCAAAATACATTAGAACCCAATTTACCGTGTATTGAAAAAATATCAATTCTTCGTTTAGATATGGATGTTTACCACCCTACCAAATTTACATTGGATTTGCTTTGGGATAAAATTAGTGTTGGTGGAGTAGTAATAATTGATGATTGGGCATTAGATGGCGTAAGAATTGCCTGTTATGAATTTTTTGAAGAAAAAGGTATCACTCCCGAAATTCACACAATCACCAATTCTACACCTACATACTTTTTCAAAACAAAATAAAATGTGTATTGTAAGTTATCGCAATAATTTTATTTTTTATCATATTCCTAAATGTGGCGGTACGAGTATATCGGAAATAATTTACCCTAAAACAAATACTGTAAAAAATATAAATCATACACACTTAACTTATTTAGAAACAAAAGAAGTATTTAAAAAAAATGGTATGTTAAATTGGTTTGAAAATGCCAATCAATTTGCAATCGTTAGAAATCCAAAAGATAGAATGATGTCTTTTTTCAAATACATAAAACAACATACTAATCATCATTTGAATCAAAGATTGATAAATCATACGTTTACTCAATTTTGTTATTTTTCAAAAAATGTTGGAGATAATAGTATTAAAAGTTGTTTTAATCATTTGATGAATGAATATGGTATTATTGATAAAAACATAAAAATTGTAAAACTTGAAAATATTGATAGCAATATCAATACATTAGAAAATATAACAGGAATATCATTTCCAAAAAACATTCCAATTTCAAACAAAAGTGATTTTAAAATTGAAAACACAGTAGAGAGTGATATGGTTATTAAATTATTCTTGAAAGATGATTATGTTAATTTTTATCCCGAATTATTGTGAAAGAATTATCCATCCTTATTCCTACGCTTCCTGCACGAATTGAAATGCTTTCAATGTTAATGCAACGATTGAATAAACAAATAATTGATTTCGGTTTAATTGATAGGGTTCAAATACTTACCCTGTGCGATACGAAAGAATATAGCGTAGGAAAAAAACGTAATATGCTTTTAGAAATGAGTTGCGGAAAATATGTATGCTTCATAGATGACGATGACCAAATATCTGACAAATATTTATTTGAAATAATTAGAGCAATTCAATCTAATGCTGATGTAGTTACTTTTTGCGGTGAATATATTGAAAATAATTTACCCCAATACTTTTCAATAAGTAGGGTTCATAAAAACGATTTTACTGATGGTAGAAACATTTATAGATTGCCAAATCATCTTTGTCCTATAAAGAGAGAAATTGCTTTACAATCGTTATTTACCGATAAAAATTATGGCGAAGATTCGGACTATGCAAATAGAATAAACACATTAATTCAAAGCGAATATCATATTCAAGAAAAATTATATTTTTATCATTACAACGATAATTTATCCCAAACAAGACCTAATAACAATAGAAACGCATTTTATTAACCGTTAAATTAAATTTATGAAAAACAACGAGCATCAAGAAAAAGTAGAAATGGCTAAACAAGTTTCTAAACTATTACCCGAAACAAAAGAGAAAATAAAATTTTATTCCGAAGTAATTGAATCGGAAAAAATAATTATTGAAGAATACAAAAAAAGACAAAATAAATTTTATGTTTCAAAAATTCAAAAAGCAAAAGAAAAAATTGAAATAATTAAAATAGAAAGTGGATTATATTCAAAAGAAAGGTTGTGTCAATCCTATTTAGATAGAAAGTTACAATATGAATCTTGGTTAGATGAAATGTCTATCGAAGTACAGAATGAATTTCAAAACACAATGGAAACTGCAAAAAAAATTACAACTAATTTAAGGTTGCAACAAGCCATAGAAAAATTTGAACAATATAATACTACTAACCTACAAGATAAAGTAGAATTTTATTTATATTTGAATCAAGAAATAATTAACAATAAAACCTACGGAAAGGGTAAAAAATAATCTGTATCTCCCTTGTTTTAGATTTAGCAAAGAAAGGGGGGGGTAATGCCCCCTTTTTTAATATTCAATTTGATTAGGTATATGGCAAATAAAATATGTAGCACCATATATTTTATCGTAATTTTTTGACCAAGAAATTAATTTTTGAACAAAAAGCCAATCGTGTCCATACCCATTACAATTTTTCCAATTAATTTTTTTGTGTGCTTTGTGGATAATACTTGATGTTCCAACAGAATTATGATTTAGTGTAACTATTTTAGGTGCAAATCCCTGTATTGTATAAACATAATCATTGTAGTAAGCCCAATCTAAATTTTCAGTTTCCATTTGCATAAAAATTGTTTCCAAATGGCTTTTACCTAACATATCATCGCTATCTAAATAGCAAATATATTTACCACTTGCTTTTTTAATTCCAAAGGTTCTTAATTCACCCGAAAATAATTTTGATTTTGGTTTAATGTGAAAATATTTTATTTTTTCCGATTTTAGTTCAATAAAAAAATTTTCGTAAATTATTCGTTGTGCCAAAACACAATCATCCGAAACAATGATTAATTCTGCATCAAAGTTGTTTTCCTTAAAGCTATTTATTGCACGAATGAATTTTTCTTCTCTGTTCGTTGCACAACCTTCATATTCGCCAAGATAAACAGGCATAATTACACTTATTTTCATATTCTTCTAATTGATTGATTTTTATGTTCACAAATTATGGAAGTATCAACATAAACAGGAATTTGTTTAGCATCTAAATCTGCATAGAAAAAACTATCGGGATGCACAGGCGAACCTTCTTCATATCTAAAAATAATGTCTTTCAATACCGATTTTTCAATTAATACACAACCTAATCCACAACTGAAAACTTTTTTCAAACTTCCATCAACAAGCAAAATGTCATTTTCATCAATATTGTAAGTTTCTCTATGGTCATCACCCCAATCTTCAATTTGCTGAATCATTAATTTACTTCTTTCACCTTCTTCAATAAAATATAAACCACCGACAACTTTTTTTCGAGCATCCAATAATCTTTCAATTATATTAATTGGTGGAAAAACATCTGTTTCTAAATGCAACAAATAATCAAAATCATTTTCCAAAGCATATAATCTACATCTATCGTGGCTTTTTGCTAAAATATGTTTGAACGATAAATTATATTGTGATGGAGTAACACGATGAAAATGTGTCTTTTCATTTTCATATTGTTTTTTTAAATTAACGTAGTAATCTCTTAATTCGCTATTATCACAAATCATAATTTCAAAATTTGGATAAGTGAAATTTTTAACATTTGAAATCCATTCATTAAAGCAATAATCTTTAATATCTGCGGTTGGACTTGACACAAGAATTTTTTTCATAAATTTATTATTTACACAAAAATACTTATTTTATTTGAGTTGTAGAGGAATGTTTACAAGGTTTGTAAATAATAAATTTTTGAATAAATATTACAGGAACATTTTATTAGTATATTTTTGATACAACAAAAAAAAATATTTAGCGATGGGAATTTTCACAAAAGAAATGCTTATTAACGCAGGAGTTACTCTTGCGGTGGTTATGGTTGGACTATATGTTCACGATAAGTTTGTTGCACCTAAAATGGGAGTTAAATCGAACCCTGCAAGTGCATCACTTAACGTAAATGTAGAATCTTAATCCGATTTTATTTACTAATTTATTTTAAAAAACAATCAAGATGAAAAACAATTTCAACATTGACAGGTATCTGAACGAAGCCGAAGAAAGATTTTCGGGTTTTTACGGAGAGGATTATGACGATTTCGATGGAGATGACTTCGATTTATTTGAAGGAGATGGTGATGATATGTATTCTTATTCTAACGCAACAGGCGGTGGAGTAGATATGCTAAAAACACCTGCACCTTATCAATTAACCGTTGTTAATACAACAGCAGGTAACTTGACATTGGTTATGTTTGGTCAAAACCAATTCTTACTTTCAACTAACTTCGGTTCTTCCGTAGGGTTGTCAGTAACACCTGCACAAACGAATGTATCTTATTTGCAGTTACTTCAACAATCTGCTTCCCAACCATTTGAAACTTCACTTTTACGAGTGCAATCAACAAATGCTTCACAGGTAACGCAAATTTTGACTGTAACCGTTACTGATGCTAACGGACAAAGTGCTACTTTGCCAATCATCACACAAAGTTACTTCTCATCTTATCAGCAACAAAGTGGTATTCTTGATATTCCTTATCAAGTTAAAATTGACGGAAATACTTCTATTACTTCTACTATTTTGGCTAATACAACCGTTACTTACACTTATTTCCCTGCTGAAAAAGTAAATACTGCAAAAGGTCTTGCAGGACAAGGTGCGGTACAAGTTTACGGAAACCCACAAGTTAATCTTGGTGGCATGACTTTCCCTAAACGACCTGCTATGGCACAAGCAAAAAGAAGACGTAGATTACGATAAGATAATATACTGATATTCGCTTTAGGAAGGGCAAACCGCTATATGTTGGTTTGCCTTTTCTTTTTCTAAAAACACAACAAAATGCAAGAAAAAATATCACTTCAAGAATTAATCGCATTAAATAGTACACAACAAGCAAAAAACCTAATAAAAAAATATGGTTATAAACCTGCAAGAAATTATGATGATTTAATTCAAAAGTTATATCGTTTAACAAAAGAATATCGTGAAGATGCACTAAAAGAAATGGCTAACTTGCACCCACATAAAGATTTAATTCTTAATTATTTTTGTGTAGCCAATAATGAGCCAAAAAGCAACGCAGATGGCGATAAAAAAACAACAGATTGTCAATGTCCATCGTGTGAATTAGCACGAATGAAAATGTATTCAAATGTCGATGGAAACATAACAACTCCAAAAGATAATTTACAGGGATATATTCCGATAATTCTTGTTGGTGGTTTTGTTGGATTAATGATGATAGGTATTTTAAAAACAGCACGATGAAAGGTGAGGGAATAAATAATACGTTGTTTTTTATTCTCACAGAAACAACGCCCATTTTAGAAATGGGTGATAATAATATCGTTGAAGAAAGCGATAAAAAATTGATTAAAGGAACAATAGTTCAAGGTCAATTAAAAACAAGAATTGTAAATATGGATGGTGAAAAAATACCATACCGATTTATACAATTAAAAGATAAAAAAGGATATATTTCACCAAGAGTGGTGAATCTTTATATTGGAAAATTTGCTAACTTCGATAACGCAGATTTACAACAAGAAAAAACAACAGAAACCGAACCATATAAAAACCCTAAAAAGGGAAAGAATTTGATAATTAATTTGGGTTTACCCATAGGTGGTGCAGTAATAGGTTTTTATGTAGGAAAAAAAATGGAAGCAGAACCTAAAAAATTAGCAGGTTATGTGATATTTTTTACGTTAATTGGATTATTACCAAGATATTTGTATAAAAATTAATTAATATGATATATTTAGAAAACGACTTTTACTCAAATTTTAATTCAATGGTCAATGCCAATGATGAAATGGCTATTAAAGAAATGTTTATTGACCAAATTTCATCGGTAGTTGCTTTTAATAAGGCAGGATTATTGGATTTATTCAAGAAAGTTGGTATTACAACAAGTGCGAATCCTACAAATAAGGAACTTACAATTCTTATCATAAACAACATTAAAAGCAACAAAAAACTACAAATTGGTCTTGCTTATTTAATTGCGGAAAGAAACAATCTTTTGCAAGATGAGATAAAAAAACAAAGAGATGATAGTTTTAGTGGTAACGATGGTAAAAAAGAAAAACCAAAAAGAGATTTGAAACAAACGGCAGATGTTGTTTCTTCTTTGGCAAATTCTATACAAGTTGTTGCAAACACAATAACCAATACAAACGCAGGTAAAATTCAAGAAAATTTAGAAAATCAAACCAATTCTAAATCACCCGAAGAAATTCAATTAGAACAACAACAACAAGCACAAAAAGAATCCGAAGCTAAAGCCAAGAAAAAAAGACGAAGAAACACTATTATTGGGGTTATTGTAGTCGTAGCAATAGTGGGTGGAATTGTTGCATACAAAAAAGGTTTATTTCGTAAAAAAACAAGTGTTTAATTAAAAATAAAAAATATGTCAAGAACAGCAATTATTATTTCAAGTGTACTTATCGTAGGAGTAGGTGTAGGTGCGTTTTTTATAGGTCGTTCCGTAGGAAGAAAAAATCCTAAAACGGAACAAAGCAAATAACTAAAATAAATAACTAAAATAAATAATATGGAAAATTTAATTAGCGATAATTCTTTTGAAGTTTATCACAATTCCGAAGGTTCTAAAATATTGACTATGGATAGGACTTTAATGGAATATCCAAGCGAAAAAAGTTCTTTTGATGTGTTTATGGGATTTGTCGATGAAAATAAAGATGGTAAAGACGATAAAACAGGCAAAACGAAACAACAATTAGATGATGAAGAAGTTAAAAAGAAAGAACGTGAGGAAAAGTTAATGCAAATTGCTTCAATAGGCAAAGATGCTATTCAAACAGGTCAAGCAGTTGCAGGGGCAGTAAAAGGTTTTCAACCTAAATCAAAACAAGATATTAAAGCAGTATGTGGTAGAAAACCTTTACTCAAAAAAAATAGACCACCATACGATAAATGCGTTGCAAATTATATGGCAGGTTTAAACACAGGTGGAGATACAAGCGGTGGAGATACAGGTGGAACAAAAAGTACAAAAGCAGATGAAGATAAACCTAAAAAAAATAACACCACAACCTATGTAGTAATTGCAGTTGTTGGTCTTGCTTTAATTGGTGGTTTAATTTATTTAAAAAAGACAGGTAAAATTTAATGGCAAAAAAAAGTATTTATGAGTTAAATTATTCCTTTGAAGCACTCGATATTAAAAAATCGGAAATGCTTGGAAAACCTATTACTGAATACTTTGAAGAAGGAAAAATATTAGTTGGAGAATATTATAAAAAGGATTATATTTTAGTAGATGACAAGTATGTTTTTCCATTAGAATATCTTTCTAAATCCGATAAAATGCCGTATCTCAAAAGGGATAGCGATTTTGATGAAACGATAGATAGAATTAAAGCACAATCGGTTATATTAAGCGAAAGAGAAAAAGAAAAATTAGATGAAGCAGGTTTTAGTATCAAAAGCACAATAGAAGGTAAAAAAGCAGAAGAAGTAAAAAAAGAAAGTAAAGCATATAAGAATGGTGCGTTGTTGGGATTGGCAGGTGGTATTTTAAGTGCCTTATATTTCAAAAAAAATATTTGGATATTTTCAATATTGGGCGTTGCGTTAGGGGGGTATGTAGCACACCAAATTTACAAGGCAAAAAAAGGTAATAACATAGTTAATCCTACATAGATGGAAAATTTTGATATAGATATTAATTTTAATGGTATTCAAAACGATTTGCTTTACCTAAATGCAAATGGAGATACTGAAATAGAAAAAAAACCTATTGCAGAAGAAACAAAACCTATTGCAGAAGAAAAAAAACCTGTTGCAGAAGAAAAAAATACTGAAACAAAAAAAACTACAAAAAAACCTAATTGGGCAAAAGAATTAGATAAATATACAAACTTATTCAAAGGGTTATCATCCTATGAAACACCTGCTCAAAGAAAACAACGTCTTGAAAAAGAAAGCCAAGAGAAAGGTAAAAAAACTACTATTTTAGGTTTACATCCACTCGTTGCTATTGGAATTTCATTTGCAGTAATTATTGGTGGAGTAGTAGCGGTAGTCAAATTAAAAGGTAAATAATATGGAAACTACATTGGTATCTTCAAGGAACAAAAAAAGTGAAAAAATAGCACTTTTACTTCAAGAAATGAAACGCAGAAAAAAAATCTGTGAAATGAAACTTAACAAATTGGAAAATCGTATTAAAGTTTTAGACGCTTTTCAAAATTTGCCAAGAAGTAAAAAAACAAATTTATCCGATTACCTTAAATCGAAAGGATTGAGAATGTCTGATATATTTTCACCTATGGGTTATTATTGCCCTATGAATATGGTTGTATCAAACGATAAAGAAAATAATTATTTAACTTATCACAAAGGTTTTGAATCAAATTCAAATGCAGGTTTTCCTACGCCAAAACGAGAATTGGTTTCAAACAAAGAACATCGTGAGGTTATGAGTTCTTTTTATGGTATGACTTGGAATCCTGCACTTAACCGATATTTTCCAACTACACCTTTTGATTCACAAACCTATGCAAACGCTGATGGTGATGCCGATTTAGGTATGGATATTATGGGTGGGTTTTCTATTCAAGATTTAGCCAAATTAAATAATAGAGATGAAAACGCAAGAAAATTAACAAAAGAAGTTCGTGATTTTTTAGTTGAAGAATACGATAATGTAGAGGGTGAATATGAAACTATAAATGAAGCAACCAATAAACTCTATAATGGTGATGATTATAGTTCAGCCGAAGGAGATTCAAATAAAGAAAAACGAGGTAAACGTAGAGATGTAAGAAAAGATTTTCGTAAAGATAAACGTGCTTGTAAAGACAAAAGAAATCGTGGTGAATTAACAAACCTTGAATATACTCGGTGTGTTGAACAAGAAAAGGAAGAAAAAAAACAAGCAATAGATGAAAACGCAGGTTTTGGTCGTAAAGCATTAAGGGTTGCAACACGATTTACACCAATTACTGCAATAGGTAGGGGTGGTGCTTTAACATTAATTGGTATGAATGGTTTTGGTTTTTCTACACGATTAGCACCTGCTTTACTACCCGATGCAGAAGCACAGAAATTATTTAAACCCGAATCTATCCAAAAGGCAAAAGAAGGATGGATTAAAACACAAAGGGCGTGGAAAAATTTAGGTGGTAAACCCGAAAAATTAAAAGAAGCAATATTAAAAGGGTATAAAAAGAAACCCGAAAAATTGAAAGAACCAACACAAGAAGAAAAAGAATTTTCTAATATTGAACCTGCAACGACTGTTGCATTAATAGGTGCAGGTTCAACAATCGTTGGGTCATTACTTGTTCTTGTAGGAAAAATAGTAGATAAGAACCCTTATAAAGATGGTAAAACACCTGCTGAATTTCAACAAGGATTGGATGATGGTTTCGTTGAAAATCCACCATTAGACCCAAATTCACCTGCATTAAATACAAAAGGAGATTGGATTGACCCAAAAACAGGAGAAAAAATAAATCCCGAAACAGGAAAATTAGACGATAGAATTTTTGGAATAAATAAATATTTAGCAATAGGAATTGGAATTACAGGGGTGGTCGCATTATTTTATTTATTCAAAAAAAAATAACTAATTATGGTTATTGAAATACCATCTAATTATCATCCTTTTCAGTTGAATCTGACTATTCAAACAAAGGAAAGAGTTAATGTTAGGATAATTGCGATTGACCCTAATAAACCTGCTACGAAGTATGTAGATAGAAGTGGTGTTTTACAAGGTACAAGGACTTTTGAATTAAAGTTTCCTGTATCACCTAAAAAATTAAAAATAGCAGTTTACAATGTCGTAAATGGAAACCAACCCTTTGGTGAAGATAGTTCTTTTAAGATAGTAGATATGAAAGTCGAAAAATTGAAAGAATACGATGTTTGGTGGAATAAAGAAACACAAAGTTTTTACAAATTTGCCGTTGAATTTTCTCAAAACGCAAGTATTTTGTCGGCAGGGGATGATAAGCCACACATCTATCGTAGTGATGATAACAAATTCACAATAGATTATTACAATATATTAAAAGACCATTCAACTAAAAAGAAATTAACTACACCTGCAAGAATTGGACATAATTCGGGTATTATTGAAGTTAGTAAAGCAAAATTTATGCAATATACCGTTCCTATGCGGATGATAATTTTAATGCACGAATTTGCTCATAAATATCTCAATCCAAAAATTGATAAACCAATAAATTACGAAACAGGTGCAGATATTCAAGCATTGTATGTATATTTAGGTAAAGGTTGGTCGCCATACGAAGCACATAAATCATTTTTATATGTATTCAAAACTGCTAACAATGAACCCAATCATAAGCGATACAAAATAATTAATGATTTCATAAGTAAATACGATAGGGGCGAGGTATCAGATGTTAAAAAATGAGTTACACATACCAACTAAAAAATATGCGAATTTAGTTCAATTTACATTGAATAATTCTTCGGCATCTCCAATTTCTGTTGATTTTGGAAATAACTTTCCATTACAAAATATACCAACATCACCGAATTTATTACCTGCAAATTCAAGTGTAAATTCATTTAATAGTGGTGGACAAAATTTTAATTCAGCAATAAACCCTAACAATTATACAATTTATGTTGCAAATAGTACAAATGATGTTGTAGTATTTGATATTTCGGGAATAAATCCAACGATTTTCATAAATATTGGCGAAGCACAAGTTAATATAATTTATGTGCCACTAAATAATTGTATGTATGTTGCAGGTGGTTCTTCTTCCAATACTTATGTTATTGATTGTTCAACAAATACAATTATTGCAACTATACTTGGTGCTGATATTAATTTTGCTATGTTCTTAAATCCAAATAATAACATATTGTATGGAACAGGGGGTAGCAACAACAATGTCTTTACAATTAATGTCATAACTAATACGCTTGATTCAGTAATTACAGGATTTAATGTACCAACAGGAATTACTATTAATTTAACTTCAAATTTGGCTTATGTAGTAAATACTGCAAACGATATAATTTCAATAATTAATTGTAATACTAATACAGTTTTAGGTAACATTATTTCTCTAACTCCTGCTTCTCAACCACAGAATATAATTTACAACACAAACAATAACTTATTGTATGTTTCTAATGGTTCTACAAGTAGTGTTTCAGTATGTAATCCAACAACAAATAGATTGTTATTTGATGTTACCTTAACACCTGCAACACAACCCCTTATTCCCTTTGGTTTAGCATTAAATACTACGACTAATGAATTGTTTATTACAAGTCAAGGAACAGATGAACAATATTCGATTTTTGATTGCAACACCAATAGTTTTGTTCAAACAATTTTAATTCAATCGGGTATTGATTCATTAAATGGAATCATATTTAATACTGAAAGTCAAATATTATATATTTCGGGGCAATTTTCAAATACTGTTTACGGATATAATTCAGTAAATACTCCACAAAATCAATACTTTGTAACAGGTTCGGTAGATTACAATTTTTTTATTCAAAACCTTGCATACGAGCCAATTAAAGTGGAATATATTAGAATGTCCACAATTAATGATTCTTCAATAAAATCTCAACTGCCATTTTACAACACAATGGAAATGGTTCAAATTAGTGCAACAGGACAATCAAAAACGTATGCTAATTTGCCTATTTCAAGAATAGATGTTATGGAATCACAAAATATAGTTTTATTACCATTTAAACTTTTAATTATGGATGGCAGAACGTATTTAAGTAATTACGTTTTGAACCCTTATTCGCAAGTAACATTTGATATTTATTTTAGTCAGTTAAATAGGGGAACAATAGAGTTTTATCCACACTTATTTGAACCTAAAAAACAATTAAAAGATTACATAAAAGTATTTTCTCAAATATAATTTTGTATTTTTTTTAATATTTTTAATTTAATTTATTTGTTTTAATTAAAAATGTATTATTTTTGACATTGAACGAAGTGTTTTTCTTGTATGTAATAGTGGATTTAATTTGAATCAAAAACAAATTAAAAGTATTTAAAAATCCCTATTAATTTCAAAATAAAATTCAAACCAATTTTAATTAAAAAAAATATTTGTATGAGTACGAACCAAATTGTTAATGTTTCCATTTTTGCGACACTAATTTTAGTAGTGGGCGTTATGGGTTATACACAAGGGAAAGTAATCAGAAAAGATTTGAAAGAAAATTGGGGAATTTAATTAGTAAAAATTAATAAAAAAATAAAAACAAAAAAAAAATGGCAAAAAGAGTTAAACATTCAATAGACCGTTCAAGATTAGTAGATGGTTGTGGAACAATTTTAGTAACAGACCGATTAACAGGTGGGTACAAATTAGTAAAGCGTAAGCGTAGTGCAAAATCAACTGCATCTGCACCTGCAACAGGTAAAAAAAGAGGTCGTAAATTAGGTTCTAAAAACAAACCAAAAACAACAACGATGATGTCTGCACCTGTTATGACAACTGCATCAAAAGGTAAAGTAGGTCGCCCAAAAGGTTCTACAAACAAACCAAAGACAACAAAAATGATGTCTGCACCTGCAAAAACATCAAAAACAAGAAAACCAAAAGTAAACGCATTTTTCCAAGCAAAAGCAAACGCTATGAAATCGGGTGCTAAATCATTTGTTTATGGTGGACAAAAATATGTTGCAACGAAAACAAAAACAGGAATGACAATTTTCAAAAAAGCAGGTAAAGGTACTGCTATGACAACTGCACCTGCTATGACAACTGCACCAAAAGGTAAAGTAGGTCGCCCAAAAGGTTCTATAAAAAAATCTTCCGTAGGATTGACAAAAAGGAGAGCAAGTAAAAAAATGGCTTAATCCTTTATAAACACTTAATAAATAACAAATGAATAAAACTCAAAAAATACTTATCGCTATTGGGGTAGGTGTTGGTTTGGCTTTTGTATATCGTAGATATATGATGCCTAAAAAACAAATGCAAACAGGTGTTTCGGAAAAAGATATGGCTTCTATGCCTACCGCATCTGCTAATGCCCCACAAACTCGTTCCGAAAAAGAAGAATACATTTTAGATAATGCTATGGCTTCTGAATCTGAAACAATGTCGGGTATGGAGGGTACAAAATTTGTTTGGAATCCACAATTAGGTAGATTTTATCCCGTAGGAACTATTATCGAAGGAAAAGAACCTGCATTTTATGATAGTGTTTTTTATGGTGCTGATGGCAATTTGAAAACAAACGTACCTAATGCCGTTCAAAATGCAGAAACTACATTGAAAGATATGACAGACCAAGAATTAGAATTGGCATATCAAATTGTTAAGTTCTGTAAAGAAAATCCCGATTCAATGGGGGATATGAAAAAAGTAATTATGGGAATGAATATTACAAACCCACGAATTATTGAAGTCATAAACAAAAAAATAAGCAAAAAATTAAACGATATTAAAATCGCTAAAAAAGATGCTTCTTGGAACGAGAAATGGCAAATGCGTAAAGAAAAACGCTTAAAAATGCGTAAGGATTTCTTTGATAAAACAGGACTTGATAAAGATGAGTTTGAAACGGCTCGTAACAAGGTTTGTGGGAAATTAAAATCAAATGCAAGATACACGGCAGAAAAAATGGCAAAATATGAAGGTTGTTCTGAAATGGTTGCAAAAAAAATGCGTGAACGTGCTAAAATAAAAGTTCGTGAAGCGGTGGAAAATGCACCTGTAAGTAAAAAATCGCAAATAACAGATGTTCGTCAAAATCAATTTGCTAATCAAATTACAAATCGTACCACAGGCGGAATGTTTGCAGGTGAAAGATGGGATGGAAAAGATAATACTTACACAGAAACTTTGGTTTCAGAAGGATTAGTTTAAAAAATAAAAATATGAAAATAGATAAAGTAACAATTATTAGTGGAGTAGTAGCAGGAGGAGTAACATATTTCGTTTCAAAAAAGAATTGGAAATTAGCAATCGTTGGTTTAGTGGTTGGTGGAGTTGCAGGTTATTTAATTAATCAACAAATGAATAAACCTAAATCAATACCAATGCCTGTTGTGGACAATTCTGAAAACGAGGAACAATCGTCTTTTGACGAATCGGTAGAACCACGTTTTCAATGGAATCCAATAATCAATAAAATGATGCCTGTTGGTGAAGTAAATGAGATTGATGCTTCAAATGTATTTGATATTAGAAAAGATGGTTTGGATTTAAACTTTGGTTAAAAATGAGAGCAGACCCATCAATAAATATACCTACTGCGAGTTCAACATCTGAAAATTGGATTCAATGGCACAAGGAATTAAAGCGTGTTTTTGGAAAAAAAACGGCTAATTCTTTGTGGGTATTTGGATGGACAAAAAGAGGTGGTAAAAATGCCGATGCAAATACATCAAAAACAAGGGTGTATATGAAATCACAAGGCGTAAATATTGATACCACACGATTAAATGAAGCGTTTGATAATGTAAGGGCAACAATAAATCAAGGCATATCTACTGCAAAATGGGTAGCTATTGGTGGATTAGGAGTGGGAGTAATTTTATTTATTTTGATTTTGAGAAAATTGCTTCTAAACCCAAGTGCATCAATACCACAAGTTATTGTTCCTAATATACCTAAACAAGCATAAAATGGCAAATACAAAAGCGAAAATATTTATCGGTGTTGGTATTGCTACATTTGTTGGTATAGGAACATATTTGGTCTTTAATCATTTCAAAAAAAAACGGATTATGCGTGATATTTATTCTAAATTGTTAGATTCATCATCGCAAGAATCTCAACAAGCACAATTAAGTAAATCAGATAAATTAAAAGGCACAGACGCATTGAATCCAAATTTTTGGCAAAGTGGTAAAGCCGATGTGAATAAATTAATTACAGGTGCAAAAGCAAGAGAAATAGCCGAAGAATTAGATAATTGGATAGGTAAATTAGGTACAGTTAACGCAAATGTTATGCCAATCATTAGAAAAATTAAAACAAGAGGACAAGGTTCTCAAATTGCATACGCTTATGCGAATCCACCAAAAAGTTATGGTGATTTAGCGGATAATTTGAACGATGAATTAACAGGTTTTTTTCGTAGTGAAGCATCATATAAACAAGTATTAAATTACTTAAATAATTTACCTGCATAATGGATAGACGAATTAAAATAGGATTAATTATATTAGGTTCAGTTGCAGTTGCAGGTGGAATTTCTTATTTAATATATCGTCAAGTCAAAAAGGCAAAAAAGCAACAAGCTGATATAGAAGCAAAAGAAAAAAAAGAAAAAGAAAACATTCAAACGATAGAACAAGGACAACAACAAATTCAATCACAAAAAGAAGGTGATAAAGTTGTTGCCGTTAGAAATATTGATAAAGGAATAAATAATGCTTTTGGTGATATTCTTGGCGTAAAATTATATCCTGCAAGGAAATCAAGCGACCCATCACAAGGACATCAATTTGCTTTGGGATATGTTAATGTAAGAGAAAATGCGTCAGTAAATAATGCACAAGGTATTCGTGATTTATGGAAAGATAATATGCTTGGAAAAGTAGAGGGTGGAGGAAAACTAATTGGAACTATAATAGCGGAAAAATACGATGATTTAACACCAAAAATGCGTTGGTTTAAGGTAAAATTAGATTCGTCTTTAAAAAGTAAATTTGGAAAGCAATATGGATGGGTACGTTCAGATGCCGTTACGTTTAGGTCGTTTACTAAAAAAAGCAGTTCTTCAAAAAAGGCAAGTTTTGATGGTAATATGATTGAGAGGTATAATACATCGTATCAATTAGGTGCAGAAGTATTTCCACATTCGGGGTGGAATTTATATTCAAATGTAGTGGATGCAGATTTATTTCAAAATTTTGATGCAAACCAATTAGATATTAATTTATAAAAACAAAAAAAATGGCAAAAGGTAAAAGTTCAGTAGGGTTTTGGTTACTTATAGGCACACTTGTAGTAGGTGGTGGCGTAGGAATTTATTTTTTATTAAGAGAACCAAAAGATGAAAATTTAGATGAAAATTTAGATGAAAAAAAGGATGAAAAAAAGGATGATAAAAATATCCCAATAATTAAAGACGGTGGCGGTAATGGTGGCGGTAGTGAAAAAAAACCAAAAAGTTCAGCACCATCTGAATTGAACACGGCAGATAAAATAACAGCATTTCAAAATTATGTTTTGAATGTAAAAAATGATGTTAGTATTCTTGGAGGAAGTGGTGCAGATGGTAAATGGGGTACTAATTCACAAAAAGCGTGGGATAAGTATGGTGCAGGATTTAAACAATCACCGACATTTAAAGGATTTACAACCATTGTAAGTCAAGATGCGAAACAACGTATTATTGATTTTGCTAAAGGAAGTGATAAAGCAACAAGTAAATATTTGAATAACGCTAATCAAGATTTTGTTAAAAAATGGGCTGAAACAATCGGTAAAAACAAAACTGCATTTATTTGGGCAGAACAAGTTTATCGAACAAAAACAGGTGAACGAGTTATGAGCTATAATCCATTAAAATTTAACCTAAAAACAAGTATGGTTGCTACGTTGAGAGCAAGTGCTTCAAAAGATTCAGCAGGAACAGGAATTAAAGCAGGAGAACAATTAGGTAAGGGTGGTGATATTAAATTTAATAATCCATACTTATACATTTATTTGCCTAACAAAAAGAAGTGGATTGCTTCAATGAATGTGAAAAAATCAACAAGTAGTTTTACAGGTGGTGAAGAAGAAATTTGGGCAGGATTTGATGATAATTTTGACGTTTCATTTAGATAAAAAATAAAATGAAAAAAGGAGTAGTATATGCAATTATTGGAACGGTCTTAATTGGCGGTGGAATAGGTGCGTATTTATATTTCAGAAAAAAGAAAAATACTAATGAATTAAAAGATTCGGATTCTAACAATGTTTCGGATGAAAAACCAATAGAAACAAACGATGACAATATTGATAATAAAATAGAATATAAAAAAACAGATAAAAAAGATAAGCCAAGTAATAAAACAGATAAAAATGATACGCCAAGTAAGAAAACATCGGAAAAAGATACGGATATAAGTACAATCATTAAATATCAAAAAAGTGTTGGTATTGTTCCAAACAAAAGTGAATTAAAAAGTAAGGATAAAGCGTTTTTGGATAAATGGGCAGATGCTATTAATAAAAAAACAAAAAAAGGTGGTTTTTTATTTAATAATAGAATTTATACTTTGAAAAAAGGAAAAAAATCAATAGCAAATCCGATTGGCAAAAGTGTGTATTCTACACCATTTGTATCACAATCAAAATTGTCCTTAAATCTACCATCTGTTATAGATACATTTGGGGGTATGTATGGTAAAATAACTGATTGGAAATTTGATTCAAAAGGTAATTTATATGTGTATGGAAAAACGCTATCATCTTTTGGTAGTAGGTGGTGGTTAGCAAACACAATTACTACGTCATTAACAGGCAATAAAAAATTAAGTTTTACAGGCGGTGAAGAAGAAATTTGGGCAGGATTTGATGATAATTTTGATATTAAATTCTAACAATAAATAAAATTAATAAATAAAAAACAAAAAACAAAAAACAAAAAAAATGGAAAAGAAAACAATCATTTATATCGTTGGCGGAATTGCCGTATTAGGTATTGGATATTACTTATACAATAAAAACAAAAAAAAGACGGCTTCTTTAACGCCTGTTGCTGAAACCAAAAGTGAAGGTGAAACAATAGATGTTACACTAAAACCAAAAATGGAAAGTTCTACTGAAACTAATCCGCTTCAAGGAAAACCTGCAAATCCTAATGCTATGCAAGTTGCACAAGGTATGCCAACAACTACTGCAACACCCCCTGCATCAACGCCAAAAACACAATTAACAAAAAATGAAGTGGAATTTAGATTATTAAAAAAATGTGGTGCAAAACCATTAATTAATATCAAAGGAAGTGCATTAAAATATGAAAATTGTAAAAATTCATTTAAAGCAGATTTGAAAAGTCAAGGATTAATTTCATTTGATGGAATGAATACTTATTCAAATATGACAAGTGATTTTGATATTTCATTTAGATAAAAACAATTAAAAAATAAAAAAAAATAAAACAAAATGGAAAAGAAAACAATAATTTACATCGTTGGTGGAATTGCCGTATTAGGTATTGGATATTACCTTTATACAAAAAATAAAAATAAATCTGCAACTGCTCAAAGTGGTGCAACAGAAGGTGGTGCAACAGAAGGTGATGCACTAAAATCTGCAACTGCCGAAGATGGTGCTACGACACCCGAAGGTGCTACACCAAAAACAGGTCAAAATATTAAGGACTTGAAAGGAAAAGAAAAAGGTGCTTTTAGAAAAGATACGAGAGATATTTGTAAAGAAAAATATGGTAGAGGTAAGGACTTTAATCAATGCAAAGACCGAGTAAAAAAAGGTGGTGTTGCTTTTGATGGAAGTGATATTCAAGACCAATTTTATTCTAATGTTACAAATGATTTTGATATTTCTTTTAGATAAAAATTAAAAATTAAAAATTAAAAATTATGTTACCATATTTAATTGCAGGTGCTATCGGTTTTGGAATCGGTAAATTATTTGAAGAGGGCGGTGAAACCTTTATGGCAGGGGGTAAGGCGGATAGTGGCGTAGGAGAATACAAAATGTATAAATTACGAGCAGAAGGACTTAATGATTTTATTAATTTTCTTGGAACAGGAATATATTTTAATGTAAAATCTTTTACCGTAGAACCGATAGGTGTTCCCGATGTAGTAGTTTCATTTGAAAGTAATTTATCTTTATCGGAATTAAAGTCAAAATTAAGAAAAGTACAAGATTCTCACGTTATGTTAGAAACAATAAAACCTATCAACGAATATACAAGTGAAAGATACGCAGGTGGTGGTAAAACCTATATGGCAGGTGGTAATCCGAATAGTTGGAGTGTTAGCGACTTGTCTAATGCAAAATATTTAGGATATATTGAATTTCAAGACAATGAAGGTGAATATCATAATTTTGAAATAATGGAAACTGACGATAGATTGGTTTTTGGTGGAATGACAAACACAGGTTTTATTGAAAGTGGATATATTGAAAAAGATGGTTTCAGTACAGATGAAACATTACAATCATTAATAGAAGATTTGGAAGTTTATTACAATGATGGTGCGGAATATACATCGCAAATTGTATTTAATGAACGAATGGAAAATGGTGGTGAAGCAGGTGAAAAATATATTCTTCGTAGAGGAACGCCAATTAGAAAAAATATTCGTAAGAAAAGACCTAAAACTCGTGAACCTAAAATGGTTCGTACAATATTTGAAGAAGAATATTTTAAAGATTTTGATAATGGTGGTGAAGCAGATGACAAATATGGTGGTCAGAGAAATAAAATCGTTACCGAATTGAAAGGTATGAAAGGTGGGTTAAATAATAAAGCACCTTATGTATTTTTAAAGGAAGGTTATATTTATGTGTCAGCAGAAAATGGTGATAATTATGCAGATTATTATGAATATACTATTGATGAAAAATTAGAAGATTTAGCCGATAGATACAATACATATTGGGATTGGGAAACAGCAGGTTCAATTGTTTTAGCACCAATAGACACATACGCAGGTGGTGGTGTAGCAAAAAAACGTAGAAGAAGTGCATCGGCTCAATATGGTCGAAGTGATAGGTCAGTTGATAAACAATTAACTGCTAAACCTGTTGGCTACCGATTTAGTAATGCAAAGGCAAATCAATTAAGAAAAGACCCTTTTGCGAAACCAACGGAAGCACAAGTTAAAAAATATCTTGGAAAAGGTATTTACAAAGAAAATCGTAGGAATCGTAGTGATAGAGATAGAAATGCAAAACTTTGAAAAATTAAGTATGAAAAACAAAAATTTAACAATAGCATTAGTAATTGGTGGTGGATTAATCGCTTATTACTTTTGGAATAAAAATCAGAAAAAACAATTAACTGCTCAACCTATGGTAGCAGAAGTTTTAGAAGATGATGAAGAAGAAAACGAAATAATGCCTGTGGGTAGTGGTGGTGGTGGTGGTGCTTTTGCACCTGTAACAACAACACCTGCGATTGTAGTTGCAAGTACAACAACGACACCTGCACCTACACCTGCACCTGCATCAACACCTGCACCAACACCTGCACCAACACCAAGTTTTTCACCTGCACCAATTTTGGCACAACCACTTCCTGCTTCGCAATTAGCACCAAGTTTTTCACCTGCACCAAGTTTTTCACCTGCACCAAGCGGAACTTCACCAAGCGGAACTTCACCAAGCGGTACGCCATCGCCTATGGTAAGTCCTATACCAAAACCTATTGTATCAAAAGCACCTGCTCAAACAATGGTAAAAAAATCTCCGTTTAGTGGTATGGATGGTAGAAATTCTTATGACCTTGACCTTGTAAATGACTTATAATGGCATTAGATAAAGTAACTAAAATAAAAATTGGGGTAGGTGCGGTAGTTATTGGTTTAACTGCCATAACACTAAACTATGTTCTAAAAAATGTAAGGAAACTTGCAAATTTAGGATTCGATATAAAAACGGTTAAATTAAACACTTTAAACCTTAAAGAAATATCATTTACAATACTTTGGATAATTAAGAATCCAAGTGATTTTAGATTTATTGTAAAAAATCAAGTTTATGATGTTTTTGTAAATGGAAAATTTGTTAAAAAAGTAGGTGCGGTTGAAGAAGTAGAAGTATTAGGAAATGGAACGTCTTTACTACCTACAAATGTATTTATGACAACAAAAGAATTATTAAATTTAGGTGTAGAAAATTTAGAGGATTTAGTTACCGAAAGTGGTCGAAAAAAAGTTAAATTAAAAGTGGTAGGTAAATTTGATATTAAAACACCTTTATTTGGCTTAAAAAAATTGCCTTTTGAATTTGAAGATTCTGTCCACAATATAATGAACTATTAAAAATAAAAAATATGAAAACGATTGTAAATTTAGGAGTAATTGGTGCAGGTGGTTTTTTGGTTTATAAAAACATTCTTGCATTATCAAAAACATCAAATAAAAAAGATATGGTAATTCCTGCCCTTGTTTTATTTGTTTCAGCAGTAGCAGTTTATCATAGTTTACCTACATTATTAGGTTCAACTAAAATAGGATTAGCACCTGTTCAACCAACAACAAATATTGTTGTTTCTAAACCAACAGAAACACAATCAGAAGAATTAGAGGGATAAAATTAAATTTCATTTCTTATATTTGAAGTGAAATTTAATAAACGAGCAAAATGTTAAACGAGCAAATTGAAAGTGTAATGCGGTCAGCGTTGCTTTCTACAAGTAAAAACAAAGGCATCTTGTTGAAAGATGTTAGAATTAAAATGTATTTATCTCCCGATATGGAATCGGTTGATTGTACGATACTAAATAAAGTGTCGGAAATTGAACCTATTTCGTGGAATAAAATACTTGGTATAAAGGTAGTGTTTAGAGGGGTTGTAGTTGATACAATCTGTAAATCTTTGAAACGGCTTTCTATTGAAGAAAAAGTCCTATTAAAAGATATAAATGCACGAATTTATGCGATTGACGAAAAAGGAACGCCAAATATTTATTTATATGGCGATAAAAAACCAATTAGAAAAGTAAAATTAAACGAAATAATATGAGTAATTTTTTAGTTAATGAAGCATCAGTTTTAACTACACAAGTTATTTTTGATGTTACAACGACATCAATCGTAATTCCTGTGGGTGCAAGAACTATTGATATTTTAAATTCATCTATATCGTCTTCTGCAACCATAAAAATTACAGGAAATCAAGTACAAGGAACATTAACATTATCACCTGTTTATGTTGGACAAAATGTTACTTTTTCGTTTGTTGATTTAGGAAAACCATATCCTGCAATTACAATTTCGGGTGGTGCAGGTACTACTGCTAATATTGTTGCGTGTTATTAAAAAATAAATAAATGGGTTGGTCAAGTTCAAAAACAAGTAGTGGTGGTGGTGTTGATGGTGTCCAATCTGTAACGGGATTGAATACTGATAATACCGACCCTTCAAATCCTATTGTTCAAGTTTCTGTTGATAATGATACTATTTTGGGTGCAGGAACAACCAAATCCCCATTATCCACGAATACATTGCTTGGCTCGTTTAATTCAACAATAATTCAAAATTTAGTATCTGCGAATGTCGGGCAAAAAATTCAGATGGAAAATACTACCAAATCAAATGGTATTTCAGTTGTAGGATTACAAAATGATGGCATACAATATGCAAAGGCAGGGATATATCAATTAAATTTTTCAATACAATTTAATCACAATTCAGTCAGTTCCATAGATAGTGCTTATGTATGGTTAAATTACAATGGATTGAACAACATACCAAATACCACAAAAGAAATAATTGTACGACCGAATAATCCATTTGTTGTTTTAGGACTTTCTTATATTATCAATATACTTACAGATTTAGATACAATTCATATTGTTTGGACTGCCGATAGCACTGACGTTGAGTTGTATTTTGCATCTGCACCCATATTATCAGAATACACAGATATACCTTCAATAATTGTTAATTCATTTAGAATCTAAAAATCTGTAAAAATTAAAAAAAATACTCAAAATGAACAATATACATTATAAAATATTTACTTTTTTTAAAACTTGTTAAAATGACATTTTATCAATTATTATCTCTATTAATCACATTATCAATTTCCTTGTTAGGTGCTTGGATAACCATTCGTATTTCTATTACTGAATTGAAAAAAGATATTTCTCATTTACAAGAAAAAGTAGAGTTAATTACGACCTCACGAAACGAACACGACAAACAGAGTAAAGATGATATGAAAGAATTGAAAGATGATATGAAGAAAATATTTGCAAGTATTAATGAAATGAAAGTAGGTATGGCTCGTATGGAAGCAAGAAATGAAGGTAAAGATGAAGTAATTGGTCAATTAAAAGATGCCGTTACAACGATATTAAAAGAAAAAAAATGACATTTATTAAAATAGGTTCAAAAGGTGATTTAGTAGGTGATTGGCAAACTTTTTTGCGTGGAGAAGAATTTTATTTAGGTATTGTTGATGAAGATTTTGGACAGAAAACACACGATGCTACAATTAAATTTCAAAACGCACACAATTTGACTGCGGATGGAGTTGTAGGTTTAAAAACTATTGAAAAAGCAAAAGAATTAGGTTTTGGAAAATCAATTAATAATTTAGAATTTCCACCTAAACCTAATTTTAATCCATTGGTAGGGAATAAAGAACGTGCTAAAATATTCGGTGAATTTAATTACAAATCAAGTCCAACGGCTCAAAATCCCGAAGGCATTACAATTTTAGGTGATTGGGTATCAAAAAATATAGTTCGTGTTAATTTACCTGCGTTATCAAAAGCAACAGGTGGTAAATATACAATGATGATGTGGCACAAATACGGAAAAGACCAATTAGTAAAGTTTTTTGAGCAATTAGAAAAAGAAAATTTACATACGCATATTTTAAGTTTTGCAGGGGCTTTTTATCCACGATATGTTCGTGGTAGCCGAACTAATTTAAGTAATCATAGTTGGGGAACGGCTTTCGATGTAAATGTTGCTCAAAATGGACTAAATAAAATACCTGCATTAGTTGGTCAAAAAGGTTCGGTTCGTGAAATCGTACCTATCGCAAATGAATATGGATTTTATTGGGGTGGTCATTTTTCAAGACAAGATGGTATGCACTTTGAAATAGCAAAAATTATTTAATATGAACAATACAGGAAAAATAGTTCTTGGGGTGGCTTTACCTTTGGCGGTATTTAGCATTTATTGGTTTGCGATTAGAAATAGAAAGCCATACTTTCTCTTATCAAATTATGACTTTATAAATAATAAAACAAATGCTTCATTTGGGTATAATGAACAAACAATTTCATTAGGTCAAAATGGCGAAATGACGGCAGGGAATACATATAATCCAAAAAGATATAAATTGGTTTTTACAACCATAGGAAAAACGATTGAATTTGTTATTAAAGACAAAGATGGTCAAAATGTTTCTAAACAAACCATTGATTTTGGTGGTAAAATTGTGTACTAATGGAAGATTTATTAAAAACTATTAATATAAAAAAAGTAGGTAACATCAGTTTGATTGTTGCTTTAAGTGTGATTACATTTTATACTTTATCTACATATAAAATATATTTAGAAATAAAAGATTTGAGAAAAAATCAATGAAAAATTTTATCAAGATATTAGCATTGGGTGGTGTTGTATATTTAGCGTATAGGTATTTATATCCATATTTATTAGAAAAAAAAGAAACCCAACCACAATATGATGAAAATGATGGTAGAACGACTTATTGGGGTACAGATGGCATTTCTTATGTTCGTGGATATGTAATGCCAAATAATATAGACGATTTTCAAACTAACAATCCTTTGTTGATAATTAAACCCGATGAAGAATTATTTGGTGAAAGACCGAGAAGTGTTATCGAAGTAAAAATTGATAGAGAAAAAAACAAAGTACAATACGTTCCTTCACATACTCCAAAAGAAATATATATTGCAGATTACGATGAAATAAAAGATAAATTAACTATGTTGAATCAAGATACAAAAAAATAAAAATGGATAATTTAACTTTTGAAAATATTTTATTAGCGTGTTGTGGAATAATTACGCACGTTTTAATGATGGTTTTAGATAGACGTAATAAGTCGTTACCGCTTACGTTAGGATATTTTCTTTGTGATATAAATAATTACATTAGAATTGCTCTTTCTTTCATTTCAATATTTGTTTTGTTGATAATGTCCAATGATATAATGGACACATTGGGTATAGTATTAAAAGATGGAACAGGTGCAACCAAATTATTTTCTTTTTTAGTAGGTTATTTTAATCATTCAATTATTCGTTACCTTGTTAAAGTATTCAAAAAATGATTGACATTAAAAATAAATATTGGGTTGTTTTAGGTGGAGTTTCTTTGCTTACCATTATTGGTCTGTTATTTACTTTGAGAAAACCCAAAAGTGAATTAAAAAAAGGTTCTTCAAATTTTAAGAATGATTTAATTCGTTTAGCCAATCAAGAATGGGATAAATGGAATAAAGGCGGAAAAAGAATAAAAGAAGGTTCAAAAGAAACAATAGAAGATTTAAGAAAATATTGGGAAGAGGGTGCAGGTGTAAAGCAAAATGATAAATATTATATTAATGAAGCGTGGAGTTCTGCTTTTATTTCTTATTTAATGCGTAAAGCAGGGGCAGGAGATGATTTCAAATATGCACAATCACATTCTCAATATATTGCAGAAGCAGTAAAAAATCGAAAAGAAAATAATTCTAAAAAATTTAAAGCATACAAACCCGATGAAGTTTCAGTTGAAATTGGTGATTTAGTATGTTATCCACGACAAGGTGGAATTACTTACGATTCAAGTGCAGGTTACAAATCGCATTGTGATTTAATAACTGAAATAAACAATAATGTTGCCGTAGGTATTGGTGGTAATATAAGTAATTCGGTAACAAAGAAAAATTATTATTTATCTAATGGAAAAATAGATAAAAATAAAAGCAAAGATGTGTTTGTCGTAATCAAAAATCTAAAATAATGGGTGTTTCGGTAAATATAGATAATGCAATTTCGCAATATAAAAGAAGTGGTGGAAAAACTGACTTTGAAAACTCTCTACGCAAGATATTTGAATATGCTAAAAATGATAGCAAAATTACGAGCATATCTGATTTAGCGTATTTATTAGCAACGGCTAAAAGCGAAAGTGATTATTCTCTTGAACGATGGGAAGCAGATAACGTTTGTGGTAAAAAAGGGATTGCATATAAAGATAAACCTTGTCAAAGTGCTTTAAATTATTATCGAAGTACCAAAGGGGGTAAAAAGAATTATTATGATTTAGGAACAGATAAAAATGGATTACCATATTTCGGTAGAGGTTTAATACAATTAACAGGAAAAGCAAATTACAAAAGTTATGGTGATTTAATTGGTGTTGATTTAGTAAACGATGGAGATAAGGCATTAGAACCAAACAATTCATATCAAATAGCCACAACATTTTTATCTAAAAAGCGTGGTGGTATTTATGCTAAAAATGGTGTCAATAGAAACACTTTTGATATGGCAAGGGATGGCAATTTGACTTTGGCAAGAAAAAGTGTTAATGGTGGTTCAAAAGGATTGAGTGAAGTAAATTCTAACTTTGACCTGTGGAAAAGAATACTTGAAAATAATTTAGGTACAAATTCAGATAGTTCTGAAAGTGATGCCGACAAAAAAAAACGAATAGTTAAACGAGTGATAGCGGTAGGTATTGCGGTTGCTATTTTAGGAGTTTCGGGAACTTTAACTTATCTTTACTTAAAGAAAAAAGGTAAATTACCTAACTTTATGAAAAAAATAAACCTTTAAAAATAAAAATATGACAAAAGAAATGGTAATTGTAGTAGGAGTGTTATTTGGAAGTTTTTTAATTGCTAATCACTTTTTGAAACCAAAAACACCTAAAATGGCTGAAAAAATGTCAAATGCAAGTGGTTGTGGTTGTGGTGGTTCATCTTCATTTGGTGGTTGTTGTGGTGCTTAAATAAATAATTATGGATGATATATTTGAAGATTTAATAGGCGTTGATGGTCAAAAATATGGCGATAATAATTTTGATTATCCAAAAGCAGGAATATATGCAAATCCATACGTTCAAAAAGCAATAAGTCAGTTTAGAAATTTACCGATTGAAGAAAGGCGTAAAAAACCCTTACTTTATTGGTTGTTAGGTTCGGGTACACCACCCTATAAAATGACGAAAAAAGGCAGTAATTATATTGGTAAACCTTATCGTGGGCAAAAATGTGGAAATTGTCGTTTTACATTTCAGCGATATGTAAACGATGAATTAATTTGTTCGCAGATACAGGGAAATATAGAATTAGACCATTGGTGTAGGTTATGGGCAAGTGGAGATACCGTGAATCCAAAACCAACTAAATAATGTATAAGATAACCGATTACACTAAAAAACAGGCAAAAAGATTAGGAGTAGTCGTTAAGCCAAGTAGTGTAGCAGGTAAAAAAATAGACGTTTACAAGGGTGGTATTAAGGTAGCATCCGTAGGGGCATTAGGTTATTCAGATTATCCAACGTACACAAAAACTATGGGTAAAAAATACGCTGATGAAAGACGTAGATTGTATAAAATACGTCATAAAAAAGATAGATTAAAAAAAGAAACAAATGGTTGGTACGCTGACCAATTACTTTGGTAAAATGGAAGAAAAAATAGATATTGAATCAATAAAAAATTCACAAATATTAAAGGTTTTGAATTTAGCATCTGTTGTTACAATAGCGATGTTATTATTTTATGGGTTAGGTGCATATAAACACTTTAAGGAAATAAAACGATTAAAGTAGTGGGTTTAAGTAAACAACAAATATTGATTATTGCAGGTGTAGGTGGTGTTTTAGCGACTGCACTTGTTGTTGGTTTAGTAATTAGAAAAAGAAAAAAAAATAAAGAAAACAATACAATAATGAACAAAGGTGTTATTGTAAAAGGAGAATACATTGTTCCGAAAGGAACGCCAAATATGGCAGATGCTTTACATAGTTTTGAACGCAGGAAATCCGATGGCTTTGGGGGTCGTATGTCCACAAAAATTAAAGAAGCGTTGGTTGATTTATACAAAAAAGGAATTAACCCCGATGTTACTGATTTGAAAATTAATATAGATTCAAAAAATTACAAAGTAACGTGGGAAGCCACAATAAAGCCAAGTACAGATGGTAAAGCATATACAGGTTTTATGACTTATGGCTCGGCAGGGAGTGGTGCGGATAATAGAGCAATAGGACAAGAAGAACGAATGAAAAAAATAATTGGTGGAAAAGATTACAAACTTGTACTTGATTTCAAAAATCCAACAGGAATTTATATTAGGCAGTTTTTTTATCAATATACGAAGGATGAATTTCCACCACATTAATAAGTAACAATTAAAAAAAATAAAATGGCAAACGAATATTTTACAAAAATGCTTGAAGCAAAAAAACAAGGTGCTGAATCATTTACCTACAATGGAAAAACATACATCGCATCGAAAACAAAAAATGGTATGATTGTTTACAAACAAAAAAAATAATAGGTGCAATTTTATTGATAAATTTGTAATCTAAAACTTTCGGTTATGTCTATGACAAAAACAACAAAAACGGTAATAATTGTTGGAACAATTTTAATACTCGCAGGGGTGGGTGCTTATTTCTATTTTAGAAAAAAACCCGTGCCTGTTATAATTCAAGAAGATGTTTTACAAGATGCTTTTGATAACTTGAATTTTGATTTTAATAAATCTACTATTCGTGAAAGTTCTTTTCCTTCCTTAAATAAATTGGCTGAAACATTGGTGAAAGCGAAAAATTGGAAATTAGATATTGCAGGGCATACTGACGACAAAGGAAGTGATGAATACAATCTAAAATTATCACAAAACAGGGCAAATGCCGTTAAAGATTATTTAGTTAAACAAGGCGTAGCTGTTGATACAATAACTGCACAAGGATTTGGTGAAAGTAAACCTATTGTGCCAAATGATAATGATGTAAATAGAGAAAGAAATCGCAGGGTGGAATTTAAGATAACTAAACCAAACAACGAAGTAATTACAATTAAAGCGTAATGAAATTTTCCGAAGATTTTTGGGGTAGAAAAATACCACTATCTTATTTTGGTTGGGCATTAATTATTTTTACTGCATTTTTTCTGAATATGTGTTCATCTAAATTGCACTACAAAAGAGCATACGAAAGTGAACGTAAAGAAAAATTGAAAGAAATAAAAGATGAAATTAAATTCCGTGAAGGAATAATTGAAAAATACGAACAAGAAATAGAATATCAAAATCAAAAAATAGTGAAACTAAATAATCAAGTTGATTCACTTAATAAATTGAAATCGAAAGTAGAAATACGATATAAAAAAGAAATATCAAAAGTAAAGCAAATGGATGCGAAAGAAATTACTAACTATTGGGATGCAGAATTTAATTAGTATTTTATTTATTGTTTTTGCTTTTAATTTAATTGGGCAAAAATATCCTAAATCATTAGTGATTGATAACGATACATTAGTTTGTTTCAAGGTCGCACAAGCCAAGCAATTAGCGGTATGGAACGAAGAAAGAAAACAATGCCAAGAATTACGAATTATTGATAATAACGAACTGATAAAAAAAGACCAAATAATCATCGAAACAAATTCTATTATTGAATCTAAAGACAAAATAATTGAAAGCAATCAATTAATTATTTTGGAAAAGGATAAAATAATTGATATTCACCAAAAAGAAACTAAATTGCTAAAAAAACAATTACGAAACCAAAAAATTGGTAAGTGGATTGCTATTGTAAGTGGTATCTTTTTATCGGGAGTTATGTTAGCCATTTAATCAATCCTATTTCTGCTCGTTATAGGTAATTGATTCCCCCCCCTCGCAAATGCTTGGGGGTTTTTTCATTTATTCATTTTGTCGTAATCTTCTATCAATTTATCTATTTCGGTTCTAATTGATTTCATAAATTCAATTTGTGGCTTATTTAATTTAGAAACTTCGGGTGTAGTCATATTTTCTACTACCAATAAATTTATATTCTCTTGAATATTATTTTTTTCGTGTTTCAAACCTCGAATGATTATTTGTAATAAATCATAATCAATGTGTTTCAAGGTAAAATCTTTTTGTTCTTCTAATAAAATCATATCTATTTGATTAAATCAAGTAAAGTTGTATCAAGGTGCAGAGCAATTTCTTCCAATCTATGAATGGTAGTATTTTTTTTACCACTTTCTAATTTGCAAATCCAAAAATGTGTTACGTTTATTTTTTCTGCCAATTCTTTTTGTGATATTTTTTTTTCTTGCCTTATTCTTTTTATGTTTTTACCTATGTTCACTACATAAGTTTCCATTTTATTTATCACCATAATATTGTTCTATTTTGTCTGTTAATAATTTAATAAATTCATCTTTGTTTTCAATTTTTTGTAAATATTCTCGAAACGCTATTTTTTTGGCTTCGATAATTACAATATCTTTTGCTGTTTTTGAGTTCGTTTCTATTTCTTTCATAAAATTTTCAACGCTTACTACCTGTACGCTTTTTCCTTGTTTTAACAAATCAAGATTGTTATTTATTATTTTAGATTTATACAATTCTTTTGCCCTATAAAAAATATCAATTTTGTCATCCTTACTTAAACTTATTAATTGAAATTTATCCAATAAATTGTAATGAATATTTCCAAAATCATTAAACGTATTCAATTCTATTTCGCCATCCAATATTTGATTTATTTTTTTTAATAAACTAATATCAAATGCTTTCAAATCAACTTCCGTAACAGGTTCAATAGCTTTTGGCATTTTATCATAAATTTCTCCATTTGCCATCGGTAAGACCTCGTTTTTGTACTTATCAAGCCATTGGTATAGTGTTGCCACATTTATTCCGTAATAATCGCCTAATTTACCTCTTACGCCCATAGAAAAGCATACATTAATATCTTCCAAACTTAATATTGAGAAATCACGAATAATATCAAGTGAAATTGATTTTTTTAAGTAATTAATATCATCTATTTCCATTCTAACACCTTTGTCCGCTATTACTTTATTAACGGAAACGTGAATAGAATTTACGACAACATTCATATCATCAAATGATTTAATCATTGGTTTTTTACTTGCATTATAAATATCTCTTGCAACAGGAGATAAAGCGGGTATGTTGGTATGTTTGACTATGTTATTCATCTTCATTTATATTATAAACTTTGTTCCAATCAACTTCTGATAATTCTTCGTGTGATTCTCGTAGGGTTTCAATTTTTGATTTCTTTTCAATCATTTTATTTCTTTCATAAAAATTACTTATCCAAGTATGAACTGCACCTTTCCAAGATTTCATTGTATGTTTACCTACTTTCCAACCATTACTTTCAAAATAATTGTAAAAACGACTACTTTCGACAATATAGAAGGCAAAATCTTTGCTTTTCATACATTCTTTTATTTCTTCTATCGTTGGCTTTACAAATTTAGGTAATGGTATTATTGCTGATGGTTGTATATCTTCATTTGAATTATCAATTACTTCACGTTTCTTTCTTTTTGATATTTGCAATTCAACAGGTAACATAGAATTTAACAATGCACATCCCTTAAATTTTTGTTCGTTAAGTAAATTGTCTTGAATAATACCAATAATTTGTTTATGACTATTGTTAGAAAAATTTAAGGGTGTTTTTTTTTGATATTTAAGAAAATTCTTAATCCATATTCGCAAACCATCATTACTTTTTACATACATTTTTTTAAGTTCAAGAATAGCATCTCTTAAATCATCTTCACTCAATCCTGTATAGAATAAAAGAAATTTTCTGTTTACTTCATAAAAACCTGCATTGTCGCAATTTTCAACCAAAAAGAAAAAAAGCAATTTACCATTCGGTGTTAAGGTACTAAACCAAGTGTCATTCCATTTTTCAGTATTGGTTACTCTATAACTCATATATTCTCTATTTTTATTCCATAGATTGCTTCTACCAATTTCTTTTTTAATATAAATACATCGGTAGTAATCCATTTACCCGAAACTTTGTCTTTACCTTTTACATCGTAATAATTAATAGTTCCATCTAAATTTATGACCTTAAAATCCAAAAAGTATTTAGCAATATGTTTATCATTAACACGAATGTCGTAACACACTTGTTTTTCAAAGTCAAGAATTAATTTGGCGTTTTTTTTTATAACTAATTCAGAATAAAAATTTGCTTCCTTTCGTGAATGAAAAACAATTCCATCTATTTCTACTTTTGTATTTCGATATTTGTTTTTTGAACGAGAAACTACTTTTCCATCGTCAACAAAAAACTTTTTTCTAAATTCGTCAATGTTCATTAAAACAAAGTTTTTGTTTTTTCAATGTCATCATCATCATCCCCTTCATAAAAATTTCTAATATTGTTCCTTTTTTCTGCTTCATTGAAATTATTTTCTTCCACTTCTGATTCAATATTTGGTGCTGATAAATCAAAAGTAAATTCTTTTTTACTTTCAATTATTTCAGTTTCGTAAATTTCATTTGGTGATGTTTCTCGTCGTGAAACATTGTTAAAATTCAAATCGTCAAAAGCATTAGAAAGTGATTTTTTATGTTCATCGTAATCCAATATTTTTGGCTCAACAATTTCATTTGGGGATTGTGGAATATCTACAAATACTTTTGCACCACCTTCAAAACGACTATCATAATCTATGGCTTTACTAATTTCAATAATAGATGATTTAGGTATTAATTTAGATAACTTTTTAATTGCGGTTTTAATCTCCATAAAGTGATGAACGTCAGCACCCGAATTATATGGACTAAATTCCGAATTTCTACTTTGCGAAAATTCTTTTATTTTATCCAATTCGGATTTTTCAACTACTGAAAATAATGGGTCTGCATCTTGTAACTTACAAACGGCATATACACATACTAATTTACCCCTATCACCACCACGAAAAGGTTTGTGATTAAGATAAGGCGTTAATCCATAACCATAGTCAAAATCATCTTTTTCAAATACTGCTTCCGCATAAATTGATTTCACCCTAATATTTCTATACATCATTTCAATTAAACCTTTATAGCCAACTTGAAATTTTGCTTCTTTTCCGTATGGCAAAATAAATGCGTGTTGTTCGGGAGTATTAGGTCGTAAACCAACTTCGGCTGATAATAAAATACTACCAAATAAAGATTTTGGGTCGCAATTTAATAATTTAGGATTCTTTTTTACCGCATTAACACAGGTAACATAAAATTCTTCATAGGAAATACCATATTTTATATGCAATAATTGTGCTATTGATTTTTCATAATTTTTAAGCACATTTGAAAATCCACTTATTGTGGAAACATCGTTCTTTTTCTGTTCCATTGTAATTTATTTATTTATTCATCTAATGTAAGGGGGATGAAAATATACTGATATTCGCTTTGTTCAACCTTTAAAATTAAAGTGCATATAACACCCCCCTATATGTTATTATGGTTTTAGCATAAAATCTAATGTAGCGGTTGATTTACCCATATTGAAATCGTAATAATTACTCGTACAGGTAGTTTCATTAATTCGTATTTTAAGGTTGCTACACTTTTTAAACCAAGCAACAAATTCGGCTGATTCATTCATCAAATCCCAAGTAAAAAATACAATTTCACTTGATTTTGATTTTTGCCCCAACAAACTCGTTTTGTAATTTTCGGTAGCGGTTGAAAATACGAAATCTACAAGCAATTCATCATCGCAGTAATATCCACCTTTGATATAAAAAATTAATTTTCCTTCGCTTTTTTCTAATTTCAAATAAGACAATCCATCGCTTTCGGTGTAAGCAACTTTATAAGGGTCGTCAAATCCATCCGTAATTAATTTGTAAGACCATTGAGCATTGACGTTGGCTACAAAAAATAAAGCCATTGATAAAATAATTGTTTTCATTTTTATTTGTTTTTAAGGGTTACAGAATTATACTTTTTTTAATTTTAGTTGATAAAGCAACTAACACTTGTTCTTTAATTAAATCGGAATGTTCGTTTACATTTTTCTTTTCAGCGTGATGATAGACAGATAATTTATCGGTTACTTTTTGTTCTACAAATTCACAAACGGAAAGGAAAATATTTTCGGTTATATCCTTAATTACATTAATTACTTCATCGTCAGTCATTGACGTAATTAAATCTTCCTGCACATTATCCAAAAAATTAAATTCATAAGCAGGAATTGAATGTTCTTCAAAAATATGTTCTTCGTTTTTTATTAAAACTTCTTGCGTGTTTTTTTCAATTAAATCTTCCACAGGAAATAAAACAAAATCAATATCATCGGGTATTTTTTCTCCAATAGGTTTTTGTTCCGTAACTACATTAATTACATCTTCATCTTTGAATATTCGCATAGCCATTGAGCAAGTCAATTTTAATTGCGAAAGCACAAACCCAATATCGGCACTTTTTTTACCAAAAGAATTTACATCAATTTTTTCTAATTGTTTTTCGATTTCAAGTAAATCTCTTTTGCTTTTTGCTTCGTTGATATGACCTAAAATTAAATTTAATTCACGGATTTTATTTTCAATTAATTCTGCTTGAATTAAATCTTCTTCTTCTTTTGATTTTTTCTCCGCTTTAATTTTTTCAAGTTTGATTTCGTAAATTTCCATTTTTGACTTTACGACTTTTTCGGCTTGAACCAATGGTTCGTATATTTCTTTCGCAAAAGCATCTAATTTTTTACCATAGTCAATAATTGGTTGTTTAAGTTCTTTTCTTTTTTTATCAACCGAAACGTGAACAGATTTTACATATTTTTTCAATTCAACGGCATTGTCGTACGATGTCTTATCATCTTCAAATACTTGAATATAATTACATTGTTCAATCAATTCAGCCATATTTTCGTGTATGGACAAAATTTCTTTTTTGTGATTTTGTTCAATGACATCTAAATCATTTTTCATAAGGGTTACATCTAATTCATTTTTCATTTTTCATTTATTTATTATTATTCGGGTTTTACAGATATTATTTTTGGCTTGTCAATCTTGAAAGTGCAAAGTTGTTGATACTTGCAATTCATACATAAATCATAACTTGGTTTTGGTAAGAATCCTTGTTCCAAATTCATTTCAAAATATCGTTTTGCCTTTTCTAAAAATTCTTCGTGTAATTCAAGTTCATAGGTACTAATTTCTACATTGAATATTTTGGCTTTACCTACTTGTTTAGAATCGAAAATAAAGAAAAAGAAAGGTGGATTGAATCCATATTTTTTCCAATATAAAAATTTGTAATGTTTCGCCTGTAACATCGTACTTTGTTTTTTTGAAATGGTATCATCGTGCCAACCAAATTCACTCCATTTATCATTTAACAAACCACTATATTTCAAATCAATAATTACCTTATGTTCCGTATTATTTGTGTCAAAATTCAAATTTTCGTTTTGAAAAATAGCATCCCACTTTGCTTCAATATCTAACGTACCAATCCACTTTTCATCAGCAATTATTTTATTTCCTGCATCAAGTAATTTAATACCATATTTAGGTAATAACGAATGAAAATATTCCGCTTGTTTTTTCGCTATTTTAAAATCAGCACTTAATTCTCCGCTTTTAGTCGTTTCGGGTATCGGTGCTTCACTTTCTCCTTTTGCCAAAGCACCTGTGCATAACCACTCGAAATAATGTCCTAAATCGTTTGCTTTTGAGCCACCACCAAATTGTTGTAATATCCATTTGTTGTGAAAAACCAAACCGCAAAGTTCATCGTTTTGATATTTAATTAAATCCTTAACTAAACTTTGATTAATGTAAATTTTATTTGTTGTCATTTAACCATTCTTTAAAATCTTCCATACTATATTCATCTTCAAATTCTTTCTCAAACCATTTGCAGATGTAGTGTGCATTTTCAAGGTCTTTTTTGTCCAACAAATAAACTTCCAATCTACCTAAAATATTTGATAATTTGACAATATCACTAACGTAATCTTTTGTGAGAGAAGATTTTTCATTTTTATTTGTGTAACTATAATTTGCCCAAATATATTCATCAAATCTCTTGTACTTTTCGTACTTACTTGCTATGTGCATATAATCCATTTGTTTATTTTTTTAGTGATTAAATTAAAAACACCCCCATCGAAAAAAAAAGATATGAAAGATGGTGCGATGGGGGTTTTCCCATTTAGTTCATAGAAACTATTTGAGAAGATGGTACTCTTTTGATTGCAATTTCGGGTTTATCGAAATAATCAATGTTATCCAAAATTAAAACAGAATTTACTTCTATTTCAAATCGTTCTTCGGGCGTTGCGTTGTATTGTGCAAAATACGTTAATGCTTGTGTTACACCAAACGCATTTGCATCTCCCGACTTTATAAAATAATTCAAAATATTGGATTCTTTTTCTTCGCTAATTGAAAGCGACTTGGTTACATTTTTAATTGTTTCAATCGGATGCGAAAGTTCTTTATTTCCTTTTTCCGAAAGTTCGTGAATTTTAGCAGTTAAATATTCTTGACTTGCGTAAAATTTGATTGCATCCCTTACTTGCGAAATTACTAAATCGTAATTTTTTTGGCGTGTTTCTTCCGACCAATCAATAGCAGAATATTCTTCCATTTTTGAACCTAAATGTGTTTTAGCAAACGAATCGTTTTTGAATATCATTCCATTACGACAAGCCAAAACTAAAACTCTTGGTGAAATAGAAAATTTTCCGTTCCCTGTTTCTGAATTGGAAATTACAAAACCCGAAATAATTCCGTTACCACCTTTTGTTCCATCGGGTACACGATAGTTCTTTAATAAATCGGGTGCTTCTAATTCAACATCGGGGCAAACAAAACGCATATAAAATTTAGTGTCTGTAATATCACCACTTTCAATTTGAACATTAATACCACTTTCACGAATTGCGTCTAATGTGGCTAACATTACATCGTAATTATCTAATACATTGTACCTATCCGATAAAATTGCTCTTGCTATTCCATTACGATTTTCTATGTCAATAAAAGTGCGTAAAAAATAATTTGTATTTTCTTTTTCCGAAAACCAAGTTGATACGTTGTAATCAAGTAAATGGTGATATTTTTCAGCCAACATTCTATCGTAATATTTTTTCGGAATTTCCAATTTACTACCAATTTGTGAATGGCAACAATCTAACACTTGTAACTGCATTTTAGAAACCTCGTTTTCATTAATTGATATTCCTGTGTCAGCCAATAATGAATTAAACGAATCTAATTTTTCTTCGTTAATAACTTCGAGATTGCTACCTACCATTTTGATAAATCTTGATGGCACTACAAAATCTTTCTTTTTCAAATTCTGTGCTTGTAATTGTTGCACGATTTCTTGTAAACTTAAATTTTTCAAATCTCCTGTTTTCATTTTACTTACTTTTTTAGATTAAACATAATTGAATTGTGAGTTCAAATATACAAAAATAAATGAACCCACAACCAAAAAAAATTATTTTGAAAAAAAAATTAAAGATGACTAAATTTTACGCCCTTGTATTTTTCTTTTTCATCGGGATATAATTCCAAATAAAGCGGAATCCAATAATCACTATAAAAACTATGTCCTGCCGATTTCATAAAGATAATATCGTTGAAATCTTCTAAACCACTTATTACGCCCATTCCTAACTTCATTACCAATAAATTATCTTCGTAATTATTTCTATACGAATCACGAAATTCAAAACAAGTATTCCACATTGGATAATTTTCCTGCTCGTAAATAAAATCGTTTATTTCATCAACGTATTCTTCAAGGCAAAATTCACGAAATTCATCCCACGCATTTACACTTTCAATTTCAATAAAAGCATCGTGATAAGATTTACCATTGTGAATTGATGATAAATAATCTTTTTCATTAAAATTTTCGTTCCAAGATTTAATTTTTTCAACAACATCGTGATTTGTAAGCCATTCATAAAATTCATCAGCGGGTGATGGGTAAAGAATGTACTCCACCAAATTTTCATCCGTATATTTATTCAGCACATCTACTTGAATAAAATTGAAATTTCGTTCTACCCATATATTTACTTCTTTGTAAAGTTGTTGGGATTTTTCTAACTCCATTTGTTTTGTTTCATACGTTAGTTCATTTTCCATTTTTCTACTTTTTTAAATTATACACTTGTTTATAAATCGTTCTTAATTTTTGCTTTGATTCTTCATCAGTTAAAGATAATCCCATCGTTTTTATTTGAGAAAGTATTTTGTCTAATTTTTGATTTAGAGTTTCTTTCTTTTGCAATTTGTCGGGCAAATTATTGGTTGTAATAAACGAAAAAACTTTCCGCCCTGTGAACGTACAATCAACCACTTCAAATTCCGCTAACAACCCCATTTCTTTTAATTCAGTAATTCGGTTACGGATAGTTTCCGAATGTTGTGATGATGGATAATTTGATTTGTAAATTTGACTGACTTCTGCCCCTGTCAATGGTCTGTTATTTTGATAAAAAATATCATAAACTCGCCAACGCTTTTCTGATAGCAAACCCGAATTTTTTATTTCGGTGTATGTTTCAATAGATGTTCTCTGTGTCATTTTGATAATAATTAAAATAGTTTAACCTACATTTTTGAAAAATTATTTCTGCTTCTTCCCAATTCGTAGGAATCTCGCAAGTAACAATGTGCTTGTGTTTTATTTTGTCGTTTAAATTCAATGCAATCATAAGGTAATTAATTTTCTCTCCTTGATTCATAATTACTTTTATTGTCTTGTTGTGTTTCCACCATATTTTCCCTTTCAATTCCCAACCACTTTCTAATAAGTAAGAATCGAAAGAAAATAAATTGTTTTCTTCCATGTTCATCTTGTGTGTTTTCTTTAATTGATACTGATTTATTTTTTCGATGTTCTTTTGCGACCAAAATCGCCAAATATAAATCATCGTTAAAATGCCCATTATTACGCCACCATTCAGTAGCATAATCACGATTCCACCAATTACGAGGTTCAATAAAATTATTCATTTGATTAAAAATTAGATTTAAGACAATCAACTCTGTCCATTTAGGTTTGTTGTCGGGAGGGAATAGAACCCTCCCTGTAACCATTCGATAATTATTTAAAATAAAAACTAAACAATTTTTCAAATCCTTCCACTTTTCCTCGCAACATTTCAATTTCTTCTTCATCAAAATTTGATAAATTATTTTTTATCGAATTTTGTAATTCCAATGCAGAAATTTGTGCGGTTAGATTTTTGATTTCAAATAACAAATTGTCATTATTTTTTTTCAACAAATCATTTTCTTCTTGTAACAATTTTAATTCGTTATTTGAATTTTTATTGCCACCAAAAAGATTTTGAAAATAATCGGTTATTGCCATTGTTGGTTCTTTTTTAAAATTATCACTTTCTTGCGGTTCTCCAAAAAGATTTTGTGTTTCAGTAATTTCAACCGCACCTTTAATAATTTCTTTTTGCTTTTCTTCTTTTCTAATTCGTGCTTCTTCAACCACCCTAACATTATATTCGTTGGATAATTTAATTAATTGTCGTGCGTGTATCGGTTCAAAATCGTAATCCGCAAAAGCATATTCTTTACCTTTTCGCCCACAAAAATTTAATTGTAAAGCAAAATGATGAACATTCGCACGAATATTCAATTCTCTCGCCAAATTGTTTACTTCCCTTCCTGTCAATGTTTGTCCTTTCAACAAATTCAAGAAACTAACCATCGAATCAATGGTTTTTTGTCTGATACCACCTTTTTTCATTTTGATAAAATTTAATAAATTGATAAATAAAAATGTGCGTTAAAGTCGCACCCCTTTTTTTGTTAATAATTATATGATGCTGAATAAGTAAGTTTTACAAAATACCAATCATTCACCATTCGGTTAAATTCTACACCAACACTTTCGCCAACCAAACAACCACAACAATCGTGTTCGCAACCACACCTGTAAGCATATCCATTCGGTGAAATACCATAAGGATATTTGTGATTGTAATTCCATTTCTTCACGCTTTTTGTTAACAATTTGTAACGCAAAGGTGTTAATCGCACGATAATTTCTTTTTCTGCGATTCTCCCATCATAATCACCTCTTTTTTCAATAAACTTGTTAAGTTTCATTTTATAAAAAATTAAATAAATAATTGGTGCAATTAACCCTGCACCTGTTGGGTTTGTTATCGGGGGGGAATCGAACCCCCCTGTAACCATTCGATA
>Ga0247837_1002005_pt1 | contig 39929 bp, 42 predicted proteins | sample LaCtaG_2_FD_187115 | JGI IMG/M metagenome (GOLD analysis project Ga0247837, IMG submission 187115) | Freshwater microbial communities from meromictic Lake La Cruz, Castile-La Mancha, Spain - LaCruzMarch2015_14.5m | ecosystem: Environmental > Aquatic > Freshwater > Lake | place: Spain: Castile-La...
CGCAATTGTACATGTCATGGCTCCATAAGAATTCAAAGATTGGGAGGGGCTACCTCCCTAGCTTGCTCGGGCAGCAGGGAAAATGCTATTTATAATACCGCAACCTATGCCTATAGCAAGTATACCTCGCAAGCGTCATCAACCAGCTGCCAGATCTGTTCCTGCGTCGGATAGCCACCGTCGAAGCGCCGCAAGGTAGCGTCGAGCCAAGCACGCTCGCCGCGTTCGAGCGAATAAACAGCCACACCAGCACAGCGGCTGAGCTTTCTCATCAGCGCATCACACGCGATCTCGCGTGCCGGAGCCACCGCGCCACGCGCACAAAAAACCGCTGCGGAAAACACAGTATTCGCCGATGCCAACGCTGTTGGACTCCGCCAAAGGCGTGGTCAAACACATACCGATCAGCTTGTCGATCCAGGGCAACGTCACGGGGATGAGTAAGCGCCCCGAGCGGCCGGATCGGTAGGCCCTCGCTCTCGACTGTCGCATAGGTATGAGTCGCATCCGGCCCGAAGCCGATGTTGGTCACAAGATTCACGTTCGGCGTCGCAGTGATGCCACCGTTATACCAAACACTGGCCGTCCAGGAGTAATCCCAAGTATCGATCGCTCCGGCGTGAACCCGATCAAAGATTGCGCTCCAGTAACGCCGCTCGACCCGGTCATGGGTCTTCTTTCGCCAGTCCTCCGCGGTCTGCCATTCCGGCCAGAAGGGGAGATCCCCACGATAGTATTGCCAAGCCCGGCGCCATGTCGCCCAGCCCCAAACGTGGTTGTACTTGGAGAAATAATAGGCGGCCTCGCCGCGCCGACGCCCGTTCTGAAAGTTATTTCCGGTAATTACCCACACCCGTTCGTCATCGGCGTAGCGCTCCAACAGGGTATCACAAAAGGTGAAAAAGTCCGGATGCGGCAAACAGTCATCCTCCAGCACAATGGCGCTCTCCACCTGCTCGAACACCCAGTCCAATCCGCTGCTCACACGACGCTTGCAGCCAAGATTACTGTCGGCATAGTGCCGGTGAATCTCGCATGGCCAGTCCACCTGCTCCACGATAACCCGCACTTCGGCACAGCGTTCGACATCAGTCGAATGCCCTGGACGCGGGCCATCGGCGATGATGAACAATTTCGATGGCTGCTGAGCACGGATCGCCGCAAACGTCTTCCGAGTGTGATGCGGGCGATTGAAAACAATATATGCGACAACGGTTCCCATCATATAATCTTCCCATTAGCCTTAAAAGCCAACACCATTCTTGCAGACCGCAAAGCGGCATTTTTCACTAATCGCGCTGCCTCAACGAGCAGAACGACGGAACGCGCAATCCAATACGAAATTCGCCGCTCAGTGATGGAGTTAACAGAAATCCCAAATCCAATCAAAGGAAACGAATAACGCATCTGCCGCCTGTAAAGCTGCGTTTCCGCATAAAGAAGCGCGAAATGGGAAAAAAGGCCCCTTGACTGCTTGAATGCGGCAGTCGCAGCGATAGAAACGGCCTCCATATAATCTCGGTATAGACGCAGTTTACGGATTCGCTCAGTAGACCCCCACGCCTCCCAATGACATTCATTCAAAACTGTATGTACAAACCAGTTCTCAGGGAAAAATGCACACTTGTGCTTCGCAAGCAGATCAGAAAAATAGATTACCGGAAAAAAACTGTTCGCGGTATTCTTCTCCCAGAGTGAAACATTGACAAGTCGAGGCTGAAAAAACAGCCCCGTAAGGATGAAACCGTCATGAAGATATTTCAAAGAACTCAACGGACCGGGCTCTATGATCCTTGATTCCCCAAACGGCACGCTAACAACACAATGCAAAGAGCCGTCTTCCAGGTAAGAGTATCGTGGCACATAAAATGACCCGACTACGCCTCCCGCTTGAATGGCAATGCTTTCAATGATGTCGACAATGGACTTAAGTACGCCTTTCTGAAGACAATCGTCATCCGTGAGAACGCAGCAAAAATATGCTTCCGACGAAAACACCATATCGCGAATATTCGCGCTCATCCCTTTGTTCCTTTGGTTCTTTCTGAAAAATACGAAATCGCCATGGGCTGTCAACTGGTTGCTTAGGTCTTCAGCCGTAACATTCGGACTGCAATCATCGACAACAGTAATCATTACCCGGTCTTGAAGCTCGTTTTCTGCTATCTGTTCCGCGATCGAAGCGACAGCGCGTTGCAATGATTTTGGTCGTTTGTACGATGGAATCAGAAATTCAAGCATCTTCATAGAAACCACCGCTACTTAGAGTGTAAGCACTTGGCAAACCGAAAGTCTTGGACGGTCCGCCTCAACATTCTCGCCGGTACACCTGCGACACGCCATTGGGAGAATCTAGGCCAAGGCCGAAAACCGCACATTCGCATTCAACTCGCAGGCTTGGATGCCAATCACCCAATTCTGTCATGTAAGCGAGACATACTTCTACGTAACCCAACCAGAAATGAATTATAAGCCTTCATAGCAACCCTGAAAAACATTCGCCGCAGTGATCGATATCGCCAGTAACGCAACAAACGAGCTAAGAAAAAAAATTTCGACACATCATTAGGAGGCTGGTTTATCACCTGCAGAAAACTGCCGTAGCCATTTTGAAATATTGTATTCCTATACTTATCAATTAACCTACGACCAACACCTAGCCAAGACAAATTATCAGAGAAGGATAAAAGATGAGAAAACATAATTCTTGACCAGTAAACGTCAAACCACTCTTGATCCCCCACAAAGAAAAGCACATGAGGGTACCCAACGTAATATGCCGTTCTCCCAACCATTTGTGGGTAAACGACACAAAGATGCGGAAACGTATCCTCCAATTTATGAAAAACAGGGCCCGCGTTTGGCGTCAAATCTAAATCAATTTTTCTCCACATTCTTAGCCGAACAATATGACTAACAATAGAGGTAAACACACCAGGTATTTCGCTATACTCTATAATCTCTTCCCATTTATTGACAATATGATTACTGGTATCATTGCAAAGCAACGTTCCAAAGTCGGGAAAGTCGACAGAAGTAACAGGCCGGTCAAATTGCTTCCTCCTAGTCGCAGCTTCGTAGGTATGATTTAAGAAGAAATAGTCAATATCGGGATGCGATTCGATGATTTCCAACAGACAGGATACTGCATTTTCTCGAACCAAATCATCATCACCTATTACCCAAGCGAATTCTCCTCTCGCCAGATCCCTGATTAATATAACAAAATTTCCTGCGGCCCCAATATTTGTTTCATTGCAAAAATACCGTATCGGCATTAGTTGCTGATATCGTTTAACAACGTCGCCAGTCTCGTCCGTCGAATGGTTATCAGAAACAACTAGTTCCACATGATTGCCCGCGGCATTTACTTGCGGCAAAAGAGAAAGCAAAGCAGATTCCAATAACTTTGCTCTGTTGTAGGTCGGGATGCAGATTGACAACGTCGGTTTACAAATTTCTTCTATCATAATATACAATTTATCTTTTTCATTAGAAAAGACTAACAGTCACTCGGAACTTCTCTGCGAACCGGGTATCCGCGCGGCTGGATTTTGCTATTGATATGCCTGCTCATAATCTCAATTCCGCCACTCAGATTAAACCGACTCCCGGATTCAGCCCGCCCAGCGTATTCAACATCGCCTGAGAGCCCACCATCCCACACACATCGGCATTTAACGCCCCGACGTTAATCCGCTCGATCAGTCCTGCCTCGGCCGCTACCGACTCCATCAACCATGAGCCAAAGCCGCCATCCATCAAGTGGTCTTCCAATGTGGTCACCCGATGAATGCGGCGAACTTGCGCGCGCTGCGTGTGTTTGGCAGACATGCCCCACAGGGGCAACGAGTAAACCGAATAGCCACGGTACACGGTGGATCGCTGCCATTCCATCGCCAGTGCCAATGTAGTTCCCGTTGAAAGCAATACCCTGCCATCTGGCGCCGGACCTGGCGTCATCGCGACCCAGATTCCTGGCAGCACATCCGGTATGGCGGCATGGAAACATGGCTCCCCTGTCTTGCCTAGACGCAAATAGGACGGCTGCGGGTTAGCGACCAGATACCGCATGCAGGCCCTCACCTCCAGCGGATCGCCGGGGGCCGCGATCAGCATATTCGGCAGGATGCGCATCAACGCATAGTCCTGCACGGCATGGTGAGAATAGCCCAAAGGGCCATAGGCCAGTCCACCGCCGACCGCGACGATGGTCACCGGCAGTTGGTGATAATCGACATCGTTGCGTAGTTGTTCAGCACAGCGGAAGGTGGGAAAGTTTCCGATCGAGTAGACGAAGACGTGATAGCCCTCTGACGCCATACCAGCGGCCAGTCCCATCATGTTCTGCTCGGCCACACCGGCGTTGACGAAACGCTCCGGAAACTGGTCGGCGAAGGGCTCGATGACCGAGTAGCCTAGATCGCCGACCACCAGCGCGATATGCGGATGCGCTTGGGCAAGGCTGACCAACTCATCGATGAAAGCGTTACGCATGACCGCTCAGTCCTCAAGTTCTGCCAATGCTTGAGCGAGTTCCTGAGCGTTCGGGCTGCGATAATGCCACTCGACCTTGTTTTCCATAAAGCTCACGCCCTTCCCCTTGATGGTATGGGCGATCAGGATGGACGGCTTTCCAGGCGTCCAGGGAACAACGGCCAGCGCATCCCCCAGGGCGGCGTGATCATGGCCGTCCACTTCCCGCACCGCCCACCCGAAGGCGGCGAACTTTTCCGCCAGCGGCTCTAGCCCGAGTGTTTGCGCCACGGATGCGAGGCTTTGCAGTTTATTGTAGTCAATGATGGCCACCAAGTTATCCAGCTGATGGTGGGCGGCAAACAGCAGGGCCTCCCAGTTGCTTCCCTCGTCGAGCTCGCCATCGCTCATCAGCACAAAGGTCCGCCAGTGCTCGCCCTTGCGCTTTGCAGCCAGCGCCTTGCCCACGCCGAAGGGCAGTCCGTGACCAAGAGAACCGGTGGAAAATTCGACACCAGAGACTTTGTGGCTGATATGATTCATCAGTACTGAGTGATCCTGGCCGTAGGTCAAGAGTTGGTCCTCCGGAATCATTCCGATCTCGGCGAGAGTGGCATAGACGGCAACGCAGGCGTGGCCTTTACTAAGAATGAATCGATCACGCGCAGGATACTCAGGCTGACCCGCGTGGCACCGGATAATGCCGGTATACAGAACCACCACAATATCTGCTACCGACAGCGCACTGCCAATATGGGACGCCTTCGCGGCGTGAACCATATTCAACGCGCGACGCCTGATGCGATTGCCAATCTTTCCGGTCATAGAATTCAGCCGTTTCTATAAAACTTATCCAATCATAATTGCTCGGATCGTCCGGCAGACATAATCTACTTGCTCTCTTGTCAAGCAGACACCACTCGGCAAATTCATTGCACATTCACTAACCTGGAGCGCTATCGGCTGGGGGACTTGCTGCCTAGCCCAGATCGGGTACTGACTGATCGCGGGAAATACGGGGCGAGTGTCGATATTTTCTCCTTTCAAGCGCAGCATCAGCTGATCCCGATCAATCGATGCCGCCTGATCAAGACGCAAGCTGCTCATCCAATAAATACTACGGGCACCTTCGACTTCCTGATTCAATGTCAAATAGGGTACATGCTCAAGACTATCGCGATACCAAGAGAAAAGACGGCGTTTCATCTCGATAAGCTCGTCGATGCGTTCAAGCTGCGCCAAACCGATTGCAGCCTGGACGTTTGACATCTTGAATTTGACACCATCGGCATCGATCCAAAAAGTGCGGGTAGGATTCCGACCTTGGTCCCAAATCTTGAGCGCTTTGCGATACAAGGCGTCGTCATCGGTCACAAGCATGCCGCCTTCCCCGGTAACCAGGAGTTTAGCACCCTGAAAGCTGAAGGCCGCGAAGTCGCCGAAAGCACCGCAACGCCGACCCTTCCAAGCCGCGCCAACCGCCGGCGCGGCATCCTCGACAATGTGCAGGCCATACTGATTCGCCAGGGCGACGATTCCGGTCATGCGGGCCGGGTGTCCGTACATATGAACCGGGATAATTGCCCGGGTCTTCTCGCTGATCAAACGCTCGATGGAAGCGACGTCCAGATTCCAGGTGTCCAATTCTATGTCGGCGAAGATCGGGACTGCGCCGACATAGCGAATCGCGTTGGCCGTCGCGACCCATGTGAGGTCGGGAACGATCACTTCGTCACCCGGACCGATGTCGAGCGCCATCAGGGCGATCTGCAGGGCGCCCGTGCAACTGGAGGTTGCGATGGCGTACTTGACGCCAATGTAGTCAGCGAAGCGTTGCTCAAATCTGGTCAGATAGGTTGACCAATTGCGATTCCAGCCAAGCATTGCAGCATCGTAGGCATAGCCGCCCTCGCGCGCAGAGACGGATGGACCGGCGGTCAGGATCAACGTAGCGCCGACTTCCGGCCGGACCGGGTGCCAAACCATTCGATGAAAACATCTTAGGTTGACTTCATCCGGCCCGGCTTCTCGATAAATCGTCATGCCGGAATGTGATTCTTTGACGAGCGGTATACGCCGATCAAGAACAAACCCGTTCTTTTCATAAAAGCGGATAGCGTGTGCGTTATCATCCATGACACGCAGAAAAAACCCTTCGACATTCAGCAGCTTTCTTGACCACTCCATGAGCGAAAAAATTGCACGGGAGAACAGACCTGGGAACCCAGACAACTCCCCACGCACGACATTATCGATCTCAAACCGGCGTTCGTCATTGATGCAACCACTGAACCCGATATGACCGAGGGTCTTACCCAACGGATCAACAATCAGAAACAGCATACGATCACTGACAGCGAGAAGACGCCCCGATAGCCATTTTCGCGTGCTGTCAACGGTCGCGACAAATTGAGTCGGATAGGCCGCGACATGGCGATTTCGCCAAACCGTGAGTTGCTCGATCAGGGTATCGTCCGCCTTGTGCGCCTCGCAAACGGGGATAAGAAAACCCAGGTCGCCAATCGGAATAGCACGCAGATAGATTTCTTGCACGTTCCTTGCGATCTTGAGAAACCGGAAATTTTCTTCGACGGCTTTCTTATAGGCTGCATCGGCGTTAGCGCTCATGTTCAACCCCATCGACGACTAGCGAGTCAAAAAGGATTCGATCTTGGCTGCCATGTGGTCAAGCGCGTCTGTCGCTAAGCCCGGATAGACGCCAGTCCAAAAGGTATCATGCATAACGCGGTCGGTGTTACAAAGATCGCCGACCACCCGGTATTTCCTGTGTTGGAAATATGGCTGCCGGGTCAGGTTGCCGCCAAACAAAAGGCGGGTACCGATTCGCTGTTGATCCAGATGGCGAAGCAAGTCCACGCGGCGGACGCCTGCCTCGGGACGCAGGGTGATGGGAAAGCCAAACCAGGAGGGATCGCTATGCCGCGTGGCCTCGGGCAGGATCAGGCGCTCTTCGCAGGGCCTAAGGCGCTCTTTCAGAAAGGCGAAATTGGCCTTGCGTGCCTGGATAAACCCGGGGGCCTTCGCCAGTTGCGCCAAGCCGCAAGCGGCCTGCATGTCGGTGATCTTCAGATTATAGCCGGCATGAGAATAGGTGTACTTGTGGTCATAGCCTTCCGGCAGGGTACCGAACTGCCAGGCGAAGCGCTTCTTGCAGGTGTTGTCGTGCCCTGGTGGACAGAAGCAGTCACGCCCCCAGTCGCGGAAGGATTCGGCGATGGGTTTCAAGACGCCGTTGTTGGTGAAGACGGCACCGCCCTCACCCATGGTGATGTGGTGGGCGGGATAAAAGCTGAGGGTGCCGATGTCGCCGAAGGTCCCGACCATTTGGCCGTCGTACGTGGCACCCAGGGCATCGCAGCAATCCTCGATCAGCCACAGGCCGTGCTCCCGGCAGAGGCGGGTGACAACGGCGAGGTTGAAGGGGTTACCCAGGGTATGGGCCAGCATGATCGCCTTGGTACGCGGACCGATGGCCTCCTCGATCCGGCTCGCGTCGATGTTGTAGGTGCCCAGCTCGATATCGACGAAGACCGGCACCGCGCCGTATTGCAGGATCGGGTTCACCGTGGTGGGAAACCCGGCGGCAACACCGATGACCTCGTCGCCGGGCCGGATGGCACGCTCGCCCAATTTCGGGGATGTGAGGGTGCTGAAGGCGATCAGGTTCGCCGAGGACCCGGAGTTGACGGTGATCAGATGCTTGACGCCGAGGAAGTGCGCCAGACGCTGCTCGAACTCATCGTTGAAGCGGCCGGTGGTGAGCCAGCCGTCGAGTGCCGCCTCGACCATGAGCTGCAGCTCCTTGGCATCGAGCACCTTACCGGCGGCGGGTATGGTTGAAACGCCCGGCTCAAACCGACGGGGGGCATGCTCCAGCGCGGCGAACCGGGGAATTTCCGCCGCAATCAACCGACGGAACACGCTCGCGAGCGCCGCGTCACTCAAGCGCGCCAAGGGCTTCAGCGCTAAGCTCTCGTGCAGCAAGAACGGCTTGTCCAGACGCAGAAAGCTCGTAAAAGGCAGCGGCGGCCCGGCATAATCCGCTGCCGCCAGGGCGTAACCGCGCGCCGGATCGGACACTGGCGTAGTGGTGATAAACAGAAATCGCACATCGCCGTTCATGTCGGGCGGATTCAGCGCCAGCGCCGGCCGCGCCTTGCGGCCCGCGAGATCGGTGAACGGAAACGGCAGCTTATAGATGCCGCCCGCCCGAATGCTAAAGGTCATTCCACACATCCTCGGCGGGATCGGCCAACACCTGACGGGCAAAACCGCTGCCTGCCTGCAAGCGGGCCAGCGCCATGGACGCGTCCAGCGCCGCGTCGGATTCGTCCAGGACGATCACCCGAACACGCACCCCAGCCGGCCGGGATACGTGCAGCGCCACCCGGCCGCCTTCGCCCACCGTCACGGTCTGTTCGATGATCTGCATGGGTTTCACTCATCCGCTTGCCAGGGGTGTTGTTCATGATCGGCGATTTCGGCGATAGACCAGGCGTGCATATCGGCACCAGCGTGCAGTGCCTGCTGCCAAGCCACGGTCCGCCGGATGGCCTGGCCCAGCGGCCACCGGGGACTCCAACCCAAGCGCGCCCTGGCCTTGGCGCAGTCCAGAGTGAGGTGATGGGCCTCATGGGGCTGACGCTTGAGGTTGGGGTCCTGTTGCCAACCGGCGCCCTGCCCCCAAGCGTTGGCCAAATGCTCGACAACCCACTGCACAGACCTTGCGTCCTCATCGCTGGGGCCGAAATTCCAGGGTTCGGCGAACGCCGGGCCGTCACAGTACAACTTTTCAGCCAGGCAGAGATAGCCGGAGAGCGGATCGAGCACATGCTGCCAGGGGCGGATGGCGTGCGGGGAGCGAACGACGGCCGGCTGTCCGGCGTGGATGGCACGCAGGACGTCGGGCACCAGGCGATCCTCCGCCCAGTCGCCGCCGCCGATGACGTTGCCGGCGCGGGCGCTGGCGATGGCCACGCCGTGTTCGGCATGACTGGCGGCGTTGAAGTAGGAGTCGCGGTAGGCACGCACGACCAGTTCGGCGCAGCCCTTGCTGTTGCTGTAGGGGTCACAGCCGCCCATGGGCTCGTCCTCGCGATAGCCCCAGACCCATTCGCGGTTCTCGTAGCACTTGTCGCTGGTGACGATGACCACCGCCCGCACCCCGGGGGTGTGGCGAACCGCCTCGAGCACATGCAGGGTACCCATGACGTTGGTCGCGTAGGTCTCGACCGGGTTGCGGTAGCCATAGCGCACCAGCGGTTGCGCGGCCAAGTGGTAGACGATCTCCGGGCGGGCGGTGCGCAGCACCTGTTGCAGCCGCGATAGGTCGCTCATGTCGGCGATGATGGAGGTCATGCCCTCGGCGACCCGGGCGACCTCGAACAGGCTGGGGCTGGTCGGCGGTGCCAGGGCATAGCCGGTGACCTGGGCGCCGAGGCGTTGCAGCCAAAGGGACAGCCAGCCTCCTTTGAAGCCGGTATGGCCGGTAAGCAAGACGCGCCGGTGAGACCAAAAGGTACGATCACTCATCGCGGTCAGCATCTTGCGCGCCGACGTTTGCGTGGTTTGCCGTCATCCAAGCCGCGGAATCCACGATCATTCACGCTCAGACCCGCTCGCCGGCATCCCAAACCGCCCATGGCGCCTGACGCTTTGCCCACAGATCATTAAGATACAAATATTCACGATAGGTATCCATGGCGAAAAAGAACCCTTCGTGTCGATAGGCCACCAACTGCCCTTCGCGTGAGAGTTTCTCCAAGGGCTCGCGCTCCAATACGCAGGCGGGATCGGCATCGATATAATCCAGCACCCTGCGGTCGAACACGAAAAAGCCGGCGCTGGCCCAGCCGTCCAGTTTCGGCTTTTCAGAAAAGTCTCTCACCCTGCTGCTGCCGTCCAGATCAAGGATACCGAAGCGTGATATCGGGCGGACCGCGGTCACGGTGGCCAGACGGCCATGTGCACGATGAAAGGCCATGAGTGCGCGCAGGTCAAGGTCGCTCAGGCCATCGCCGTACGTCACCATAAAGGTATCGTCATCGAGATAACGCCCGACCTGCTTGACCCGTCCCCCGGTCATGGTTTCCAGGCCGGTCTCGGCCAGGGTGACCTGATAATCCTGCTCGGCGTGACGACCGTGATAATCGATGCAGGAATTCTTGCCCAGGCAGATCGTGAAGTCACTGTTCATGGCTTCGTAGCTGAGAAAATACTCCTTGATCATGGTGCCGCGATAGCCCAGGCACAGGATGAAGTTGTGTAACCCGTAGTGGGCATAAGACTTCATGATGTGCCACAGGATGGGGTAGCCGCCAATTTCGACCAGCGGCTTGGGTCGATATTCGGTTTCTTCGCGCAGGCGGGTGCCTTGGCCGCCGCACAGGATGACGACCTTCACGCCGACACCTCCTGTGTGACCGACGGCAGCAACTGCGTTTGCCAAGCCAGCTTTGGGCGAACGACACCGAGCCAATGCCCGGTATATTCTCTGCGCATCGCGCCCGTGTCGTGAACCATGAAGGTCAGGACTTCATCGACGCGGGCTTCGGTCGTCGTCAGGTCCGTCTGTACGATGACATTGATGCTGTAAGCACCTTCGTTCAAGAAATTACCCGGCAGTATGCACGCCGAGCGGTAGAGACCCACGGGATGTGGTCGTCCAAACCAGTCGTCGCGGATGAGGTTGGCGGAATGCATATTCGCGGTAGCAAGGACACCGCTGCCCATGCGATCGAGCAGATGGATACTCGTGGAGATGTGAGCGCCCGGCTTCAGGTTCCAGAACTCGACCTCCACCCGGATATCGTGTTGGATATCGATCTCATCGGTGACTCTTCCTTCCGAGACAAGCCGCACGGCATGCAAGCGGATGATCGTATTGCCTGGTGCCGTGGACACTTCCTCCCAAACGACCTCGCCACGCTTTTCCCGACCCATTTCGATGTAGGTTTTCACAACGTCGCCCGTGGCCCCATCATCGATCAACAAGCCATCCCGAACCAGGATCGCCCGCGTACAAATTTTAAGTAACGCGGCCATGTTATGGCTGACGAACAATACCGTCCGGCCCTCGCTCGCTACATCCCCCATCTTTCCAAGGCATTTCTTCTGAAAATTGGCGTCCCCCACCGCGAGCACCTCATCCACCACCAGTATCTCCGGCTCCAGATGCGCCGCTACGGCGAAGGCCAAGCGGACATACATTCCGGATGAATAACGCTTGACCGGGGTATCGAGAAAGGTCTCCACTTCGGCAAAGGCGACGATCTCGTCGAACTTGCGCCTGATCTCGGCGCGCGTCATGCCGAGGATGGCGCCATTGAGGAAGATGTTCTCGCGCCCTGTCAACTCCGGGTGGAAGCCGGTGCCGACCTCCAGCAGACTGGCAACGCGACCCTGGATAGTGATGCGGCCCTTAGTGGGCTCCGTAATCCGGCTGAGCACCTTGAGCAGGGTCGACTTGCCGGCACCATTGCGGCCGATGATGCCGAGGGTCTCCCCGCGCTCGACCTCGAAGGAGACGTCCTTCAGCGCCCAGAACTCCTCCACCTCGTCGCCCTGCACGATGGCTCGCCCCTGGAACATGTCGCGGGTCTTGCGCGCCAGGGTGCGGGCGCTGCGTGCGAGGACATCCCGTAATGCAGTATAGCGCTCAGCCTGGGCGGCGTTGTGACCGACCAGGTAGGATTTGCTGAGATTTTCGACGGTGATGGCGGGCATGGTAGGGGAAGGATGACGTCTCGACTCAAATTAGATCGGCAAAGCTCTTTTCCATGCCGCGGAACTGGCGAATGCCAAGCCACAGGAAAAAGATGATCAGACCCCAACTGAGCAGGAAACCAGGTATGTAGAGGGTGGAATCGCCGCCGAGGATCGCCCACCGGAACCCGTCGATAACACCCACCACGGGATTTAAAGAGTATAGCAGTCGCCAAGCTTCGGGCACGACGGATGAGCTGAACCCGACCGGCGACAGATAGAGTCCAACCTGGACGATGAACGGAATAATATACCGGAAATCCCGGTACTTGACGTTGAGCGCGGTGATCCACAACCCCGGTCCCAGGCTGGCGAGGAAGGCCATCACGACGAACAACGGCAGGGTGAGGATCTGCCAGCCGGGCAGGAACTGGTACCACAGGAACAGGCCGAGGAGGATGGAGAAACTGATGAGGAAATCGACGAAGGAGACGACCACCGCGGCGGCGGGCACGATGAGCCGGGGGAAGTACACTTTACTGATCAGATTCGCGTTGCCGATCAGGCTGTTGGAGGACTCTGACAAGGCGGTCGAGAAGAATTGCCAGGGCAAGAGACCGGCAAAGACCATCAGGGCATAGGGTGCCGCGCCTTCAGTGGGCAACTTGGCGAGCTTCCCGAACACCACGGTAAACACGACCATGGTGAGAAAGGGCCTGAGCAGCGCCCAGGCCAGACCGATGATGGTTTGTTTGTAGCGTACCGAGATGTCGCGCCACGCCAGCACGTAGAAGAGCTCACGGTAACGCCAGAGGTCGCGCCAGTAAGTGCGATCGGCCAAGCCGGGTTCGATGATCAGGGTTTGAGGCTGGGTCATGGGATCAGGACGTTATCGCTGGGCCGCTCCCGACCCTTGACTTCCAGCGCCGGGCAGAGATTGGGCGCCCATACCTGGATGGCATCGGCGTGCAGCCGCTGGCATACAGGATCAGCACCCAGGAACCTGGATATCTGTTTGTCAGCGTTCACCTGAGACTTATAGCGGATGCGCATGTGAAGAGCAGACCTTCTGCGCGATCAAATGATAATACAATGGCATAAAGGCGCTATCAGGTAACAACTTGTCAAATAGCCAGCCGGTGACATTGATCAGGGGAATGAAGAGTGCCCACAAGGGTAACAAAAGAAGCGCCGCAGGATGTGTTTCCGCTAACGTGATGACTGATTTTGTTACCGCGATCAGGGTGATTGCGGTCGCGGTCTCTATGTCGCTGCCATGGGGGGCCTCCGCCATGATTCGCAGGTGATTGCGAGCCGCGAGTGCGCGTAAGCCATGGATCGTCCAGCGACTGTAATCATGGGGCAGGTCATGCAGCGGGTATAGAAAAGGCACCTGGATGACCAGCGCGCCACCTGCGCGCAAGACGCGGACGGCTTCCGCGAGCCCCCGCTCCGGATCGCGGAGGTGCTCCAACACATCCAATAGCAGCACGGTATCAGCCACGCCGTTCGGAAACGGCAAACAGTGCGCGTCACCGAAGACGTCGGGCAGGCCGCGGTAGCCGAGCGCCGCGGTAGGCGGGTAGTCCAGTGCGAGATACCTGCGGCATTGCGGCAGGTGCTCAGGCCGCTGGCGATTGCCACAACCGATGTCGATTACAAAACCCACGGCATTCGCCGCAACCAGGGCGCGCGCGCCACGGCGCGTGCGCGCGATCAGCCACTGCGGATGGAAGGGCGTATTCACCAGCGGTGCGAGACGCCGTTTGAGCGACGGCAAGCGGCTCACGGGGTTAGGTCCCGCCTGGGTTCAGCGACACTGAGCGGCCGATACATGAGCTGGGTAATCTGCTCCGAGACCAGCCCGATCAGGAATACCAGAACGGCCGTGGTGAGCATAAAAACAGTCATGATCGAGAGTCGCAGTGAGAAGCTGTAGGTGTAGATCCAATAACCGCTACCGAGCAGGAAGAACAGCACCGAGACCGGCACGAACAGCTTGAGCGGTGAGTACAGGGTACCGATCTTGAAGATGATGAGCAGGAAGCGCAGCCCGTCCTGCAATGGACGCAGGTGGCTCTTGCCGCTGCGCCGTCCCGCGGCAATGGGTACGTAACTCACGTCATACCCAGCGCGGAAGAAGGCCATGGTGATGGTGGTCGGGTAGGAGAATCCATTGGGCAGCAGATAGAGGAACTCCCGGAAGCGGTCGGCGCGGGCGACCCGAAAGCCGGAGGTGAGGTCGTCGATCCGCTGGCCGGTCATGTAGCCGGCGAGGCGGTTGTAGAGACGGTTGGCGAGGCCGCGCCCGACGCTGGCCTGGGAACCCGAGCGGCGGGCACCGACGACCATGTCGAACCCTTGCCCGAAGCGCTCCAGCAGGCGCGGGATGTCCGTGGGATCGTGCTGACCGTCGGCGTCCATGAACACCAGGGTCTCTCCCCTGGCCGCGCGGGCGCCGGTCTTGACGGCGGCGCCGTTGCCCTTCTGGTAGGGGTGGCTGATGCAGCGTGCGCCATGGGCGGCGCAGACCTGCGCGGAGCCGTCGGTGGAGGCGTCATCCACGACCAGCAACTCCGCGTCGGGAAGCACCTGACGCAGGCGCGGGAGCAGCGCTTGCAGGGCAAGGGCCTCGTTGCGGCAGGGGAGTATCACGCTGATCTGGTTGGGCACGGCGACTTGGGGTGTTAGCCTGGGCTTGGGGCCTTGCGGATGGTGCCGCTCTTGGCGGGGCGCTGAGGGACAGTTTGGCAGGTTTTCGGATCGCTTGCTGTGCCGCGTTCCGTGGGCTGTTACCGGTTGGGCGTTCTTACACGCGGCTGTACGGTTGGACGACGGATGTCGGCCGGGGTGCGGAGGGGACAGGCAGCCTTGATCATGCTTCCGGCCGTAGGGTGGACAAACGATAGCGCAGTCCACCGAATCCGGCGCCGACGCTGGTGGACTGCGCTGCGCTTGTCCACCCTAAGATCCCGGTGGCCGGACTGATGACCAAGCGCACCGCGGGCCTTGATCAAGATTCCGGCCGCTTGGGCTCGCCGGGTGCGTAGTCAGGCCATCTTGGCCTGACACCGTCAGGGCTGGAAGCCCTGACTACGCACGCCGCTGGCCGGGATTATGATCAAGGCCCCACCGCGTGACTACGCCTGCCTCCGGGTCCGACCCGGTTCGTTCCCCTTGGTCGGGGCCGCTGCCGATCTGGCTGGCCCTGCTCCTGCTCTGGGGCCTGGGCGCCCTGGCCTTCTGGCCGGCCCTGACCGGACCCTGGCTCTACGACGACGGCCAGTTGCAGGGGCCGATCGCTGCCATGCATGAACAGGGCTTGCAAGCCCTGGCGGGTAACGGTTGGCGCGCGCAGTTGATCATGAACGGCAACGTCCCCGGCCGCCCGCTCGCGATGGCGAGCTTTGCCTTGAACGCGCTCGCCGGGACCGACCCCTTCGGCTTTAAGCTGGTGAATCTGCTTCTGCACCTGGCGACCGGGACCCTGGTCTTCCTGCTGGTCCGGGTGCTGGCGGCCGGGACGACGGCCGGCCGCCGGTCCGACGCCTTCGCGCTGCTGGTGGCGCTGGTGTGGGTGCTGCACCCGCTCCAGGTCAGCACCGTCGCCTATGTGGTGCAGCGCATGACCATCCTGAGCGCGCTCGCGAGCGTTGCGGCACTCTGGCTCTACGCCCGGGTGCGGGTGCGCGAACGCTCGGGCGGCGCCCGGGCACGGCTCCGGGAACTGGTCTGGCCCCTGCTGGTCCTGCCGCCCCTGGCCTTCCTCGGCAAGGAGAACGGGGCCCTGCTGCCCCTGCTGCTGCTGACCATGGAACTGGTCCTGTTCCGGTTCGCCGGTACCGCACCCACGCGCCGCCGGCTCTTGGCCTATTTCGCGGCGGCGGGCCTCGCCCTGGTGGCGCTGGCCGCGCTGATGCTCCCACCGGAGCGGGTGCTGGCCGCTTATGCGGGACGCGACTTCACCCTGGGCGAGCGACTGCTGACCCAAGCGCGGATGCTCACCCTCTATACTTGCGTCGCTGCCTATCCCAATTCGTGCAGGTGGGCGTGAATCGCCGCGACGCTCCGGCTCGCATCCGTCACGTCTTGGCTCGCTTGGTCGCGATGGAAGACGCCATAATAGGCACGCGACGCAGCGTCACCGTGAAGCCCCTCCCTGAGCAATAGCTCGGACGCTCGAATCGGCCTTGATCACCGTTCCGGCCAGTCGATCGCGGAGTTTGCGTAGTCAGGGCTTCCAGCCCTGATTCGGTCAGGCCAGGATGGCCTGACTACGCAGTCGGTGCGCCCGAGTGGCCGGAGTTATGATCGAAGCCCTCGAATCTTGGCGTGCGCCGCAACGAGCAGCCGCGCAATCGCGGGGGTCACAGCCGCACGCCCTCGCGTGCGATGTTTCGCGCCAGCGGCGAGCCATGACTGTCGAGCCATTCTGTCTCGGTTCGCAGCAAGGTGGCCACCAAGGCTTCGTAGCGATCGAGGATCTCCACTTGCAGGTCCAGAATACACTCCCGCATGGCAGGCGTTTTTTCATCGACGATGATCAATACATCATAATCGGAGGTCGCGCGCGCATCACCACGCGCCCTGGACCCGTACAACCAGAGACCGCAAAGATGTGTACCGAGGTGGCGATTGAGCCCGTCGGCGAGGGTTGCGATGACGGGATCGGGGGACATGCCCGCAACGTGCACCGATGGTTCAGGTTCAGGCCAAGGGTCTCGGGAGGTCTGTCGCTTGCTGCCAAGCCTGCTACCCATCATGCCGTTTCACCCTCCAGTCAAATCAGATCAGATCAGCGCTGTTCCATACTGCGACACTGGCGAATGCCAAGCCATAGAAACAGGACGATCACACACCAACTGAGCATAAAACCAGGCGCATAGAGGGTGGAATCGCCGCCGAGGATTTGGCCACCGGACGCCGTCGATGGCGCCGGCGTTGATCATAACTCCGGCCACCGCGCGAGCCGCGAGGCCGCTGGTCCGCACAGCGGACCCTACGGAACGCGGGCTTACCGTAGGGTCCGCTGTGCGGACCGATCGCCGCTGGCCGCACTGATGATCAAGGCCGATGGCGCCCACCACGGGCTTTGCCGAGTATAGCAGCCGCCAGGCTTCCGGCATGACCGATGAGCGCAAGTCGACCGGAGACAGGGGCAGGCCAACCTGGACGACGAACGAAAACTGATCGGATTGCGCCTGATCAGCGCATGATCAAGAATGGCTAAACAGGTATCGACGCGGGTTCGAGATGAAATCGACTGCTGCATCCGGGTCCGACCCGAAACCGTCCCCTTGGTCGGGACCGCTGCCGATCTGGTTGGCCCTGCTCCTGCTCTGGGGCCTGGGCGCCCTGGCCTTCCGGCCGGCCCTCACCGGACCCTGGCTCTACGACGACGGTCAGTTGCAGGGGCCGATCGCCGCCATGCACGCACAGGGCTTGCAAGCCCTGGCAGGTAACGGCTGGCGCGAGCAGTTGATCATGAGCGGCAACGTCCCCGGCCGCCCGCTCGCGATGGCGAGCTTTGCCTTGAACGCGCTCGCCGGGACCGACCCCTTTGGCTTCAAGCTGGTGAATCTGCTCCTGCACCTGGCGACCGGGACCCTGGTCTTCCTGCTGGTCCGGGTGCTGGCGGCCGGGACGGCGGCCGGCCGCCGGTCCGACGCCTTCGCGCTGCTGGTGGCGCTGGTGTGGGTGCTGCACCCGCTCCAGGTCAGCACCGTTGCCTATGTGGTGCAGCGCATGACCATCCTGAGCGCACTCGTCAGCGTCGCGGCACTCTGGCTCTATGCCCGGGTGCGGGTACGCGAACTGGCGGGCGGCGCCCGGGCACGGCTCCGGGAACTGGTCTGGCCGCTCCTGGTGCTGCCGCCGCTCGCCGTCCTGGGCAAGGAGAACGGGGCCCTGCTGCCCCTGCTGCTGCTGACCATGGAACTCACCCTGTTCCGGTTCGCCGGCACCCCACCCACGCGTCGCTGGCTCATGGCCTATTTCGCGGCGGCGGGCCTCGCCCTAATGGCCCTGGCCGCGCTGATGTTCCCACCGGAGCGGCTGCTGGCCGCCTATGCGGGACGCGACTTCACCCTGGGCGAGCGGCTGCTGACCCAAGCGCGGATGCTGACCCTCTACGTGGGCCAGATCCTGCTGCCCCGGCCCGACTGGATGGGCTTCTATTACGACGGGGTGGAACTGTCCCGCGGTCTCCTGCGCCCCCCGACGACCCTGGCGGCCATCGCGTTCCTTACCGGGCTCTGCGGGCTTGGGCTGGCGCTGGTGCGGCGGCGCCCGCTAGCCGCCTTCGGCATCCTGTTCTTCTTTGTCGGACACCTGATGGAGTCCAGTGTCCTGCCGTTGCTGCTGGCCTTTGAGCATCGCAATTACCTGCCGAGCCTGGGGCTCATCCTGGCGGCCGCGGACCTGCTGGCCGGCGCCGGCGGGGCCTTGGCGCGTTTTCGGCCGCTGATCGCGGTGATCGTGCTCGTCGCCGTCTTCGCCCTGACCGGGCTGCGCGCCCTGGCCTGGGGGAGCAGCGAAGGGATCTGGGTGAGTGCGCTCAGCGCCCGCCTGCCCTCGCGCGGCGCCCGGGCGGACTATGCCCAGTGGCTCACGGAGCAGGGGCGACTCACCGAGGCGCGGCGCCTCCTGGGGGACGCCTACGGGCTGGGTCCGCGACTGCACGAGGGCTATCTGGATTGCCTGGAGACGGGGCGTCTCGACCCGCAACGCATCCCCGCGGCGCTAGCACAGACGGATGTGTTTCCTGATAGTTATGAGGCAAGTGCGGTCATGGTCATCGGCAAGCTCGCGGTAGACGGGACCTGTGCTGTCCCCCGGGAGGACTTCTTGCGGCTGTTGGGCACGGTCGCCGCGGATGCGCGCTTCGGCGACACGCGCCGCGCGGCCTTTTTCCAATACACAGCCCACCTTCACCACCGGGCCGGGGCGACAGCGCCAGCCTTGGCGGCCTTGGACTCCGGATTCGCCCTGGACCCCGCCAACCCGGTGCCGCTGCTCACCGCCGCCGAATGGGCCTTGGATGCGGGCGATCCGGCGACGGCCCGTGACTATTATGCCCGGGCACGCGCCGTAAAAATGGCGCCGTCCAGCAATTTGGATGCACTCTTTGCGAAGATCGAGGGACGGCTGCAAGGGGGGCTGGCGGCCCCTTAGACGGAGTCGCGCGCCTGGGCCTTGATCACGCTTGCGGTCGTAGGGTGGACAAGCGCAGCGCAGTCCACCGAATCCCGCGCCGCCGCTGGTGGACTGCGCTGCGCTTGTCCACCCTACGGATGCCAGATGGCCGGAATGATCACCAAGGCCCGTGCGTGGAACCTAAGCTCGTCGGTCCGCACAGCGGACCCTACGGGCGTGAAGACCTGGCTATTATGCACAAGGCTCAGAGGCTTGACCGGCCGCCTCAGGGGCTTGGATCAGGGGCCCGGACGGCACCCTCAGAGAAATCGCAAGTCGCTCTATGTCAAGCACAAATTGTTGCCGGTCAATCTCCGGCCGATCGGCCGCGGCGGCAGTGAGGGCACGACCTTAGCAACCCTGCGCAGAGGTTGCGCACAGACTTATCCACAGAAGCTGTTGACACTTGGCGTAACGCCTTGAGGCAGGGGATGTTACCGGCAGGTGACCCGAAGGTGTCGAACCGGTTGCGGCGAGGCGCCCGTGAAGGGGGTCGCAAGCGGGGGCATTGATCATCGGTCCGGCCAGCGGCCACCTTCTGGAGTCCAAGGCTTCAGCCTTGGTCCCGTACGTCCAAGGCTGAAGCCTTGAACTCCGACCCTGGGCGGCCGGGACGATGATCTAGGCCCAAGCGGGCACGGCACCCGTCAGGTGCCCGCGGGGGCGTCGATCAAGATTCCGGCCGCTTGGGCTCGCCGGGTGCGTAGTCAGGCCATCTTGGCCTGACACCGTCAGGGCTGGAAGCCCTGACTACGCACGCCGCTGGCCGGGATTATGATCAAGGCCCCCGCGGGCGACCGCCGGCCGTAGCGGGAGTCGTCGGACTCGCGTCGACCCCGGGTTCGATTCCGGCCCCGCCTCAGGCAAGATGATCGACTAAGAAGCACCGAGACCGCAACCTTCGGAGCATGCCCGTGACCCTGGTCAAAGGCCGTTCCGCCCCCGCTCGGACCATGAGGCCCGGTTTCCATGCTTGCCGCGTGGCGCCACGACGTGCTAAACACTGTCGCCGTGATCCGGCGCTCCAGCAGCGTAGTCGGGACGCTCGAGCGTGCTGTGCTACACAAAGCAGAGCTTTGCGGACCGCGTTCCAACAGGAAATGGGAACGAGCAGGACGCGATGCAGCGAGAAGAGTCACGCAGTCTCTCCCCGTCGAAATGCAACCGGAGTCTCGATCAATGACCGAATGGCGCAACCGTATCACCGTGGATCCCGAGGTGCTGGTCGGCAAGCCGATCATCCGCGGCACGCGCATCTCCGTGGAACTGCTGCTGGACCGGCTGGGGGACGGCTGGAGTATCGAGCAGATCCTCGACGCCTATCCACGGCTGAGTCGCGACGACGTGCTGGCGGCGATCAGTCCTCACGGTGGGGTTCGTTGCGCTGGAAGATGAGGAGCCCGAAGTCATTGTCGATGGTCACCAATATCCGCTGCTCGCTGACCGCCCAGCGCAACAATGCCTGGTCACCGGGGTCCGGCGTCACCTCGGTTGCCTCGCGCACATCGTGACCCTGAGCCCGGAGCCACTCGGCGAGCCGGTGCCCCGCGCAGCGGTCGATCAAGAACTTCATCCGAATGCCGCGATGGCGTCGATCCGGTCGTGAGCGATGACGGCATGGGCATAGGCCAGGCAGGCGTTGATGTCCGCCGGCTCGAGGCCGGGGTAGTCGCTTAAGATCGCGTCCGCGGACTCGCCTTGGGCGAGCAGGCTCAGGATCATCTCGACCGAGATACGCAGGTCGCGGACGATGGGCTTGCCGCCGAAGACCTCGGGGCGCGCGGTGATGCGTTGCAGGAGATCGTCTCGGGTCATCTGGTTGCCCTTGGTGCGGCTCGGCGCTGCCGAACGACAAAGGCCCGCGGAGTCGGGCTTCCGTAAGTCTAGTCGGGAACGAGAAAAGGAGCAAACGAGGAGGCGGATGGGCAAAGCCCGCGCGCGATCGTTCGCACCTGCCGTGGCGTCGCGCGGGCGTGCCCATCAGTGCTGATCGCACCGCGACCCGCCGGACGGCCGGACGCCGGGCGGCACTTGCGCTTATACTGGCGGGCTGGCCCTTAGCCCCAACCCTGGACCCCGGGCGGCGCCTCAACCATCCATCCTCCTGGCCCACCCCCCGCCCAACCCCGTCGGAGCATCCCCCCGTGATCGAGAACCTTCGCAACATCGCCATCATCGCCCATGTCGACCATGGCAAGACCACGCTGGTGGACAAGCTGCTCCAGCAATCGGGCACGCTCGGGGAGCGCTTCGGCCCGGTGGAGCGGGTGATGGACAGCAACGACCTGGAGAAGGAGCGGGGCATCACGATCCTGTCCAAGAACACGGCGCTGCGCTGGAAGGACTACCGGATCAACATCGTCGACACCCCCGGGCACGCGGACTTCGGCGGCGAGGTGGAGCGGGTGCTGTCCATGGTGGACTCGGTGCTGCTGCTGGTGGACGCGCAGGAGGGTCCCATGCCCCAGACCCGCTTCGTCACCAGCAAGGCCTTCCAGCACGGGCTGCGCCCGATCGTGGTGATCAACAAGATCGACCGCCCGGGCGCCCGCCCGGACTGGGTGATCGACCAGGTGTTCGAGCTCTTCGACCGGCTCGGGGCCACCGACGAGCAGCTCGACTTCCCCATCGTCTACGCCTCCGCCCTCAACGGCTACGCCGGTCTCACCGACGATGTGCACGACGGGGACATGACGCCGATCTTCGAGGCGATCATCGAGCACTGCCCGCGGCCCCCGGTGGACCCGGACTCCCCCTTCCAGATGCAGATCTCCACGCTCGACTATTCCAGTTTCGTCGGCGCCATCGCGCTCGGGCGCATCCGCCACGGCAGCGTCAAGCCCAATCAGCAGGTGGTCGTGGTCAAGCCGGACGGGGTGCGCTACAAGGCCAAGATCGGCCTCGTCTACGGCTATATGGGGCTCACACGCAGTGAAGTGCCCTCGGCCGAGGCCGGCGACATCGTGGCCCTGACCGGCATCGAGGCGCCCAACGTCTCCGACACCCTGTGCGACCCGGACCACGTGGAGGCGATGCCGCAGCTCACGGTGGACGAGCCCACGGTCACCATGACCTTCCAGGTCAACACCTCCCCCTTCGCCGGGCGCGAGGGCAAGTATCTGACCTCCCGCCAGCTCAAGGAGCGGCTGGAGCGCGAACTGATCCACAACGTGGCCCTGCGCGTGGAGGAAGGCACGGACCCGGAGAAGTTCCGGGTCTCCGGGCGCGGCGAACTGCACCTGTCGATCCTGTTGGAGACCATGCGCCGCGAGGGCTATGAACTGGCAGTGTCGCGTCCGGAGGTCATCTTCCGCGAGATCGACGGGGTCATCTGCGAGCCCTATGAGCAGCTCACGGTCGATGTGGACGATCAGTTCCAGGGCGCCATCATGCAGGCCTTGGGCGAGCGCAAGGGTGAATTGAAGGATATGGTCCCGGACGGTCAGGGCCGGGTGCGCCTGGACTACGAGATCCCCTCCCGCGGCCTCATCGGCTTCCAGACCGAGTTCATGACGCTCTCCTCCGGCACCGGGCTCAAGTATCACAACTTCGACCACTACGGGCCGGCCAATCAGGGCGGCATCTCGCCGCGGCGCAACGGCGCCCTGATCGCCAACGGCCAGGGCAAGGTGCTGGGCTATTCGCTCTTCAACCTGCAGGACCGCGGGCGCCTCTTGGTCTCCCCCGGCATGGAGGTCTACGAGGGCCAGGTCATCGGCATCCACGCGCGCGACAACGACCTGGTAGTGAATCCGCTCAAGGGCAAGCAGCTCACCAACATCCGCGCCTCCGGCACGGACGAGAACATCATCCTCACCCCGGCCATCCGCTTCACCCTGGAGCAGGCCCTGGAGTTCATCGAGGACGACGAACTGGTCGAGATCACCCCCGGGGCCATCCGCATCCGCAAGCGCTATCTCACTGAGATCGAGCGCAAGCGCCACGCGCGTGCGCCGCGGACCGAATAATCCGGCGGCGCCGGGCCGCAACCTGGAGGGACGCCATGCTGACCCGCCTGAAAGTCAACGGGTTCAAGAACCTGGTGGGGGTCGATCTGTATTTTGGCCCCTTCACCTGCATTGCCGGGGCCAATGCGGTCGGCAAGTCGAATCTGTTCGATGCGATCCTGTTCCTGAAGTCGCTGATGGAGATGCCGATCATGGATGCGGCGATGGCGGTGCGCGGTGACGCGGGGGCCGCCTCGGATATCCGCCACCTTTTCACTCAGACCGCGAAAGGCATTTGCCTGCCCATCGAGATCGAGGCAGAAATGCTGGTGCCAGGCTCGGGGAGCGACTATCTCGACCAGCCGGCGGAAGCCAAGACGACCTTCCTGATCTACCGGGTGGAACTGCGCTACCGCCCGGCGGCGGGCACGGCGCCCCGGCCCCGCATCGAACTGGTGACTGAGACCCTGAAATCCTTCAAACGGGCCGAGGCCCCGGCGCACCTGCCGTTTGAGCACTCCGCGGCGTGGCGCAGTTCTGTGGTCAAAGGGATGCGGCTGAGCGCGTACATCTCCACAGAAACGGTGGAAGAAAAGCCCGCAGGAGCCGCGGACGACAGTTCTGCTGCGGGCGACCTCGTGCGGCCAGTGGCAGATCTCGCGGACAAGCCGGAAAGAGCCCCTAACGAAAACGCCAGACTCGTGAAGTTGCACCAGGACAGCCCGACAGGAGGCGGACGTGCACGCGTGTTTCAGGCCGAGAAGCTACCGCGCACGGTCCTTTCTGCCGTCAACGCTCAAGAGAGTCCCACCGCCGTCCTGGCGCGACAGGAGATGCTCAACTGGCGTCTACTGCAATTGGAGCCCTCGGCCCTGCGTGCACCGGACAGGTTCGATGACCCCTCGCAACTTGCCGCCAACGGCGCCCACCTCCCGGCGACCCTTTATCGACTCTCCCAACAGCAGGATGAGCGACCTCTGGCCGAGATCGCCAACCGCTTGTTCGAGCTGATCGACCACGTCGGCCAGGTCAGCATCGATCGTGATGAGAAACGCGAGCTGCTCACCCTGTTGCTGACGGACAAATACGGCACCGAGTTGCCGGCCAAGTCACTCTCCGACGGAACGCTGCGATTTCTGGCGCTCGCCAGTGTCGAGATTGACCCGACCCTGACCGGACTCATCTGCATGGAGGAGCCGGAGAACGGTATCCACCCGGAACGCATCGGCGCCATGCTGGGACTCCTGCAGGACATCGTCGTGGACCCCCTGCTTCCCACCGCCGAGGACAACCCCCTACGGCAGGTCATCATCAACACCCATTCACCCATCGTGGTGAGCCAAGTTCCGGATGACACCGTGATCTTCGCGATGCCGGAGGAAAGAGCGGTCCAGGGAAGCCTGATCAAGGGCGTCGCCTTTCGTTGCCTCTCCGGAACCTGGCGCTCGTCTGACATCGCCAAGATGCCCGTCATTGTCAAGGGTAAGGCGATCTCGTTCCTCCAGCCGATCGCGAGGAAGGGTGACAGCAGCCGCAGGGGTCCCGACCGGCGGGTGATCGACCGTGAAGACATCCAACAACTCAAATTGGACCTTTAACGGCAATTGCCATGGAGCGACTCGACTTCACATTGCTCTCGGACGGCAGCTCCGACGCCATCCTGATTGAGCCCATCGCCTGGCTGCTCCGACAACATCTGAGCATTCCGATCAACGGGACCTGGGCCGAACTCCGCCACCTGCGCAAGCCGCCCAAGACGACGCGGGGGAAAGTCGAAGCCGCACTTGACCTCTACCCCTGCGACATCCTGTTCATTCATCGGGACACCGAAGCCGAAGCGCCTGCCAAGCGGCTTGAGGAAATCGGCGCAGCGGTCGATGGCATCCCAATCCGCTCGGTCCCAGTCGTAACCATCCGTATGCAGGAAGCCTGGTTGTTGATCGACGAGCAGGCCCTGCGCCGTGCCGCCGGAAACCCGAATGGGCGAATTGCCATCGACATGCCTGCAATCGAGCGTCTGGAGAGAATCCCGAACCCCAAGCAAGTCCTCCACGACTTGCTTCTGTCGGCAAGCGAACTCACCGGACGCAGACGCCAGAAGCTCAGGCCGGGCGAGAAGGCAAGGCGGCTGGGGGCGCTGATCGGGGACTATGGACCTTTGCGCAGCCTCTCCGCCTTTCGGGCCTTCGAGACCGCAACGCTGGCAGCCTTGCATGACAGCGGCCCCCCAACTGGGCCTCGATCATAACCCGACCAGCGACCGTCGGTCCGCACCGCGACCCCGGGCGGTTGGGCCGCGCTCCGTAGGGTCTGCTGTGCGGACCAACCAACTGAGGGTATGTGGCCGGTCGCCCGATCGGCCGGTGGTCACGCACGCTGGGCGTGGACTTGGCCTTGGTCAAAATTTCGGCCACGGCACATCGTAGGGTGGACAAGCGCAGCGCAGTCCACCAGCCTCGGAGCGGGACTCGGTGGACTGCGCTGCGCTTGTCCACCCTACGGCCGGAAGTTTGATCAAGGTCCGCAACCTTGACGCCTTGGCTTGGCGTGACGACCGCGCGTCTTGAATCAACGCACCCGCACCCCGATGCCACCCGAGCCCCCGGAGTCGCCGAAGGAGTCCCAGTCGCTGCCCGTGGACTCCCGGGCATCCCAGTCATCGAGCCGCCGGTCCGCGGCCGGCCGGCCGGCGCCGCTGCCCTCCTCGAGCGCACGCTGCAGGCGACCGAGCACATCGGCGGCCATGCGGGTGGCGCCCCGGCCCTCGTAATAGCGGGCGATCTCCAACAGCTTGGATTTAGCCAGCAGGGCCTCCTCGGTGTCCGGATGCTGGGCCACGACCTTGAGGTACAGGTCCGCCGCCTGGTGCAGGCGACCCTGCGCGTGCCGCTGCCCGGCCATCCGCGACATCAGGTCGCGGCCGGCGCTGTCCGGGTCCGCGGCGGGCGCGGCCGGCCCTGCCGGGGGGCGCACCGTGCGGGGTTGGTGCAGCACCACGTGCTCGAGTGGGGGGGTCCAGGACTGGGCCATACCATCAGTGCACAAAACTTGTGCGATCAGGGTCGCGACGACCTCCATCAGTGCGAGGTCGCGCTGCGCGGTGCGCTCCTGCCCGCGCTGACGGTGGGCGGCCAGCACCCCGATCGGCAGGTGATCGCGCACGATCGGCACGGCGAGGAAGGCGACCTGCTCGGGCGGCAGCGCGCCCCGCGCCACGGCGCGGGCCAGATAGCCGGGTTCGTCGTGCACGTTGGCGACCAGCGCGACCTCGCCGGTCGCGAAGACCCGCCCGGACACACCCTCGCCGATGCGGTAGCGACCGCGCTCCAGTTCGTCGTGGGTCAGACCGTGGGCGTAGCGGATGTAGATCTCGCCCGCGGGCAGGTCGGCCAGCATGACCCGGCCGCGCACCAAGCCCGGCGACCCGGCCAGGTGGCGAAGAATATCCTGGATGCGGGACTCGGCGTCGTCCCCGCGGGACACGATACGGGCGACCTGTTGGAGCGCCAGCAGATCGGCCCCAGGGGCAGCGTCGATTGTGGTGTTGTCCATGGGCGGTTCCGGTTAGAGGTGTGACATGAGTCACGAAATGCAATAACGATGCCATAATCCCTATGGCCGAGCCAGGACACACCGCAGACCCCGGACCAAGCCGATATTCGGCGCGAAAAATCTTCACTATCAGTGCGTTGAAGTTGTTCGCACGAAACAGGCCCGGGGCACCATAAACCCCGACTGCGAATCGGTTTCGTCACATCCCTGCCGTGGCGCTCCGCGACTGAATGCGCATTTTCCAACGCATCCTGCCGACAAGGGCCACCGTGTCGGTCGACGCGCTGCCGTTAAGCCTGGAAAGAGCATTTGTTTCACGCAAAGACGCAAAGACGCAAAGTTTTTCAATGCGATATCTCTGTCGTACGGTACACCTACCGGGTGACGAGATCATCGCCGGCAAAGTTCTATTCTTCTTTGCGTTCTTGGCGTCTTTGCGTGAGCAATTGCCGATTCTAGGTTAAGGGGCCAGCGGACGCTAAACTAGGCGCCCGTGCCCAGGTCCGGGCCGCCCCGCCGAAAGCCATCCCGACCAACGCACGCCATCCCAACCTGAATCGAGGTATCCCAATGTCTTTGCCGCGGTCCGCGACGGTGCTGTCCTGGCTCCTGCTCGCCTCGCTCCTCCCAACCCCCGCCGCGGCGCTCTGTCCGCCGGATGGCGGTCTGATCCTTTTGCATTTCAACGACTTTCACGGTCAACTGGAGCCCTACGCGGACCCCCGCGACCAGACGGAGCGCGGCGGCATCGCCCGCCTCGCCGCCACCGTCGCCCAGGTCCGGGCCCAGGCGCAGGCGCAGGGCCGCCCGGTGCTGCTGCTCTTCGGCGGCGACCTGCTGCAGGGCACCCTGACCTCCAGCCTCTTCCTGGGCGTACCGGATATCGCGCTGTTCGGACGCCTGGGGGTGGACGCCGCGGTGATGGGCAATCACGAACTGGACTATGGGCAGGACACCTTTCGGCGCCTGAGCGCCCAGGCAAGCTTCCCGTTCCTTAGCGCCAACGTGGAGGCCCACCCGGACCCCCTACCGGTGCACCCCACGCTGGTTATCGAGCGCCCCGGCACGCCACGGGTGGCGATCCTGGGACTCACCTCCCCGGAACTGTCCACCGCCACCCACCCGCGCAACATGGATGGCATCAGCGTGGAAGCGCCGATCGCCGCCGCCCGGCGCCTGCTGCCCGGCCTGCGTGAGGGGGCCGACCTGGTCGTGGTGCTGTCGCACATGGGGATCGCGGACGACCGCCGTCTGGCGGCCGCGCTCCCCGGCATCGACCTGATCGTCGGCGGTCACAACCACAATCTTTATGCCGAGCCGGTGCAGGAGGGTGCGACCGCCATCGTGCAGGCCGGCGAGCGCGGCGGCTGGCTGGGGCGCATGGACTTCGCCTGCCGGGACGGGCGCCTCACCCGTACCGGCTACGCGTTGATCCCGATCCTGGCCGGCGGCCCCGAGGACCCGGAGCTGGCGACCGAGGTCCGGCGCATCGCCGCACAGGCCGACCAGGAACTGGACCAGGAGGTCGGCACCAGCGCCCGGGAACTGAGCGCTTGGCGCGAACTGATCCGCCGCGGCGAGGCCCCCTTCGGCGACTTCCTCGCCGACCGCGCGCGTGAGATCACCCTGGCCGAGGTCGCCCTGTTCAACGGCGGCGGCTTCCGGGCCAGTATCCCGGCGGGTCCGGTGACCCTCAAGGCGATCTACCAGGCATTTCCCTTCCGCAACGAACTGGTGCTCGGCGACCTGACCGGCGAGCGACTCCTCGCCGCCCTGGCCCGCAGCGCCGCCCTGGACCCGCAGGACAATCACGGGGGCTTCCTGCAGGTCTCCGGGGTACGCTATGTCATCGCCGATGGGAGACTGGCCTCCGCCACCCTGAATGGTGCGCCCATCGACCCCGCGCGACGCTATCGCGTGGTGACCTCGGACTTCCTGGCCGCCGGCGGGGACGGCTATACCATGCTCAAAGACCTGGACAACCAGGTGCTCACGGGCCGCCTGATCTCGGACATGGTCATCGACGCCTTCCGCACCGCCAGCCCGGTCGATCCCCAGCCGGATGGGCGGATCCAGCGCCGATAACCAAAGAACAGATCATTAATAAGTGAAACAAGCCCGCTAGGGAATGTTCTTGGCACCGTTATCGTTGTCGTTGTCGCAATCGCGACTATCGTAGCGCCCCGTGTAGGCGCAATTTAGTAATGTCCGGTTTGTGCAAGTTAGAAATGTCCGCCCGTGCGGCGCGTACCCACCTCAGGGACACCGTTCCCGAGCTGCGAGGTCTGCGCCGTGCTGCCGACGAAGACGAGTTTACTCACCATGAGCACATCCGAACTGGACACCTTGACCGCCATGGAACGGGTCGGCGAAGTTCGACTCACCCAGGTCGCCGCCAGTCAGCAGTTGGGGATCACGCCCCGGCACCTGCGCCGCTTGCTCGCGGCCTACCAGCGCGACGGCGCCGTGGCCCTGGTGTCGAAGAAGCGTGGCAAACGCAGCAATCGGGCCTACACGGATGCGGTCAAGACAATTACACGGGTGCGATCGGCGGGACCGGCCTGACCCAGTTCGGGCGCGCCCTGCACGACCAAGTTCGCCCAGGCGCCCGCCAACGCGACAGACCTGCACCGACCGCTGACCGAACTCGACGATCTGGAGGATATCTTGAGCTGGCAAGAGGAGCGCACCGTCTCCAACAGCCTCACCCTGCAGTACGATCGGGTCGTCTATCTGCTCGAACCGACCGAACTGGCGAAGGGACTGCGGCGCAACCGGATCCGGGTCTACGATTGGACCGGGCTGCTTGCGACCCAGTCCGGCCATAACCGTAAGTCCAGAAAATGGCCGGAGTTGCCACGAAAGCAGACAGTCATAGCTCCCCTACCCAACCGGCAATCGTGCCGCGCCGATGCTGGCGCTGGGTGCGCACTGGCGCCAGATCGCATGTCTTACTCGTATCGCCGCAGGTAGTCGAACAACCGACGGAATCGATCGTCCAACGCCAATGCAGCCTTCGCTGCCTTGATGTCATCAAGGCATGCGCGGAGCTCGCCTGGCGAGAAGTGGGTATTGCCGCCAACGATGCAATCCAGGAATCCGAGCGCGGCGTCAGGATAACACTTGGCCAAGCCTTCCTTGTTCAGCAGTTGCAGCACTGAACCAGTATATTCGACAGGTTCTAGCCAATCGCGTAGCGTGTCAAACGACTCAGGAAATGCCTCGCGCGCGGCAATGCAGAGGCGGGCGAGGGTCTTCGACAATACTGGCGTTCGATCGTCGCTCGACTTGGGCCAGACAGTTTTCCAGTAAGGCAATATTCGATTGTGCCAATACTCTGCCCTCTGCTCGCCCGCAGCTTCAAGTGCACGTACGAGCGTATCGGCCGCTTGCGCTCGCCCGTCCTTCGGTAATGCCTCGATCGCCGACTTGAGCTCGCGAGCTGTAAATGTGTCAGCCGGATCGAGGGCTGCATAGGTCAGTAAAGGTGCATACTGTCGCCCATGCTCGCCCAGATCGCTGTAATGGGCGGCTGTACCGAGAAATGCCGGCTTGATCCGCTCGAGCAGCGGACGGTACAAACGCGGAGACCAGAGATAACCCTCCCAAACGGCTCTTGCCTCCGGCACCGATGTCTGCCAATCGAAATGCGGCAAGAGATGTCTGGCAGCCCATTCCGGATCGACCCGGAACAGGGTCACCACATCCGACCCGAGAAGCACCCGTCCGTGCCGGTACGCGGGTATTCGACGGTCGCAAAGCCGGGTGAAGAACGGCTCCAGCTCGCACGGTAATCGTTGGTTGTCTGCGAGTTCGCGGCGATACCACCAGCGCAGCAATGCCTCTGTTATTTGGCCGACGGGATGGTTGATCGCTTCGGTGACAGGGTGATCCAAGTCCACGGCGGCTGAATAAGGTAACTCCAAGATACGCCGGCACAACATAAAGAACAGATCCTGCCGTCCCACAACCGATCCGGCGAGTGCCTGGAGCCACCTGCTCAGGGGGTGTGCAACGTCATGGATCATCGCGTCCGGCGCGCGCACGAGCACTTGGGCCATATAGCGCCATGATCGAAGCAGAAGTTTCTCTTCTGCCCATGCCTGTAGCGCCTCGCGCCAACGCTCAGCCGACCAGATGTCCTCAAGAGTCAAGGCATACAATGCGCAAGCGGTAACGGGGAACTCGTTTCGGCAACGCTCACGCCAATTGTCCGTTTGCCCGCCGCTCAGGCTGTGATGTTTCCTCAGATATTCGACAAGTTCGCGTCGTCGGGGCGGGATGACGATAAACTTGCGCCAATTCTCACTTTCGCCGACTGAGACGCTTCCCGCCCAAACCGGGAATTCGTCTTTCTCATCCGCATCGACCTGCCACTGTGGATATTGCGTCGATAGCTCGCCTCTTACCATCGCGGCCCGCGTACCCAGCACAACCCCATGCGTTATCATCTTGGCTAACCGGAGCCAGCGTTCCCGGTCGCAGACACGGGCCCAATCTGCCGAGTCCAAGTCATCTTTGAACATGGAACGTGGCGGCCCTTGCAGTATTGCATTCTCCAACCGGGAAAGCTCACCGGATTCCAGTCGGGGCGAGAGAGACACGAGCAGCCGCATGGCTTCACGTTGGGTTTCCATCGACCACAGCCACCAGCCCTGATCGGCGAGCAGCCAATCGAGCGCAACTCCAGGTGAAATGACGGACGCGTGTGTTGCCGCAAAAAATGCCAGCCGCTTGAACAGCGGATAAGGGATCTGACGCCATTGCTCCGCGGCAAGTCGAGCCTGCTCTGGCGAACGCTGTGACAACGCGATCCAACCATCACGGGCCAGCTCGATCAGTGCTGTCCAGTCTTTGAAACCCATATTCTGGGGATGGTGCCCGATCGAAGGCTGATGCAAGAAAGAGGAGTCGTTTCGGTCATCTGCTCCGCCAAGTTCGCGTAGCAAATCCAACCCATCCCTCAACAATATGCTTACATCGGGAACAAGATCGGCTAGCGCCGCCAGCCATGCACCTGAATCCCGACTCTCGTGGAGCATTGAGCGCACATCCTCGCACCTTAGCCCCAGTTCCCAGTCGACGATCTCATTGAGCTGGCCCGGGCTTGTCTCGTCCGGGTCGTCTGCATCCCAGCGAAAGGGCTCGCGCAACACAATGCAGGGCGCCAGCAATTGCCGCAATGCGAGACGCAAATCGGGTGTCAGTCCGTCGCGCATCAATCGTCCTTGCCATTGATACAGATCGAAATGATGGTCACGCGACTTTATGCAACCCGAGAGCAGCAAGCGCCATAGGGTGCGCAGCATCGGGCGGGGGATTGCCCGTGGGGCGGCTTCCCGTATTGCGCTCAGCTTATCGCTCTTTCCTTGCGTCTCCAATGCAACGAGTTCGTCAATTCGGCGCTCGACCGCCGAAACAAAAAGCGGATGCGGTTTGCTACCCAATTTCGCGAACCACAGTATAAGTGCTGGATCATCGAGATGTCGAGTCAACCAACGCGCCAAGTAACTCATCCTATCATCCCATTGGACCGCATCCCCTCCGTCGACCAGCGCCATACGCGGTGCGAGAGCGTAAGGAGCGGGTCTGGACGTGTGGCTGAATGCGAGCTTATCCGGCTGCTCAGTCTTCGCAGACACGTCGAATCGGGGCAGATCATCGTGACGGTAACGGTTTGTGCCGAGCGGCACGAGCCAGTCCAGCGATGGCACTGGGTCGAGCTCGGCAAATCGCCGTGCAGGAAAGCCGGTCTTGTCTTCCAATGCCCAAAGAACCCGGCCGACGAAGTCATCCTCACGTGTTGCGCTCAGTGGATCGCCCATCGCTTCCTTTTCGACGATCGACTCCTTTCCGCGCACACCGTCACGGTAGGTTTCTGACCAACGCCAAAGTGTGGTGTGCAGATATTGGTGGTGATTGAAGTTCCTGTACAGGATCGGGGTGACGTTCTTTGCGCGCCAGTCCGCCTCGCAGTGGGCCTCTTTGCCACGGGAGTAATCGCCAAAAGGCGTACATCTCGCGCGGGGCTTCGCCGCGTTGGCGATCTGCGGCAAGGGCATCCATCATGTATCGCAGTACCGGATCGTTGAGGCTGTATCCGACAAAGCAGACGGTGCAATTACGAAACAGCTCGCTCACGAAGCGCGCGGCCCAGCGTTCGGTGAGATAAGCAAGACCAAAATCCCCGCTGGATACCACCAGGTGATCGAGATCGTTGGCGCGCAGGTCCGGAGACAGCCGACCGTGCAGATAAATGAGCCCATCCCAGCGGTTCTTGGGGACCGGTAAGAGCGGCGCTTGAAAGGTGTCGAGCGCGAGTCCCCAACGATCGATGACGGCCTGGAACAAGCAGTCGAAATTCGTAGTGACAAGGCGCAGTTTGCCATTTCGACACTTGCCGAGAGTCAACAGCGCCTCATGAGTCGCCGTCGCCTTGATCGAGGTATCCGTCGGCGTCAGGATAGCCGCGAGTTCCCGGCGCACGGCGGCGCGACCGCCTCGATAGGCGTCCTCCAGTAATCCGATTGCGGTGTCGAATCGGTCGGATTTTAGAGCTGCTCGCTGAATCGGGTTCGGATCGACATCGAGCCGGCTGTATAGTCCATTCGCCAACTTCTTGAAGCCGGGTAGTCCGGCGGGATAAGAGATGCCTGCCCCGCAGAAGAAAATAACCCCTCCTTCTTCGTGTGCCTGCAATAATCGCTCCGGGACATCCGGGCCGTTCTTAACGAACTTCATGGGCGCCTCCTTCTTGCAGGGCGTATCAAGTTATTGGCATGGGGATTCGTTCTTGGCCGCAGAAGCGCTACCCAACCCAATTCTCCACGATTAATCCAACGATGCGCTCGAATTCCCGAGTATTATTCGTGACGACAGCCGCGCGTTCCGCCAACGCGTGACATGCAATCCAGAGGTCGTTGGCTCCGATGGGTGTGCCGACGGCCCTTAAACGGGTAAACTGCTCGGCATAGTGTCGGCAGATGCTCGCATCCGTGGGATAAGATACGGGGACCTGTCGTATCAGGCCGTCAAGTCGGCGAAGCACGTCCGGCTTGCGGGTACTGCGCTCGGCGCCCTTGAGCAACTCCGCATAGGTGACGAAGGACATACACAGCCGGTCCTCGACGGTGAGGGCATTGACCCGTTCGGCGATTCCCGGAGGGCGACTCTTGATCAGATAGATCAGTGTGTTGGTATCCAGCATGTATCTCACAGAGCGTCCCTGTCCTGCATCGGCGGCTGTTCGGCGCGGTCGTCTTCCAACGCTGCGACGAAGTCGTCGGAGAAGCCCTCGATCGCCCGCAGCAGGGCATCGCCCCGACCCTCGATCAGCGGGTGTATAACGAGATCGCCATCCGCCGTGCGGAAGATCTCCACCCGGTCGGCATCAAGCCGGAGTTCCGCGGGAATGCGCACCGCTTGGCTGTTGCCGCTCATGAAGATACGTGTGATCAGGGTGCTCACTGGCTCCTCGGGATGTACCCACGCAGATGTATCTACTTTAGTTGACCAACGACGCGCACGCAACCCCGGGGCGCCTCGCACCGCCGCCGCTCCGTTCTTACTGCCTCAACAAGGGGCTGCGATCGACGGCGAAGTCCGGGGTAGCGTGCCAAGCGTTGCTGAAATCAGGTGAGCGACCGTTCCGGGGAAGATTGCGGTCAAGTGAAATCGGCTGGCGTGCCGCTGCTCCTGGCCGTCAGCCGCCGGTCAACCCTGCGCTTAGAGCCATCCGTCGATTCGCGTCACACAGCGGTGGTCGCCACTCCCGCCCCCCAGACCTGGCCGGCTCCGCATCACGTCCCGAGCGATGCGAGGCCGGCGTGATGCCCCAGACGACCGACCTGCCGGCCCGCCCAGTGAGCAACGGGGTCCTCGACCGAACTAGGCCAATGGCCTGCGAACTCCGCCGCACGGGCAGTAGGAAAAGGAAGCCGGGCAGCGGCCGATCGCGCACGCCGCCGCCGGAATTCGGGCCGACGGCGGATGTTTTTCGCCAAAGGGGACGGATACCGGACATTTCTAACTTGCGCGCAAGCGGACATTTGAATCTTGCGTTGACACATTCTCTCGCAACCGATTTTCAGCGCCGCCGAACATGGCGGAACCACCTGCGGCGTTCCGCCCTACGCGCGCTTTCGCCGATCGGACCGCGGCCTCGCGTCTCAGCCCGAACGGGCCGGTCGCGGGCGCGCCCGTCCGCCCAGCCCCGCCGTCTCCGGCAGGCCCAGCGCCACCAGAATGGCGGACCTGGCCGCACCGGAGAGGGAGCGGCGGTCCTGTGCCGGGCCCGGGTGGATCGGGGCCAGGAACTGCACCCGCGCCACCAGGCCCGGGTGGCGCAGGACGCCCCACAGGCTGGCGACCAGGGTCTGCTCGCCCACATAGGCGACACTGAGATCGGGCGGCGGCGCGTCCCCCGAGCAGTAGCACAGGGCGACCGGCTGAACCCCCAGGTCCGGCTGCAGGGCGATGGAAAACAGGCGGGGATAGAAGCGGGCGACGCCTGACCCCAGGGTGGTCGTGCCCTCGGGGAAGATCACGAGCGAGCCCCCGCGGGCGATGCGCGCCGCGATCTCGGCCGTCACCGCGTCGACCTGATTGGCACCGCGCGCGATGAAGAGGGTCCCGACCACGCCCGACATCCAGCCGATCAGGGGCCAGCCGCGGACCTCGGACTTGGACAGGAAGCCCAGGTGCCCCTGGGCGCCCAATACCAGCACGTCCAGCCAGGTGATGTGATTGCAGACCAGGAGACAGCGGCCCGCGATCCGGCCCGCGACCTCGACGCGGAGCCCCAGCGCCCGACCGGCCCGCCGATACCACCACTGCACCACCGTCGGCAACCAGGCGGGGCGTGCCCCCTCTCGGGAGACCAGGCTGACGAAGGCGAGGATCAGCGCCCCGGTCACGACATGCTCGGTGTAGCGCAGACAGCGCCAGAAGGTCCGCGGGGCGCTGCAATGTCGCGGCCGGGGCGGTGCCATCGGGTCAGGCATGGGCACGCCCGCGGGACGCGAGCGCCCAGACACCGACGACCAGGCAGCCGCTGAAGCCGACCAGCGCCCAGCCCGCCAGGCTCAGGCCCAGGATCAGCGGCCCGGTGTCCTCACAGAACCCGGTGGCCAGGAACAGGGTCGGCAGGCGCTGGCCCAGCCAGTCAACCAGCAGATCGATGAAGGTGAGGTCGCCGCCGACGCAGGACACGCTCTCCGCCGGCTGGACCTGGACCCACAGTTGATAGACCGCGATCCCGACCCCGGCCGCCGCGCAGGCCAGGGCGAGCAGCCCCGGGACCAGCACACCGCGGCGCGGCCCGAGCCCGGCCGCCGCCAGGGCGAGCAGGCCCAGGACGATGAACAGCAGCCGCTGGAAGATGCACAGCCCGCAGGGGCGCAGGTCCATCCAGGCGGTGAGGATCAGACTCCCGCCCACCAGGGCGAGACAGCCAACGCCCAGCACCAGCCAGAGCACGCGCGGGGTCAGACGACTCATGACGCGACCCCATCGGTGAACCCAAAGTCCACCGGCACCCGCAGATAAAAGAGATTGAGCCCCTGGGCGACGATGTGGGCGAGAAAGCGGTCCGCCTCCTGCGCCGTGACGACGAAACCGACCTCCACCGGCAGGTCCCCGGCCAGCTCGAAGAACTGCTCCTCGTGCAGCCGCCCGTGGCGCCCGTACCCGGCCAGGGCGCGAAACGCCGAGCCGCCGTGCAGGCCCAGCGTCTTCGCCTCCTCCAGCAGCCATTCGTAGGCCAGACGATGGTGGTGGCGACGCTTCTCCGCCACATAGAATTTGAGAAAGCAGCCGTTCATGGGGTGTTACCTCATCAGGGGGCAGGGTCGGCATCCGCGGCGGCCGGACGCGCGGCCGGTCAGTGCCGCAGCATCAGCAGGTTGGCCAGCGCCATGCCGAGCCCCGTCAGTATGAATGAACCGGCCAGGTGCGAGCCGGCGGTGGCCAGGCCCCAGGCGTATTCGCCCCGGGCCAGCAGCGCGACCACCTCGGCCGAAAAGGTCGAAAAGGTGGTGAGACCGCCGAGAAAGCCGGTGATGAAAAAGAGCCGCAACTCCGGCGCCAGGCCGGGATGCCGCCCGAGCCAGGCGACGGCGAAGCCGACCAGCAGGCCGCCCAACAGATTGGCCGCCAGGGTCCCCAGCGGCAGGGTGGGAAAGACCGAATTCAGCCGCAGGCCCAGGCCCCAGCGCAGCAGTGCGCCCAGACCGGCGCCGGTGAAGACGGCAAAGACAGCGATCACGTACACAAGTCCCCTGGCGGCGAGGCCGACTGGATCAGCGGACGGCGCGGCCGGGCCGGCGCCGCCCCCAGGGCTCCGGTCCGGGCCTGGTCAGGACGGCCACTCCCGCCGGCCGCACCGGCGCCTGGCGTTTGCAGCCGTCCCCTCGTGCCCCATGCTAACCCGCGGGGTCGGGGGACCGCCACCGTGGGACCGCCGATCGGCTGCCGCCTGACGCAAGGGTCTGACCCCTTGGCGCCGCTGACTGATCGCTGACAGCCCCCGTCAGGCGGCAGTCAGGGGCAGGCGACTAGAGTCCAATCCACGCCCGGCTTCCCGCTGTCCAGCGGCTGTCGGCGCCATGGCGTTGCCGTCCCTGGCGCCACCGGATACCCCAGAGGAGATCGCACCATGACTCATCCAAGCGCTTCAAAGAAGTCCATGAGGTAATCGCCTACGGCACCCTGTTCCTGGTCCCACTGCACCTGCTCGGGGTAGCGCTCGCGAGCCTCCAGCATCGCGAGAACCTGGTGCGCGCCATCATTCAGTTGCATCTGGAACTGGACGACGACATGCCGCTGGCAGGCGTACACCAGACTTCAACTACGCGATGAGGGTCGCGCTTCCCAGGCCGCGTAGGTATAGCGCTTCCCGAGTGGCTCAAGACATTGGCAACGACGAGATGATCGGCATGAAAGCAGTTGTAAAGTACATTGCGATTGGGTGGCTGGTGTGTGGGGCAAGCGGTGGCTTTGCCGAGCCCGGCGCACCGAATCTATTGGGAAACTGGGTCAAGGCCCTCAAGGTCGATGCGCAGACTGAGAAATCACAGGGCACTCACACCCAGTACGATAAGAGCGATATGGGGTTTGCGTTCACACAGCAAGAGGGCAGGCGTGTTACCGGCACCAAGACCGCGAAGGGCCGGCAGGAGCCAGTGAGTTGCGAGATTGGCGGCGACCACAAGACGATCACCTGCAAGGATGACAAGGGCGTCTTTCAGGGCGAGCTTTACGGCAGCGACGAAATTGCCGGTACTTATCGGGCCGGCAGCGAGAGTTCTACGCTATCGGTGCTGATCTTAAGAAGGAAAAAGTAAGCGGGCGCTCCGCGTCCGGTTGGTAGACAGGACGCGGAGCGCCCGCCCGGCATTCCCACGCGGGAGCGTGGGAACGAGAGGCCGGCGCTCCGCGCCTTGGCCGGCAAGATGCCGGCGCTCCCACAAGGATCAGCCGTGCGGCTTTTCCTTCAGGTGCGGATCGACCGGCGGGATCACGCTCATGTTGGGGCTGCCCGGCAGACGCGGCATCGCAATCACGGGAAACTCACCGGTCAGGGCGTTGAGGAAGGCGACCAGGTCCGCCGCCTGGGCGTCGCTCAGGTCCTTGTTCAATTGGGTCTTGGCCATCACCCGCACCGCCTTGTCCAGGGTCGGCACCTGGCCGTTACTGAGATAGGGCGCGGTCAGTGCGATGTTGCGCAGGGTGGGGACTCGCCACATCTGCCGGTCGGCCACCTGCTTGGTCGCCTCGAAGCGCCCCTGGTCCTCGGTGAGCTTATACTTCGCGTCATAGGCGCTGCCCGGATAGGTAGGGAACTTCATGAAGAAGCCCGTGCCGATGGGCAGCGTCGGGCCGCTGAAGTTGGGGCCGGAGTGGCAGGAGGTACAACCCAAGGCGTCAAAACTCCCCATCCCGCGGACCTGCTGCTCGGTCAATGCGGTCTTGTCGCCTTTGACATAGCGGTCATAGGCGGAGTTGGGGGTGATCAGGGTTCGCTCGAAGGCGGCCATCGCTTTGGCCGCATTGTCGGCGGTGATCGGACTGGCCTCGCCCGGAAAGGCGGCCTCGAACATCGGCTGATAGCCCGGAATCTGGTTGATCCGGGCCAGCACGTCCTTCAGGCTCCCCATGCCCATCTCGATGGGGTTGACCAGCGGCCCCTTGGCCTGGTCCTCCAGGGTCGCGGCGCGTCCATCCCAGAACTGCACCGAGTAGAAGGCGGCGTTCCACACCGTCGGGGCGCTACGTCCGCCGCGGGCGTCATGCATCCCGATGGAGTTGGGACGGTTGTCGTCGCCCCCAGCCATGACGTTGTGGCAGGAATTGCAGGACAGGGTGCCGTGCTCCGAGAAGCGCGGGTCGAAAAAGAGGGTCTTGCCGAGTTGGACCTTGGCCTCGCTCGTCGGGTTGTCGGCCGGTGACGGGGCGCGATCCGGCAGGGCCTGCCAGTCCGCCGCCAGGGACGGCAGGGCCACGCCGAGGGTCAGGACACTGCCAAGCAGTAGGCTTGCGTTCGATCCCATGATGAAACTCCCGATGGTGTAATCCGGTTGGACAGGATAAGAATTCCGCGGCGAACCGGGACGCCGTGGAACCCGTACCTGACGCAGTGGCGCGGGGGCCGTCTTTGCGTCAGTGCTGCGGCGCAGCCTCGCTAATCGTCGTGCTCGTCGGACTTTTCGTCCTCTTCACCTTCTTCGCCGCCCGTTGCCCCGTCGGACCGGCCGGCGCCTTCCTCCTGATCGTTCATGGCCCGCCCCTCGTGCTCACCCTCCTCGGCCTGGCCGTTGCGGTGGCATTTTATGCAGTTCTCGTAGTTTTTGATACCCTCCTCCACATGCTTCTCGCGGATCTTGGAGCGGGTATGCTCATGGCAGCCGTAACAGCTGAAGTTTCCTACTTTTAATAGCGGGCCTTGGTCATCATTCCGCCTACGTTATTCCCGGCACCTGTCTTTGAGAGCCTGGGCGGGACATCGACGCGCCTGCCGGATGGTCAGAACGGTGAACG
>Ga0247837_1002007_pt1 | contig 39883 bp, 33 predicted proteins | sample LaCtaG_2_FD_187115 | JGI IMG/M metagenome (GOLD analysis project Ga0247837, IMG submission 187115) | Freshwater microbial communities from meromictic Lake La Cruz, Castile-La Mancha, Spain - LaCruzMarch2015_14.5m | ecosystem: Environmental > Aquatic > Freshwater > Lake | place: Spain: Castile-La...
GGGATTCTCGCCGATGTTCTCGGCGATCACCGCCGCCTCCGCGCTCATGTAGATCATGGCTTTCAGTGTGCCTCGGGAAAGTGCGTCGCCGTTATGAAACAGCGGGAACAGGCCGATGTCGAAGGCCAGAGTCTCCCGCACCATGATCTCCTGGTTGTACTGCGCCAGGTTCGTGCAGCGTACGTTCTCGAAGCGCGGCAGATAAGATGCATCCGCTCCAACCACGCGCAAGTGCAGGTGCGGATGCTTTGCAAACAGAGCCTCCAACGGCTCCAGAATGCGGTAGAGCGCCCCGACATTCTCCGCGCCGCCGACCCAGCCCAGCACGACCTTGGCAGGGTCACGCTGCACCTTGTTCCGCCAGCGTTCAAAGGTTTCGATCTGTGGCGAGTCAGGCACCACCTGCACGCAGGCATTGTGCCGCCGCGCGTAGTCCGCCACATGCTCGTTCTCGCAGATCACAGCATGGGACACGGCCAGGATCGCGTCTAGCACTTTCCATTCTCCCCTCTGAAAGGCTGGTAGCCAGAGACCGTCGTTCATCTCCATGACCACCTTCGGCCGGTTCAGGGCGCACAGCTTTTCATAGAGCGGCAGGTGGGAAATCTTCACCAGATAGACCAGGTCAAAGTCGGCTGCCCGGCGCACGAGTTCCGCCTCATGCCGCTGTTCCCACCGCGCCACATAGGCGCTCAGCGGGCGATGGACCAGCGGCAGCATCAACGGAACCTGGGGCTTGTTTGCCCTATTCAAAAGGCCCACCAGCTTCTCCGATCTACGGCTGAAAAATTCAGCACTCCATGCCGGGCTTTGCTCAAACAACGGGCGGTATTGCACTGCCCGCACCATCGCACTGGGAATCTGCAGGCCGCAGTTCAGGATGATCAAAACGCGCCGTGGATTACCCATGTCGGATATTTTTCAGCAGATTCACCGTCTCCTGCAAAGCCTGCTTGTAGCTGCCTTCAAATTCAAAGCCCAGCGCGCGGAATCGGTCGTTCTTCACGGTGTAGGAGAGCTGGTTCATGATCTGCGCGTCCACCAGTTTGACCTGCGTGTCCGGCACCAGTTTGCGCAGTTCCTCAACCACGTCGTTCACCGTCAGGTTGTCAGTGAGCACGTTGTATATCTGCCCATCGAAGCGGTCCGTCTGTATAATGAACCTCAGCGCCCGCACCGCATCATGCAGGTCGAGGTAGGGCCGCCGCTGGTGCAAGGCGGTGCGCCAGACGGTCAGCGGCTGCCCCAGACACGCCTGCCAGGCGAATTTGTTCACCGCTGTGTGGAAGCGCATCCCAGGCGATACCCCGTAGATGGTGCCGAAGCGGCAGGAAACAAAGCGCAGACCAGTGGACTCACCGAGCTGGGCCAGCAGCCGTTCTGAGCGAATCTTGCTGTCTGCATACGGGCTTTGCGGCTTCAGGTGATCAATCGGGCAAAACTCATCCACCACCTCCTCCTGCACGCCATAGACGCTCGTGGTGGACAGAAACACCAGTCGCGCTCCGGTGGCAGCGCACGCACGTGCCACCCGCTCCGTGCCGTCGTAGTTCACCCTCTCGACCTGATCTTGAATTTCAAAGCTGCCCGCCGCATTCGTAATCGCCGCCAGATGGATGACGACATCCATACCCGCAAAGAGCAACTCCAAATCCGCCGTGCAGACATCCGCCTCCACCAGCCGGAAGGGCACGCCCTCAGGCAGATTGAAAAGCGTGGAATAGCGCTGCGTGGCAAAGTTGTCGAACAGCACAACCTCGGAGAACTCTCCGGGCTGCAACGAATGGATGAGGCGCGAGCCGATGTGACCCAGCGCGCCGGTGATGAGCAGTTTCATAGTAGCTTGGATTTCCAGACAGCTTTGGTTTTCAGCAGCCCTTCTTCAAAGGAGTGACGCGGCTGCCAGCTCGTCAGACTGCGGAATTTGGCAGCGGTGATGCGCACGCGGTCCACCTCAATGCGCTTGCGTTCGTCCGGCCACGGGACGTGCGTCACCGAGCCGCTGCCCATCACGCGCACGATGCCTGCGGCGATGTCGCGCACGGACAGGTGCTCCTCATGCACGGCAAAGAAGGTCTCGCCCACCAGCGCTGGCGTGTGAGCCGCCGTCCACAGCGCCTCCACGGCGTCTTCCACATACAGTACGTTGCGGGTCTGATGCCCTTCGCCAAAGATGCGGATGTCCTCCCCGGCCTGCGCCAGGCTAATGAAGTAGTTGATGAAGCCAAACTCCGCGTACCCCTTGCCGTAGGGGCCGAACAAGTTGGCGAAGCGCAACACCACAGTCTTCAAGTCATGCACGCGGTGGTAGATGCGGTAGTACTTCTCCGCCACACCCTTGTTCGCCGAGTATATCTCCAGCGGCCGCTCACCGTGCGTCTCGTCCACCAGCTCGTCCACCGCCTTGCCGATCACGGTGCTGCTGGAGGTGTAAACCACCACCGCACTGCGGTTCAGCAGCCGGATGTTTTCCAGCAGCTTCAGATTGCCCAGGCAGTTGATCTCCGCATCGAACAGCGGATCCTGGATCGAAAGCGGGTGCGAGGTCTGCGCGGCGCAGTTGAAGATGATGTCCTGCTCCTGCACCGCCTGCGCCAGCAGTGCATCATCCAGCAGACTGCCGCGGATGAAGCGGATGTCCTTCCACACCGGGGCAAGATGGCGCGTGGTGGCCCTGAGCTGAGGCTCCAGTGAGTCCATCACCGTGACCTCCGCTTCGGGCTGGTTCAGGCAGTAGCGGACGAGATTGGAGCCGATGAATCCGGCACCTCCGAGTATCAAGACTTTCATTATCTGTGAGTATGAAGTGAAGTTTGCCCTGAAAATCAAAGCGCGAGTTTCCGACCCGTTTGAGATCCCAGCCACCGAAGTGTCTGCTCCACGCCCTCCCTGAGTTTGATCAGTGGTTCCCAGCCTGTCGCACGCCGCATGCGACCACAGTCAGCCACGAACTCCCGCCATTCGACAGGGGCCAGCGTGGCTTCGTCGTTGACTTTGATTTTGAGACCCAGATCGAAAAGCGTGGCCAGACTGCCTTTGATGATGTGAAAGACCCCCTCGAAGCTGGATTCTTCCTCGCTGCCGATAATGGAGGGAGTGCCATCTGACAGAGCTGGACTCAAAGCCGCCATGCACACCGCCCGCACAACATCGGAGACATGCACAAAGTCACGTCTGCAATGGCGGTTGCCAAACAATGTCACAGCACCGGAGGTCATCGCCAGATGCATGATGCGGTTCAGCAGCATCCGGTTCACCACATCAAGCTTCTGACTCCCCGCCTGCCCGTACACATTGGCGAAACGCAGCGCCACGCTCGGTATGTCGTGCATCCTCGCGTAGTGTTGCAGATAGCGCTCGGCGGTCAGCTTGTGAATGGCAAACAAGGTCAATGGCTGGTCCGGGAAATTTTCATCCACAGGCACCCGGTCGGGGCAGCCCACCAGGTTCACAGAGCTGGCAAAAACGATCTTTGGCCGAAACTCCAGCTCCCGGCAGGTCTCCAGCAGATGCAGCACAGAACCTGCATTGAGCGCCAAGTCCGCCTGAGGGTCATGCCGTGAACCGTGCCGATGCTCGTGTGCGGCCAGATGCACCACGATGTCCGGGCGCGCCTGAAGCAAGGGTTCCCTCCATGCTTCCGCTTTCATCAAATCACACTCCAGCCCAATGATCCTCTGATCGCGACTGGTGAAACCAGATAACGACTCCAGACTCCTTCCCAACGCAAAAACACGGCAGGGAACCTCGCTGAGAAATGAAAGCAGAGCCGTGCCCAAATACCCATTCGCCCCCGTGACGAGGATCGTCCGGTCACGAAGCTGTTCGATAAGCTGGGGGTCCATCACCGTTTTTCCCATCGCTCACATGCCACCGTTTGCCGCCACTCTACGACGGCAGCGGATCGAAACCCGCCCCATCAGATTTAGACGTGCCAGCAGCTTCACCAGCAGCCTTGATCCAGGCAGCCGGAAGAAGTTGGCGATCCAGGCATCAAACCATTTGCCGCGCAGCCGGGCCGGGCGGGTGAAATCAATCGGAGTGCATTGGTGGCAGCACTCGGTACCTTCAAAGTCAGCCTTCAACATCCCCAGCAAATCTTCTTTTTTGAAGAAAACCATGTGCCTGGGGAAGTCGTAGCTGACGCCATACTGGCCGAAAATCCATCCGTCGGCTGAATCACGGATGACTGTGGAGAAAAGCAGCTCCCCACCAGGCTTCAGCTTGGTGGCAATGCTGCGCATGGTCGTGAACGGGTTCACGAGATGCTCCACGACCATGGCCGATACAATCACGTCGAAGTGGTTGTCGGGATAATGAGCGAGCACATCCTCAATGGTCCCGGCCATCACATCGAAACCCATTTCCCGTGAGGCTGCCGCCGAGGTTTCAGAAAGCTCCACACCATGCAGATGCCTCCAGCCCATATCGCGCAACTGCACCAGGCGTTCACCGTTGCCGCTGCCGACTTCGAGCAGCCTGCCGTCAGCGACAAAGTGCGGGACAAGATCCACACACGCACTCCAACGCGAGGATAGTGACAGCGCCGCACCCAGGCGCCCGGCCAGATGCTCCAGAGATGTCTGGCCGCCAAACTGACGATACCCGAGGTAATGAACCAAGTAACCCTGCGCCCAGCCCCGACGAAGCTGCCGGAGCCACGAAATCTGCCGGAGCGTCTCCTTGAAATGGGAAAGCCTTTCCGCAAGCCCGCTCCTCACCGCTGGTGAGGCTGCTGCAGATGCGTTCGTGTGGTAAGGGCCGTAGCTGACTGGATAAAGATCGGCCAACTGCGCCAGGACTGGCCGTGGATTCTGAAACCAAAGCCCACATGCCGTGCAGCGGGATGCAAAGAATTCGCCAGGAACGCCATAGATGTAATCAAGGCAGCGATGAATCACAACAGACTCGCCGCCACCACACCTGGGACACGGAACGTCTTCGAGTGCGATGGTAACCGCGCTATCCATCATGTTTTCCGTCTCCACGCTCATGGCTCGTCCCGTTGAAACAGCAGATTGCACTGATAGTGGAGCCGGTGTGTTTCAGGAAAGTTGTCCATGTTAAAGCGCCGGTCATAAGGAGCCTTGAAAGCCAGGCTGTAGCCGAGCTTCTTCATCAGGCCGCACACCTCGGAAAGATTGAAAAACCAGACAGGGATTGTTGATCCCGGAACATTTCTTTGCGCGCTGGCAAACGTCGGTATTTCCTCCCCAGAGGGAAGGAAGCCGAACATCAAGAATTCAGGCTTGTGTGAGGCTAGCATTTCCAACAGCCCTGGGTAGTCCTCAACAAACTGTAGGACGCCGCTAAGCAGCAGAAGATCAATTTTTCCGAGATCAGGCGGGACTGTGGAACTGAAATGCACGGAGGTATCTGCCGCAGCCAACTTGGCAGCAGCCTGGCAACTGCGTTCATTGTCCACAACCCAGTAGTCGAGAATCAAATCCTGGCCGACACACCGGCGCATGTTGACGTAGGACGCTCCCATGCCACCACCGAAGTCCAATACGCGAAGCCGCTGATGCCACTGATGCAGGAGAGCGACCACCTGAGCGAAGAAGGCGTGATAGGAGGGAATACTCGCAGGAATCCGTCCGTGTTCAGAGCGTAGCGCCTCCCATGCCTGCGAGGTCTGGCGTTCAATGGCGTTAATCCAATAGTCTCCGCTGAATCCCGGCCCACTCTCCTTTACATCACGGTAATGGGAATAAACGCCCTCCCAGATAAATGGATCTCGATAAAGCGGTGTCCAGCGAGGAAACGCAGGCGACTTAAGCGCGCGAAGAAGTTTGCGGAGCATGTGCAGTTAGTTTGTTATGCATTCCAGTCGAACCCGATGTTGGGATCATCGTGGGGGATGCGGACCTCGTCTTCGAGATCATAGGTGCCGGAGGTGACGTAGATAATCTGCATCGGCCCTTCCAGGCAGCGGTAGCCATGCGCCACTCCCGGTGGGAACATGTAGCAGACGGCCTGCTGCGCCTCTCCAGCCAGAAACTCCATCGTCTCGCCAAAAGTCGGCGACTCCGGGCGCGTATCATGCAGTGCCACAGCGATGAGACCGCTGACGACATAGTTCCACTGCGTCTGCCAGCGGTGCGCGTGCCAGGCTTTCAACACGCCCGTGTTCACCAGCGAGTGGCTGAGCTGGCCGAAGCCATTGGCGAAGAAGGGATCGCTAACACGGATGACTTCACGGAAGAAGCCGCGCTCATCAGTGTGCGTTAGGAGGTTCTGGAAGATGACGCCCTGAATCATGGTGTTTGTTTGTGGAATGTGCGTACTAACTCGATCACCTGCGCCTGCTGGACCTCGGTGAGTTCAGGATAAAGCGGCAGGGAAAGAATCTCCCGGGCGGCCCGCTCCGTCTCCGGCAGTGTTCTCTCCGCCGCCAGGCGACCGCGATAAGCAGGCTGCAGATGGACGGGGACAGGATAATGGATGAGCGCACCGATACCGTGCTGCTTCAAGTGTGCCTGCAAGGCATCCCGCTGCTCACTGCGCACGACGTAGAGATGAAAGACATGCGAGCAGCCGTCACGGTGCACCGGCAGCGTGAGCGGCAGACCCGCCAGCGCCGCGTCATACACCGCCGCCAGACCCTGCCGCGCGGCATTGTCGGCGTCCAGATGCGGCAGCTTCACCCGCAGGATGGCAGCCTGCATCTCATCCAGGCGTGAATTCCAACCGGCGAGATGACTGACGTAGCGTTCCGTCCAGCCATACTCGCGCAAGGCACGCACTTTGCCAGCGAGAACAGCATCGTTGGTCACTACGGCACCGCCATCGCCAAGCGCACCGAGATTCTTGGTGGGATAAAAGCTGAAGCAGGCCAGATGACCATGGGTGCCGGTATGGCGTCCATGATATTTCGCCCCGTGGCACTGCGCGCAATCCTCGATGACCTTAAGACCGTGTTTGCGGGCGATTTCGAGCACGGGATCGAGATCAACCGGCTGGCCGTAGATGTGGACGGGAATCACGGCTTTCGTGCGCGGCGTGATGGCAGCCTCCAGGAGCGCTGGATTGAGTGTGAAACAGCCCGGCTCAATGTCCACGAGCACCGCCTTTGCCCCCAGCAACTCAATGGCTGAGACGGTGGCGACTGCGGTGTGCGCCACCGTGATAACCTCATCCTCTGCACCGACCCCGGCTGCCGCTAACGCAAGGTGCAGCGCTTCGGTGCCGCTGCCTACACCGATGCCATGCTCCACGCCGACCCAGGCGGCGAACTCTTTTTCAAAAGCCGCGACTTCCTGGCCGAGGATGAACCAGCCCTTGTCGAGAACACGGTGGAGCGCCGCATCAATCTCCGCCTTGCGCGTTAGATAGCTGGCCTGGGGATTCGCACACAAAATCATGACTGAACCTCCACCTTTGGAATATAGACGATCCACTTCCCACCAGCGGCGGTGAAGTCCGTCTCCTTGGCCTTGATCTCCTCGGCGTGGTTCCAGGCAAAGAGCAGAGCGTAGTCAGGATACTTCGCGGCAAACTCGGAGCGCGGCTTGATCGGGATGTGCGCGCCGGGGCTGAACTTGCCCTGTTTGATCGGCGTGGTGTCGCTGATGAACTCCACGAGATCGGGCGTGATGCCGCAGTAGGTGGTAACGGTGGTACTTTTCGACGTGGCACCGTAGGCGACGATGCGTTTGCCCTCGGCTTTGAGCTTTCGCAGCAACGCCATCAGGTCATCGCGCGATTTTTCCACGTTGCGGCGGAACTGCACATAAGTTTCCGCCTCGGACAGGCCCAGCGATGCTTCTTTTTCCCGTTGCGCGACCACAGCCGCCGAAACCGGCCATGCGCCGCGGTGGGCAACGGTGTAGCGCATGGAGCCGCCGTGTGTGGACTGCGGCTCCACGTCGATGATCTCCATGTCATGCCGCGCAAAGAGATGATCGAGCGAAGTGACGGAGAAATAAAAGGCGTGCTCGTCGTAAATCTGGTCGTATGAGGTCTTCTCGATGATGTCGCCAAGATAGGGGTCTTCAAAGATGAGGACGCCCTTTGGCTTGAGCAGCAATTTGATGCCAGCGACAACCGAGTGCATGGTGGGGATGTGGCACATCACGTTGGCACCGAGAAAGGCATCGGCCTGGCCGTACTCCGCCACAATGCGGCGCGCTAAGTCCTCACCAAAGAATTCGCTGATGGTGTTGATGCCCTTGCCACGGGCGACCTCGGCGACGTTGGCGGACGGCTCCACACCGAGATGACGGATGCCGTTCTTGGCGAAGTGTTGCATCATGATGCCGTCGTTGCTGCCGATCTCGACGACGAAGGGATCGGGGCCGAGATACTTCGCCTTCACGCCCTGCGCCATTTTTTCAAAGTGGGCGGCCATGCGGGTGGAGGTGGAGGAGAAGAAGGCGTAGTTCTCATGGAACATCTTGTCCGGGTCCACCAGTTCAGTGAGTTGGACCATCTTGCACTGGTCGCAGAAGCCGACGGGCAGCTCGTAGAATGGCTCGCTCGCAAACTGATCGGGCGTGAGGAAACCGTTGGCGATGGGCATGCGCCCGAAGGTGATGAACGGTTCGATGGGATTCTGGCAGATGAGGCAGGGTGTCATGGTGGGATCAGAAGGAAAAATCAGAGCTTTTCTGTATGCCAAGGGATCAATGGGGCAAGCCTGCCCGGCGAACTGTAGCCCGAATAGGCGCGGTTCACCAAGCCGGTGCTGTGGACATGCAGCGCCACATTCAAGTGCTTCGGTATCACATACCGCACGCTGGCGATGCTGGCTCCGAGATGCAACTCGTAGGACCGACCCGCCAGGAAGTCAGCGGGAATGACCGCTACGGATGTGTAAGTGCCGCGTGTGACCAGCGGCATCTGCTCGGCGGCGTCGCCGTTGTGCAGGCTTTCGAAGATGAGGCTACCGTCCATGTCACAGAGCTGAAAAAACACATGCAGGCCGCAGACATCCTCCAACACCTCATAGTTGAAACGGACCTCCACCGGCCTGCCAGACACCAGTTCAATGGCGCTAACGCCATCCTGCAGCACATCCACCTCTTTGAGAATAAATGCCGGGTCCGAGGGAATCTTCGCGATTTCGGCGTTCAACTCCACCAAGGACTCTGTCCGCTTTTCTGCGGCAATGTATTGGTTCACGATTTCATCGCTCTGACCAACGCCCTTGATGCAGCCTTTTTCCAGCCAGACCGCACGCTGACAGAGTTGCTGAACGGACTGCATGTTGTGGGAGACAAAGAGAACCGTGCGCCCGGAGCCACAGACCTCTCCCATCTTGCCGAGGCACTTGCGCTGAAAAGCAGCGTCGCCAACAGCAAGCACCTCGTCCACAACAAGAATTTCCGGCTCTAAATGCGCGGCCACTGCGAAGGCCAGGCGCACATACATGCCGCTGCTGTAGCGCTTAACAGGGGTGTCGAGAAACCTTTCCACCTCGGCAAAGGCGACGATCTCGTCAAACTTCGCGCTTATTTCCACCTTGGTCATGCCGAGGATGGCCCCGTTGAGGTAGATGTTCTCACGCCCCGTCAGTTCAGGGTGGAAACCAGTGCCGACCTCCAACAGCGAAGCCACGCGGCCCTCCAGAGTGATGCGCCCAGTGGTAGGCTCGGTAATGCGGCTGAGCACCTTCAGCAACGTGGACTTGCCCGCGCCGTTGCGTCCAATGATGCCGACCACCTCGCCCTGCTTCACCTCGAAGGACACGTCTTTCAGCGCCCAGAAGTCCTCGTCACTGCTTGTGGCTTGCGAGTTGCCAGCGGATGGCCTGAGAAGGCGCTTCGCCTGGCGGGCTATGACGTCGCGTAGGGCAGTGTAGCTCTCGCGCTTCTCGTGATGGAGCCGGTAGCGTTTGCCGAGGTTTTCGACCTTGATGGCGGTGTCAGACATGCTGGCGATTCAAGGAGATGGGGTGATGCACATTTTCGAGAGTCCGCGCAGGACGCTGAGGCCCTTGATGCCGATGGGCACGGCGAGGATCAGCAAGTTTAGCGACATCATCTCCAGGACGGTATGCGGGCGCATGACGATGAAGGCGATCACCAGCGTGGTGAGGACGGGGTTCAGCCAGACCAGGGAGAGCCAGCCGCGTGCCGTATTCAGCCACCAGAGGATGGCAGAAAGAATACCCAGACTGTGGACCAGTAGAGTGAGCGTTACCAGGGGTGTGAGATGCTGATACTGCCGCCCCAGCAGCCAGACCACCCAATCCGCCGCCAGCCAGCCGCCGAGGATAATGAGGCCAGACAGAAGCAGGTAGCCAGACAACGCACCGACCATTCGCGGTAGCAGGGTCTCCCGCGTTAGGTGGTGTGTCAGGCACGGTATGACGATCTGGTAAAACAGCGCGCCAACCGGCGCGAAGAAGGCCGCCAGCCGGATCAAGGCGCTGTAGTCTGCCAGCACTAGCGCGCCCGCCGACCAACCCAGCAGCCACACCCCGGTCACGCCCTGTAAGTAGATGAAAAAAGCCAGCGACCACAAAGCGAGCGCTTGGCTTATGAGCTGGCGCTGAAGCTCCGGGCAAGCTGCCCCATGTCCCTGTCGCAGATCCCCAATATGACGCATGAGGAGCCACTGCTGGAGTGCCGATGAGAGCACTACCATTAGCGTAGCCGCTAACGCATTGATCCGTGCCAGACCCAGTCCGAGCACCAGCACCAAACGTGCGATGGCGGAACCTGCGTCCACGCGCAGGAAGGTTTGAAAGCGATCCGGTAGCTTCAAAACCGCCCCCCAGATGCTGGAGGTCATCAGCGCTGGCACAGCCAGTAGATTTGCCAGCAGCAGACTGACAGCAAGCCACAGCGGCGCGCCATTGCGCAGCAGCAACCACGCGGGCACTGGCAGCGCAAAAAGCGCCGCCGCCAGACCGATCCGCCAGCGCAGCCCCATGGCAGAACGCACCACACGCCGCAAGGCTGCCGAATCGTGGCGCACCGGCCCGCCTGCCGACTGGATGCCAAGCCCTGTGCCACCTTCCGAGAGGGAGAGAAACACCGCTGTCACCGAGTTTGCCAGCGTGAATCAGGCTAATTCCTGCCTGGGCATCCATTGCACAAGAAGCAGGCCAGTCGCCATGCTTGCCATCTGGATAAGCACCTGCACTGCGGACAGGGAGCCAAACCAGCGCAGCCAGGCTGCACTGGGCATGATGACGAAGTGATGTCGCGGCACTACGGATGGGTGGCTCAAATAACATCGGCGAAGGTGCGCTCCGTGCGCCGGAAATACCAGACACCTACGCCTAGCAGTACCAGGCTGAGGCCAGTAGAGATCAGAAACGAGGGCAGGTGGATGGGCGCGGTGCCGCAGATGGCCCAACGGAAGCCATCAATCACACCGACCATCGGATTCAGCGAATACACCATCTGCCAGCCGGAGCCGAATTTTTCCCCGATCACTGAACTGGGGAAACCCACGGGCGAAAGGAACAGGCCAAACTGCACGATGAAGGGCACGATGTAGCGGAAGTCACGAAACTTGACATTCAAGGCCGTGACCAGCAGACCAGGCCCCAAGGCGGTCAGCAGAGCCAGCAGGATGAAGGCCGGTAGTGTCACCAATCGCCAACTGGGCCACCAGCCAAACCAGAGCATGAAAAGTGGCAGCAGCCCCAGGCAGATGAGGCAGTCCACCAGCGCCACGATGACGGCACTGGCGGGCAGGATAAGACGCGGGAAGTAGATTTTAGAGATGAGGTTCGAGTTCCCGATCAGGCTCTGGCTGGACTCGCTGAGGGCACCGGCAAAGAACATCCACGGGATGTTCGCTGCCAGCACCAGGATGGCATAGGGCACGTCGCCCTCTGATTTCATCCCGGCGACGCGCTCAAAGGCGAAGACAAAGATGATCGTGGTCAGCAGCGGCCGCAGTACAGCCCAGATGATGCCGATGGCAGTCTGCTTATAGCGCACCAGCACATCCCGCCAGGCCAAGAAGCCGAACAGCTCGCGGAAGCGCCACAGGTCATGCCAGTAGTGCGCCTCGGTACGGCCAGCTTCGATGATGGTTTGGGACATGGTTTACTGTGGGTGGGAGGTCACGGCCCGGCACCATGCCTGATTGTCGAGATACCAGGCCACGGTCTCACGGATACCTGTCTCAAAGGTGTGCGCGGGGGTCCAGCCAAGCTCGCGCTGAATCTTTGCGGCGTCTATGGCATAACGCCGATCATGCCCCGGCCTGTCGGTGACGAAGGTGATAAGGGAGCGTGAGTCGCCGCCCAATTCAGGTTTGAACTCATCAATCAAATCGCAGATGAGCTGGACGAGGTGTAGATTCGCCTTCTCGTTGTGACCCCCGATGTTGTAAGTATCACCAACAGCACCTTTGGTTAGCACGGTCCACAACGCCTCGCAGTGGTCGCCCACGAATAACCAGTCCCGCACGTTCATGCCATCGCCATAAACCGGGATAGCCTTGCGGGCGAGGATGCTTTGGATCGCCACGGGGATGAGTTTCTCAGGGAACTGGCAGGGGCCGTAATTGTTCGAGCAGTTCGTGATGACTGCGGGCAGTCCATAAGTGTGATGGTAGGCACGGACGAGCATGTCACTCGCCGCCTTGCTGGCGGAGTAGGGCGAGCTTGGTGCATACGGAGTAGCTTCCGTGAAGTAACCCGAAGCGCCGAGAGAGCCATAAACCTCGTCCGTCGAGACATGCAGAAATTTCGGATTTCGGATTTCGGATTTCGCTTCAAGCCAGGTAGCGCGACATGCCTCAAGAAGATGAAAGGTGCCAGTGATGTTCGTGTGAATGAAATCTCCCGGACCGCTGATGCTGCGGTCCACATGCGACTCGGCTGCCAGATGCAAGACATAGGAGATGCCATGCTGGTGGACAACGCGGTATACATCTTCTTTGTCCCGCAGGTCCGTCTTTTCAAAGATGTAGCGCGGGTCTGACTCGACTCCCGCAAGGTTCTCCAGGTGCCCGGCATAGGTCAGGCAGTCGAGATTGACCAACTTGACGACCTCTGACCTATCAAGGATGAGCCTGATGAGGTTGGAGCCAATGAAGCCAGCGCCGCCTGTTACGAGGAGATTCATGTCTAGTGACTCAGAGGTCTTTGATGCCGACGCGACGCGCCTCAGCGGCGACAGTGCGGAGGTAGTCGCGATACTCACAGTTGGGCATGCGGAGGATGAGTGCCTCGAACCTACTCAGAGAAAGGAATCCACTCCACAGCGCCGCCTCCTCTGGGCAGCCGATCTTGATGCCCTGGCGCTTCTCGATGGTCTGCACATAGCTGGATGCCTCGTGCAGGCTGCTGCTGGTGCCTGCGTCCAGCCAGGCAAAGCCACGGCTGAGGCGGAAGACACGCAGCTCGCCGCGCCGCAGGTACTCCTTGTTCACATCGGTGATCTCCAGTTCACCGCGCGGTGAGGGCTGCATGTTGCGAGCGATTCCAACGACCTGGTTGTCATAAATGTACACGCCTGGCACAGCGAAGTTGCTGCGCGGTTCCTTCGGTTTTTCCTCCAGGGAAACGGCACGCCCTTCGGCATCGAACTCGACCACGCCGTAGCGCTCCGGGTCATTGACGTGATAGGCGAAGACGGTGGCCCCGCCTTTGAACTCCGAGAAAGCACGCGGGAAGGCATCGCCGCCGAAGAAAATGTTATCGCCTAGGATGAGCGTAACTGGATCAGAGCCGATAAAAGTCTCCGCTATCAGGAATGCCTGGGCAATGCCCTCGGGCTTCGGCTGCTCACGGTACTCGATGCTCAACCCCCACGCAGTGCCATCGCCCAAGAGCTGGCGGAAGCGCGGCAAATCCTGTGGCGTGGAGATGAGGCAGAACTCACGGATGCCGGAAGCGATCAACACCGTCAGCGGGTAGTACACCATCGGTTTGTCATAAACCGGCTGGAGCTGTTTTGAGGCCACCTGGGTGAGCGGATACAACCGCGAACCTGCGCCACCCGCGAGAATGATTCCTTTCATATTAACGTGTCACCATCCAGTCCCCCAGCACGAGCACATCCATCTTAGTGCGCAGGAAACAATCCAGTGCCTCCTGCGGCTTGCAGACGACGGGTTCATTCTCGTTAAAGCTGGTATTCAACACCATCGGCACACCAGTGAGCGCACGGAAGGCCTCTATCAGGCGGTGGTAGCGCGGGTTGGTTTGTTCATGGACGGTTTGCAGGCGCCCGGAGCCGTCCACATGCGTGGTGGCAGGGATGAGCGGACGCTTTTCTTCACGCACTTGGAAGACCTGCATCATGAAGGGCACGTCGTCGTCCTGCTCGAACCATTCGCTCACATGCTCGCGCAAGATGCTGGGGGCAAAGGGGCGGAAGGACTCGCGCCGCTTGATCTTGAGATTCAGGATGTCCTTCATGTCGGCACGGCGCGGATCGCCTAGGATGGAGCGGTTTCCCAGCGCGCGCGGCCCCCACTCCATGCGGCCCTGGAACCAGCCGATGACTTTGCCTTCCGTGATCGCAGTGGCGGTGGCCTGACAAAGCGCGTCTTCATCGTCGAAGCGGCGCACCGTGCAGCCCTCTGCCTGGATGTCGGCGGCTCGAGTTTCGAGCAGCGTTTTGATCTCCGCCTCTGCCGCTTGTGGGCCGACGTAGGCGTGGCTCATCTCCGCGCGCCGGAGGCCGAGCTTTTGCGCCACGACGCAGGCTGTACCGATGGCACCGCCGGCATCCCCTGCAGCGGCTGGGAGGTACATTTTTTTGAAGGGGGATTTCAGATAAACCTTGCCGTTTGCCACTGAGTTCATGGCGCAGCCGCCGGACAGCGCGAGGTTGTCGCAGCGATACTTTGCGTGCAGGGCATTGAGCATGGCGTAAAACGCCTCCTCGTACATGGCCTGGGCGCTGCGGGCGATGTCGCGGTGCTTTTGCTCCAAAGCCTGTCCCTTGGCGCGTTCGGGGCCTAGCAGTGCTTCCAGCGCCTCCTTGTGGTACAGCGTGCCGACTTCCGGGCAGCACTCATCCCAGGTGTAATGCACGTCGTCGGTGTGGTGGCGGAAGTACTTCAAATTCAGCCGGAAGGTGCCGTCGCCCCGCACCTTCACAATGTCGCGCATCTGCTCCAGGTACTTTGGCTCCCCATACGGTGCCAGGCCCATGACCTTGTATTCGTCACCGTAATAGGGGAAGCCGATGAACTGGGTGATAACGGTGTAAAAGATGCCTAGTGAGTGCGGGAAATAAACACGCCCGTCTATGTGGATGTCATTCCCCTGCCCCATGCCCCAGGCGCTGCTGGCGAAGTCGCCAAAACCATCTACCGAGAGGCACACCGCCTCGTTGAAGTCCGAGACCAAGAACCCTGATGCCAAGTGCGCCAAGTGATGCTCCACATGATGCACATGCGCGCGCACTGCGGCATCGGGGAAGGCACGCTGCACTGCATCCTCAAAGGAACCCGCGCGGCGGATGTTGCCCATGCGGTTGAGGATCAGCCGCAGGCTGGGGCGCTTGCGCAGGACATAGAGCGCGCGGCGCAGGTTGTTGACCTTCGGGTCGCGGTTGATGGCGATGTGGTCCACGTCACTGAGCTTTAGGCCCGCGTCCGCCAAGCACCACCGCATCGCCTCCGTGGGCAGACCGGACCAGTGCTTGATGCGGCGGAAGCGCTCCTCCTCAGCAGCGGCGACGAGTTTGCCGTCCTTTAGCAGGGCGGCGGCGGAGTCGCCATGATAGGCGTTGAGACCGAGGACGATCATGGGTCAAAAAGTTGTGGGCAAGCTGCCGCCCTTGGTCGCAGCGGTAGGCGCGCCATAATTCTTGTCAGCGGTGGTTGTGTCTGCCTTTTCAGGGGAAAAGCGGCGGAGAGTAGCACGCTCATTATCAAGGCAAAGCACAAAGTCAGGTGTCAATCTTACCGTTTGACAAGGCCGACCTGGGCGGCGCTTCACCGCGTCTAACTCCGTCTTTTTTAGTGACCCTGGCGCTCCTATGCGCTACCTCCTTGCTCGTCCCCCCGTCCATCTGCCTCATGCGTCTCCTCTGCCCTTTGCTCGTGCTCCTTCTTTGTGGCCTCTGCCCGGCGCAGACGCCGACTGCTGCCCCCACCCCGCCTGCCGAATTGAAGGAGCACACCAGCACGCTTGGTCGGCGCTTTGTCGCCATTCCTGGCTCAATGGCCCTCTTTGCCGTGCATGAGACCAGTGTGGCCGACTGGCAGACCTTTCTGGCGGAAAGCAAGTATGAGTGGAGCTACCTCCCGCACTTCGAGCAAGGCCAGGATCATCCCGCTGTCGGCATCACGCTCCAGGATGCGCAGACATTCTGCGCCTGGCTCACAGAAAAGGAGCGTGCCGCGCAGCAGATTAACTCCGCCCAGTCCTACCGCGTGCCCACCCAGGCGGAGTGGGACGCTGCCGTGGGGCTGCTGCGCATGCGCAAGCCGGATACGACCGTGGACGATAAATTCGCCGACGAACGCACCTTCCCCTGGGGTCTGCAATGGCCGCCACCACCAAAGACCGCCAACCTGGCAGACCAGGAGATCCCCGGCCATGAGGACGGTTTTCCCTTCACCGCGCCAGTGGGCAGCTTCAAGCCAAGTGCGGAAGGGCTATACGATCTGTCCGGTAATGTCTGGGAGTGGTGCTGGGATCCAGATATCCGCGCAGAGCAGACCGGCGTACTGCGTGGCGGCTCCTGGGCTTACTTCCGCCCAGAGTGTCTCGCCTCCGCCTACCGTTACGCGGTGCCGGCAGACCTACGTATGTCCACCGTCGGCTTCCGTTGTGTGTTTGAGGACAGGCAGCGCACTGCCGCCATGCTTGCCTCCGCAGAGTCGGAGAAGGAAAAAATCCGCGCTGAGCGCCGCATCGAAATGATGGGCGCGTCCGTGGACAAAGCGGAAATCGAGGCCATGCGCAAAAAATTCGCTACCAGTGGCGAGGCCGTCTCCAACCTGCCTGATCCCGCCAAACTCCTACCCGCCACTTCAGGCAAGCCCTTTCAAAATATCCTCGGCATGGAATTCATGCCCACCACCATCGGCGCTGGCGGACTACTCGTCGGCAGAACCGAAGTGCGCGTGCAGGACTACGAAGCATGGCTGAAGGACAGCGGCCGCTCCTGGCCCCAAAAGCCTCCCTTTCTCCTCGGCGGCGCGCACCCCGCTGCCGGTCTGACCTGGGACGACGCTGGTGCCTTCTGCGAGTGGCTCACGGAAAAAGACCGCGCCGCCAAACTCATCCCTCCCACCGCCAGCTACCGCTTACCTACCGACATAGAGTGGAGCCACCTCGCCAGCCTGACCGACGAGCCAGGGGCCGATCCCGAAAAACGCAGTGGCGCGAACAAAACCCACTTCCCCTGGTCCGCCGGTGGCTCCTTTCCCCCGCCTTCAATGACCGTGAATCTCGACGCCACCCGCATCCCTGGCTATAGCGACAGTTTTTCCTACACCGCCCCCGTCATGTCAGAGCCGCCTGGCAGCGGCGGTATCCAGGGGCTGGGCGGCAACGTGGCCGAGTGGTGCGCCGACCCCTGGCCCCCCGCCGCAGCGGAGCGTGTGATCCGTGGCGGTTCCTGGCTGACCTTTGAGAAAGACCAGCTCCTCACCTCCGCACGGCGTCATGCTGCACGCGACAGCACAAGCGCTGACGTCGGCTTCCGTTGCATTCTTGAGCTGTCCGCAGCCCCCTGATTCACCATGTCCGCGCCGCTTGGCACCCCGCCCGCTGCAACCCAGGCCCCGCCCCTGCGCCTGCGTTTCACTCGTCGGCTCATCACCATCTTCCTGCTCGCCCTACTAGCCTCGTTCACCATCGGGCCGTTATTGCAGCGCACACGCTCCTACTTGGCCCGTCGCTGCACCGACCAAGCTGCGGCCCACATCGCCCGTGCCGACTGGGGGGCGGCCGTTCAGGCTCTCTACCAGGCCAGCCAGTGGCAGCCCGGCCACCCCCGCCTGCTGCGCGTTCAGGCAGACTTTCTCATCGGTACGGACAGCGACCCCGCCAACCTCCTGCACACCTTACGCCAGCTTGATGCCATAGGCCAGGCCAGCGCAGAGGATCACGCCCGCATGGGCCACCTCCTCATCCGTCAGGGCGAGGCCGCCGCCGCGCGCGCCGTTTATGAGAATATCCCCGCACCCGGTCAGGCCACCCGCCTTGCGCAGGAGTTGCTGGCCAATCTCCTCCGCCAGGAGGGGCGCATCATCGAGGCACGCCAGGTCATGCGGCGCGCCCTTTCCCAGGCTCCTGATGACCCTGACTGCCGCCTCCGCCTAGCCTATTTGGAATACGAGACCACCGCCTACAGCGAGATGCACCAGCGCGCGCGTGCCATCATCTGGCAGGCCGCGCGCAGCACTCAGAATTTGAAAAGCATGTTTTCCGCCATTCACTTTCTGGCCCTCGACCCCCAACTCACCCTCAGTGAAGCGTATGAGCTTCTAGATATCCTCCAGCAGCAGCCCACCTTCCCGGCCCACGTCCGCTACCGTATCCTCTCCGCTCTCCTACGCCTACGCCCAGAGAACCGTGCCCAAGTCATTGCCGCCGAGACCGCACGCCTCCAGGGCGGTAGCATCGAAGCCCTCCTCCCCTGCCTAGAATGGCTGTTGCGCGAACGCGAAGGCGCGCGTGTCCTCCAACTCCTGCCGGGCGATCTTTTCAGAAAGTCCCCTGCACTCCTTAACGCTGCCCTACAGGCCAGGGAAATCCTCGAACGCTGGGTCGAAATGGAGGCTCTCCTTGCCCGCCCCGCCGGACTGCCTGCCACCCCCGCCTTCATCAATCTCTGGCGTGCCCGTGCCGCCCGTCACCAGACCTCGGCAGACAGCGCCCGCATCAGTCAGTTGCTAGCCACCGCGTTTGATGCCGCTGGGCAGGGTCAAGACTCCACCACCGCCATCCAGGTCGCCAGAGAGGCCGAGGCGGCTGGGCTTTGGGAGATCGCCATCCAATTTTACGAAGGCCTCGCTAAAGCACTGCCCAGCTCTCGCGTGCAGATGCTGGAAAAAGTCCTCGAAATCTCCCAGCGCAACCACAACACCATCGCCGTGCTCGACAGCGCACGCCGCATCGCCGCCTTACAGCCCAACAACCGCCGCCTACTGCACCGCGTCATCTATCTCCATATCCTCTCTGGGCAGGACATCGAATTGGGACTGGAGCAGGTGCGTCGGCTGCCTCCCGTGCAGGATGCTGAGGGCACTACCGTGCTGCGCCTGTTCCAGGCTCTATGCGCTTATCGCCTGGGTGATTTCGCCACTATGCGCCTCCACCTTGCCACGTTCACGGACACCTCCACGCTCACCCCCGGCCAACGCGCTGTCCACGCCGGGCTGCTCTCCCTCACCGGTCAGGTAGGCCCCGCCTACCGGGTCGCCGAAAAAATTCCCAAAACCCTGCTGCTGCCCGAAGAACTGCGCTTTCTGAAACGGGCACTTTGATTCTCTCGACTAACTAAATCTGAGTTACGCAGCGCGAGCGAGGGTGAAGCCGAGGTAGGCGTCTTGTTTTTGACGGGCTTTGAGTCGTCGTGCGTTGGCTTGAGGGGTGGGCTTGAAGGCTTCCTTCTCATCGTAGCTGGCCTCCCCGTGCCAAGATTCAGGCTCCCTGCGCCATCGTTTGGACGTTCTGCGCAGTGGTTTGGACGTTCCGCGTGTTGATTTGGACATGCTGCGCTCTGGTTTGCGTGCTCTGCCAGACTGTTGAAAGGTCTGGGCAGTGGTTTGGGCAACCCGCACATTGATTTGAACTCTCCGCGCGCTGATTTGGCCATTCTGCGCTTTGATTTAGACGAGCCTGTCAGAAAGTTTGTGTGGAGGGTCAAACCCGTGGACAGGAACAGATGAGAAGAATCCCATGAAAGGTTCAATTCTTTAGGTGCCTATGTCTGAAACAGAAAAATCGTGGAAGTCATCCGTACCGAGGTGAAAAAGATTTCAGGCGCAGGCCATCGACTCCTCTGGTCAGGCAATCAAGGTTTGAAGAGGCGGTAGAACTGGCGAGGGCGGCTGGCGATGGGATCGTCATACGTGCCAGGGGCAGTGATGACGCTGCCGAGGTTCGTCCAGCCCACGAGGTCGTCGGAGGTTTGCAGGCGGTAGCCCGCCGATTCGGCGTTCCACGTTAGGCGCATCGCTGTCCCGGCGGGCTCAATACGCAATTCGGGGGGACGACCGAAAAGGACGGTAACTTCCTGGATCCAATCAAAATTAGAAGCCAATGATAAAAGTGGTGCAAGGGTAATGGCAGAAGTCGCAGGAGTAGTGCCATTAGTGATCGTCCCACACAGTTGATTCTGAGAATTAAATAATCCGCCACCGGAGTCTCCAGGAGTAGCATTAAAAATCAGTGGGACGCTCGAAGTGGTAGAAAATCGAGTCTTAATTCTCGTGCCATTTTCAATAGCATTTACTGGTGCATATCCCCCAAGGATTTCCCCGCTAGGTGTAAGTAGTCCGGAACCACCAGATTTTCCGATTCCTGGATGCCCGAATCCTACCAGCTTCAATATGTCTCCCACTGCCGGAGTTATTGTCGCAATACTGGTTGGCTTCGCACTAGGTAAATCACTTTCTAAAATTAGAATGGCCAAATCCGTGCCAATATCGGGGCTGGTGCGGGTTGGATGTCTGATTAATTGAGACACTTTTACGGTAGCACCAGGGCTGTTTAAATAGTTTGTTCCTGAGCCAACAATATACTCGTGAGTATCAAGGTTCCAAAATGCTCCGTTTTCTTCAGTCTCATGGGCGGCCACTAGAACGCAGCGAGAATTATTGATAACAACCCCGGATCCCCCAAATGCTCCATTGACCTTAATATAAACCACAGTGCCATTAAACGACGATCCAAGGTCGAGATGCTGCTGACGAGTGACCGGGTTATTGTAATTGGCTGCGGTCATCAGCCCGCCCTTGCTTTGACTTGTCATCCCGAGGACGATGGCAAGGACGGCTGCGCAGACCTTAGCCATGAGAGAGTTTGATCTACTGCCTCCCCAGGCGGAGGCGGCCTGCGTGGTGGCGAAGGTGAGGTGGTGGAGCTGCTTCATCATTCGTGCCGTTCGGCATCTGTCCCTTTATATGCTTTACACGATAGGCTTCCATCAGGCGCTCCGCATCCTAAAAAGTGGTGCCATTCTTCTCTGTCTCTTTGTAGGCTTTGTCCCTTTATAGGCTTTCAAGCTCGGCGACTTCCTCCGGCCACAGCGCCAACGCCTTCTGCTGGTCACGCAGGCGCGGGATGGACCGCGCTGCTGCTCTCTGTGCCGCTGCGCTATGCGGCGCACATCGGCCAATGGGAGCCTCGCACGCGGCGTGGTTGCCTGGATTTGAGCCGACGGGCGCTACATCTCCATGAGACAGCATCCGCTTGATTCTTCGGGCCATCACCACAAAACATCAACTCGCCCCGCCTCACCACTTTCGAGCTTCTCCCCGCGTAAGTTCAAGCCTTGCCCCTCATGCAGCTCTGTTTATGGGATGTCTGTGTAGCACGGTCATAGCACCGTGCAAGAATACGTAACCGTGTCTTGGGCGCGTTGACTGTGGGCTGTTTCAGAAATGGCGGGCTGCACCAGGAGAAAATCAATCCTGCAATATCCTGAAAGCCTGTTAATCTCCGAATCCGTCCCGAATCCCCCTGTCCCTGTAATGCTCAAAACTGTCGCCATCGTAGGCCGCCCGAATGTGGGCAAGTCCGCCCTTTTCAACCGCCTCGCAGGCATGAACATCTCCATCGTCCATGACCTTGAGGGGGTGACTCGTGACCGCATCACGGCGGAGTGCCGCCGCGGGCCGCAGGTGTTTCAGATCATGGACACGGGCGGGATCGGCGCGGACACCGGGGACGTGCTGACCGAGCAGGTGCAGGTGGAGGCAGCCATCGCGCTGGATGTGGCGGACCTGCTGCTCTTTGTGGTGGATGTCATGGCGGGCATCACGCCGATTGACCAGACGCTGGCCACCGTGCTGCGGCGGACGCAGAAGCCGGTCATCCTGGTCATGAACAAGGCCGACTCGGAGAAGCGCCGCATGGGCTCCGCCGAGTTCGCAAAGATGGGCTTCTCCGACTCTGTAGAGGTCAGCGCGGTGCATGGTCATGGCATCGGCGAGCTGGTGGACACCATCGCCGAGCGGCTGGAACTGACGGAGGAGACCGAACTGAGCGAGGAGGCCCGCGCGGAGAAGCACGCCGCGCGCCCGCTGAAGCTCGCCATCGTCGGGCGTCCAAACGCGGGCAAGTCATCCCTGGTAAACGCCATCATCGGCCAAGAGCGCGCCATCGTCAGTGACGTGCCCGGCACCACGCGGGACAGCCTCGACATCCACTGCACTTTCAATGGCAAGCGCTACCAGCTCATTGACACCGCCGGCATCCGCAAGCAGTCAAAGGTGGACGACGCGGTGGAGATATTCAGCGTCCAGCGCAGCTACCAGGCGGTGAAGCGCGCCGACCTGTGCCTGCTGATCATTGACTGCGCGGATGGCGCGAAGATGCAGGACCGCAAGATCGCCCAACTGATCCTGGAGGAGCGGAAGCCCTGCATCCTGGTGATGAACAAGTTCGACCTGTATCATCCCAGCGCGAAGCAGAAGGACCGCATCGAGGAGCTGACCGAAAAGATGCGGCAGGAGTTCTTCTTCCTGAACTACGCGCCGCTGGTGGCCACCTCGGCGAAGAACAAGGACAACATCGGCAAGCTGTTCGTGCAGATCGAGGCGGTGCGGAAGGGATCTCAGAGCCGCATCGGCACCGGCGTGCTGAACCGGCTGCTGCGGGACGCGATGGAGAACACGCCGGGGCCGCTGGGCCGCAGCCCGCTGTCCTTCAAGCTGCTGTATGCCACGCAGGTCAACGAGGCGGAGGACTTCGCCGTCCCGGTGCCGCACTTTGTGCTCTTTGCCAACCGCGCCGCGAAGATGACGGAGGGCTACCTGCGCTTTCTGGAAACCGTGATCCGTAAGGAATGGCCCGCGCCCGGCGTCCCCTTTCGCATGAGCGTGCGCGGAAAGCAGCCGAAGGTGAGGAAGCGCTAGCACACGCTTGTTTGGCGCGTTGATTGCAGTTCACAACCTCCCACGCCGCAATGCCCTCCGCTCTCGCCCTTTTCGCCCATCCTGATGACATCGAATTCGTCGCCGCCGGCACGCTGCTGCGGCTGCAGGAGCGCGGCTGGGACATCCACTACATGAACCTGTGCAGCGGCAATGGTGGCTCTGTGCAGATGGACGGCCCCACGACCGCGCTCACACGGCTGGCGGAGGCGCAGACGGCGGCGCGCCTGCTCGGCGCGGTGTTTTACCCGCCGGTCTGCGATGACCTGGAGCTGATCTACAGCGTGCCGTTGCTGCGCAAAATCGCCGCTGTGGTGCGGGAGGCGCGCCCCGGCATCGTGCTGACCCATTCGCCGGCAGACTACATGGAGGACCACCAGAACGCGCAGCGCCTGGCGGTGACGGCGGCTTTTGCCCACGGCATTCCGAACTTCCAGTGCGATCCGCCGCTCGACGCCTATTTTCATGACGTGACGGTTTACCACGCCATGCCGCACGGGCTGTGCGATCCGCTGCGCAGGCGCATCCACGCCGGATCTTATGTGGACACCACGCCGGTCCATGCCCGCAAGCGCGAGGCGCTGGCCGCGCATGTCAGCCAGAAACACTGGCTGGATGTCAGCCAGGGGATGGACAGTTACCTCATCGCCATGGACGCGGCCTCGCGCAGGGTCGGCGCGCTGTCTGGGCGCTTCGAGCACGCGGAGGGCTGGCGGCGGCACCTGCACCTGGGCTTCAGTGCGGCGCCCGTGGATCCGCTGAAAGAGGCGCTCGGGGACGACTGTCTGATCAATGACGCCTACGAGGAGCGGCTCGCACTGTAGTCTCGGCTTCAGCCGGTCATGCGTGCCGTTTTTTCCTTTGCAAGGCTTTACCCCAGCCCCTATAAACTGGCCCTCCGCTGGGTTGCCCGCGCGCCTCCCTCCAAGCACACCAAACCCTCCACCATCATGGGCCACATCTACAACAACATCGTCGAAACCGTGGGCAAGACCCCGCTGGTCAAATTGAACAAGGTCACCGAGGGGCTGAACGCCACCATCGCTCTCAAGTGCGAGTTCTTTAACCCACTGGGCAGCGTGAAGGACCGCATCGGCATGGCGATGATCGAGGACGCTGAAAAGCGCGGCGTGCTGACGAAGGAAACCGTGATCGTCGAACCCACCAGCGGCAACACGGGCATCGCGCTCGCCTTTGTCGCCGCCGCCAAGGGCTACAAGCTCATCCTGACCATGCCGGAGACGATGAGTACGGAGCGCCGCACATTGCTGGCCCTGCTGGGCGCGGAGTTGTTGCTGACCCCCGGCCCGCAGGGCATGAAGGGCGCGATCGCCAAGGCGGAGGAGATTTTGAAGGCCACGCCGAACGCCTGGATGCCCCAGCAGTTCGAAAATCCCGCCAATCCCGCCATCCACATGCAGACCACCGCCGAGGAAATCTGGGCGGACACGGACGGCGCGGTGGACATCCTCGTCGCCTCCGTAGGCACGGGCGGCACCATCACCGGCTGCGTCGAGGTGATCAAAGGCCGCAAGCCCAGCTTCCAGGCCATCGCCGTCGAGCCGGAGGCATCTCCGGTCATCAACCAAACGCTGGCAGGAGAGCCCGTGCAGCCCGGCCCGCACAAGATTCAGGGCACCGGTGCCGGTTTCGTGCCCAAGAACCTCCACCTCAAGGACGCTTCTGGAAACGCCCAGATCGTCGAATGCCTGAAAGTGAGCAACGACGACGCTTTTGTCATGGCGCGCCGCCTTGCCAAGGAGGAGGGGCTGCTCGTCGGCATCAGCACTGGTGCCAACGTGGTGGCCGCCATCCGCGTGGCCCAGCGCCCAGAGAATGCAGGCAAGCTCATCGTCACCATCGCCTGCTCCACTGGTGAGCGCTACCTCTCCACCGCGCTGGCCGATGAGGCGCGCGCGCAAGTGGGTGCCTGATTTCGCACCCCCTACCCAACCCCGATTATGCCACAAAGCCCCGCCGCCGCCCCACTCCCGCCCGTTCCAGATTCTGCCCCAGCTTGGGAGCAGTATCTGGAAAAGAACTTCAATAAACTGCTCCTGCTCTGTGCTGCCATCGTGCTCGGTCTTCTGCTCTACGGGATCACACAATACAGCAGCCATGCGCGCGCTGTTGAGGCGGGTGGAGCCTTCGCCGCAGCGAAGACCGTGGAAGACTGTGACCTCGTGATTCAGAAATACTCAGGCACCCTGGCCGCAGGCAACGCCCTCCTGCTGAAGGCTGACCTGCTGTGGGAGCAGAACAAAAAGGACACCTCCGTCTCCGCGCTGCGCGACTTCGTCAAATCCTACGACGACCATCCCTTCCTGCCGCAAACGCTTCTGGCGCTTGCTTCAAAGCTGGAAGCGCTGGGCGAGCGTGCAGAGGCGAAACCGCTCTACGAACGCCTCGTCAGTGAGTTCGCCACCACCGATGCCGCCCCCCTCGCACAACTGCGCCTCGGCGATGTGCTCTGGGCCGAGGGCAAGGAGGACGAGGCCAAAGCGATCTACGAGACGCTTCCACAGCGCTTCCCTGGCACTGACTCCGCCATCCTGAACCAGGGTGAAAAACGCGCCCAGTGGATCGCCGCGAAGCTGCCTACAATTGAGGTGGACGGCCCGCCGAAGCCCAAGGTGGAGACTCCCGCAGCCACACCGCCAGGCGCACCACAGATCAATCTGAACTCCGGTGCGGGTACCCTTTCCCCTACCCTCATGCCGCAGGCAGGCGGTGTCACCACTCCGGTAATCAATCTCGGCGGCGGCAAGCCCGCCGATGCAGCCGCCCCAGCGCCGCCCCTCATGCCCTCTGCTGTATCCCCCGTAGTTCCGGCCCCCGTAACCCCCACTCCCGCGATCATCCCTGCGCCTGCGAATCCCGTGTCGCCAGTGCCCCCACCCGCACCCACCCCGATCACTGTCCCTGCACCCCCCCCGACTGCTCCTGCCAACATTCCTGCACCTGCACCTGCTGCACCTCCGGCAAAGGCTCCTTGAGTCGGCATTTGGGGAATGGCAATGAGTCCCGGACTGTTGTCCTGCCTTTGTTCCCGTGTTAAGTCACCAGCGTGAATGCCCCGCGTTCCTATTTGCTGGTGGACGGTCATAGCGTCATTCACGCCTGGCCGGAACTGCGCCGCGACCAGCTTGTCGCCAGCAGGCGGCATCTGGCCCGCACCGGGCTGCTCCAGCGGCTGCGCCACCTCCAGGACATGACCGGCACACAGGTTGTCGTGGTCTTTGACGGCACCCAGTCAAAGCTGAACGAGGAGCGGGAAAAAGACGGCCTTCAGATCATCTACGCCGACTCCGGCACCACGGCAGACAACGTGATCGAACGCCTCGCCGCCAAGTATGCCCGGCAGCACCCCATGCGTGTCGCCTCCGCCGATGGCATGGTGCGGGAGACCATCCACGCCTTCGGTGCCGACTGGCTCAGCCCAGAAATGCTGCGCCGCCTCTGCGAAGATGCCGAAAAGGACATGCGTACCCGCCTGGGATGAAGAACTTGGAAAAGTAGCCACCTCGATCGCATCACATCCCTGGCACGCTTTGCGTGCGTCGCCACAATGACCTGCGGAACTCTGGCTGCACGGGAAATTCTCTCTGCGGATTTTTTGCCCAGTGGGCCGGACTGCGCGTAAAACCTGCGCTATGTCCATCACCACTACCCCTGCCGATATCCTTTCTGCACTGAACTGGCGCTATGCCTGCAAGGTCTTTGATGCCACAAAGAAAATCCCTATCGAGACATGGGCTGCGCTGGAGCAATCGCTGGTTCTCACGCCTTCGAGCTACGGCCTACAGCCGTGGAAATTTCTGGTGATCCAGGACGCGGCGCTGCGGGAGAGCCTGGTGCCCCATGCTTGGAATCAGCGGCAGGTGGCAGATGCCTCGCACCTGGTGGTGTTGACCGTGAAGACGGAGATCAACGAGGCGGATGTGGATGCCTTTCTCAGTCGCATGGTCGAGGTGCGCGGCGGGTCGGCGGAATCACTGGCGGGCTTTCGGCAGATGCTCACCGGTTCTCTGGAACAGGGGTACATGACGAAGGACTGGGCGAAGCAGCAGGCCTACATTGCCCTCGGCCAGCTCATGCTTAGCGCGGCGTTGCTGGGGCTGGACGCTTGTCCGATGGAGGGCTTTGTGCCCGCAAAGTTCGACGAGGTGTTGGGGCTGGAGAAAGAGGGGCTGACCACCGCCGTGCTATGCCCGGTAGGGTATCGCAGCGCGGATGACCGCTACGCCACGCTGCCAAAAGTTCGCTTTGAGGCAGGCATGGTTATTGAGCACCGCTAGCGTGGTGCATTGATGGCGGCGGCACACCTCACGGGAGTGGGGTGTTCTGCTCCTCCCAGCGGGCCAGCAGCCAGAGCACGTCGGCCAGGCGGTTTAGGAAGCAGATGATTTCTGGATTCGGCACCTCTTGCGTAGTGCCGACGAGGTCCACGACATTTCTTTCTGCACGACGACAGGCTGTGCGGGCGATGTCCGCATAAGCACCGGTCATAACGCCCGCCTCACCAGGGAGTGCCCAGCCTTTGAATTTTAGCGCGCCTCCGGCCTCCAGTTTGGCGACCCATGCATCTAGCCAACTGGTTTTATCGGCATCGAAGCGCGGATGCTTTTCTGCATAGTTGGCCTCATCGCCCGGCGCAGTGGCCAGCTCTCCCATCAGGGTGATGAGCCAGGGCTGCACCTGTGCCACGACCGCGCGTGTCTCTGGGCGCAGCGCTGCCACGCGCAGGGGGCCGAGAGCGGTATTGAGTTCATCCACTGCGCCGAGTGCGTGGACACGAGGGTGGGATTTTGAGAGGCGGCAGCCAAAGAGGAGATCGGTCTCCCCCTGGTCACCGCGGCGGGTGGCGATTGACATGGCCCGACACTACGCGCCAATCCTTCGCGTCTGCACTTTTTTCTTCCCAGGGGCAGTCCTGGCACCTAACATGCGACGTATGCCCAAGCGTATGAGACGAACATTCCCCCTCGCCGCCGCCCTGGCGCTACTCTGCGCCGTCACGGCAGTCGTGTCGGCGGCTGAGCAGGAGACAGTTATTTTGGCCGAGCGGCCGAAATTGGCGCTGTATGCTGAGGATGTGACGATTGACGGCACGCCGCGCCCCGACTTGGCGCGTGCGCTGAGTGATACGCTCAGCGCCGGTCTGTTAAAGCGCGGCCAGGTGCGCGTGTTCAGCCTGGAGAGTGCGGCGGGGCGTGATGCTACAGGGATGCTGGCCAGCCCGGCGTCCTCATCAGCTACGCGAGTCAACCGGCTCCTGGACCGTGACCTGGACTACCTGCTCACCTTCAATGTGCTGGGCGTCGGCACGGAATATCTACTGACGGTAAAAAAGATGCGGGCGCAGACCCATGAGGTCGTGGAGGCGCACCAGTTCACCACCGTTGGGCGTGAGAGCGGGCTCTTCCGTCTCATGGGCACGGTTCTGGAGCGTGTGGACCCGCGCCCGCTGCATTTGCGGCATACTTTTCCCCGCACGCAGTCACCCGCCACGCTGGCGCACTCACCGCGTGCCGTGCTGGTCACTGTGCCTCGCGAGTCGGTGGCCTATGATCCATGGAAGGAAAATGTGAAGCCAGAGTATGATCTGACGAATGTGCCCAAAGCGCTTGTGTATCGCCATCTCGGCAATGTGAACTACATCAACAACACCTGGAAGTTCGTCATCATCCGCCCTGTCTCCGGCGTCCACCTCCAAGACAATGACGCGCTGCATGTCCTGTGGGACGAGGGGGATGTGTACGCAGCGCTGCGCGTGTGCGCGGTGGAGCGTGGCGGCATCGTTGCGGACATGGGGCGTACGCCTGACCATCATCCACTGTTTGCCGGGGACAAGGTCTTTGGCTGGGCACCGCCTGCGCACTAATCATGTTCGGCAAGGAGGGCAATGTGGCGCTGAATGGTCGAATTTTTCGCCGTAATCTCGGTGCGGCTCGGATGCTTGTCTGCGCGACTGTTCCACATTCCCGCTTGCCACCATCCCCCGCACTGGTTAAAAAAGGCCGTTCGTCTCCAAGCACGCAGGCAACGCCCTTTATATGAAGTTCTCGATCAGCAAGGAATCCTTTCAGCAGGCCATCCAACAGGTCCAGCATGTGGTTAGCGCACGCACTACCCTGGCCATCCTCTCCAATGTCCTGCTCCGCGCGAGGGATGGCGTGCTTGAGTTGACCACCACTGACCTAGATGTCGGTGTGACATGCAGTGTCCCCGCCGAGGTGGAGGAGGAGGGTGCCACCACCCTGCCTGCCCGCCGTCTGGCCACCATCATCCGTGAACTGCCTGCGGAGGATGTCGAGATCAGCGTGGATGAGAAAAACGTCGCCTCCATCCGCAGCGGCCCATCTTATTTTAAGGTGCATGGCCTCACTAGCGAGGAGTTCCCCGCCCTGCCGCGCTTTGAAGACGCGCGCGAGTTCCACATGGACCAGCAGATTCTGCGTGACTGCCTGCGCAAGACCTCCTACGCCATCTCAACAGATGACACGCGGTACGTCCTCAATGGCATTCTTTTCTCCTTCAAAAACAACACCCTCACCATGGTCGCCACCGATGGCCGCCGCCTCGCGATGGTCGAGCAGGAGTTGGAGTTTCCCCAGAGCCAGGAGGTGGACATCATCGTCCCCACCAAGGCCGTCAACGAACTCGCCAGGCTGCTAGGCGATACTGGCCAGGTCGCCATCCGCGTCACCGGCAGCCAGATCGGCTTCGACCTGGGAGAGAGCCTGCTCATCAGCAAGCTCATTGACGGCAACTACCCAAACTACCGCCAAGTCATTCCCGGCGAAGCTCGGGAGCGCATAGCCCTGGAGCGCGAGGTCTTCCTCAAGGCCATCTCCCGTGTCTCCCTCCTTGCCAGTGAAAAGTCCAACTCCGTGAAATTCCAGTTCACTCCCGGCCAGGTCGAGATCATCGCCAGCAGCCCGGACATTGGTGAAGCGCGTGAGACCATCGCCATCAATTACAAGGGCGCTTCCATCGCCATCGCCTTCAATCCCGAGTTTACCATGGCTCCCCTGCGCAACCTCGTTGCCGATGAGGTCCATCTCCATCTCATTGATGAGGTCAGTCCCGGCGTTTTGCGCACGGGCACGAACTTCCTCTATGTGCTCATGCCCATGCGCGTGAACAGCTAAAAACCCCCAACCCAACCACGCCGATGCTCCGCTCCCCGCATCTCATTACTCTCGCCGCCATCACTGTCACACTCGCCAGTAGTTGCCAAGGCCCTGATCCACGCCCCTTCGCTGGTCGCGGCGGACGCTCCCTGGACAAACCCCCACGTTATGGCGACGCCAACCGCTATGTGGAGCCTGTCGCCCCTGGACCTGCGCCCATGTACCCAGGCTCTCCCTCCCAGTCATTGCCACCAGATATTGACCCACTGACCGTCCCACCCGGCTACAATACTACCCCGCCCACCAATTACACCCCCGGCCCCGGCATTGACCCCGGCTTGGCCGTCGCCCCTCCAGGAAGCGTTCCCGGCGGTGCGCCCACCCCGCCGCCTGCTCCTGGTGCCACCCCTCCAGCGCCTGCCGTCACGGACGTGCCCATCGCCCGCGCCGTTCCTGGACGCCCTGGCTATGTCTATAGCCCGAAGGACTCGAAGAAGCTCATCAACGTCGAAGGACTCCGCCCCGGCACCAAGGCGAAAGACCCAGAGACCGGCGAAGTCTTCCGCGTCCCGTATTGAGGACTGGTGCCGCTGATGCGGTGAAGCCTGTGGAGCGCGGGGACGGCCTCGCCTTCCACAGGCTTCTCATTTAAATCGTACTCATGAGCCCGGAGCGCACCATCACCATTTACGGCCCCGGCCTGCTCGGCGGTTCCCTCGCGCTCGCCATCCAGCAGCGCTTTCCAGATGCCGAACTCCGCCTCTGGGCGCGCCGGGACTCGGCTGCTGAGGCCATACGCGCCAAGGGCATCAAAGCCCGCTGTCTTGCCGACGCGGTTGCTGCCGCCAGTCGTGCCTCGCTTATCATTCTCTGCACTCCAGTGGAAACCATGCCCGCTCTCGCCGCGCAGATCGCCCAGGCGGACCTGCCTGCCGATTGCCTCATCACAGATGTCGGCAGCGTCAAGGGCAGTGTGGTGCGCGCGCTCAGCCCCATCCTTGGCACGCGTTTCATCGGCAGCCACCCGATGGCAGGCTCTGAGAAGGCCGGCATCGAGACCGCCCGTGCGGACCTTTTTCAGAACGCCGTCTGCCTGCTCACCCCCATAGAAGGGGCAGACACCTCACGCCTACGCACTTTTTGGCAGGCGCTGGGCTGCCGCATCTTGGAGATGACGCCCGACGAGCATGATCAAAAGGTAGCCCGCATCTCCCATCTGCCACACATGATGGCCGCCGTCACCACCATTGCCGCCCTGCGTGGCGACCCTGCGGCAGTAGCCTGTGTGGCGAACGGTTTCCGCGATACCACGCGCGTGGCGGGCGGAGACCCCGGTCTTTGGACGGGCATCGCACGGGAAAATCGCCCCGCCCTCATCGGCTGCCTGCGTGAGGCGTCGGCCATCTTGACGGAGCTTCTTGAAATCCTCAGCAAGCCGGACGATGAAGCACTCCGCCGTTTCCTCGCCGAGGCCAAAGCCCTGCGCGAGTCGCTCCCCGCGGCTGCCCCCTGATATGGCCACTCTGAAAGTCCGCAAGCTCAAGTCCTTCCCCGCCGAAATCTCCGTCCCAGGGGACAAAAGCATCAGCCACCGCGCCGCGATGTTTGCCGGCATGGCCGATGGCACCACCATCATTGATGGCTTCCTGCCCAGCGAGGACTGCCTCTGCTCCGTTAAGGCCATGCAGGCTATGGGTGCCATCGTGGAGCCGTTGGAGGAGGTCGAAGGCATCGGCCTCGTAAAGCTCGCCATCACCGGCACGGGTCCCAAGCTCAAGGCTCCCTCTGCCCCTGTGGACTGCGGTAATTCCGGTACCACCATGCGCTTGCTCAGCGGCATCCTCGCCGGCCAGGACTTCACCACCGAGCTGTTCGGGGATGCCTCCCTGTCACGCCGCCCCATGAAGCGCGTGGCCGATCCACTCACCCTCATGGGGGCCAAAATTGAAGGCCAGGGCGAAAAACTCTGCGCCCCACTGCGCATCACGGGTGGCCCCCTCCAGCACATTCATTACACGCTGCCGATGGCGAGCGCCCAGGTGAAATCCGCCATCCTCCTCGCCGGCCTCTTTGCCACAGGCAAAACCACCGTCATCGAGCCAGTCGCCACGCGCAACCACACCGAGCGCATCATGTCCCACTTCGGCGTCAAATGGCTGCGCGATGGCAACGCCGTCAGCGTCTATGGCGGCCAGGTGCCGCGTGCTACTGACATCGTCGTGCCGGGGGACATCTCCAGCGCCGCCTTCTGGATGGTCGCCGCAGCCGCCAGCCCCGACCAGCAGATCACTTTAAAGAACGTCGGCCTCAATCCCACCCGCACTGGTGTCATCAATGTCCTCCTGCGCATGGGCGCACACATCACCCATTCCGAGACCACGACTGATGGTGAACCGCGCGGCAATGTCATCGTCAAAGGCGGCGAGTTGAACGCCACCGTCATCGGCGGCGCGGAGATCCCCAACGTCATTGACGAATTGCCCATCCTCGCCGTGGCCGCCGCGCTCGCCCGCGGTAATACTTTGATCAAAGACGCCCAGGAACTGCGCGTGAAGGAGACCGACCGCATAGCCGCCGTGGCTGAAAACCTACGCCGCATGGGCGTGCAGGTGCTGGAGTTCGAGGACGGCATGGAAATCGTCGGCGGTGCCCCTTTGCAGGGTGCCACCATCAGCACCTATCATGACCACCGCATCGCCATGGCCTTCGCCATCGCCGGCATGTTTGCCGAGGGGGAGACCACCATTGAGGGAACCGAGTGCATCACCACCAGCTACCCCGGCTTTGAGCACGACCTCAGCCTCTTTCTCAAAGGCGACAGCGGTGCCCCACCCATCCCCGTTCTCTCCCGCGTCACCCGTCCCGTCGCCACCCGTCTACGCACCGGGGAAATTTGAGGGAAAAGACACCCCATGCATCCAGTCATCACCATTGACGGCCCCGCCGCATCTGGGAAAAGCAGCGTCGCCCGCCTCCTCGCCCAGCGGCTGGGCCATATCTATGTCAATACTGGCAATATGTACCGCGCCATGACCTGGGCCGTGCTCCAGGCCGGTGCAGACCCCCACGACGCTGCTGCCATCCGCGCCGCCGCCGAGGGCATCCTCATCGAGTCCCCCGTCGTGGACGGCCAAACCCAGGTCACCGTCAACGGCCACGCGTTGACTGATGCCGACCTCAACAGCGACCCAGTGAACCGCAGCGTCTCCCTCATCGCCCGCGTGCCAGAAGTGCGTGCCCGCCTCGTCGCCGATCAGCGCGCCCTCGCCATCCTCGGCCCGCTGGTCATGGAAGGGAGGGACATTGGCAGCGTCGTCTTCCCCGATAGCCCGCTAAAGTTCTACATTGATGCCAGTGAGGAAGTCCGCGCCAGCCGCCGTCGTGCCCAGGGGCACACCGATCAGGTCGCCGAGCGTGACCGCCTCGACAGCACACGCGCCGCCTCGCCCTTAGTTGTCCCCGTAGGAGCCACCGTCATTGACAACAGCCACCTCACGCTGGAGGGCGCAGTTCAGGCCGTGCTCGACCACTTGTCACGGTAACTTTGAACCCGCCGCCGCCAGCCATGCCCCTTACCTACTGGCTCGGCCACTGCTTCTTCCGTGCCCTCGCGCATGGGTTGTATGACTTCCGGGTCATCGGCGCAGAGCGCCTGCATTTCCAAGGTCCGGCGCTCATCGCCGCCAACCACGTCAGCTTTCTCGATCCGCCCTTCATCGGCCAGGCATTCACCGAACCGCTCTACTTCTTTGCCCGCAAGACCCTCTTTGACCACCCCATTGTCGGCTGGGTGCTGCGCAGGTGGCAGACCATCCCCATAGACCGGGACAAGCCAGACGCCTCCAGCCTCAAGGCCACCATCCGCCTCCTCAAGTCCGGCAAAAAAGTCCTCATCTTCCCCGAAGGCACCCGCAGCCCGGATGGCACCCTGCAAACAGCGGAGGCCGGCGTCGGCCTCTTCATCGCCAAGACCCGCGCCCCAGTCCTGCCCGTACGCATCTTCGGTAGCTTCGAGGCCTTTCCGCGCAAGGCCGGCTTCCTCCGCCCCGCGCAGATCACCCTCGTCATCGGAGAAAAATATCAGCCAGACCTCGAATCCCGCTCCCACAGCCGTGATCTCTACCAAGCGCTAGCCGATGAAGTCATGGAACGCATCAGCGGGCTGTCAGTGTGATGTCGTCCTCCTACTCGTCCTCGTTCTCGTCCTCGTCCTCGTTCTCGTTCTCGTTCTCGTTCTCGTTCTCGTTCTCGTTCTCGTTCTCGTTCTCGAAGAACTGCCCCCAGAGATTCGCCAGGTTCAAAGATTCGAGGACGAGTAGGGGAACGAGCACGAGGACGAATAGAGTCCGCCAGAACGCGGCAGTGCCTCAGTTATCACTTTCGGCACCTTGATGCGATTCGGTGCTGACTTTACGTCCAGCTTTCGTAGAATTAGAAGAACGTCAGGACTGACACTCGCCAATTCCTTGTCCTGTTGTCCGCTCCCGATGAGCTTTTTGTGGACCTTGGAGGGCCAGGGTTGCCGCCGCCGCTTCTTTTGTGACAACACAAGTCTCCCATTGTGCCCCCGGAATTCCATCTCAAACAAGGTCTTGCTGTGTGCGTGCAGAGGGGAGGGATCGTTTCCGGCGCTCGTTCTCCCATCCCAGCTAGGGCGTGTTTAAAAACTCGGTATGGCGAAGCTCTGAGCGTGAAAGGGCAGATGGCTAGGCGCTGGGTGCAGTTGCTATTGAGGCAATAACAGCAAACCCAGCAACGACGCCAGATGATCTTCCCCGCCAGAGCATCGGCGTGCCCAGTCTTTAAACACGCCCTAAGCCAATCCGCTCGTCCTCGAAAGTCACGCCGCTGGAGATCGCCACGTTCAAAAAAAACGGCAATGGTTTTCACGCAAAGCCGCAAACAAAAGTGGAGGCCATCAAAAAACCGCTGCACGGGGTAGCCACGCAGCGGTTGGAGGGTCTCAGGGGCGGTCCCGCCCCTAGGCCACTACTGCGGTTTCGCCGCTTTGGTCTTGCGGCCTGCAGCCGTGCCGATGGTCACTTTGAATCCATAGGCTTCCAGCGCCTGCTCGCTGCCCAGGTGCTGGCCTTGCAGCGTGTCGCGCAGGCCGGTCAGCCAGTTTAGCAGCGTCTCCGGCGTGCGTGAGTTCTGCCCTTCGGCGATGCCCAGCTTGGTGGCCACCTCCTGGTTCATCGCCTGGCCCAGGGCAATGAGGCGGGCCGCCTCCTTGCGCTTGGACTTCAGCTCCGGGAGCAGAGGGCGGAGTTTTTCCACGAGCTTCGGTGGCAGTTCGCTGCTGCCGGTTTTTTCTTTTTCCAGGCGGTCATGCTCGGCGAGTGCGGTCTCGCCAAGCACGATCATGTCGTCGGGGTTGCTGTTGGGCACCTCGACACTGACGGTGGTTCTGGCCATATTGAGGATGATTTCGCTGACATCGCCTCCAGTGAGCCGAAGGCGTTCGCTGTTCGGCAGGTTGAGCCGACAAATATTTTTATCGTAAAGCCTCACGCCTGCCGATCAAAAAGTGAGGGTTTTCGTGTCATCGCCAGCGCCGGAGACGAGGTCAGTCGCAGATCCAGCCTTCCCACCCCAGGGGCCATCGCCAAAGGTAGAACATCTGACGCCAAAGGTAGAAAATCTGATGCCAAAGGTAGAACATTTGACGCCAAAGGTAGAACATCTGACGCCAAAGGTAGAACATCTGACGCCAAAAGTAGAACATCTGACATCGGCCAGCCCGAGCGCGCCGCCGCTTTCTTCAACCAGTTGCTCAGGCAGCGGAAGTGTCGAGTCTTTCGCTAATTATCGCTTTCATTCCTGCTCTCTTTCTGCCAAGTGCGTCGCGTTTTTATGAAATCATCAAATCCCATGAGAGTGTTGGTGCACAGCTAGCTTCCTGATATGGCTAATGGAGACAGCCGACTAAGACAGACTCCCGAGACGAAGATGAAAGCATTCACCACACCGAAGTTCGCCCTGCACAGTCTCCTTGCCGCCCTCTTCACCCTTAGCTTGCCGCTCCATGCCGCCCCGGCGGGAGGCAACTCTGAGCAGCGCACTCCCCTCGCGCCGGGCAAGTCCCAGCAGCTCACCTCCCCCGACCAAGTGCCGGAGGGGATGGCCAAGTCCGACTGGCAGAGCATCCGCGCCGCGTATGAGGCCGGGCGCCATGCCTTCCATCGTGTCGAGGGCCAGGACGGTGTCTGGCAGGCGCGCAATCCGGGGCAGCAGTGGCGCACCACCTTTGACCAGCACGGCTTCACCACCAAGGCCGACGACGGCGCGTGGACCTGGGGCCTGGAGCTGGAGAGTGATGCAGACATTCCTGTCTGCACGAGCGCCCAGAAAGCAGACAAGAATGTCTGCACCACTCTCAGCTTCCCCCGCAGCGCCGCCATCACCGAGTGGTTCGTCAATGACCAGCGCGGCCTGGAGCAAGGCTGGACCCTCTCCGCCCCGGCGGAAATCCGCCTGCGCGTCCGTGGCAGCCTCAAGGCCAGCGTCAGCGCCCAGAGCATCAGCTTTGGCGGACAGATCACCTATGCCGGGCTGAAAGCCTGGGACGCCACGGGCAAGACCGTGCCCACCCACTTTGAGCCCACGACAGAAGGTTTCGCCGTCCGTTATGACGACAGCGCCGCCCTGTATCCCATCACCATCGACCCCATCGCCCAGCAGGCCTACCTGAAAGCCAGCAACACCGGGGCGGCTGACCTGTTTGGCTACTCCGTGGCCGTCGCGGGGGACACCGCCGTCATCGGGGCTTTCCGGGAGGACAGCAATGCCACCACCATCGATGGCGATGGCTCGGACAACAGCGCCTCCGACTCCGGCGCGGCCTATGTCTTCACCCGCAGCGGCTCTACTTGGTCCCAGCAGGCCTATCTCAAAGCCAATAACTCCGAGGCGAATGACTACTTCGGCTACTCCGTGGCCGTGTCCGGTGACACCGTAGTCGTCGGAGCCAACGGAGAAAAGAGCAACGCCAACACCGTCAATGGCGATGGCTCGGACAACAGCGCCGTCGTCTCCGGCGCGGCCTACGTCTTTACCCGCAGCGGCTCCAGTTGGTCCCAGCAGGCCTATCTCAAAGCCAATAACTCAGGGGCGTATGACCAATTTGGCTCCTCCGTGGCAGTGTCCGGTGACACCGCCGTCATCGGGGCCATCGGGGAGGCCAGCAACGCCACCTCCGTCAATGGCGATGGCTCGGACAACAGCGCATCTCGATCCGGCGCGGCCTACGTCTTCACCCGCAGCGGCTCCACTTGGTCCCAGCAGGCCTATCTCAAAGCCAACAACTCCCAGGGAATCCAGGGGAATCCCGATAAAGGGGGGAGCGACGGTGACTTATTCGGCTTCTCCGTGGCCGTGTCCGGCGACACCGCCGTCATTGGGGCCTACCAAGAGGACAGCACCGCCACCTCCGTCAATGGCGATGGCTCGGACAACAGCGCCTCCGACTCCGGCGCGGCCTATGTCTTCACCCGCAGCGGCTCCAGTTGGTCCCAGCAGGCCTATCTCAAAGCCAGCAACTCCGAGGCGAGAGATCTGTTCGGCTCCTCCGTGGCAGTGTCCGGTGACACCGCCGTCATCGGGGCCACCGGGGAGGACAGCAATGCCACCACCGTCAATGGCGATGGCTCGGACAACAGCGCCGACCGATCCGGCGCGGCCTACGTCTTCACCCGCAGCGGCTCCACTTGGTCCCAGCAGGCCTATCTCAAAGCCAATAACTCAGGGGCGAATGACTACTTCGGCTCCTCCGTGGCAGTGTCCGGTGACACCGCCGTCATCGGGGCCAACGGGGAGTACAGCAACGCCTCCTCCGTCAATGGCGATGGCTCGGACAACAGCGCCTTCGCCACCGGAGCGGCCTACGTCTTCACCCGCAGCGGCTCCACTTGGTCCCAGCAGGCCTATCTCAAAACCAGCAACTCCCAGATGGAGGACTACTTCGGCTTCTCCGTGGCCGTGTCCGGTGACACCGCCGTCATCGGGGCCTACGGGGAGGACAGCAACGCCACCACCGTCAATGGCGATGGCTCGGACAACAGCGCCACCTCCGCCGGCGCGGCCTACGTCTTCACCGGCCTCGGCCCTGTGGTCGCTACCCCCGCACCGACTGTCACCAGCGTCTCCCCCACCAACGGCAGCACCCTCGGCGGCACCAGCGTGACCATCACCGGCACCGGCTTCACCGGAGCCACCGCCGTGACCATCGGCGGCACGGCAGCCACCTTTGCCTTCGTCAGCGATAGCAGCCTCACCGCCTCCACCCCGGCAGGTAGCGCAGGCACCGCCAGCGTCCTCGTTACCACCCCCAGCGGCACCAATGCGGCGAACACGCTCTTCACCTATACGCCGCCCAACGCAGCCCCCAGCTTCACCCTGCCCGCGGGTGTTAGCACGCCGGCCGGAGCCACCTGGACGGTACGGGACAGCAGTCGTGAGTGGCGTTCCATCACATCTTCGGCGGATGGCAGCAAGCTGGCGGCGGTGGAGAATTACGGCCAGATTTACACTTCCACGGACAGCGGGGTGAGCTGGACGGCTCGGGAAAGCAACCGCCAATGGTATTCCATCACCTCTTCGGCGGATGGGAGCAAGCTGGCGGCGGTGGTGCAAAACGGCCAGATTTACACCTCCACGGACAGCGGGGCGACCTGGACGGCCCGGGAGAGCACCCGCACTTGGTTTTCCATCACCTCCTCGGCGGATGGCAGCAAGCTGGCGGCGGTGGTGCATGGTGGCCAGATTTACACCTCCACGGACAGCGGGGCGACCTGGGCGGCCCGGGAGAGCGGCCGCGGTTGGTACTCCATCACCTCCTCGGCGGATGGCAGCAAGCTGGCGGCGGTGGACTATAACGGCCGGATTTACACTTCCACGGACAGCGGGGTGACCTGGACGGCCCGGGAGAGCGTCCGCCTTTGGAATTCCATCACCTCCTCGGCGGATGGCAGCAAGCTGGCGGCGGTGGCGATTGGCGGCCAGATTTACACCTCCACGGACAGCGGGGCGACCTGGACGGCTCGGGACAGCAACCGCAATTGGTACTCCATCACCTCCTCGGCGGATGGCAGCAAGCTGGCGGCGGTGGTGGAATTCGGTCAGATATACACCTCCACGGACAGCGGTGAGACCTGGTCGCCACGGGAAAGCGACCGCCGATGGCGTTCCATCACCTCCTCGGCGGATGGCAGTAAGCTGGCGGCAGCAGTGCGTTACGACCAGATTTACACCTCGGTCGGTGTCTCGACCCCTTACCATCTGAGCGTGAGCGCAGGCTCCGGCCCGCAGACGATTCCCAACTTTGCCACGGAGATCAGCCCCGGCCCGGTGGCGGATGCAGGGCAGACGGTGAGCTTCACGGTGACCAATAACAACACCAGCCTCTTCACCACCCAGCCCACCCTGGCCAGCAACGGCACCCTCACCTTCACCCCCGGCAGCAGCCCCGGCGTGGCCACGGTGACCGTGACCGCCGTGGACGATGGAGGCACCGCCAATGGCGGTGTGGACACCAGCGCCCCGCAGACCTTCACCCTCACGGTGACCAATAGCGCCCCCACGGTCACCAGCATCAGCCCCACCAGCGGCAGCACCGCAGGCGGGACGAATGTGACGATCACGGGCACGAACTTCACTGGGGCCACGGGCGTGACTATCGGTGGCGCAGCAGCCACGCCTTTCACCGTGGTGAACGCCACGACGATCACCACCACCACCCCGGCCCATGCGGCGGGTGCGGTCAGCGG
>Ga0247837_1002008_pt1 | contig 39869 bp, 35 predicted proteins | sample LaCtaG_2_FD_187115 | JGI IMG/M metagenome (GOLD analysis project Ga0247837, IMG submission 187115) | Freshwater microbial communities from meromictic Lake La Cruz, Castile-La Mancha, Spain - LaCruzMarch2015_14.5m | ecosystem: Environmental > Aquatic > Freshwater > Lake | place: Spain: Castile-La...
ACCACTACCAAGGAACTCAAGCAAGTGCTGCACGACATGGGCAACTACGAAAACCAGGAAGAAAGCCAAAAGCGGCAAATCGTGCTCGGCCACTTGAGCGAAATCTTCAAGGACTGGTGCTACCACCGGATCCTCAAGCAGCCAGGAATGGACGAGGAAATGACGAGGGCTGCGGGTGGGAAAGTATTCACGTTTGGCTCTTATCGTCTGGGAGTGCATGGCATTGGGTCGGATTTATACTACTCTGTGTGTCGCCCCACTTCCTCACTATTCGTACGAGATCTGTATGAAGTTCTAAAAAATTGTATACGACGGAGTGTCAATAGACCTGCTATTCGCCTCTCTAGCCTCTCAGGATAGGGTGGGTGATGAGTCGAAAGACTTGTAAGACGACACTTTGCTGGAAAACTGCGATGAAGCCACAATATTGTCCCTAAAGTCTGCAGAAATGCATACATAACGCTGGAACTAGTGTTTCGGTCGGAGCGGCTTAAACCTGCTTTGAGAGCTGTACGTAGTTGGTTGAAGTAAGGACTGTGGCCTGCCTTGCTTCAACTCCACCTCCAGTGTCACTCTCGCCAGTCACCGAATAATCAAGGAGGAAATCCACTTGGCGCACAAAGTCACGACGGATATTATCAACGGGAGAGCCAGTTGGATGGACTTGTTTGATGATGTGGACTTTTTCCAGCAGTTCAGTCACTTCCTGGCTGTGGAGATTTTAGGCAAGACTTCGGCGGACTATGAGCGCTGGTCCGGCTCAGTCCTCAGTCGAATCCGAGTTCTCATATACGACGAATTGGAGAAGCAAAGCCCCACTCCCCAGGTCCGAATTCTGCCGCGGGAATTCCCTCTAAACGACCCCCAGTGGCCTGAGTCCGGAACCTACTATATCGGACTGAAGTTCCTGAAGCAGAAGAACCCTGACCCTATCCGCAGAGTAGACCTGCGCATTCCTGTGTCCAATTTCATCGTTCGCACACTTCGAGAAATGCGGGAAGAAATCAAACACGTGGCGGACATCCGCATTAAGTACCTAGTGCAGGCCAACTTGCCACAGGATGTTGTGCAAGTCATGCGGAAGTGTCCACTCACTTCCATTCGCAAGAGGTACAGAGAGGAGCCAGCGTCTGCAGTGCCAGACCCTACGAAGACGCCTATATTGGAGGAGCCGTGCGCTGCAGGACATTGTAGTGCATATTGCAGAGCGCCCCATGCCGCAGGGTGAGCTCGTGCTCAAGATTAAGACAATCAGCCAGCAGTAGGCTATACAGTATGTTTAACGAACTCACTCTCAGCGAAATGAAGGACGCATTGCACGAAATCGGGTACATGGCCCGGGTCTACAGCCTGATCAAGGGAGTGCTATTGGAGCTGGAAGGGACAGGCCGCAGTCTAGCAGCTGGGCACAAGGCCTTTCAGCAGCTGCTTTGTGAGGTAGTGGACGAGGTCTGGACAGGGAAGTCGGACTTCGTCTCTTGGACAGAGGGACACAAAGCTACTATCAGTACAGCACTTCCAGACATGGTTGAGGAAAGCTCGTCCAAGGCTTCCCGTCTGTTTCAGTCCCGCAGGAGACAGGAACAGGTAATGCCGCGCTCACAGTCCTGGCTTCGCGGTCTGTTACGTGTGCAGAAGCCGGGTGAAGACCTAGACTCCAGCTTTGCCACTGTCAAAGGACCTGTGTCTTTCCCTCGCCAAAGGCGCTTGGTGTCCTTAGACCTAGACATTACCCCAGGACCCGGGGCCTACAACCCCAATATAAGGGCAGTCAAGAGGGAGCCGCCAAGGTTCAGAATGCCTATAAGTGGAGGCAGACCGCAGGCTACAGAAACCAGGTCACCCGGACCTGCTTACTACCACCCGAGGAAGCAGTTCGTGTCCACCTAGAGTTGCCACTTGCTATCAGTAGTCTAATGTGAGCGCTAGGCAACGCAGCGAACTGGCAATTCCAAAGAGATAAGTCACCTTTGCAGCTGGCCATTTTTTCAGAAATACTTCTATTATAGAAAAAAGGATGTTCATCCACAAAGACTTTGAACGTCTGATAGAGTCGCTATCCCTCCCCTACACCTACCTTCCCTCTCCTTCCCTTACTGACCCTACCTGCTTCTACCAATTCGGCCTTGTGCTCCAACTCTCTCCTTCTCTCCCGCGCATTAATCTCGAACTCTTTACCGGGGGAAATCACTTGTGGTGTGTTGGAAGCGCTGAGCAGTACTTGAAAGCACCTAAAGACTTGAAAAAGCAGTGGGCGGAGTACTGCAACCAAGTGACTAGTCGATGTGCAGGACTGGGACTAGTGGGAATAGGCAACAGATTTCGCCTGGCTGCCTGCCAGCTAGTCCCTTCTACCCGCAGTTCCGAGACTCTGTTTGAATTCTCCCAATTCGTGGCTAAGCAGGCCCAAGGCTACTTGAGTGATTTCCTTTCCTGGGCCCAACAGAACGACACATTTTACCGTCATCGCTACCAGTCCTCAGTCCGAGAGTGGCAACTAAGTGGGCTAATAGCACCCAGCGTGTTTGTCCCTCCTCACAGCGCCACTCACTTCTCATACTGCAGAGTCAGGCTGGAGGCTGCGGGCTGCACTGATTTCAAGGTAGTGGAAGGCTGCGGCTGGGTACAGGTCAGCTGCAAGGTCAGAAGAGACTTAGCGGTGATAGTGGATATCGGGCCTGCGTTTTTCTCAATTGAATTGTATGCATTGTCGGAAGGACTTATAAAGCGCTTTGACCAGCCAGGAGATACTGAGTTCTTAGAGCAATTGCTGCCCATTCTCAATAGCGGCCTCGGAATTGGGCACTTTAGCTACCATGCAGACAGTCAATTGTTGCAATTTCTTCATAAAGCGCCCTACTTCTCTGTCCCCTTCACAGAATGGGGCGCCTTGCTAATGACCGCCTTTACGGAGAGTGTGAATTCTTACAGCAGGGCAGTAGATGGTACTATGGATCCCGTGGGCTCGCCTGATAGTGCAGAGGACGGATCCGAGGAAAACGCAGAAAGTCTGAGCGATTCTTACGATTCTTTCGAGGACGCTGCATCTTACACTGACCTGTCATGCAGTGGGAAGTGCGCAATCGACTATTCCATAGCAGAGGAACTGCGCAGATTGCTGCCCTCTGAGGCTTTAGTCTGTTTCTACCTCGGTGAGGAAGGAAGAAGTCAACTAGTGCCATGGACCTCTGAAGTGCGTTTATCGAGGGATGAGACAATTAGCAGTGTTTGTAGAGTATTTGAAAGACTGAGAAACTCGGGAGTACTGATTGACCCGCTGCCTTTGGACTGCTGCTGGATTGATGAGACTGGAGAAACGACCATTGCCGCCTCTTTTCCCCTGACTTCCCTCCGCAATGTGAGCAATCTCGACAGTTCTGCAGAGTTCCTAGCAGCGGTTACGTACCGTCTGGTGGATTACCTCATCGACATGATCAGTATTGATAAGGTTTTTATTGCAGCTACAGGCGTTAATGTCCTTGTCCAAAGTCCATTTCTCCTATCAGTCAAGCAACTCACTTATTCCGAATTTGAAGATCAGAGCAGATTCCTGGGCAATGGTGGCTTTGGCTCTGTGTACCAGAACAAACTGGGCAATGAGGAAGTTGCAGTCAAGGTGTTGCCCTTCACTGCGGATACCAGGGACAGGACATTTGCACGGGTAATGAGAGAGTTGCAGCAAATGGTCGCTTGCCCTTTTCGAAATATTGTCCGGATATACGGCTATTGTGAGACTAATGGACGGTTTTTGCTGGTGATGGAGTACTGTAGAGACGGAACGCTGTTTGGCCTGATGAAGTTGCATCTGACAAGGGAAAAGAAAGTGGCGATAATCAAGCAATTAGCAGAAGGAATAGCGCTGCTGCACGCTAAAAACATCTGCCACTTCGACATCAAGCCCAACAACATTCTCATCCATAACGACACTCTGAAGCTATGCGATTTCGGCCTGTCCCGCTATGTGGCTCCCAATAAGCAGGTAAAAAGAGTGGGACTTACTATTCGCTATGCTTCCCCTGAGCAACTGGAAGGCATACCCTGTGGACGTCCAGCGGACGTGTGGAGCTTTGGCCTAGTGGCCTTTACAGTGCTGCAGGGGCGGCAGCCCTTTAGAGTGGCCCTGCCGAAGTCTCTATCTTCTCAGAGCAGGAAGAGAATCATGCACTCGAAAATCCTTCAAGAATGGGAGAATTTGCCCTTCGCAGCCGAACTCCGTTGCAAGGAAAGAGGCTTATGTGAGCTGATCGAGAACTGCTTGAAGATAAATGCTACCGAGCGTCCAACCATGCGGACCATATTAGATAGACTTTAACCCCCTTCGTCCCTACACCAGCGAGGATATGTCTATTTGCTCCATCGGCTTTTCCTTCAGTTGTCCTTTCGCTTTCTGCCAAATCTGGATCGCAAGTCGTTCTTCTCGACTGACATGTCTCAGTAGATTGACATACATGCAGGTGGCGCGGATGATTAAAACATCCACGAGTAAGGAAAGGAGTTCAGCTGCTTGGACTTCAGCCCGAGGGACGATTACCATCACTGCCACTCTGAGGAGGGTTTGGGCGATTAGGTAGAGGAGGTAGCTTCTGGCGAGACGACGGTTGATGGTCTTTCCTGCGTAGAAGCCGGTGAGGGGGATGAGAGCTGTGAAGAGGAGGTAGTAGAGTCCTGGGATGATGTAGAGCAGGGCTAAGGCGCTTTCCAGCAGTGCTCCGTACATCAGCACTGCTGAGTGATGCAGCACTACGAAGCATTTCACGTCCTGCACTGTCAATTTGCGGTTGAGCGGCTCCACACCTTCACTCGTAGGCGGCAAAAAGGACTCTTTGGAGGGCTCTGTGGCCATATCTTTTGCATCGCCAGGTGGGTAGAGATGGAGGACTGGGAATAGTGGTCAAAACTACTAGAGTTTCCCATTGTCAATGGCTGGCTATATGGAAGGAAGCTCGCGATGTACTAATCGCGCTATTAATTGGGTTTGGGTTTTGAACAATTCGAAAATCTATGAGAATTGCACTATTTCTTGCAGTCGCTGGGCCTGCTTTGCACCTTCCCTGTTAAACGCTATCCTATTGTAATGCCCCGCATTCACCCAAAGACCTGCGTAGAGCACACTCCCAGCCTCCTAAAAGCGCCTGCCAATCCGCCACTTCAACCAGCCTTATTTCTATACAGTCTCCAGACCTGTAGTAACATTAGATAATGCTCAGCACCAAGATATACGCAGTGTCTCTCTTCCTCTTCCTCACCTGCTCTGTCCTGCTGCTCCTCAGTACCAGCGCCTCCCAGCCTGTCCCTCGTCCCTTCCTCCGCTCGCCTGCAGTGGCTCAACTCATCTCTCCTGAGTTTGACGAAAAGCGCATGACGAGGAAGGAACTGGGCAACCATGGGTGGGCTTTGCTGCATACCACTGCGGCTTACTTCCCGGCACAGGTCACGAGTCAGCAGCTGCTGGATGCTTATGCCTATTTGCACTATTTCGGCCAGTTCTTTCCGTGTCGAGAGTGCGGACAGCATTTCTTGGAAATGCTGAGAGACTACCCGCCGGACTTCAAAAGCAGAGAAGAGTTCATGACCTACCTATGCACGCTCCACAACCGGGTCAACAATCGCCTGGGCAAGGACCAATTCGACTGCTCCATAGCCACACTGAAGGACCGCTGGGGCGGAGACGCAGACTGCGCCTGCGAAGAAGAGGCAACTAAGGGTAGTAGCTAGTTTGAAAATGAGAGGCAGTGCGAAAGGGGGAATGCAGAGCGGCCTGATCCTATTCGATTCCACTAAGCAGGAAGCTGATCTGCCCACTACTAGCTTTTCCAAGCTCGCTGGCAGGCTGGGAAGCCGCTGCAAAGTGGCGGTCAATAGTGAGGAACTGAGTCTGGAGGCGATTGCGCAGGCGACTGTGGTGGTGCTTGCGGGGCCCTGTGATATGTTCTCCCACTCTGAGTTTGAGGGACTGAAGACTTACATACAAGGGGGAGGCAGTGCGCTGATTATGTTGGCGGAAGGGGGAGAGGGCCGTCTCAATACCAATGTCAATTACCTTCTGGAAGAGTACGGCATCAGTGTCAACTCTGACTCCGTGTGTCGCAGCGTCTACGCCAAGAACTACTTCCACCCCAAAGAAACACTCATCTCCAACGGCATCATCAACGACGAAATCGCCCGCGCAGCCCAGGGCGCCTCGAAAGACCGCTCCAAAGCAGCCCGCGCACCCAGCAAACTACTCAGAGACGATGCCAGCGACTCCAAGGAAAACCACGGCGCACTGACCTTTGTGTATCCCTACGGAGCTTCGCTGAACGTGCAGAAGCCGGCTATCCCTGTACTGAGCAGCGGCCCTCTGTCCATCCCTCTGCAGAGACCACTAGCAGCGGCCTATGCACCCAAGGCCCGGAAAGGCAGACTACTGGTGTTGGGATCTGTCCGTATCTTTGACGATGTCTTCCTAGAAAAGGAGCAAAACGCACAACTCGCAGACATCCTCTTCAGTTGGCTGCTGGGGGAGGAGGTGGACATTGACCAGGGTCTGGAAGAGGACACGGACTTGGCGGACTACACGCAAATCCCTGACATTGGGGCGATGGCTGAGGGACTGAAGAGCTGTTTGCAGCAGAGTGATGACGTCCCTGTCAACTTCAGAGCCATGTTTGATGAAACTTTATACAAGTTCGACTCCGACCTAGTGCCTGAAACCGTGGAAATATACACTCAACTGGCAGTCAAACATGAACTGTTGACACTAATCCACCCGCAGTTCGAAGCGCCTTTACCTCCTCTAATACCCGCCTTATTCCCGCCCAATTTGAAGGAAGCGCCGCCTCCCGCTTTAGAGCTATTCGACCTAGACGACCAATTCGCCTCTGAGAAGTAACTTACACATAGAGTGAGACTGGCGCAAATGGCCAATAAGTGCACTAATGAAGACTTGGAGTATTTCGTGAAGGAGTGTGGGGATGTGTTGGGAGTCACCCAGCAAATTGAAAAGCTGCAGTTCGGCTATAGCGGGGAGCAGGATGCGAAGGCTATTCTGCACAGAGTGCTGTGCGAAATCGTGGAATTCAAGAAAAGCACGCATTAAGCTCGCTAAATATCGTTCAGAAACGCCTCTTCCACGTCAGCTGTAGCGTCCAGCGGCTGTCCTTTCAAGTACTCCACTACCTCTTCCTGTGCCTTCCTCAGCGACTCCACGTCCTCCTGCAAGCTAAGTACCTGGAGCTGGCGGTCCTCCTGCTCTCTAGCAAGGAGCAACAGATGCACCTGTTCGCCCTCCACTTGCTTCAGCGACTCTCTCCACTCTGAAAGTTGGTACTCTGTCTTTTTCGTGACTTTCGTGACTTCCTCAAGGGTGGAAAGCAGTGCAGAAAGTCGCTCATTGTTGTCTTTTTCCATACTTTGAATCCGTTCTTGTATCTCTTTAGTCGGTTTACTGCTTTCTTCCAATCGACTTTTAATGGATTTCGACTCCTCCTCCCTGTTTTCCAGCGTAAGTATCAACCCCCTCTCCATTGCACTAATCGTCTGCTTGATTTTCCCCTCGCACTCAAACACTACCTCCGCCTGTGCACTTTCCATCTTCTTGATGCGCTGGTCCAAGTCCTCGAGCTTCCTCGAGATCTCTGCGTTGCGGATTTCGTCCAGTTCTTGGTGCAGTTTGTTCATGTCTTCGGCGATGTGGAGGAGCTGTTCGGCCTTTTCCAGGCGCTTTTCGAGACTGTCGACGCGGTCTTCGAGGGAAGTGGGGGAGTCGGAGGGGACGCCGGGGTAGTAGCGAGAAGGACGTTTGGGGACAAAGGGTGTATTGTGGGCTGTATTGGTGCTGATGGCTGCCTCAGGACCGTCCATTATAGTGATGAGCAGCCAAGTCCTGGGCAACTCCCTGTCCCGAGACGACCAACTAACCGTGAACCGAGCCCCCTACCTGCAAACCACCATAGTCTCAGTGCACAATTTGGACTCCCTGGATGCAGGGTCCCTGCAGCCCTATGTCAACGTGAACTACCACGAGCAGAGCTTTAGTACGAGAGTCATGACTGAGGGGGAAACGTATGCGGAACTGGCGGAGTTCGACCTGCAGCAATTCGGAGCGATGCTTGTAAGTCTGATGGACAAGGACGAGTACAGTAAGGACAACTGCATCGCATCATGCTCAATACCCGCCTTCCACCTACTGACATGGACCAAGAAAACCGACCTTTACCTGCTGCTAGTGCTACTAGAAGGGTCTGACGATGAGAACCAGCAGCCCGAAACCTTCACAGAAGGGCTGCTACTGCCGGGGCCCGACCCAGCCAAGCCCTACATCCACCTGCAGATTCTATGTGTGGACGAAGAGGCGTTAAAGGAGCTGAAAGTAACCTGCAAACGGCACTTCATAAAGTCAACTGCAGTGGACACGTTCACTCAGTATGAGATGGAAGTGACGCGGGGAGACGGGTGCAGTTGGCGAGTGTCTGTAAGATACTCCACAGTGTATCGATTGAAGCTGTCAGTAGGCCGGGTTTTCCCAGAAATCGCAGCTTTTCGCTTCCCCGAAAGGACCTACATGGAGTGTTTATCCTCCCTATGTCCCGGTCTAAGCCGCTTTAACGAAGAACGGCTCTTAGCCCGCCAGCGCGGCATTGAGGATTTCCTCAATCTCGTCCTGCACAAGCCCAAGTTCGAAAGCGACCAACTGATGGAGCTGCTGCAAGTGCCCGCTGCCACGCGCACAGACCGCTCTAGCTAGCGTGCCTATCTCTTACCTGGGCGGCTGTATGCCGGCCCTAGCCTCGTAGTCCAGTTTCTGGCTTTCGGTCACTACCACGTGCGTTTGCTTCATTAGCGCTTCCCAGGCCACCCATATTTCGTAGTTTTTCTTGAGTCTCGCAAGTTCATGCGCATAGCGAGAAGGCACCAGGTGCGACTTCCACCCTTCAATCCACACATTCCCACTGAAACTCCGACACTGCTCATTTACCGCATCCAACTCCGCAATCGAAAGCGCTAAGTCGAAAAACGGCTCAAACTCCTGCTTCGATATACTGGAAAAGGCCTTTTCAAAGCGCTCCTGCACCTCCCCTGTATAGTCCTCCGCACAGTGCTTCTGCATGTAGTCCACTGTCCACTTCACATTCCGCTCCACTTGGCTGTAGTAGGGCTGGAATGGGTCTAAATACATAGTGGTCAGGACTGCTAAGAGGCCCACTAGCTCACAGGCACGGCGGAAATCGCGCTGATAGACGCATTTATTGAGCATAGAGGAGAGGTGCAGGGCTAAAAGCTTCGTTAGTTCTTTGGGCTGAGTCTGATATTCTGTTTTTTCAGGGAAAGTTTGGGTCAGTATGCTGCTAAGGCCGAAAAAAGCCTCGAAGTAGTTAAATTCATTCATTTTCCGCATAACATATTCGTCCATAATCGCGAATTTGTAGGCATTTTCGAAGTCTTTCAGCGCATTTCCTATGCGGACAGATTCGTCATTATACAGAGATATTCTGGGCTTAAAACTGAGTGCAATTATCTTCTTATACAATGGGTCCATAGGCTGCAAATCGCGTATCGACCTATGTTCCTCATCAAATTCCCTCATACAAGTATCCAAAATGAACCAATTGCTGATCGTTTCCTCGCCTTTGATTCTCATGAATATGGCGAAATTGATGAGTTCGTGCTTGATGGAGTCTGTGCTTTTACTGCGGAAGCTTTGCCACTGGGTGGTGGCCTGCGTGTGCCTGATTTGGTAGGCGTCATGTATGGCTCGGGAAATGGAGGAGGTTTTCCAGTCGATGATTTCGGACTTTTGCTTGACATTGTCCTCGTCCACTTCGAGTGCTAAAGCGTGAGGGACAAAGGAGCTGTACACATCAGGGTGTTGGTCTAAAGCCTGGGCCAGACTATAAGACCTCAGTTTCTTCCCTTGTCCCATTTGCTCCACCAAGCGAGTATCGATATACATGAGGCAGTACGCAGAGGCGTAGTGATGTCCGCCGAAGGCTTCCGTCATGACCTCAGCTTCACTGATTTCCGTCACATTGATATCGCTATAGCGGCGCCAAAGGGTGGTTTCCGGCTCATAAATGCAGGCGAAGTAGTGCCCGCTGCCTGCTTGTCCATCGTGGATAAGGATGGAATGGAGCTGGTATGGGTGCTTGGTGAGGTCATGACGGTCGAACACGGACTGAATGTCCTCATTGCATTGCTTGAGTTGTAGCTTCATGTTGCCAATCATTTCCTCAATACGGTCTTTATACCCCACTAGCAGTTTCTCGATGTCTGAGAGGTGTGGAGGGGAGACTTCCCGGTCGAAGCCTAGTCTCCCAGGAGAGTACACGTGGACAGAGGAGTCTTCAGTCTCCATGTACTCATTCGGCTGGGTTTGGTCTCTCAGGAAATTCCCTGCCAGACCCAAAACTTGTCCAATGGTAGCCTGCGACCCTCTGAAGTTCTCAAACTGCTCCAGCACTTTCTCCAGTCTTTCCACCTTCTTCCGCAGACTTGTCAACTTCACTCTCAAATCCGTGCTCAAGGCCTTATTCTCTATCAAAAACCTATCCGGATGCAGTATCTTCGGGAAGGTGAATTTCTTATTGCTTTTGACAGGCATCTGAGAAGACTTGTCGAAGTCCACACGGCTGATTTGGAATAGAAGGATTTGAGGCGCTTTGGTGATCCAGACGTCGTTATCAGCCTGCAAGCGTTCTCCCTCTGCAGAGATGTAGCCATCAATAGTGACTGACATGGCTCGGTCCCAGGCAGTGTAGAGGTCTTTGTTCTCGACGTGGAGGATGAATTGGCCGAAGAGGACTTCCTTGGAGTCGGTGATGCGGCCTCGGCTGGAGCCTTCTTTGATCCAGGTTTCTTCGTGTTGGAGGCCGTAGAATAGGCTGGAGACTACGGCGGAGTCGATGACTGCGCTTTCGTCCCGACCAGTGAAGGAGTCCTTGCGAATCAGCCCGGAAACGTCGATAGACGCCTTGGCTGGACTGCCTTCGATCGGTACATTTGCAGGGCGACTTCCCCTGAGTCCGTCCTCTATGCGGGCAATCAGCAGCATGTTGAACTCCCCTACATCCTTTTCATCTCCTATGGTGATCTGCTTGCCGGACTCGTCAGAAAGTGTGCTGAGCACGGTCGTAGGGTCAATGTAGCGGCGGTCACTACGGATGAGGTAGGCGAAGAGCCGCTGCAGGCTTTCGACCAACTTGACACTGAGTTCAGTGTTGCCTCTAGGTGGGCGTTACTCCTTAGGACTGGTGGCGAGAATAGTCCTTGCGAAGGCGGGGATAGTGAAATAGCTTTGCAGCAGAGAGTTGAAGTAGCAGGTGTTGCCGACGTTCTTTAGACCCACTGGTACTCCGTCTTTTCGCTTTCTTTCTTCAGGATTGAGAGGTTCGAACGTGCCATGCAAAGAAGTGTTGGCATCCTTGATGGACATCTCAATAGCGCGGTCCATTTCCGGGTCGCCGCCAAAGCCAGCCACTGCATGAAGCCTACCTTCAGGCTGAGAGCCTCCCAGTAGGAAGTTGAGTGCGGCTTCCTTGATGTTGCCGTGGGTCGCTAAAGCACTGCGGGCCTGCGCTTCGCCAAAGCCCATTTCCATCAGCTCGCGGAGAGGACCAGCGTCCTGCACCATTTCTAACCTCTTGCGGCAGTCGTAAATGGAAATCGTCTATCAGAAGGATCGTGGAGTGAAGTTGACTCCTGTGATTAAAGGCAAATCTGAGAAAGTGAAAACTCGCGAGGTGAAAAAGCTAATGCAGCAATTCCCATCCATCGAAGAGCGAGTGATCCGCGTAGTCTACGCCAACTCCCAATGCGACCTTTCCGCTTCCGCCAACGCACTGCTCGACATGACCCCGGCAGCAGAGCCCGTCTCCTACTCCTTCCTCTTCGAAATGTTCCCAGACTTGGACAAGGAGTACATTGGTGAAGTGTATGAAAGCTGCGGAGCGGATTTGAACCAGACCACAGCTTTCATCCTGCAGACCACCGGCCCACAGGAGATGGAAGTTGTGGTGACTCCGCAGGATGAAAAGTTCGGAAATGAGTCGATTGGATTTGTGAATAGAGAGGCGCTCACCAAGCGACTCAATGCGGACTACTTGATTCAATTAGTGTCGATATTTCCTGAAGTCGACAGTGAGGAAATCATGAGAGTGCTGTCGGAAAACCAGGGCGAGTTACTACCAGCGATTCAAGAGTTGGAATTGCTGCATCGGCCGGAATCACCCAAGGCCGAGTCTCAGCGAAAGGTCGTCCCTGTCCCTTCCACTGGGTAACTCCCACCCAGCGCCACCTACGAGCAGAAGAAGGACTTCAGAGACCAGCACTTCCCTAGTCTCCCCACTGCCTCCGCCCAAAGACGTCCCAACACTAAGAAGCCGACGACTGTCTGGTGACTTCTAGGCAGGACGCAGTACAGTGATAATTACTTTTTGGACGGCACTAGTCCTGCTGCGGTGGAGAAAATCGCAAAGTTGAAGAAAATGTTTCCGAACATCGACGAAACTGACATGAAAAGCACTTTTTACATGCTTGGGGAAAGCTTGGACGAGACCGCCGCTTACCTGAGGGAAGTGTTTCCTGGGACGTATGCAGAGGTACAAGAGCATGTTGCTGAAGCCAGGAAGGAGGAAAGACCTGTAGCTGCACCTGCCGTGGCTGTGCCTGAGGAAGAGGAAAGCTACGTCAGTCTGCAGAAGATATCGGATAGAGAGTATCAGCTTTTGAAGGAGGAAATGCAGCATCAGCGGCAATTGATGGAGTTGTGCTTCCAAACTGCCTCGAAAATGGCAGCAGTCCGCAGCTGGCAGCAGGCCAAAAAGCTCAGCGACGAAGGCCGCAAGCATCAACTCCTCTTCGAAGACTTGTATCGCAAGACTTTCCGCGAAACCTTCAGACGTGCCAATGCCAATGGCGACTCCCTGACCAGTATTGACCTGCATGGACTCAGGGTGCAGGAAGCACTGGACATCCTGGATGAGTACTTAGACAGAGCCAATGCCCAGGCTCAAATGACCGGAGTCGCGAATGCGAAGTTGGAAGTAATCACTGGCCGCGGAGTGCACAGTGTGCGCAACATTCCCATCCTCAAGCCAGCAGTAGACAAGCACCTGCGGGAACGGGGACTGCGCTACAGCGAGCTGGAGGGCGGGTTTATTGTCAGCGTAACCTGACCTTACTAGCTAGGCCTGTCCTCTTCCTCCTTGCCGCTGTGCTCTTCTCGGATTTGAGTGCCGAAGGAAAAGCGGTTGAATTGGGGACTTGGGGTGGGTTTGAGGGTCGGCTTGGCTATTGAGCCGAGCAGTTCTCCGATTTCCTCCATTTCGGAACTCGGCTCAGAGGGTCGAGGCCGGCTTTTGTCTTCACCTTTAAAGCGGTAAAATGAGCTTTCGAAGTCCAAAGACGAGTCCGAGGAGTTGCTTTCGTCCGATCCCGGCAAATTCGCAAATATGCCCAAAGCCTCAGACAGCTGGAATTCACTCTGCGGCTCAATGGAGGATTTCCTCACATGTGGCGCTTCTCCCTTACCATACATCTTCGCAAATCTCACATTCTGCCTATATCGTTACCTTCACAGTATCCAAAGCCCCATATAGGTATCTCTCGAATTGCATCAATTGCTCTTGTGAAAGACGTTCCAGGCCCTGCAGTCTCTCCATGTCCATCACTTGTGTCTGAATTGCTTGCAACTGTTCACATTTGTGATGATGCATTTTCTTGTATTTATTCTTTTTTTCGCTGAGTTTGGCACTGAGTTCGACCGATTTCTTCAGGTCGTTTTTGAGCTGAATGAAGTTTACATTGACTTTGGAATCGAGTAAATATTTGTTTGTTTCACTAAGTTCCTGCAGGTCTTTGTCCAACAAAGACTTTTCATTGTGCAGTAGTCTCATTCGCTCAAATGCGAATTTGCCTTTATCGTCGAAGCCTAGAATCGCTCCTTCCTCAGTGAGTTCCTTTCGCTCGACTAGCCTGTAGTCGACTGCCAGGTCTCCTGCGCCTTTCGCCCACAAATCCATCGCTTTTTGTCTGCGACTTTGCACTTTTTGAGCATGTGGTGCAGTTTTCGTAAACACCATTTGCGTCAATCGCAAAATTCTTTCTTCCAGTCTTTTCCTCATTTCTTCCGCCTCTTCAGCGGTCGATTTCCCTCCCAATACCGCCTGATCAAGTTGTCTCCGCAGCGTTTCTATATCCTTCTGATAGGAGGAAATGATCTCAATGTGCTTATCGCTGATGATATTGGCAGCGACTTCGTTCGTCACATTGCCAGCAATCCCTGCAAATCGAAGAGTCGACAGAGTCATTTCGAACTGAGCAGCAGTGGGCGTAGCCGTACATATGATACAAGTCAGCGAATTTCCCCCTAGCGACGACCTCAGTATTTTCGTCAAGTTGGAATTTCTGTATGGTATATGCACCTCCCCATCCGTCGTGTCCCTTTCAGACAGCTTGGCTATGACTTGCCACAGGTAAAACAGACTGGTGTTTATGTGCTTCCCTTCACTCACGAGAGTCTCCATAGCGTGGGGACTCTTGCTGGAAGACTTGCGGATTTTGTTGCGGACGCTTTGGGAGAGGTTGGAGATTTTGAGGGAGCGCTTGCCTTCGGCTGCGACAATGGTTTCCAGGGGGTTAGTGACTTCGTGTAGGTTGGAAAGGCGCTCACTGCCTGCGAGGTCCACGAAGTTGAGGACACTTTCGGAGGTTACTTTCTTCTGTTCATCACTCAACTCCTCAGTTTCCTCATCCAAATGTCCATCCGCCCTCAACTGCTCCATCATCCCCTTCGTCGACACAGTCTTCACAGTCGACACTTGCAAGCGAAAGATAGTATGCGAGCGAGAACTATGATGATTCATAGCAGTTGCAGCATAGTGGCGGTTCTCCTCGCCTCTCGCAATAGCCCGCAGAACAGAATCCAGGTCCTGCACCACATGCACACTCAGTCCCTTTACATAAAAGCCCCTTTGAGCGTCTTCGTTGACGGAAAGAACAGTCTTTGTGAACTCTGATTTCGACACTAAGAGGTCATATATCTGTTCGTTGTAGATTTCCAAATAGGAGCATGTCAGGTAGTACGACTTCGAAGAATCGCTTTGGATGGTGGCAAAGAGGTCCTGCAGGGCCAGGATTATTACTCCTTTGGCGGTGGAAACCACACTTTTGACTTGCTGGAGCAACTGCGGAGCGGTTACGGTCTTCCCAGGCGACTCTCTGCCTATTGGAGTCCTGGGCTCGTCTATCAGTCGGTCGTATTCGGCTCCATCCGAGCCCATGAGAGTGTAGGTTTTTCCACTTCCTGTCTGACCGTAGGCGAATATTGTCCCGTTGTACCCTTCTAAGGAAGATTGGACGACCCTCCTGACGACCTGCTGGTAGACCTCTTCGTTGCAGTGCTTAGGGGTAAAGCACTGACTGAACATATAAGTCTTCAGTGGAGCGTTAAGACGCTTAGCCTCGAACATGACTTGTTGCACTTCAGGCTTGATAGTCACTGAGTCTTGGGTGACTCGCCAGATCACTTGTTCACTTTCGCTCACTTCTCGTTGGTTCAGAGGACGAAAGCGCAGGGACACGTTGATGCGTTCACTACGAGACATGCAGCAGTGGGAATTTATATGGAAGCGATGAGGGACATACGAGGGTCGAAGCTGCTGGGGTCTCTGGTAAAAATGGAGTCGGTGGAAGTCACAGGGCCGCTCGGAGCTGGAACACCGCGGCAAGTCGCTTCCTTACCTGTCAGCGTCGACGAAGGTCTGCGCGCAATTCGCGACCTCGCAGTGAAGCTGCTGGTGCCGCAGCCCGTGGTAGCCACCGCGCAGACCTTCTTCCACCGCGTAAAGTCCCACGCAGCACTGTACTTCCCACCTCCCCTCCCTATGCCTCTCAGCCGCCGCCCTCTTCCTCGCCTGCAAAGTCTGTGACTGCCCTGTCAAAGCGGACTTAGTCTGTGCACAGCTTTACGACACTGAAATGACAATTAAGCGGAAACTGCGTCCAGACTTGCAGATTCCTCCCCTATCGGAAAGAATGCGAATGCGACTCCGGGAAAGTCTCTTTGACTGCGAATTCCAGCTGCTGGCGAGTTCTGCCTTCGAGGTGCAGCTGGACCTGCCGTATCCCTACTTGGAAGCTGCACAGAGTAGAGTGTCGAAGGACAGGCGGGAGGCCTTCCTGCGTGTTGCCCGCAACTTCGTGAATGACTCCTACCGTACACAACTGTGTCTTAACAAGTCCGCCTCTGTCATAGCAGAGGCCTGCGTCTTCCTCGCTTCAGAGTACCTTCACCTGGGCGTGCCCACAACTCCAGACCAGGAGACAGTGGAGAAGATCATTGAATTATACAAAACAGCGTAACTGTACCTGCCTGTAAAGCCCATGGTAGTTAGGCGCATTGCCGCCTTTCTGCGCCAGTACTATCGGGAGGCACCGGCCTCTCCTATTCTCTGGGCGCTGGGAGGTCAGTAGATTCAGTCCATCTGCGAAGCAGCAGTTTCCCTGCTTTTCCAGCCTCATAGAAAGGCAGCTTTTCCAGCTTCATAGAAAGGCAGCTTTTCCAGCCTCATAGTAAGGCAGCTTTTCCAGTGATCGGCGAAATTCAGGGAAAAACAGCAGAAAACAAGGCGAAATGTTCATATTCATAAAGGCGAAAAAGCAAGAAAAGGGCCAATGGCCTATCCAGTTCCCAATTCCTCTCCTCAGACCCCTCCCATTAGCCTCCTTTTTAGCTCTTCCCAGTCTTTCCCTTGAAGTTGAAGAGTGCTGCAATCAATGGAGTCGCCCAACAGCATCTTCGAGCGGCTTTCCCTCACCAACGAAGTTCGCATTCTCGAGCATAAATCCGAGTTCTTCCATCGCGCCGCCAAACTGCTCCAATGTCTCACTCAATTGGCGGAATTAGCAGTCCCCGGCCTCAGCGACATCTGCAAGTTCCTAAAAGACACATATCAACTGGCCCTCGCAGACCACGAAGCTGCGATTTCCACTGAGAGCTGGCAAACTCCTGCCTTTGTGGAGCTGTTCAGCAAGGCACTGGAATTGACTTTCGGACATGCAGAGAAACTGCTGACCAGGTATCTGAAGGCGAAGAACAAGTCTGGCATATCGAGTGTACTGACGATGATTTCAGGCCTGCCCGGTAGTATCGACGTGGCCAAGGTCTTCTTCCTGAGTGTGCTGGACCTACTGTCGGAGGACTACGATGATTCGCTGTTTGAGGGCGGGGACGACCCTATGGTGGAACTGCTGAGTGCGTATGTACTGCAGCGGGGAAACCTGTGGAAAGTGAGTAGCTGCAGGACGCTCGGGAGCAGGTGGCTGCTTTACCAATGCGACCAGAGCTGTTACCAGGGCGACTTCTACCAAAACTGTTTCCCTGGCTTCTATAAGACCATTATGGCGGATGTGTATCATATACATGCAGTGCATAGGCACTGTGTGCTGCCGCAGTCTCCCTACTCCTTCCTTGCAGCAGTTTCCAATGTCGCGCAGACTTTGATTGCGACACTGCATCGCAAACGACCGAGTCCGGCTATATTCCTCGACGCTCTTCAAGGCTTCTGCGACGCGAGAGAAAAGCTGGAACTCGAAGGCTTCGCAAGTACAAGTTTGGTGCTCACCCCCGCTTACGTCAGTTTCACCTCCATTCTGCAAGCAGTCGCCCAGCACTTTGCGCGGGAAATCGGGCTGAACGCCCAAGGAGACAGCGCCATTCACAAGCTTATGTGGCTGTACGGCAACTTGAGCGAGTTCATCTACACATTCTTTAGCATGCACCCAGACGCCAGGCCGTACTTAGAGCGACTGGTGTCTCGATATGAGGTGGAATGGGCACGGGAAAGTGTTGTCGCAGTCCGAGAAATCGAAATCTCTGCGATTATCCACTGGCTGCGGTACATGCGTTGCAACGTACTCGACCGCTTCCACCAATGCATCCGCGCATCAGTCTCCAAGGTGTGCCAAAGCATAACCCCGACTACATACAGCAGCCCAGCCCACACCACACATGAACCATACGTCCTGCAGCTAATCGACCTCGCCACTGCACATTATGAACAGACCGGACTCGCAGGCTGCAGCAACCGAGTGATGATGAGGAAGACTTTGGCTGTGTTCTGCACTGTGATGTTCCAAGAAATCCGCCGCTGCGTGAAAAAGACCTGCAGAGGGATGAGTCTGGCAGGAGTGGAGAAACTGGCGAGGGACATATCTGCCCTGCTGGACGCTATGTGCAGTTTAGCCTTAGTGCGTGGGAAAAGCGGCTACGTCCAAAAGCTGCGCGGACTTCGCGAAGTCGTAAAGTGGCGCAATGTGCTGCAAGCCTTGGTGAGTGACAGTGACAAGGGGCTCAGTCCCAAGCTGCTGAAGTGGCGGGAGAGGGTCACAGAGCGCCGCAGTGGTCCTACCCGGTACTTCGGTGTGTCCATACTCCAAATGCAGGTAGTCGTCTGAGTAGTTATGGTTCTAATGGCGGCTTTACACTATTTCTAGATGCATCGGACCAGGAAAGTCGCTTTGCCGCAACGAGTTTTTAAGGAAGACAATACGGAGTCGCTGTCGACGATAGTGGGAGAAGGGTACAGGGCAGCGAAGGCAAGGGAGGAACAAAGCTTCAGCAGTTCGGAAGAGGATCGGCCGCTCTTTGCTCCGCCGACGCACACTAAGAACACTCTCTCAGTGAATGTGAGAGCACAAGCCCAAGGCTCCCTGCACAAGCGTAGTCGCAGCGAATTGACCCGAATCCAGCCCTCTCCTCCCAAGATGCCCGCTGTCACCGTCACTCCCTCCAAGCCTGAGTCTTCCTCGGAGGATATGTCCGAAAGCGAACGCATCATTCGAAACATACTCAAAGAACGGAAATTGAGTGTGCGAGAGGAGAAGCAGTTCCACAGTGCCCAGGAAGAGTCCAGAGACTCCAGCAGCCGAGACACTCGTCAGGAACACACCGAGCCCATCACAATCGGCTTCGAACAGCGCATATCCAGCATACTGGGCGACATCGAAGGCGAGCGCAAACACGAAGAACTCAAAAGATGGCAAATCAAGCAGCACTTACTGGAGCTTTTAGGCTCCAAGCAGGAATCAGCCCAATACGATGAAGTCTTCTATGAAAGTGACGTGAAGAAAAGCAGGGAAGAGCTGAGTACGCAGAAATTCACAGAGGACGTGCAGTCCTCCCAAGCCTCGAATGCCACTATCACAGGCCCGGGCAGTTCTTTCCTGATCAATGAGACTTATGAGCGGAAAAAGCCGATTCCAGAGTTTCACGAATGCGCCAAAACGAACCCTGTTCCTAGGAGGAATAGGTCCCTTTCCACCCACTGCAAGGAGGAAAGGAAGGAGGGCGATCCGGGTCGCACACTACGACTGGCACTGGAGAAGCTGTTGGCAGGGTTCCGAAGAGTAAAGGAAGCGGTTTTCCAGGCCATAGGAACTCGCAAGGCTGAGGAAATCGTAGCGCTGCTGAGGCCCAAGGCAGAGGAGGGCTTGGAACTGCTGGGACTGTATGAGCGGGCCGGAGAGTCGCTAATTCGCATATACCCGCAAAGGTCTCTCCCGCAGATAATCCAGTTGGCAGAGGTTTGCACCTTGTATAGACTGGACTCCGGCACTGCTACTTATTGCCGCGTAGCGGGAGGACGGCCAGACGCAGTCAGTATAGAGGGACTGTAATGTACTCCTTAGCTAATAGGCAGAGTTCTCCAGTGCTGGGGACTTAATTAAGGCTGTAATGGCTTTTATTCCCTCTGTGATGTGTTTTAGTCAGGATTTCCTTGCGTAGGCAGGTTTATTTCCGAATGATAGGCGATGTTTAGGTGGGAAAACACTACTGCAGTCTCAGTTCTCTGTTGCACTACAATTGAGTTTATCGTCTATATAAAGGGTATTCACACACTGTCCTTTCCATACTATCGCTATCTCCCAGTACTCCCCTTTCCAGCAGTTTCCCTCTTCTTAGCTATCTTCCTAGGCCTGTTTCGCTGCAGACAGTGTGCATCGGGTCTATATGCGTTACAGATAAGTCTGGGAAAAGATGACAATCCACAAAGCTTCTGATACTTGATCCGAGCCGGATAGGCATATGAAGAGGGTAAATGCCTTCCAAAGGCTCTTTCCTAGTGCCGAAAGCTCTAGCTTCTTTTCCTTCTCTGCCCCATACTCCCTTCCCAGCCATTCGTCCTGCCTCCCTTCCCTCGCCCAACCCCTACTCCTACAGCCCTCTACTCAGAGAAATGTGGGTTACACTGCTTAGCAAGTCTTGCACTTCCGCTTCTGCAGCAGTAGACTCTGTGAAAGGTTCAAAGCGACTTCTTGTCGAAGGGTCGGGGCCAATTTCTCGTTCTTCAGGGCTTTGCACTGCAGGATAGCCTGCGTCTGGCTAGAGAACGGGGTGGTTCGGGGGTAAGGGTCGGAGTTGCGGGGACGGAGGTAGCCTTGGGAGGGCTGTTCGGGGTCTTTCACTCGTAGGACTGGGCTGGAGGGAGTCAGTTCTTGTAGGATTCGCAGCAGATTGGGGTGTTTTTGCTGCAGCAGGGACAAATCAGCTTGGCTACCGATGATTCCGGCCATGTCTATTTCTTTATTAGGGCTGGCACAGATAGAAACGATATATTTCCCACTAATACCAAGCGATATCCCCAAAAAGCCAATTTCATCCTTCCCAACCCAAAAATAGGCCTATTTGCCTATATATAACAGTCTGCTTTCAGTACTCCGTCCCAAATATACCAAAGACCAAAAGTCCCTCCAAACCCCCACAAGCCCCTATAAGCCCTATAAGCCCTTTCCTAGTCCCTGCATCTCCTCCTATTCAAAATGGGCTGTGGACAAACTACAGACAAAAGCACAGTTCACCTCAAGTCCACCCACCCTCCTCCCAATCCCGACTCTCCCCCCCAGTCCGGAGAAGCAGAAGTGTCAAACAGACCTCTACCGCCCTCTACTGTGCAGAGAGACACTGCGAATGCAGGCCTGGCGCAGGCAAGCAGGTCGCCGTCCAGGACAAGGAAAGGAGAAAGCGCAGGGAATATGCTGTCTTAGGAGGGGGTAAATACCTATTGGGACATTAGCTATCGGAAGTCGGGGGACTGAGGGAGGTTTGGGTCTGTGCGTCCTTGGAGAGGCTTTTTACCACTTCGGAGAAGTGGGTTCGCTCAGGGTTGAAGGGCTCCACTGCGGTTTTGGGCGATTCTGCGGTCACTGCGATTTGATAGGAGGACTGTGGCTCCTCGTAAGGCAGCAGGAACTCGTAGGGGAGCTTCAGGTAGTGGAAGTGCCAAACCAGGTTCCAAAACAGGGCGTTTTCCTGCGTTCTCAGCATTTGTAGGTCTCGCAGCTCTTCCAGCGAGTCCGCCTTGGCCTTCAGTTGAAAAGGCGAAAACAGCGCCACTCCCTCCATCGTCGAAGTCCTGGGAAAGGGGTCCAACGGACCCACTTCGAACCCCACTCGCACCTGCAAGTCAGGCGCGAGACTGCGGCCACAGGTCCTGCACTCCAACTCCATATCTCCGTCATTCTGCCACAGCCGCATTACTTCCCCAATGCTAAACTCCCCGCCGCACTGATAGCAGCGTTCCCGCACAAAAAAGCGCACTTCCCGCTTGCCCAACACATGCGTGTCTTTGGCTCTGTGGAACACTCTGCCGAGAGAGGGCGGGGGCTGGACTAGGGAGATGTGCAGCTTTTGCTGGCGAGCAGTGTGCAGTCTGGCCACCGACTTATGCAGAATTCCCAGTATTTCTGAGTCCACCAAAGCGTTAATCCGGTTCATGAAGGTGAACACTGGCAGTGTTAGTGCCGGGTCGACTCTGACACAGGCTTCCAGGACCAGTTTGAAGCTGGTGGGGGAAGGCCTGCAGGCCTTTTTCTGCATCTCCGCGAGTACTTTCAGCAGTTCCTCCAGGCGTTCCTTGTGCTCACAAGTGGCTTGACAGGCCAGAGTCTTCGCCCACATCTGCAGCCAAGCCAAAAACACGCAATCCACTCCCTGGGTCCGAATCTGCTCAGAAACTCGCCGTAGCACAGGTGAAGGCGGCAGCTGTTCCTCTTGAGCTTTCGACACTGTAGGGAGACTGACCCTCGGCAGGCCAATAGCCGCTGCGACTTCATATTGGAAGGAAGGGAAACTTTCGTAAGTCTGCAAGCGGGGTTCCAGGCTGAAAGCCACTGGCAATTTCGGCACTTGAAATGCAGATTTACTGTCCTTCGTTTTGTCGTCCAGAAAAGGAGTTTTCACTTTCGAATATTTGAACCTCGATCGATTTTGCTTTGCTGTTATATGCTCGTCAAACAGCAAATTTTCATAATATTGCTCAATCGTGGTCGACCGAATTCTCGAGTCGCAGAAATTCGCGAAAAGCTGCGAATCCAGCAACTTTGAGAAAAACAGTTTGGTGGACTCAGGACAAGTCTCGAGGAAAGCTGCTTTGTTGAATAGAGTGGAGCCGACCTGGCCCTCGTAGTCCAAGTACTGCTTGTAGGGCTTCAAAATGTTCACGAAGAATTGGTAGAAGCAGTCGCGAATGCGAAGGCATGTTGATGGGTCGAGGAAAGGAGTTGTGAGACGGGCTGGTTTGAGCCTGCAGCCTGCTTCCTGTCTCAGTATCTCCGACACTTTCTTCCCCAGCTTCTTCGCATAATGATCCGGCAACTCCGGCAGCTCCTCCACCGTCTCCTCACAAAGTCTCAGTGTGCACGCCGAAGTAGTAGTGTTCGAGTCCAAATCTATGATCAGTTCATCTCCACTGCAGCGAACGAAAACCTCGTCTTTACACTCAGTAAGTGCACCCATAACGAAGCTGACAGGGGAGGACATATAGTCCACCCAAGAGGAAGGTAGCACTGGGACATACACTAGTCTCCATTTGAAAGGGTAGAGTAGGCCCATTAGACTCAGAGAGCAGTCGGTCAGTCTGTCCTCGTAGTGAGACATGAGCACTACGTTGCGCTCCAGGAGGATGGCTTTGAAGGCTTTCAGCACGTTGTTGAGGTCCAGGCAGGCGAACAAGCTACCCAAGTTGACGTCCATGAGCGGGAGTTTGTTGCAGGCGGGGTGGGAGAGGTGGAATTCCGCTCTTTCCACCTCGACCTTGAGGTCGACTTGGCTGCAGGGAGTCGGGATGTCCATCACCAAGTGCATTATCAGGCTTTCAAATGGATACAAAGGGCCGTTGTTGACACAGGTGAAGAGGGAAAGCAGCAGTCCTTTGCAGGTCTCTAGGAAAGGGTCGGTAGTCAGTAGAACGAGACACCGAGGAACCATTAAGGCCTCAGACCTGCTGGGCAGGCCTAACTCGACCCTTCTAGCGTTGGGTATGTCTCCCTTATTGCGGGATACAGGGAGAGAAGGGTGCTTGCTGGCGTTTCGGAAATACGCCTCGTCTGTACATGTGTCAGACCTAGCGACTCCCTCTGTGCGGAACTGCCGCTGGTCTGGCTTGGCCGAGGACTGGAAGTCAGGGAAAGGGGCCGGGTCCCAGCCCACACCCCCCTCTGTATACCTGTCATAAAACCGCAGACAAGTCCCATACAATTCCTTTCCTTCTTCATCCGTCAGCACGAAGTTGTACAACGCATTCAGTCGCTCCACAGTTTCCGTCGCCACCTTGAAGCCTCCAGGGAAGCAGAACTACGTGTGCAGTACGAGCGGAAGAGTATCCGGAAGTGCAGGAGAGAGTGGAAATTGGCGCAGGACTTTGGGAGAAAGAGTGGAGAAGTCACTTTGGGAAATGGCTCTTCGGACTTGGTCTGGAGAGATGCCGACTTCGAGAAAGGACTTGAGGAAGGTGCTTCGAGACTCGCAGGCTGACTTCAGTCGGGCTTGGAACTCGTCCATTATAAGATAGGCGTTCACTGTGTATGCGTATTTAGACTCGGCGAGAACTGGGCTCAATAGCGAAGAGGGAGAGGACACACTACTGAAAGTGGGAGTTAGTCCTATCGATGGAAATCAAATCCCCAGAAATGACTTCTTTCCTAGTGATTCCCACATAAATTCACCACTTAGTACACCCCTTGCACACTTCAGTTCTTCATCCCCACCTCTGTGTCTTCTTCCGACAACAGACACTGCATCTCTGCTATCTAGTAGTAATGGACCGCAAGCTGCAAGAGGTCCAGACCGCAGTTTCCCGTGAGTGATAAGCAGAGGAGCGTCAGTCAGTGGCTGTGAGCACGCAGACAATGGCCTACTTGCTAGCCACTACTCTGGTTTGTCCACTCACAGTGCTGGGCACTTCCTTGCAACTTACTTCCAAGAACGCTCACTCCCTTCAAACGGCCCCCCAGTCCTACGCTCTAACCCTCCTCAACATTTCCAAAAGCCACGAAATCGTAGTCCAGGAAAAGTCCTTCAACGCGCTCCAACTGGCCAGCGGCATGGTCGGCGAAAACCGTCCCTTCAAAGCGCCATTCTACAAGAACTACAGAGAGGCCTTTCTATCCCTAGCCGGTCAGGGCTACCTGGGCTTTTTCAAGGGAAACGGAGTCGATTTGCTCTACCAAATGAGCAGACTGACAGTCAAATTGCCCTTGCTGTCGTATTTTGGACTGAGTTATCAGTCTCCAGGACTCACGAAGTTCGTAGCGGATATGGCAGTGATGGGTGCGATTGATATTTGTCTGCAGCCGCTGCACAATATTCAGGCCCGCTACATCTTGCAGAGCCGCTTGAAGGAGTTCCGCACGTATAAAACTCTCTTGCGCACCTACGAGTTCCTCCGCTGGCGAGAGCTGTACCAAGGCTGGACCGGCGTCCTGCCCCAAACCATCGCCCTGAACCTGTCTCTGATCGCAGTGAGTCAAGGCATGCACCCTCTGCACGCAGCCCTCGGGCTAGTGGCCTACGTCTACGCCTACGCCTTCTCCACAGCCCAGCGAAGACTGGAAGTGCAGGGCCGCGAGCACTCCATGCTGCCCCGAGTTTACCTCAACTTCAGATACGCAGTGTCGAAGATTTACCATGAGGAGGGAGTGTGGAATGGACTGCTGAGAGGGATTATTTGCAATAGCTTGGCTGTGGCGGGGAGAGTGGTGTTGGTTCCGCCCATTGTCTATGCCTTATCTTCGGGCTTGGCGTATGGGCGATACAAAAAGGAAGGGTGGGATTTAGTATAAGTACACTTAGATATCCTGGGGCAGTTTCCTTCTGCACACTAATTGCCTGTCCCACGCATTAATATGGGAAACAAAACTCTACGCCGCAAGATTTCCCTCTTCATTCTGATCCCTCTGATCCTTGGAACTGTCATCACAGCCGTGGTTTCCTGGCTGCCCATCTACCTGCAGTACCCAGACTGGATCCTCAAGGTCATTGATGACATGGAGAACGACCAAGGCAAAGTGTTGATGGAGGTCAGTTTGCACCTGTCTGCACTCACGGCGGGAGCGCTGCAGATTCCTACGAACTACATCATGATGGTGGGTAGGCTGATTGAGGACTACTATGATAACGAATTCACGCTAAAAGCGAGTTTCAGTGGCTTCGCCAACTATAAAAGTGCCATAGAGCTGATAATGGAGGGGGAGACTCGGCCCCTTTCCAACCTTTCCATGTGGTATTTGAGTCCTGACGAGTTCACAATCAGCGAGTTGAACGCTTCAGCCAAGCGCAATCTCAATGACAGTGCAGTGTTCGATGCCTTTGTAAGGCCTGTGCTCACCAACTTCACCACCAACAGGATAAATGCGTACTACCACATCTTCGCAGATGATGGTCTGCTGTATGAGACTCCGGCTATGGCCATGAGTTTCCTGCAAGATAACTATGGCGACAATAACTGTTCCTACAACACAGACCATTACGACCCCCGCTGTCGTCCCTTCTACTCCGCAGTCCTCACCTCCCCAGACCACTACGAAGCCACTCTCCCCGACCCTTACATTGACATCCGCACCGGAGAAGTGGCGCAGTCCGCCTGCAAAGGAGTGTGGAGTGGGGGAGGTCTGATGCTGGCAGCCTGTGTTGACTTCCAGATCGACGATGTGAAGGCACTGATTGGGAACTTGACGATTGCGGAGGACTCCTATGCGTTCGCTTTGAATGTGGATGGGTCGGTGTTTTTCCATCCCAATGCTACGAATGAGACTGAGATAAAGTCCATACTCCAGCTGGAGTTTCCCGGGAATGAGGACACTACCGAAGCTCAATACTTCAAGAACCACACCGTCGCTTTATTCCACAACGCTTCGAACTCCTTCACGACCTACACCAAGCAAGGCCACACCATGCTGATCGCCATCACTCCCGTCTATGTAATGCTGTCCCTCAGCCACTTCTCTGTCCACCAACTTTCTATCGGAGTCGTCATGCCTGAGCGAGAACTCAGGAAGCGGTTTGACGTACTGCAGTCCGACAGCACCAATATACTAGTCCTGGAAGTGGTCATTTTCTTCGCGGTACTGGCTGTTATTATATTCCTTGGATGGCTGTAATTGCTATATAGACTTACGCGCTATATTGCTGCTTCGATCGTTGGGCCGATTGACGACCTAGTGGAAGTGCTGGATCGGATGATGCAGGGAGACTTGATGCTGGACATTAAGCCGAGAGTGCGCCACTGTAGTGCGGAAATTGCAGAGTTGTACCAGGTCTTCTCCAAACTCAAGATTGTCCTGCGCTTTGGTGAGGAGTCCTTTTTCACAGGCAACGAAGCAGAAGCCTTGATGAACTTTTCCCAGGCGCTGAAGCTTTTCGAAGAATTCGAGAATCTCACAGGTATGGGCATCTGCTGGAACAACATCGGAAACATCCACCTGAAGGCCGGGCGCTACGAAGAAGCCGTGAACTGCTACAGCGCAGCCCTGCAAATCGCGAGGGAACTCAGACACGCCCAGCCCGAGTAAGGCCCACCCAGCGTCCCAGCCTCCAGCCTCATTGTGCAGACGAGAAGGACATCCAGCGAAGTCGAGGAAACTAGTGAGAGCGTCCTAGCAGTCCGAATGCAGCAACTCGCCACTGCCCTGCTCCGCATGTCCGAAAACACCAGCACCAAAAGGTGGGCAGAAGCCATCGACCTGCTAAAAGAGCAACTCCAAGCCCTCTCAGAGTCCTTCGACCAGGAAAAACACGTCAACACCCTCCTAGACATAGTCTACGCCTATACCAAAATGCAGGAATTCAGCCTTGCAGAGGACTTTCTAGCCCAGGCTCGTAGGGAAATCACTGATAAAGGCTACTCGATGATCCCTGTGGAGATCCTGCAAGAGCGAATAACGTACCACAGGGGCATAATAGCAAAGGAAAAGGGGGAAATCAGGCAAGCGGCGGAGCTGTTTACGGAGTGTATAGAGGGAAACCACATCTACGACCCGCAGATTCGCTGCAAGTCGCTGAAGGAACTGAGGGAAATATTCGAACAAAGGGATGTTGACTGCCAGGATATCAATGAACTACTGGAAGACTTCGAAATGGAGCATAAGGATATTGTGTTTTTGCTGGATTATAGTGAAAGTATGGGCAGACAGGGACGCATTCAGAAAGCCAGGGACCATATCATTAACGTGTTCACTCGATTTGTGGAGAATGAGGACAGAGTGGCCTTTATCACCTTCAACAAGGACTGCCACATCGCCTTCAACTTGACTCAAAAGGGCAAAAACACGGAATTCCTGCGGAAGCAGGTGGAAAAGTGGACAAATCCCTCAGGCCAAACTGCCTTCTACGATGCTGTTTCTGTGGCTTTGAATGAGTTTTCCGCCTACAGCGAAGCCTCAGAAAGTCCCTGCGAGTTGCTGGATATCGGACAAATGTGGGCTGAAAAGCCTGCAAAGCGGGCTCAGTGGATATTGGCAATAACAGACGGAGAGGATACTTGCAGTTCCATTTCATACAGCAAGTTAAAGGTGGCTTTGGAGTAAGCAGTAATGCAGGCGTTCCAAGGCTTCGCTGGTTACTATCGGCCTGGCTTTGCCTGGAGATATCAAGCGAGTCATAGAGACGCTATGTAAAAGTACGAGAAAGGGAGTTTTCATCGACAGTGAAAACTGCGACCAGCTGGATGCAGCCTTCCACCAGCTCTCCGCACTGATCGCGCCGCTGGATGTGACCATTGAAAGTCTCTTAATAGACACTAATCAGTGAAGATGGCAAAGAAGGGAGCTGCTCAGATTCCGTTGTTTCCTATGTCTGCAGGCCCCCCGGGTCAAGGGAACTTTCCAATGCTATCGCTGGATGCATCGGCTGCGTTGCCGAAGGTAGGGCTGCCGATGAAGCCGGGAGCAGCAATTATTCTACAGAACCAGGGAGTTGTGGGGAAAGGAGGACTACTGGCCTTGCCGAAACAGGGAGTTGGGGCCGGGGCTCAGTTGCCGGTGCAGCCAGCACCTCTTATGAAGCCTGCTACCGGCCCTGTGGCTCCGGCTTTGGCTTCGCCTTGGCCTTCTGCTTTTAACCCGCCTCTCCAACTCGGTGCAGGGCCCGCTCCTTTGCAGCCAGCCTATTCTGTGTTTGTACCGAAGCCAGGCCCAGTGCTTCCCTCTCCGCCTAGCGCTGTCCCGTATAGCCAGTTCGGCATAGGTCCAGCGCCTCCCTTTCAACCAGCGAATCCAGTGCTTCCCCTTCCTCCCACTGTTATGCCCTATGGTAAATTTGGTCCCTCGCCTTTATCCTTTCAGCCAGCAAACCCTGTGCTTCTGCCAAAGCCAAGCCTGAATCTGTCATTTCCCTCCAAACCAGGACCTCCTGCACCTATGAAGGCTGGACCAATGGTTCCTGCTCAACCCATGCTGCCTGTCTTCGCACCTATGAAGCCAGGCCAACTCTATCCAGCCCCTTTCCAGCCTCTACCCCAGCCAGCTGCCTTCGCCCCTGGCAGAGTGGAAGTATTCGGCTCTCTCTCCTCAGACGGGTCCGTCCCCTTGCCCCAGCCCCTCCCAGACCCCAACCAATGTCCCTTCTGCTCCCAAAGACAGGTGCAGGGCTGCACTCCTTGCGGTCACGGCTACTGCGGCACTCCCTGCATGCAGAACTACATCAAGTTGTGCTACGACGGGAGTCACTTGGACCAGATTCCCTGCATCGCGTGCAGGACTCCGCTGCCTTTTCCCTTCCTAGTGCAGATGTTTGGGGAGGAAAATGTGCTCAGAAGGACACTGAGAGAGCATGTGGAAGGCATCCTGAGGGCGAGAGTCTGTCCAGGGAATGAGGACTTATTCAACTTACTGACCAACTACAAGCCTATGCCTCCGTTCAATTGCTCCATTTGCAGGCTGACGAAGGAGTTCAGGGAGCGGTGGGATCTGACCTGCGCGCATACTTTCTGCAAGGGCTGTCTGACTACCAGAATTACGCAGAGTGTGGCTCAGCGCAGCTTCGCGCAAATCACTTGTCCTCTCTGTTCCGGAGAAATCCCCTACATGGACGTCTGGTGCTTAGTGTCCCCAGACACCAGAGTCGCCTACGAGCAAATCGTCCCTCCCAATATAGTGATAGACGGGGACACAGGCCTGATTTCATACACCTGTCCCATACACCACTTTTTCCATATCGTTTTGGACAGCAATCGGCCTTGGGTTAAGTGTGATATTTGCAATATACGCTATTGCACGCGCTGTCCGGAGAACACTCTCTATCAAAACCACGTCTGTCCCAACCGTAACTAGCCTAAATTTCTTATTTTGGCGTTAAATTCGCGGTATTTTTGGCATTTGAGGGAGATTTCGCGAAATTGGAGGGATTTCTCGAGTAGTAATTGGGTAGAAGCTATGAAAATGCCCATATTTTACTCAAAAATAGAGGTTGAATATAGACTTAAAGTTCGTTTTACGGAAAATAAGGGGAATATTGCAGTGAATCGGTCCTTTTAGCAGCACTTTAGGGAAATATGAGCAAAACTGCTTATGTCAGTCCTACAAGTGCATCTGAATTAGTCCTGACAATCATACTGAATCCTTCCTCTCATAAAGTTCAATACTTCTAGCAAAAGTCGCGAAAGTCTCTATAAATTTTCCTGATTTCCCTCAATTTCCGCCAATATACGAGTTTCAACTACCAACAAATGCTAAAAAAACGGACTTTCCCCTTCCCTATATACTCCCTAAAGCTCAGCCAGCCTATCCCATCCCTCAGTCCTAAAGCACTACTATTGGCTTTAGGTCTCTACGACAGACTTCCCCACAGAGTAGAGTCCTTGGACTGTGGTTTGCCGCTGCAGAAGCGCTAGTTGGGAATTCGCCTCTGAGAGGGAAATTTCGCCTCTGCGGAATTCCTCTCGAATGCGACGGTGGAAGTAGGTGCGGAAGTTGTAGTCCTGGAAGCGAAGGACTGTCTTCAGCAATCGTCGGTACACGAGAGTGGTCTGACTCGACATACTTCCCTCCTTATATATTGACCCAACACCATCTACCCTACCCTCCTGATCTCGACTCTCTCCGAGTCTCTTAATCTCTCTGTAATGGAAATTTTCGTCAAGTACGGCGGAATGCCTTTCTGGAGCGATTTCATTGACCAGTTTTATGAGAGAGTGATGAAGGACTCCGGCCTGCGTGAATTCTTTATCGGGCGAAATGTGCGCCGGATCAAGGAAATGCAGCTGGGATTGCTGGAAATGACGCTTACGGGAAGCAGGTTTCCTGAGGATGTCATGAAGCAAACCCACGCGACATTAGGAATCACCAAAGCCGATTTCGACCACTTCCTCGATCTCTACGGAGAGACACTCCTAGAACTGGGTGTGGAGCAATCAGACATCACCTATATGGTGGACCTACTGGTGGTCTATAGAAGTCAAGTGGCGCAGGGAGATGAAGAGTAGCGCTAGACTAGGCTTAGCAGGAAGTGAAGCGCGGGTTGATGAAGACGGTGTTGTTATGCAGGGCATTGGAGTACTCGGAGATTGGAGTGCGGCGGAGGTTGAACTTCGGGTCGGGGGCTGCACCTTCGAATTCACCAGGGCTGTGGTCGGCCGTAGTAGTCGAGGTCATCAACTCCTTCCGCCACTGGTCCGAACTGTAGGTCGTAGGCTTGAAAATCCCGTTGCTCTCATGGCTTTTCCTTTCAATGTCCATTCTTTGGTCCTCACTCAGCCCCTGGAAGTTCGTATCGTCATAGAAAATCCCTGCCTGCGTCTTGTCAGGGTTATGCCAGTCATTGGCTCGACTGAAAAGCTGGGTAGTCCGGGCTGCTACCTGGGCCTTGGCGGTTTCTTTGGCCTGCTGATGGGCTGTTAGCACAGGGAAGTGCTCGTCATCTGCAGCTGTGGCTCCATGGAACCTTGCAGCGGATGTGCCGAAGTCTCTATCTTCCAGGAACTTCGGGTCCCGCTCCCCTCTCCAAGCTATATAGTAGTCCTTCTCGGCGTTCATATATTCCATTCGACTAAGAGAGAAGAACTCCCTAGTACTGAGAAAAGCAAGACAAAGGCATTCATAGGGTCTGCAGCACTATAAGGCTATTTGCTTATACTCTAAAGTTCGGGATTGTGAGTGATAGCCGAGGCCTCAACTCCGCATCAGTGGAAATGACCTGTTCCTGAGGAACCGTAACCCCATGGTCACTGGTAGAAGCGGGCAGGCCGAAGGAGGTTTGACTGCTTGGCGACCTGAGCAGGCCCAGAGCTTCTTCCCCTATAGTATCACTATGGTCACTTTGGCTCACTTGGGAGGCAATTGAGGGCAAACCGTGGCCGCTTGGAGAGGAAACATTGCTAAATCGAGAGGAAAGGGTCACTTTGAAGTGCGGTTTCTGCCTTCTTTCCTCTGAATCCGATGTGACTAGGGCACATTGGCCGGATGCGTCTTTGGACGTAAGCGTCAAAAGGATATATTGCAAATTTCCAATATTCGTCATAATCAATTCGCATATTCTCTGCGAAAAGTGGGCAAATACGGTATTTGCATGGGAAGACACAGGCTGGTCATTGGGCTTCACAAAGGCAAATCCAGAGGCGAAACTGCTAAATCCGCCCCGAAAAAGCAGTCCTCCGTTCTTCACATCCACCGTTTCCTCTCTTTCATAGAACGCCAAGCGACTTTCACTGAGCACTACAGCCTGCTGATCCGGCTCTAACTCCCATAGCGGCCCGAAGTCGTAGATATATAATCCGAATAGCTGGCTTATAGCAGCCTGCCACAGAGGGATCCGGTATATCGGAGACCGTTGGAAGATTTGGTTGATTTCTAGTGGAAAGTGCAAGGCTGAAACCGGGGTCAGGGTCTGGGCGCTGGTGATGCTAGCAGGGGAGGACTTGACTAGGTAATGCAGGCCTAGGACTGCCCCAGCACCTCGGTCTGCCACTGCAAAGTCGTTATCCAGCTCTTCGACCCTTCCTTTCAGCAGCAGAAACAGCCCTGTGACTGGCTCGCCTGCCTGGTAGAGGAACTCGTGGGGAGGAAAGGTCACTTCACTGGCAAGTGCCAGCACTTCCCTAAGGTCCGTCTCATACAGCTGAGCAAAAGGCGAGCATTTCCGCAATCGATCCTCATGACTTTCCACGTTCAGAGTGTCTTCAACACTCAAATGTCTGCTTTTCGTCTCCAAGTGCTCCATCAACTCCTCACTTTCACTCTGCAAAAGCGCTCCCTGCTCCACTGCATCCCGCAGCAAGTGGATTTCCGTGCCTATTAGCGACACACAAGCTCTGCGAGTCTGCACATAAGCTGATATTTCCGGGTGCAAGTCCATCAACTGAGTGCGCACAAAGTGTCTGCAGAGCTCAATTTGCGCCCTGTTTTCCTGCATTATGCGGTCAAAAATGGGTTTGTCAGTGTCGATTATCAACTTGGAGACGAGGTTTTCTGCCTCGATGTGTGCACTGATGAAGTTCCAGGCTGCGTCTGAGGCGTTTATTACGTAGTTGTGGAGGCGAGAAGTGAACAAGCGGCCGAGAAGTGGGAAATTACTGAGGAGGGAGAAGGAGTTTATTTTGCCCTGAGCAAAAGCTTTCCGCTCAGTCAAATACCAGTCATGCATCACTGCCTGGCAGTGCTCCGCTCCCTTGTTCGCACTACTTAGCAGCAACTCCACATTCGGTTCACTGAGTTTCCCTGCATGAAACTGCCCCCAATAAATTCCTTTCAACGCCAAGTAAAACCGACGTCTAGTCTCAATCTCAGTTTGCAAGTCCGAGACCACATTTTGCTCAGTGAATTTCACGAACAGTTCCTCAGGACTGAGCCCCTGGTACTGCTTGAGTACCATTCGGCCGCTTTTAGTGGCTTTGAGTCGGTGCATTAGGACTGTGGCAACCCCTGAGACCTGTCCCACAGCCTTCCAGTCCACTGCACTGTAGCTTTTGTCTTTCTTCAGTATTGCGATTTGGTCGCTGACTGCTTGCTGCAGGGCGGTGGTGAGGGACACTAGGAAGTCTTCCTGGGCTGCGGAGAGACTTTCCAAGTGCAGGATGGGCAGTAGGGAGCGAGAGAGGAGGGGACTGAGTAGGGAGGAAAGAAAAGCGGTTCCTAGGCTCCAAACTAGTGCAAAAACACGCACTTTGGTCGATAATGCGTCACTGGTGGACGCTATTAAGCCTAAAGCGATCCCTAAAGCTCCCTTTTCTGTGCTTATTATCAATGCGCACATTTCTCGCAAGCGCCATTTCGGATGTGTGCATTTGAGGACCGGCAACAGGCCTAAAACAGTTGCAAATCTGCTCAAATACTGTATGCAGAATAAAGGCAAAACCATGATAACATCGGTGTAAGTGATGTCTCGAAGTATGTACATGTGAGCGGCGCAGACTAGTCCTCCGCAGACATAGACAATTGCTTGTATGTTGGTTTTGACGGCAGCCCAGGTAGTTCGGAGGGCGGATTGAGCTTGTGGGGTGAGGTGCAGCTGGCCACTGGCACATAGGTAGGAACTGTAGGAGAGGGTAGCCAGGGCGCCTCCGGCATATATACCCGGCGCTATTGACAAGTAGTACAGTAGCAAAGACAGCACAATTACCGCGTTTCCGTCCTTATCTCTGCTCCATTTCTGCCACCAGCACACTAGCACACTCCCAGCCACTCCCATGACCAATCCCACAGGTCCCTCCCTTGCGAGCACTCTCAGTCCGTCAGTGCTTTCCCTAGCTACATCGAAGGCGACAATGATGAGACCAGCGGACAGGAGAGTTTCTGCTTGGATTAGAACTGGTAGCTCGGGAGAGGCGTGGACTTTCTGGAGTTGGGAGGAGGAGTGGATGTGGTCGTTCACTGAAAGGACCAAGCCAATCACTATCGCTTCCCGAAGAGAGCATTCTTGATAGCCTAGCAAATACACCACCAAAGCCGCAATCACCGCCACCGAAACCCCCACTCCCACAATAGACAGAAATAGCAGCTGCACTGTCTGCTTCTTCACAGTGTACCACTCTAAAGCACAGGCGGTGGGCACCATCACAGCAGGCACTAGCACTACCAGCACCGCTTCCCAGCCTGTGTACTCTTCAGCGTCATCGCTCCAGTTGGAAGTGGAAGCCACTACTTGGGCGAGAAAGCCACATAGCACGAGGGCAGCGGGAACTGGGACTTTGGCCACTCTCTGGACCTGCTGCAGGGCGCAGGACAGCAGAGTAGGGAAGAAAAAAAGGAAGGCGAGAGTCTCTATTGTCATTTTTGTGGACTATGGCAGGGCTTGAATTGGTATGCTGAAATCGCTTATGGTCGTTTGTGTGAAGCCCTACTGCGCAACAATCATAAGAAGAGTGGAAATTTCGACTCCGCACTGGCTGGATTGTGCATATAGGAAAAAGTGGGAATTAGCGAATAGACATTGAAACTGATATCGGAAAATCAACGAGGAACCAAAAGTTTGCCTTTAATTCAGATGAAACGCAACGAAATAGAGTAAAAACTCGCAAAACATCAAAAATGTACCCTATTCTCAGGTGGTCTTTTGGCTTCAAAAGCACATTCCCTAGGCTTAGTTCTGTTCACTAGCCAGAGCACAGCAGTAGAAGCGTAGAGTTGGGTATGGATTTGAAGAGTTCGTTTCGACGCTAATATGGCAGGCATCTTCCAGAGACTTGGGTGTCGCTTGCAAGCCTGCGACCCACAACACCTAATCACCCTCGTCCTAGCCTCCGCCTCCTTTCAGTACTTCGCCTACCACTACAGTCTCCACAACAGGGTCGAGTCCCACCTCCAACACTCACTTCTGTCCATCGAGCAAATTGAAATGAGCAAATCCCTGATCCAAGCCAGCTTCAAAGCGGACGCTTCGCTGCATCTGTCCATACTGCAGCAGCTCTTTAGTGCGGGGTTAGTGGGGAATTGCTTGGTCAATGCGAGGCCTGTGCTGTGGCCGGCTTTGCTGGGTCTGGGCAGCAGTGTTGCTGCGGTGTATGTGGCCTGGGTGCCGGCTGTGCATCTCTTGGCGCTGTCTTCTCTAGTGAGAGACGACCACACCGCAGTAGTGGAAAGCCTGGAAAGTCTCTACATAAACATGCAAATGATACAGCCCTGGCACTGGCAGCGACTCACATCCGCCTCTATCGTCCTTCAAACTGCAGCGATATACTGCAGTCTACCCATTAGCCTCGCAGTTCCAGTCTCTGTCTTCTACCTAGTCATTAACCTTGTGTAGGGGATAGTAATGAAGGGACTGGGAGCGGTGGTGGACAGTGAGGCTTAGACAGGGAAGATAAAGCAGAGGAGAGATGAGTGCAGAGCTCGAGACAAGATGCAGAGCATCCAGCTTCCCGAGCCCTGTCCCCAAATCGCCCCCTCATGGAATCAACTCGAAGCCCCAGCTCCCAGACGGGGCAACGCCTATTCCAAGCCCAAGCCGTTCCAGAGAGACAGAGCGCTATTCGCGGCCCGGAAAGCCGCAATCCAAGCCGCTAGAGTCGAGCGGAAGAATCGAGACCGGGAAGCGAGGTTAAAGCTTCAGTGTCGGAAGGAGAAGAAAAAAGCATTCACTGCCACACATAAGAACGGACAGCCGAGACTGGAAGACCGCTTGCCTGTGATCCTTGCAGAGCTGCAGGCTTCGGAAGCCCTCAAGAAACAGCGCTAATTATCCTAGCGATTCTCTACAATGGCCGGAAACCGGGACTAGGGGTGGATTTACCTAGGCAAACTAAAGGCTGCGCCCGTCAATGCACTCTTGACGTAGTAGTAAAGAAAGTCCATACCAGCAGCAGCTGCAGCACTTGCGCCAAAATGACCAAGTAGCCTGCATACCCAGCCAGCAAGTTCACAGTCACTGGCTTGAAAGCGTTGTTCAGCTCCCTGAAGGAAAAAAGCCAAAACAGCACACTAAGGACTCTCGACACGCCGTAAGCTGCCACGTAATGATTGGTGAACACCTCCACATCAGAACGGTGGACAAGCAGAATCTGCGGCCAGAAGGCGACTCCTTCTAGGTACATAGCGAAGGTCCACGCCACATCTGTGAGGAAGAAGGCGTTCAAGGTGGAGTGGCAGATCAAGGCTAAGGCGAAACAGGGCGCTGCGAGAGTCCACCAGGGCACAATCGTGCGAGTGGGCTGTCGGGAGCGGGAGGTCAGGTGGAGAGTGTAAAGGACTAGGAGGAGACAGAGGATTTCCATCAGTTGGTAGAGCCAGTCGCCGCTGGCGTCGTAGGGCAGGTAGCCTTGGAAAAAGAGAGTGCTGCTCAGACGTCCCACTAGGACCAGTGCCAGGCAGACCAGTGTATCGGAGGACAGGCCATAAGTGTCTTTGGTGGATAGCACCTTCATGATGAGCAGGGCAACGGCGAAGGCCTGCAGGATGACAGACATCGTCAGAGCGAAGGAGAACTCTCCGTCAGAGATGAGGAAGTAGACCATACCCAGGACGAGGAGCAGTAGCACCCAGTACTTGGCCTCTCGGCGACCCAACAGTGACTTCAGGTCCACTCCTTTCATTTTATCACTTACACCCGGCTACTGCCTGCAGGAGCTCACGGTTGAGCTGCTGCTCGACCTGCGAAAACTGAGAATCCGCCTGCACCCTCTGCGCCTTTTCCTCCACCTGCGAGTCCAACTGCACTCTCAGCTGCTTCTGCAGTTCTCTTCTAGTGGTCTGTTGCTCTCGCAGCTTCGCTAGGTCCTGCGTCTGCTCCTTCGCCCAGAGAGCTGCTTGCTCCTGCTGCAGTTGGCGCCAGGCCAGGGTGCGCTGGGCTTGCTCTTGCACCTGCTTTTCCAGCTCTGCAGCTGCTTTTTGCTGCTGCGCTCGCTTCTCCGACTTACTCCGCTCAGCGATTTCGCCAGTCCTTGGACTGGTTCCCCCTCTTCTTTCCCTAGTGCCTTCGAAAGCCCATTTCCGGTTTTCCTCAGACACTTCCCGCACCATCCCTCGCTTCAGTGCACTGTGCTTCTGCAAGGAGTCTGCGTCGAACTCTCGGTCCAACTCCAACTGCTGCCGCTCTCGCGCTCTGCTGGCGGCTTGCCGGGCTTTGCGGGCCTGCAGGCGCTCACTGGCGGTCTGCATTTGGTGTTCCTTCAGAGTGAGGAGTTGACAGCGACGAGACTGGTCCTTGGCTGCCTTAACCTCTTTGTCTCGGGTTAGTTGGTCTTCCAACTGCTTTTTTTCAGCTTCTTTCTGTCTTCGACTTTGAGCGATTTCCTCCTTTTGCTGGGTGAGCAGGTCGTCCAGGGCTGGAGTCAGTCTGAGTGCGGGGGATTTATCCACTCGACTGGAAGGGAAATTGAGTCCGGTTGCAGTTTCTTCAAGCAGCACAGTGGCAGTCGCCTGTTCTTTCAGCTTAACCTGCGAATTCAACTCCTCACGGTACCAAGCCTTTATCTGCTCCTTCGCCTGCTTCCTCGCTGTCTCTTCCTGTTGAAATTTGGCAGCGTCCCACTGCAGGACGCGGCCCCACTGGTCCTCTTTCCGCGGATCCCACCTCTTCATGTGTCTATGCAGGTCCGTGAAGCGCTGTTTTTCTGGAAGTCCCAAATCCAGCGGACTCAGGTCTCTGCGTGAAAGCGGAGTTTGCTCCAAATTGACAGTCATCCCGTCTAACTTGGGAAAGAGCGCACTCGGACTGGCGCCCTGCAATTGTCGCTTTCCACTCGTAACCGGAGTCAGTTGCGCCATCAAAGGAATAGACCTGTTCAAGTCGGAAGTGAGTGGCTTGGGGTAGGGAGGCAGGAGACTTGCAGGTCTGGGACGTGGGGCTAGGGCCTGTGCCAGGGTGGATTGGAGCTGGTCCAGGTCTTGCACTTGCAGTCTGGGCCGGGTGCGCAGCATTGACGTGATTTCCTGGTCCACCAAGTCCTGTGCGTCGTCACCGAAGCGAGAAACCAGCCTGGCTCTCAGCGCGGCTACAGCCTGCTTTCTGCCCATATCTTTACGTCGTTACAGTTCCAACTCCTCTACTTTCTAGCAGAAGTAGCTTAAATTCCCTCCCTTCCCCGTCTGTTCTTGCTCCAAATGGCCAAACTTCGCCAGGAACTTATTGTACAGTTCCACGAAGTTCGGGCTAACAGTGGGTCTGCAGTTCTCCACACTGGCTCTAAAGTCGTCCATCTCACTAGGCCGCAACAGTAACTGACTCGGCTGAATCTCAGTTATGCACTTCCGGATCGCACCAGAATCCGCAGGACTGCAGGGAGTCCAGAACAGGTCGCAGTCGCTGTCATAACCGTGAGGCCGGGGGACTGGCTTGAAGTGAGTGGCGGAATGCAGCATTCTGACAGGCTTGAGGAGGGCTTCGTTGCAGACTATGCTGATGTCGGAGCCTGTGTATCCCTCGGTTAGACGGGCGAGTGTGTCGAAGTCTTGCTCTGTGAGATGGTGGTTGACGCCTGAGTGTTGCTGGAATATCAGTTTCCGAGTGGACTTGTCAGGCATCGGCACTAGGACTTTCCGTTCAAAGCGTCTCAAAGCTGCAATATCCAGCTCCCAGGGCATATTCGTGGTCCCCACTACCAGCACTTCACTACTGAGACTGTCCATTTGCCGCATAAACTCCGTCTTCACTCTGCGCTCGGTCTCACTTTCACTTCCGCTCCTTTTCCGCACCAAAGAGTCCATTTCATCGAAAACAATCACAGAGGGACACCTTTCTTCAGCAGTCTGAAACAGCAATTTGAGCAATTTCTCGCTCTCGCCGATGAATTTGGACGTGAGGTCTGCGAGGGAAACCCAGAAGCAAGTGCCCTGCATTTCACTGCAAATGGCCTGCGCTAGTAGTGTTTTAGCCACTCCGGGAGGACCGTAGAGGAGAATGCGGCTCCAAGAGTGAGGCTTGCCTTTGCCCTTTTCGAACATTGAGGGAGCAAGTAGAGGCAGAATTTGACGCTCTCTGATAAGGTCTTTTATATATTGATTGCCGGCGATATCCTCAAAGCAGACCGGCGGCGGAGTGGGTAATATCAGTTCTGCGTAATTCCTTACTTTCCACCTGCTTCCTCAACTCCCCCTCATACGAGCCCACACTTCCCTGTATGAACCTAGGCTGCAGGTAGCCACAGGACCCGGAACTGCTCACAGAAGAGCTACTCCCCTCCTCCACTTCGATATGCAATTTGTCGAGATGAACGCAGGAATCTCTCTGCAGCAGGCCTGAGACTCCGGGCTCGGTCACCAGACTGCGCAGGCCGCGTTGAAGCCGCTTGTTGAGGACTGGAAGCCGTAGAGGAGGACTGAGACTGGTTAAACCGGTGAGGAGGCAGCGGGATTCTGCGGGAGTGGGCTTGGTCTGGAGGAGATTCCGCATATTGAATGGTACTGACTAGAGCAAGAAAGACAGGAATTGCAGGACTCTGAGGCTAATTAGGAAGACACCTCCACTCATATGTAGCCAAGGAGGGCTTTATTTCCATGGACAAAGAGGTAGTAAAGGTAGTGATGATCACTGCATGTGTTCCTTACCCGCAGGCGAGGAAAGGCACTGAAGGCTATATACGGCCTAAGGAGTTTGTGCATCCCGACTCTGAGTCACTCCTTGGCCTGGCCGAGAAGAGTTTCCTTGCAGAAAGAGAGCGATAGCTTCTTTCTAGAGCTAGTACAAGCGGCTA
>Ga0247837_1002009_pt1 | contig 39856 bp, 34 predicted proteins | sample LaCtaG_2_FD_187115 | JGI IMG/M metagenome (GOLD analysis project Ga0247837, IMG submission 187115) | Freshwater microbial communities from meromictic Lake La Cruz, Castile-La Mancha, Spain - LaCruzMarch2015_14.5m | ecosystem: Environmental > Aquatic > Freshwater > Lake | place: Spain: Castile-La...
ATCCTCTATCTTTCTGTATATAGAATTGAAAAACGTGGGAGGTGCTTAAATGCGACTTGACCTTATGATTGGAAAGGATGAGGCTGAGGGTCTGTCCCTGCTATGTTTTATTTATAATTAAATACCTCTTAAAGCATTCCCTTGATCCTATACTCGCCATATAGATTTCTATATTCGACATAAACTAGCAAAGAAGTGTCGTCCACACAACTCCAATACTGCATAGCTATAAGGAACTCAACCAGTACTCTCAAGTTTGATTTCCGCTACATCTCTTCCTCTATGGCCAATGCCTGTAATGGGCTGTCTCTGCTGCATGGACCGTGACAAGCCCGAGTCCACTACGACTCTCAACTCAGCCCCCCTGCCCCATCATCCCAGACCCTCTTCGAAGGTCGTCCTCATGATCGCCAACAGTTCTGCCCTCTTCCCCCTCCTTCTCAACATGCTCCAGACCCAGCACTCCCTCACAACCCATGAGAAAGGAGTCTATTTCTCTGTGGAAAAGTCCCAATTCGACCTCAGAACTACCACTAGTTCGGATGTGCGCAAGGTGCTGAGTGATGCGAATGAGGCGAAAGTGGTGTTGTTCTTCTTTGACCTGCAGGATGCAAAGGCACTGAGAGAGGCCAAAGACACTGCAAATGCCTTTAAGGCGGCTTTTAGAATGGACGCAGAGCGCTATTTAGTGGGGTATAATGCTGGTGAAGAGGGCAGTGAGACGCAAAAAGCCATCGAAGCTGCGGCTTATTTGGGTTTTCTGTATATGGAAATTCCCTTTCCGAAGCCCAGCAACAGCCTGCTGATCCAAAGCATGCAGAATAGTCCTAATTAGTACAGTTTTAGCATAGAATAGGCTATTTCTCAAACAGCACTCGATACCCCTTCCCCTCCTATATAAGCAATAATAGTCCTGGAGGGACCGTCTTTCGGCCTTAATCCAATGGCCCGATTTAGCGTAATTCTGGCTTTTTCCCAATGTCCAGCTAAATACTGCGCGATTCCTTGCTTGAATAAGACTGGGAAGTTCGTGTTTTCCTTTGCTCGCATTTGCCGCACTATCTTGGACTTTAGGAAATGGCTCCTGGAAGCATTCCTTTGGACAGGTTGTGGAGGGTTGCTTCGCGCTTGGCTTTGGACTCAGTCCGGCTTTGCATGCGTTTTACATTCAAATCCAAGCCTTTCGTCTCCACATCGCAAGTAAAGAGTCTCAAGACCATCCCCGACCCCTTGACTACGTCCTTGTCAACGAGTCGACAGGCAGTTTTTGCCTGAGAACTGAGCAGTTGGTGCCCATTTTCACTGACAAGCAGCGGAGTGCCGTATTGCTTCGTGGCAGCTTCCAGTCGAGAGGTTAAGTTCACATCGGGAGATAGGTAGGAAGCGTCCACCTTGAGTTCACTACCAATGGCGCCCTCAATAGCCCAGCCCGCATGCAGTCCACACCAGTTTGACCTCAAAGCCAGGCAGTCTTTCCTGCAGTTTCCCATGCTTCCTGTACCTCCCCAGCGTCACATGCGTGCCTACAGTCAGCAGCACTTTCAAGCACGCCAAAAGCGCCAAATGATTTGGCGTCAAAGATAGCGAGTATTTCCACACTCTAAAAAGGCGTCTCCGATGTTCTTGTTAGCTGCGCCGAGACACTGGTCTACTAGGGAGTGGACTATCACTGCGACTTCATTGACGAAGGCCATCACTTCCTCCTGCAGCACTTCGGTCACGTCGGTGAAGTTGCGGATGTTGAAGAAGCCGAAAGGGCGGAAATGCGCTTGCCTGGGACATGATATTGAGGGTCTGGGAGGGGAAAGACTGTCTGCGAGGATAGAACGGCCTGCTTCCCCAAAGGAAATAGCCAGCAAGGAGCCCATTTGGGAAATAATGTCCGCTATAAAGCTCGTTTCATACTGAGACTGGCTGTCCCTGCTCTGCAGCATCTCCAAAGGGTCACTTGCCAGGGCCCGAATTGCACATAGTATCCTAACCAGCAGCTGTATTGCCAGTCCACTGATATCCCTGTCTAGACTAGCAGCAGCCACTGCCAGTACCAGGACCACTAGGCCAGTCTAAGCGAGACTCAGCCCTGCGGCCAGCTGCGTACTGCTGCGCAGGTCAAAGATCGCTATGTTGCTTTCGTAGAGGACGAAGTACTTCTCTGAGAGACGTAAGAAGTCGGGGTGGGCCCAGCCAGTTTTCTCTCACTTGGCCTTGAGAAATACTCAGGTAAATCAAGGGAGTTGGGCAGTCGGAATGGTACTCTATATATGTATTCACGTGGAAAGCATGCTTCGCAGTCTCTTGACTCGTCCAAGTGTTCTTTAGGTCGTACTCAAAGCTCGTTTTCGGTATTATAAACGTCTCTATCTCCATTAGCGGCAGAAACATCACGAGAATTAGCACGATTTCCATCATTTTCTTCATAGTAGCCTCGGTCAAGGTCTTGCCCACCCTTGTTTCCTGCGAAATCGCCCTGTGTCTCCTCAAAACTTCGCTAGTGGCTCTGTACAGCTTGGGAAGACGCACTAGACGCAGACAGCGAGTAAAGCGCATTGCCCGCGCTAGGCGCACAGAGGAGTGGGAAGGGCCTGACAACTGCGTGGCAGGAGCCTGCATTTTCCGTGTCTTTGAGACCTAGCATCCGCTCCCACAGCCAATGTCTGACAGCAGCGATAGTGCACACAACAGGTCGAATAGACTGTAGAAACTCCAGCGATAGGCAGGCTTGAAAGCCACACACAGACACCAATCCGCAGTAAACAGCACCAAACAGCTCAAAGCGCCTGCGAAGAAGTACCTATCCGCCTGCTTCCCTGTGCACAGCAATCGCACATCGTCACTTATTAGAGTAAACACTGTCAAAACTGCAAAAAACAGCAGGACTGGGTAAGCGTCTAGCAGTGGGGTGAGGGCCAGGGGAGGTCTGGGACTGCGCAGAGTAGGCAAAGAGGCGGTTTCCAGGCTTTTTTGCTCTTTGCAAGGCTCGGAAACCAGCGTAGTGTCCATTACTATTACAGTAAAGGCAGACTTTTGACTGGAAAAAGGCTCATTGTCAGAAATTGGCGAGTTTCGGCCAGAAAAACAGAGGAAATAGATTGAGAATTGCTTCAAATGTGTGTTTGAAATGAACAGGTGGGAAATGCTGTGAACTTTTGCAATTCTTTCGATTTTTTAAATGAACCTAGTCTTCGGTAGGCTGAAATCGGAATAAATGGAATTTTAACCACATTTAGCGACATTTTGGCCTTCTTAGAATGTATTAAATGTGTTTATTAACTTAATTTCGCTAATTTGCCCCAAATACTGTCAAAATAACATCCAAACCTCCCAATCCAGCCGATTCCAAAAAGAAAACGAGCAAATTCTGGTAGTTTCCTGCACTAATATGGACAGACTCAGCCTGGAAAGCCTCAGTCTCAGCGCCAAAGTGGGGTACGCCTATGACGAGCGCTTGCTCCTGCACAGCGAAGTGGACCACCAGGAGATGGAGGAAACCCCAGGCCGAGTGAGAGCCATCCACGAACACATAGTGGCCACAGGCCTGCTGCAGAGGATGGTCAGAGTTGAGACAGTTCCTGCGGACCCTGCAGTGGTCAGTAAGGTGCATAGCGCTTCGCACGTAGAGCGACTTCAAGACCTGGCTCTGGACTACACCGACTTCTTCAACGTGAGTCGCACACAGCCCCAGCCTCGCAAGCCCGGCATCAAGCACACCTTCGGTAGAGACACCTACGACAACGAACACACCAGTGAGTGCGTGTTCTTAGCAACAGGCTGTTTACTGGAAGCTACGAAGGCAGTCATGCAGGGCACTCTGCACTCTGCCTTTGCCAATATCAGGCCTCCGGGACACCACGCGAGCACTGCAAGGGTGGATGGCTTTTGCTTCCTTAACAATGTGGCGATTGCGGCGCAGTACGCATTAGATGAACTGGGCGCGAGGAAAGTCATGATAGTGGATTGGGACGTTCATCATGGCAATGGGACGCAGGAAATCTTCGCACACAGAGAGGACGTGCTCCTCGTCTCCCTGCACAGATACGACGAAGGGAAGTTCTACCCGGTAGGCACCACTTAGCACAGCACTGCAGGCCGCGGGGACTACTCAGGCGAAGGTCCAGGACTCGGCTTTTCCTACAACGTCGCTTGGAACACTCCGGAGTCAGAGCCTTCGCCGATAACAGACGGCGACTATCAAAGCGCTTTCGAGCAGTTCGTCCTTCCACTGGTTTCCCTATACCGTCCTGACTTAATCCTGATTTCCAGTGGATTTGATGCAATGGCGGATGACCCTTTGGGAGACATGGACATGACTCCGTACATTTACTCCTACATGACTCGAAGTCTGATGGAGAGAGGGAAGGTCGTTGTGGCCCTTGAAGGCGGATATCACTTGGGGAACTTGCAGGCTGGGAGTGAGGCGGTGATCAGGACTTTGCTAGGAGAGGAGTTCGAGCAGGAACGCTACCCGACCTAGTACTGCCTATATAGCCGGTCCTCACTCACATGCTCCTCAGCTGGACAAGCCGCCCTCAGCCTCACCCACTCCACTGCTCTCTCTTCCTGGCCCCTCCCTCACCTGCCCAGCACTCCCGCTTCTTAGGTAGCTCATAGCAATTTCTTCATAACTCCTTACCCTGCTTTCCTGTTCAGCCAGCTCACTACAAGACGTGCAGCCTGTATCAGCACTCAAGGGAATTCCAGGTGGTTTCTACTAGTATAATGCAGCTGGCGGACCTGCAAGTCCAGCTCGCCGCAGTCCGAAGCCGCAAAAGCGCCACCGAAGCCCGGCTCCAAGCCCTGCTGACTGACAGTTCCAGCCTGCTCCCCGACGTCAGCGGAGACCTGTCCGAAGCCAGTGCAGGCCTGGACTCCCTTCTATATGACATTCGCAAGGTCGTGGGCACTGCTGCAGCGCTCAGTGGCCCTGTGGGAGAGCTGGAGAAGGTAAAGAAGAGGGCGGAGGCTGTGCTTCAGAGAGTGAAGGACTTGGCCAAGGTCGGTGACCTGATGCAGGCGTTGAGGGCGGCTGCGAGTGCTGGGAATTTGGAAAAGGCTGCGGATTGCGTCTTTACCCTCACTCAAATCAGCCACCAGCTGCCCCTGGACGACCGCACTCTCGTGGACTTCACCCGCATCAAAGAATCCCTCAGCACCGCAGTGAAGTCCCGCTTCGGCGAAGCGCTCGCAGCCAGCAACCAAAGCGAAATGCAAGCCAGCGCTTCCCTCATCCACAAACTCGGCCTTTCGAGAGAAGGCATTGACAGCTACATCGCCTTCATTTTACGAGACTTGAGCCAAACTGCGGGGCAAGGATTCGAATTGCTGCAGACTGGACAGGGCGCGGGGAAGTATGAAGATGCACTGGTGAAGCTGTTTAGGCTGGTAGCTACGACCTTGTCGAAACACAAGGAGAACTTGCAGGAGAAGTTCGGGACTGAGGGAGTGGTGGCCTTCGTGAAGGGACTGAGGAGGGAAGTGGACCTGCAGGCAGTTCGCCTCTACACGAAATTCCGCAGTGACCGGCAAGTGGAGCGCTGGGAAGACGAGCTAAAGCGCACCAAGTCGCTCTCCGCCGACCTCACCTCTATCGACTCTCTGTGCGCCGAAGTGGCCACTCTCATCAAGCACTCTGAAAGCTTCGAGAACTACTTCCGTATCCAAACTGCGCCTCTAGCGGCCTCACTTCCCAAGCGGTCCGAACTCAAAGTCAAGCTGCAAGAACTGGTGAATGTGTATGTCAGCTTTGAGGTGCACTACATGAGCAAGGCTATATCGAGGGCTGTGGAGGGGATTGACGAGTCTGACCAAGTGGCGAATGCCTATAAGTCGCTGGAGCCCATTCGAGTGGGAGCGGCTTCGGAAAGGATTGACGAGCTTTTCTATGTACTGCGCCAGTCCTCACAACGAGCACTGCGCACCTTCAACCTCGACAACATTTGTGCTGTTTTGAATCACATCCCAGTGCACCTCATCGAAGAACTACTGGAAAAACTGCAGTCGAAGTCCGTCTTTCTGCTATCGAAACAGTCACTGCTATCTCCTCAGTTCCAGCCTGCAACTGCGGCCTTTGTAGTGCTTGTGAACCTGCTGGAGTGGAGTCAGGCTTGCATTGGCAAGCTGGCTGCGGAGCTGAAGGTCGACTTCGCTGCGGTTTACGGCGGAAATGCAGCGAGTGAGCAGCAAATGTTCCTTTTGTGTCTAGACAGTCTCATGAAGGCTGGAGACAGGTTCAAGTCCGCGGGAACGGAGGCAATTCGCAAGGCGGTGGAAAGCTTTCGAGGGCAAGTTGTGGCGTTGACTGCTACTTTGGCGGGTGTTTCCTATGAAATTGCAGAGGAGCAGTTAGCGGAATATGAGGTGAACGACCCCTTTGCGCAGGCCTTTTCCGCCAATGTGAAGAGTCTAATGAAGCAGTGGAAGGTGCAGTTGGAGCCTGAGGCGGGGGATGCATTTGTAGAGGCAGTTGCAGCATGTGTGGCTGAGGAACTCGAGAAGCGGGTGAGAGGGAAGCGCTGCAACGAACTGGGCGCCGTGCAGCTCGAAAAGGACATCCGAGAAGTGACGAAAACGCTGCAAAGCCTGAGCCAACGGCCTGTGCGTCTGCGCTTCCAGCGGTTAAAGCAAATCACACAGCTGTTTTCCTCCAGCAGCGACTCAGAGGTCCACAGTCTGCTCCAGTCCAGTGACTGGAAACTGTCCTTGGCGGAAACACGACAAATCCTACAGCAGCGCGCAGGCCGCGAAGTCCTTATCTCCTTGTAGCTAAGTAAAGCAGCTCCTTTAGGTAGTCGCTCGCTGCGGTCACTACGTCGTGGGCTTGCTCGAGACCCATGGGCAGGTCCATGTTGAGGGTGCCGTGGGGCATGCCTTCGAATAGACTCATCTTCACGTCTGTTCCCAGACGTTTCAGTCGGTCGAACAAGCGCCAAGAGTCGTCACGAAGAGGGTCCTTTGAGCCGGTAATGAGGCGAACTGGGGGGAGCTGCTGGAGGAGACTGTCCAGGGCGACAATAGGCGAGAGATAGGGATCTGTAGAGGGGTCGGAGTCCTCAGTCAAGTAACTCTGTGTGCAAAGTTCCATCAGTCCCGCAGACAGCATCGGGTCCTTCAGTCCACCCAGGTAGGAAGGAGTGGGTCGACTTGGGTCTGCACTGAGTGCGGGGTAGACTAAAAGCAGGCCGTCAGGAGGTCTAACTCTGCGAGCAAGCGCTCTAAAGGTCAAACTGAGCGCTAATCCGCCCCCTGCAGAGTCCCCAGCCACCACTATCTTGCGAGGGTCTAGTCCTAGCCAGGTCTTGGCGTAGCGTAGAGTCCAGATGTAGGCTTCCCAGATATCCTCTAAGGCTGCTGGGTAGGGGAATTCCGGAGCAAGGCGGTAGTCCACTGAGAGGAGGGGAGTTCGGGTGTTGGTCGCCCACTGTCTGGTGTGGTTTTCATGAGTAGCTGAGGAGAGACACACCCAGCCTCCTCCATGTATGTGGAAAATGAGCTTATCAGGAGTCCTGCTGGGCTCAGGACCCGCTTCCGAGCAGCACCAACCCACCTCCCTCCCCTCTCCCTCCAGTCCTGACAACCCGAAGGGACTCACAACTCTCACAGGCACTGTAGCTCTTGAGATGGAGGATGTTAGGGCAAAGGAGCTTTTCTTCCTGTGTCTTTTGGTGTCGAGTTCTGCGAGTGCAGGGTCGGAAAGGTGGTGGGAGACTTTGGGCACGTGGATAAGGCGGCTCAGGGCAATAGGTGGGAGAATAGAGGAGTACAGTCGCTGGCCCAACTGACTCTCACAGGCAGACAAGACCAGGCGGAAGAACTCGATAGAGGGCTGATTCGCACTCCACCTTGCCCTAATAGTCGCCTCTTCCGGCCTCAGTTTATAGTAAAGCAGTCCGGAACCCACTAGCAACCGCCTCATAACTGTGCTTTTCGCCTCCAATCCCAACGAAACGGACGCACTCATAGTCATAAACCGCTGCTGAACTGCAGCTAAGTCCCTTTCCAGCTTCGCTAAGTCTGCCGTCTGCACGTAGTCCACCGCACTCCAGAGTTGCTTCCACCGCTCACTGCCCTTTTCCTCATTGAACAGGTCGTTTAGAGGGTGGTTGAGACTTGCTTCGAGGCATTTGTTGAGGAAATTCAGCTCGAAGGTCAAAGTTTCGAGTTTCATTGGGTTGTTTTCAGTGCGGTTTGCGTCTACTACTCGGTCACAATGGTTGAAAGTGGCCTCTAGGAACTCCAGGCCAAGCAGGTAACTGAGTTCTGTGTCGGTGGCGGTCCTGCTTCGGATCCTTTCGCTGGTTAAAATCAAGGATTGGAGTGACTTCGTCAGGTCTGGGTGGCTTTGGAAGCCCTGAAAGGACTGAATGCAGACTTGCAGCCTGTCACAGAGCCGCACCAAGAGCGCTGTGTACCTTTCTCTGGCCATCATAGCTTATAATGCTGCGCACTCTGCTAAGAGGGATGGGGCACGTGGAGCAACACGTAGCCAAGGGCATTCCCAAGGTGAAGGACAAGCTAGTCACCCTCAACATCCAAGTCTTCGACGGAACCAAGCATGTAGTGCAGGCTTACGAGGGAGAGTCGCTGCTGTTAGCACTGAAGCGCAATTTGGTTCCTATCGGACATGCGTGCAATGGGGGAGACTTGAACGTGCCCTACACTGAGAACATGCAGGACAACACGAGTTGGGGGCCTTCCTGCTCGGAGTGCCAAATTGTGGTGGGGGAGCCCTGGTTCAAGCACCTCAGATCTATGGGGGAGCATGAGAAGGCGAGACTGCTGAGGACTCCCACCAACTTCGTCACTCCTGAGTCCAGACTGGCCTGCTGTCTCGTGGTCGAAAAGTGGATGAACGGTATCCAATTCAGTGTCCCGCACACTGAAGAATCACGACCTATTGGCACCGAAGGGCCCTTCGAACACGGCGAAAACCGCATTCACCGCTTTTAATAGCTAAGCCACTTCCTCGCCTTCGTCCTGCTCCGTCGTCAGGCAGCTCTGCTCTTTCCCTGTTCCTTGCAGTGCCTCCAGCAGTCCTCTACCCTCAGCATCAAAGAGCGCCGCTACCGCCTTGCGATTCGTCCTGGAGCCCGCACTCTGCAGCATCCTTTCCAACTGCCGCACCGAAGCCTGCTCCAGTCCCTGCCTGCCCGCCTCCGCAGTCTCGGCCTCTGCAGCAGTCCTGGCAGGCCCGTAGAGCCCGTCCAGTTCCCTTTTCCGCTGGAACTGGTCGAGCTTCACAGACAGGGCTTGGCGGAGGGTCGGAACAGTGTCCGTCTTCACATCCCCCCACTTCATATGCTCCGCAAACCCTTCAAACCGCTGTTTCCAGTCGGAAGACAGACTGGCTTTGTTTGCCAATTCGCACACTATTCTGCCCATATACTCCTGCAGTACATCCAACAGTCGCACTTTCCCCTTTTTCCTTGCTTTCACCTTTTTCAAGCCTGGCAAAAAGGGCAGTTCTGCGTCTGTGCTCAAATTCCTTCTCCGAGTAAAGGACTTCCCCCGGTCTCCCATTGACTTTTCTACGAAAGACGTCGAAAGCAGGTCTGGAAGAGGCGGTTTTGTAGGGGAAAAAGAGGGCGAAAGGCCTTGAAAGAGCACTGAATATAGCCACTTGTTTTCTGCCCGGGGAGAGGCGAAGTATTGGTCGTAATTGTTGGAGTGGGAAGAGGGGTAAAGGCGCAGGAAGTGTTCACGACGGGAGTACTCTTCCAGCGTGTCTCTGAGCATATCTTTGTACTGGTTCCCCGGTATATACTCTCCTAGCTGCGAAACCGCCCTTTGCGCCTTAATCCTCGCCCTAATCTTGCTCTTATCCGCACTTTTCCTATTAAAAGCCCTCACTCCAATAAGGTTGAAAGCGTCCGCTACGAGAGTAGACTTAACAAGCAGGTCCAAAGGCGAATCCACTGCTAGGGAAGGGGACAAATTGACCTCTAGAAGCCAGGGGCGGAGCTGTCTATCCACCATTACATCGAATCCCAGCAAATCGAAGCAGTTGCAGCGGTGAATGCCCAGTCTTTCCATTGCAGTTACTGTGTCTTCTTCCGTTCCTAGCACTGTTTTCACGATTAAGTCGTATATTCGCGCCCAGAGCAGCTGGATATCCCTGCCTTCCGCCTCCAGTTTCCGGAAAAGCGCTGATAGGCTCCATTTGTGGCCTGTATTATCTGCTTTTTCGTCGCAATTCTGCTGGAAAAGCTCACTTTTCTTGTTTATTGAGTAGTTAGTGAGGTGAATAAAGCGAGATTTTGACATAGAAACAGGCACAAAGGGCTCACAAGCGAAGCGAGTCAAACCTTCTTCATACAAATAGACCCTTAAAGGACACATACAGGAGACCAAAACGTACAGTCTCAGGTCGAATTTGAGTCCGTTGACCAGTAAAGGGTCGTCAATGTAGCGGGAAACGACGCAGGACTCGGTAGGGAGAGAGGCGCCCTGCGGGTCTAGGAGGGAAATGCCGCGGCCTTGGGAAGAGGCGCAGGGCTTGAGGATCCAGGGACAGTGGCGGGCTTCGTAGGCTGCCTGGAAGGCGGCTAGTTGCTGGGGCAAGACGTAAGTCTCAGGGTAGAACTTGCAGGCCTTCGCTCCACTGCGATCTTTCAATCGCTCCATAGCTGCACAAAGTCTGTCCTTTCGAGTGATTTCCATAGTCCTGGGGAAGTGGTTAATTCGCTGGTGCTCATTGAGTCCTTTGAACAGGTAGTCCAAAGGTGCGCCAGCGAGCCACAGTACATTCCAATCATGCGAGTCCGTAGGGTGAAATCCCGCCACCTCCAGCACAGACCTGACTAATAGGCTTTCCGAATTATAAGTTCGATACAGCAATTGGTGCTGCTGCAGGAACTTGCCCTTGGCGTAGGTGTGCGTGGGCAGGGCTTGGGTAGCAAGTTGGTGCGCTTTCACAGGGGCAAAGTGCAGTAAGGGAGGACGTTTGTCTGGACTGGGACGGAGGTCTGAAAGCAGCTGCTCCGGTCTTGACTCGGTTAGTGGGCCGGTGGATCGGAAGGCTCGAAGTCCTTGGGGACGACCAATAGCTTCAGGACTGATCCCAGACCAATGAGAAAGACTTCGGGAGTGGAGTCCACTGGCAGGGGAGTGGTAGGCGCGGTCGGGGGAGATGGAAACGAAGGTGAGTTCCGCAGGCTGAGGAACAAGCATGGAGTATCAGCAGCAAGCTGCCGCATTATAACCTAACATGTCTACTGCCCCACTAGAGGTCTCAATTAGCATTCCCACTGCCAGGCTTGAAGTATATTTCCCTAACATCTGCAGAAACCGGGATAGACTGCGGTTTTTGCAATAAATGGGCTCTAATAGCTCTACGGAGCATGGAGATTTGACAGCTACGGAAGAGAAGGTGAGGAAGGAAATTCAGGACAACCCTGTGCTCATGTATTCCACGACTGTGTGTGGGTGGTGCAGAAGAGCGAAGGGGGAGTTTGACAAAATGAAAGTGGAACACAAGGAAGTGAAGCTAGATTCGGAGCCTGATGGTCTGAAAATAGCCACAGTGCTGACCCAAATCACCAAGCAGCGCACAGTCCCCAACATCTTTATAGGCGGCAAACACTTGGGCGGCTACGACAATCTGATGAAGGGAGTGGCTGCAGGCACTCTGGAGCAGTCCTTCAAAGAGTCCCACATCTCCTACGACCCCGCCTACTTCACCTATTAGTTAGTTCCCCCTCCCAGACATTGCTGCTGGACAGTACTGATTGAATGGGAGAAGGAGTCTAGGGTGGGCTTCTAGCTATGGCTGTAATGTGCTACTATACAGACGGAAGTCCTTGTGATGCCCGCTGTCACCACTATCCGTTCTTCTTCCTGCCGCATGTCGGTCCTATCAACCTCAGCTTCCACTCAATAGAAACAGCGTATACTCGCCAGTCCGCATTTACACCAGTTACTCGTCCACCTGCAATCAAAGAAGACCAAGAAGAGCAAGTAGTAGTGGACCCCGCGCCTACCTCAGTCCCTACAAGTCTACTAGTCGACCCTACTCCACTCGATGACATGCAGTTACTGGACCTGATTTGTCCCAACGAAGGTCCTTACTCTCTCTTCCTTGACCCTGTGGACATGCTGGAGTCGCCAATTTTCAAGGGGAAAGTGTTCAAGTAAGACCCAGGCAGACTCCTTTTCAGCCTAGTGGATAAGGACACGCAAGGAGTTACTAGTCCGGAATTGCTACGGTTCCGCCTATCTGCCTTCACGAAGCAGGAAGAATACCAAGAGTTGGAATGCTGTGAAAGAGCTCCGGGAGTACTGCGAGGAATGACTATTCGAGACTGCGTCAATTCGGATTTAGTAGTGTTTGATAGACTGGCTTTCAACATGGTGTCTACGAAGATCCCTGGACATAAGGTGATTTTGGTGGTTCACTGCATGAACAACGACCAAGTGAAGCCCTTCATTATCCCCAACATTGTGGTTCGCTCTAGAAGTCGCAAGACAGTCTAATAGTACTAGTTTTGATGCATCGCTGCAGCTGTTATAGCTGCTGCAAGGACTTATAGAGCAGAAACATGGATATTCCAGCAGGCAAGTATGTACTTCTCCAAGTCCTCTTTGTCCAGATGCATGTGGTGACCCATATAGAAATGGTGCTCTGGGCGCTCCTAGCGACCTGCGTATCCGCCCGGGTCTCCCACGAGCCAGTAATGGCGTTAGAAGCCACTCTGTGCGAGAAGTACGTCTGCAACGACGACACCTTCCAAATCCTCGACACCCAGTGCATCTACTACGACGCTGTCAACATCACCTACGTCATCCAAGGCTGCAGCAATGACACTATAAACTCTTACTGTCCTCCATCCTATGAAAGCAACAGTACTTGCACAGTCCCTCCGGAGCCCAATGTAGCCCTGTCCTGGCCGGGAGAGTACTGTTTGAAGCAGAACTGGTGCAAGTATGGGTACTGCGTCAACAACACCTGTGTGGGGCAAGTGAAGGGAGCGCAGTGCGAGGGACATGGGGAGTGCAACCCAGGCTTGCGCTGCCATAACAATGTTTGTCAAACGCAGCTACAAATAGGTGACATTGGCTGCGAAACAGACCAAGACTGCGTCAATAACGCAGGTTGCGATGCAGACACATGCCGTGGCTACTTCACTATCCCCAGCATGCAGTATGTGGGCATGTGTGAGAACAGCACTTCTTTACTGTGTGAAACTGGCTTCTGCTACTTCGGCACCTGCCTCGATCCTCCGCTCAGCCAGATGGAACTGCCGGTGGCGTGTGTGAGTCAGTTTGATTGCTTGAGTAATACGCACTTTGCAGCGGAGGGGATAAAGTTCTATACAGAATGTGTATGTGGATACAACTCCGCCGGCCAGCAGTACTGCGAGCCCTTCATAGGCGACGACCCAATGCAGCCCTACCTCGACTTCCTGCGGGACTGGCTAAACAACACCAGTGGCATAATGCAGTGCAACACAGCCCGCAGACTCTCCAGCGAGTGTGTCGCCACAGTGCAGGGCAATTCCAAGGCGCAGAGCTTCATGTACTACCAGATCTTGGCGGACCAGTACCCGATGGTGGTTGCGACTCCTGCCTGCGCACTGGACGTGTTCTTCCCTCAGTACGCCACAGAAGAACTGGCGGCCGTCCTACTCCTGTGCGGAAGTCTATGGTGGTAAGCAGGTTTAGTCCTCTATTTGTAGGAAGGATACCTGGTCGCAGTCTCCTCTGTCGTTCTCGCAGGCCCGGTTGTTGCAGTTAGAGTCGCACTCCCCATCCCCCAGCCAGGAAAGGATGCACAACTCAGTACCGCAGAGCTGTCCCTGGCAATCCCCACCGTCATAGAAGCAAACCTCGTTCAGACACTCGAAATCACAGAAGCCGTCTTGAAGCCAGGTCAAGTCGCAGTCCAAAGCCTCGCACTGAGTACTAGCAGAAGGCTGGCTGCAGGCTAGCAGGGCCAGGACACTGAGGAGGAATAGCTGCATATCCGTTTGCAAATGGTGCATAGGGGCATTTCACACTGGGTCGGACTCTTGCAAGGGAAAGTTACTGAAGGGATTTTGAGGAAAACTGGCAGTTGATGGGGAAATCATATGAGATTATTCTATCTGTCCCTGCTTCACACTAAATTCCATAGAAACCCACCTAATCCCAATACTTAGTTCTGTCTGGTATTGGCGATCTGTCCTTATACTTCCACTAATCAAAAAGCGCAACCCCGAATATTAGTTTCTCCCAATATCTAGCTTTCCCTCATCAGTCCTCCCTACAACTCCCATAGCAAAGACGTCATATTTCGCTATGGCTACCTCCTTTGCCTTATAATTCTCACATTATGAGTGACCAATTGAAGTCAAGTCCCCCTGAAGCACTGCAAAGACTGCTACCCCCTTGTAGTGGCTGTCTCAGCGACTTCCTCACCTGTGAGTCGCTGCAGCCACTGGGGTGTGGCCACTTCTACTGTCCAGTCTGTTTGCTAAAGACCAAAGGCTCGAGCGCCTATCACTGCTTTTATGATAAAAGGCAGTGCCGGTGCGAGGAACTGATGCCGGAAATCAAGCCTGCGGAAGTGCTGACTGAGCTAGAAAGCGCTGCACTGCCTATACTCGTGTTGGACGATTTAAAGCCGTACCTGGGTCGTGTGGACCTGCGGAAAGTGCCCTGCAAGGCTTTGAGTGAGGGCGGAGTGTGTCGCTGGGCTGCGAACTGTCCCTACAGTCACTACCCGGACCATCTAAGCCTGATTCAAAGCTTCAACCAGACCAAGGATCAGAACTGCTGGGAGTGCAGTCGCTGTCTCCTCACTATTTCCCTCAGACTTCTGGTCTGTCCTGCCTGTGAGGCTCCCCAGACTACGGCCCGCCTCCTGGCTTCGACCCCTATGAAAGGCAGCACTTCCCCGCGAGTGGACAACACCTTTCAGACTGAAGAGGACCGGCCACCTGGCAGTCCGATAGCCAGTCCACTGAGGTTTCGGCTGGAGAGTGGGGCGGAGGGCGACTTGCTAGAACAGCGCAGTGCGTGCTGTGAGCTGCAGTAGTGTTTCTTAGTATTTCGTGCATATTAGAGAGACTGAACGTGCTTTTAGCATATCATTGGGCCTTAAATATGCAAATTTGAAGTGAGTTGATTGACGAAATGAGGGAAATAGCCTCAGTTCTGCGAAAATAGCGTATTTATGCAGTTATGAAGTTTCCACTTTGGAACTTATTTCAGTCCCTTATCCTCTCCGTATGTTAGAATTTCTTTCATGGCAATGCGAGCAAAGGTGGCTCTTTCGCCCCTTTTCACTCTGAAGCCAAACTCAACTTCCCCTGAATTACAGTCCCAATCCCGTTTAAAGGCACAATTTGTAGGCAAGCCTTCATGAGATTTCCAGCATCCGAATATTTGAATGTCCAGAATCAGAGTAAAATAAGTGTAAACAGTGCGCGCTTTCCCTTTCCAAGCATAGGAAAAGAAGCAGAACTCTGCAAAATGCTAAAATCTGCGAACATCTCTCTTATAATAGCGATTTCAAGCTCTTTAGACCAGAATACAGAGATGAATTAGGGCTGCTGGGAACGGCATTCCGCTAAGTTGAGCAGTAGAAAACTAGGGAAATGCTGAATTTCCCACATACGAGTTCTTCATACCTTAATTGAGACAACGCGTTAGGAGCGGACTGCCCTACTGGACTAAAGCGAAGGGCAAGTCCCTGCCTGCACAGTCCCAAGCGTCTCCACGGACTACCATTTCCAGCCTGTATTGGACTAATAAATGGCTGAGGCACGCTGGGAAGCCTACCGCGAAAACCTTCAGAAGTACATCGACTCCCGCGACGAAGCTGCGCTAAAGGCAGCCTTCGCCCTGGCAGACTCAGACGCAAACGGGGAAGTGACCAAGGAAGAGTTAGTGGGCATCCTGGCAGCTGGGCCAAATGCAGGTCAGGCGCAGGACCTCGCTGATAGGATGTTTGCGCTAGGGGATGCGGATGGCAACGGGAGTTTGGACGAGGAGGAGTTCGGGGCTATGGTGCTTCAGCTTTCCGGACTTTAAGCTAGATAGGGATAAGGCAGCGTTCAAGTTAGGGACTTAGAGACTGCACTAGAGGGCATTTCTGACTCGGATTTCTGCGAGTGCCACTATATTCATAAAAGCGATAAGTCTGGAAGTCGAAGGATCTCTTCGCTGCTTTTTCCCTCCTTCAACAAGAAAGCCGCGGTAATCTAATAGTGAAAGCAGCTCCACACCTAGTAGCCTTCTATCCCCCTCATCCGAAGCGTAAGCGTTCCATCGCAAGCAGTTGGCTATATAGTGGAAATGGAGGGAAAGGACGAAACTCGACGGATCTACGAGCAAATCATCGCTCGCACAGTAGAGCACATGCGTCCCGAGTTCGACCATGAAGGCCTGCCCTCCTCTATCCTGGAACAAGTGCGGGAGTCCTGGTCTAAACAGGTGGACAGAAGCATGCAGCCGCTCAGCTCGGACCTACACCTCTTCAGGAACATGACTGGACTCGCTAACCCTGCGCCCTCCTACAAGCAACCCTACTGGAGCAGGGAAACCACACCTAAAGTCACAGTGGTGGAGCCTGTGCAGCAGCCTAAGCCGCCCGCAGTTGTCCCTCCGCCACCACAAACAGCTGAGGATGTGGAGGACTCCGTGGCTGCGATGTTTGAAACGCTGAAAAGGAAGCAGGAGGAACACAAGGAATCTGACACTCCGCCTGAGCCTGAGGAGGATGACCTTGCACATGTGAGCGACGACGAAACTAACCAGGAAAACCCTGTGGAGACTGACACTATGTGTGGCCTTTATAGCAAAATCAACCGCTCCAAGGCCAGGTGGAAGTTCACACTGAGCAACTGCATCCTCAACATCACAGGGAGAGACCTGCTGTTGCGGCAAATCGTGGGCAACACGGAGTTTCAGTAATACTTAGTATCACTAGTGGTCTGCAGCGCTGTGCAGGACTAGACGAGACCGGGCGGATAGACGGATCACCCAGGGCTGATAAAGACGCTGAGCCGCTGGCAGGTTGCTGTTGCTGTAGTCTGAGTAGTCTCGAGACCCGGGATTAGTGCTGTTTTGCCGCTGTAGGTGCATCGCCCTATATCGTCTATAGTCAATTCTCGGTACTTCGCTGCGACTGCAACTATCAATCGATAGATTGAGACTTTGGCGGGAGGCAGACCTTCGCTTAGGCTGCGAAATCCCCCTTTGGGCGGCGACCCGCACAACCAATTGTTCAGCTTTTCCACTCCGCAACACGCTAAAAGGGAACAGCCGCGAATGAGCGTGAGTGAGAAAGCTCGGCTTTCCATATCCCTGCAGTACTGGAGCTGGCCCGCTGTGCCGCTCTATGTGCAGCTTCAGCAGTCCTCGCTGTCCTTCCGACATATCACTGGCTAACCTGAACCTTGCAATATGGCCACAGGGAAGCACGTTACGCCGCTTACTGCGACCTCTGCAGTCCTCAGCGTCCATCCTTTGCAACTGCCCGCTATCGAACTGCGACGCTGCTGTCTTCCCAGTCTCCAGCAGTCTTCCAATGAAGACTCTGAGACAATGGATACAGACCCCGACTTCGCAGACGAGCTAAACGGCGACTTCAACCCGTGAGTTTTATACAGAATTTACTATGTTCGCTCTCTTCCCCGGCCCTATCCTAAGCCCAAACTGCGTCCCTTGCCGCTCAAAACCAGGCGATGTGAGCGAGTCACGCTGGTACTTGACCTAGACGAAACACTCATTCACAGCGAAGCTGAGTATATACCAGACGCAGACGACAAGCTCGAATTTGTCCTTGGCGGAGAGAAGCTGCAAGTCTACGTCCGACACCGGCCGAAAGTGCGGGAATTCCTGCGTCGCGCAAATCAACTGTTCGAAGTCGTAATCTTCACAGCCAGTCTCCGTGAATACGCTGACGCACTACTGAAGTCGCTAGACCCAGGCCGCAGACTGCTAAAGCACCGCTACTACCGTGACAGCTGTGTGGAGATCAATGGAGTGTATGTGAAGGACTTGAGTGCGCTGGGCAGGGATTTGAGACAGGTGGTGATGGTTGATAACTCGCTGCCTGCCTTTGGGTATCACTTGGATAATGGGATATTAATACAAAGTTGGTATCAGGATCGGGAGGACAGAGCGCTGGAACAGTTGTGGGACTTCCTCGAGGGTGAAATGGCTACAGTGGAGGACGTGCGGCTAGTGCTCAGGCGAGTCTTCGGCCTGAGTCGTCTTCTGGTTTAAGTCTAAGAACAATGGCTAAAGTAGTGCCTCTAGAAAGCTTCTTCCAAGACTCCGGCACGCTTATTTCGCATGCTAACTTCTACGTCCGCAAAGTGCCAAGTACTTCCTACCCAGAGTACGTGATCAGAACCAATGCCACCTGGAAGCTGTACTGGGACCTGGCCATGGTAGTCCTAGTGCTCTACAACTCCGTTTCAGTGCCCTTCCTCGCAGCTTTCGACCCGGAAAACAAGCTCGAGGCTCTGGAAGTGCTGGAGTACCTGCTGGACGGCTGCTTCGCTATAGACATTCTCTTCTCCTTCACTACTTCCTACATGGATGACAATGGAGACGAAGTGCTGGACCACAGACATATAGCCCGGCACTACGGCTGCAGCTACAAGTTCCCACTGGACGTAGTGGGCGTTTTGCCTGTGGAAACCATCCTTGTGAGGACTACTTAGTTCCTACTGCTCAATGGGACGGTGAACACCAAGACGCTGAGACTCATATCACTGATGAAATTGAAAAGAATGGTGAGACTTCGAAGAGTTATTTCCCTATTGCGCTTCAAAACTGCTTTCAAGCTCTGGATCCGCATGCTGCTGGTCGTGTTCACCCTGTTTCTCTTCGTGCACCTGGCTGGAAGCTTTTGGTTCATGCTGGCGAGCAACGACGAGGACTGGATTCCGCCCAACTACATGGGTCATGACGACATTTACCTCTACTCGGAGTCCATCTGGAGGCAGTACACGACTTCGCTGTACTACGCTACACTGCTGTTTCTGGGAGTCGACGCAGTGCCTTCTACCACTGCAGAAGTCGTTTACGCCTGTTTCGTAGTCTACCTGGGCGCAGTGTTCTCCGCCGCTTTATTCGGCCAAATGACAGTTCTGGCTCAAAGCCTCAGCTCCAAGTCCTCCCAGTACAACGAAGCCCTGGACCGAGTCAACCAAACCATGCTAGGAATCAAGGCTCCCAAAGACCTGCACTCCCAAGTAACTGCCTACATCATGAACACTTACTGGAGACGTGACGAGCAGGAAGAACTGCAGAAGTTCTTCGACACACTTTCGCCGAGTCTCAAACTAGAGGTCTGCACACGTCTATATAAGGACGCTCTAATGCGCAACTTTGTTTTCGGCGGGTCTCCGGAGTGCGTTGATGTACTGGTGCGGAATTTAACCGCTCAGCTGAGTAAGCCTGAGGAAGTGATAGTGTTTTATGAAGAGGTTGGGACGGAACTGTACTTGCTGATACAGGGGGAAGTCAGTGTGCGCTGTCCGACTCTGCAGGGGGAGGATGCACATATCCGCTTCCTCTACCCTAGCGATTTCTTCGGAGAAGTCAGTCTGTTAACAGGCGCGAGACGCACTGCGACTGTAGTAACTGCCAATTTCTGCACCCTAGCAGTGCTTGCGGAGGAGAAATTCAGGGAAATCATGGAGTCCTTTCCTTCTCTCCGCAGCGGCTTATTGGCCTACGGAGTGGAGAAATACAGTGAAACCTGGAAAGTGGGAGTGATGGCAGTACTAGCGCAAATCCCCTACTTCTCCACTTGCTCGAAGTCGGAACTCACCCAGGTCTTTTATGCTCTGAAGACTGAGAGGTATGAGGGGGACTCGAAGCTGGCGGATAGAGGGGAGAGGGCGGACTGCTTCTATATAGTGGCGACAGGCGCGATTAGCGTTTCTGCTGCTTTGCGCTCAGGGGAAGAACTCACTCTATTGGTCCTCGAGTCCGGCACCGCAGCTTGCATTTGCTCCAGTCTAATCGAGCAAAAGCACCAATTTCAGCTCCGCACAGTGACAGAGTCCTGCCTCCTTTGCCTCTCTGTGACCACTCTCCACAGTACCCTTTACTCAGACCTGGCTGCTTGTTTCCCTGCCATCAAGCTGGCTTTAGCCAATTTTCGCAGAAAAGAAGAGGAACTTGCCTTTTCAGACTGCGATTTCGTGCTAAATAGAAGCAAAATTACGCCTTTTAAGCTTGCAAGTCTTCGACTTCTCCGTGGCGCTCGCAAAAACCGCCTAAAAGAAGCGAATCTTGTGATAGAAAACTTGACATTGAGCATAAAAGCGTTCCTATCCTCTCGGAAATCAATGCAAGGGGAGCTTTCAGGGAAGCCGGAAGAGGCACTGGAGCAGTTGGTGGAGCGAATGAAGGAGGAAATGGAGCGTTTGGAAGCCAAAGTCGAGCGCTTGGCTCGGCAAACAGACGTTGCACGGGGAAAATAGCCTAATTGGTCGTTTGGCAATGGATATTAGCGGTTTGGCGAGAGTGAGGACAGGGGAAAGCAGGCCTAGAGGCAATTTGCAACTCTCCAGGACCAGAATCAAGCAAGGTAACCTGCACTCAGCCTTAATTTTCCCTCACAAGCCCATAGTAACAGAGCCTTCCCTACAGTCTATACACGCGAATAGGCCAGTTCTTCACAGGAAATCTAGGTCTGATATAGCCTGCAAAGCACTGAGACTGACAACAAGGACTTTGGCAGTCACTAGAGGACAGAAAGTCATTCAGAAGGCCTATTTAGTGCCTTCCAAGCCAGTGCTGTTCCCATTTGTGGAGCGTCCAGGCAGCTCTCTGCGTCTTTCCTCCCTGCGTTCCTGTCCCTATTCCTTGTGCTCGCTGGTTTCAAGTCCCGCTGAAACCCGGGGAAGTCGTCCTATGACTTCCATCCACGGAGTCGTAAGTGCTGGAGGACTACTGCGCGCCCTGCAAAGGTCTTGGAGTTGGTCCTATTTAAATGGTAGCAGAAGCTATTTTTTCTTTTTCGGCTTGGGCGCCAGCCGCTGCTCCGCCTGTTTCTTATGCAGTCTGTCAAGCAGGACCTTGCGCTCAGGCTCTTTCAGGTGATGAGGGCGAGCGGAAGTGAGGGAAGCCCGGGCCGCCCTCCGCACTTCAGTCCCACAGCCGTGGATTTCAGCATGACTGTGTCGCAGACAGAAAGTCCGGTTGCAGAATCTGCACGCAGAAGAAATTGCGTGCATGGCTTCTGGACAGCTGGGGAAGGTGCAGTGAGTGCTGGCTTCCACGAGGTCGTCTAGGAACTTCAGTTCTTCCTCTTCAGTCAGCTTTTCTGCCACTTTCGGGACTGATTTCGGCTTGGACTGGATGGGCTTTTTTGGCTGATTTGCGTGCGGAGGGGAAATTTCAATAGGCGAAGTTTCAATCGGGTCTTCGATTTGTTGGTTAATGGATTTGGACACTACAATATAGCGGTTTGCACCAGTGCCTCTGCTGACATGCTGCAGGCCCAATTCTTCACACAGACGATGTATCTGCTCTCTAGTGTTTCCCGGCATTGGGTCTAGTTTCAGTTCCTCCGCTTCTTCGTCCTCTGCAAATAGTCTGACTCTTTCCTCAGCTGCAGGGTATAGGTCCGGGGCAGGTCCAGGCCTAGCTATAACCGGCACTGGAACTTTGGGTGTTTTCGTAGGCTTTGTCTGAGTGGATTTCGGCTTCGCAGGAGCGGAGAGGGCGCCTTGGTTGAGAACTATGCGGGAATCGTGCTGGTAATAGGCCTGGACTCCCCTGACTATTGCGTGTTCCTGTAAGTGGCTAATAAAGCTGCGTAGGCTGTTGGTGGAGCGGTTGCTTGCCAGTGTGTCGCTGTCTCCTATGACGCAAAGCAGCTTTTTCGCTCGTGTTATAGCTACATTTAGCCTTCTTTCGTCTGATAAAAACCCTACTTCCCGCTCAGCATTGGACCTCACAAGTGATATAATGATTGCGTCTTTCTCCCTTCCCTGGAATCCGTCCACTGTGGACACCTCGCAAGCCAACGACAGGCCTAGGAGCACTTCCACCTGTGCACTGTAGGGCGTAATCACGCCTATTTCCCTCACTCCCTGTGTGCGCAGTTCCTGCACAACCACGTCCACTAAAGACGCTTCTCCCATGTTGTATTTCGAGTCTCTCGCATCGCCTGAGTCTCTCATTTCGCACCCAGCTGTGTCAATGAACATCAGCGGACCCTCGACATTTGGCAGAGTCCAGGTCCGAACTGACTCATTGGCGTGTAGTCTGCCTGCGTAGAACTGGGTGGAAGGCCAGGCCATGATAGCCTCGTGCATGCGGTACTGTTCCTCGAGCATTAGCACTGTCTGTGGGTAGGCTTCGCACACTCTGGCCATTAGTGTTTCGGAGAGAGCACTGTGTGCTTCTTGGGATTTGATGGTGGGAGGGAGCTGCTTGTGGTCGCCGGATAGGATCAGTCTGCGGCCTTTGAGCAGTGGAATCCAGCAGCTGATTTCCAGCGCCTGCGCAGCTTCGTCAATCACCACAGTGTCGAAAGCACCGTAGGCAGCCACTGCTTTCAGTATCAACTTGTCCCCGGCAGCGATGTTGGTGGCCAGTACGACTTTGGCCTGGCTGAGTACTTCCAGTACAGCCTTCGCACTGCGCTGTTTTACCTCTTTTCTGAGTTCCCTCAAGTGGTGTCTGTGCTCCATTCGCTCCCCGCCTCGACTCGTCTTTATCAGTTCATTCACTTTCGCGATGTCCTTGTTCACGCTGATCAGTAAGCCGCCCTGGTCGCTCCGCTTGACCTTCCAATCCAGCGAGAACTTCTCTAAGTGCGGCAGTATGCGGGCAGGGTGGCCGAGTCTCACAACCGGTACTCGGTCTCCTAGCTGTTCCAGCATGTTATCAACTGCGATATTGGAAGGGGCGGTGGCTAGTACGCGCTGTCCCAGTGCCACTAGCTGCTGTATCACTTCCACAATGGTGGTGGTTTTCCCTGTACCTGGAGGTCCGTGGATGACTCCTATGTCTTTGCAGGAGCTGGTAGCGAAGCAAACTGCTTGAATTTGCAGTTCATTCAGTCTGGGATTCACAGGGATCACAGGCTCAGCGGGTCCAAACCTCGGCTCTGCTTCCTTCATTAGCAGCATCGCTAAGTGATATGCAGAATGGTCAGGCTGCAACTTCGCCAACTGGTCCAACGCCTGCATCTGCCGCTTGTGAGTGACTTCATTAGTGAGCATCACTACGTTGCACACTGCTTCTTCCAGGGTGAATTCATCACAAGCCACGACTATCTTCGCCCGGTGCACTCCGTAAACCACTCCACTGCACTCGGGATTCGCTACATCCTTCGTAAATATCCCTACGATGTCCCCGCTGCTGAGCCGTGTATGTGGCAAGTCTCCGTTGTCTTTGCAGAGTGAAACCAATAGACGGCCTGACAGTCCTGATTTGACCTTTCCTGTGCGGAGTGACCGGATGCACAGTCCCTTCGATTCCAACTCTTTCACTGTCGACCCACGCCTCAAAACCTCGTTTTCTGCCTTTTCCGCGTCATGTTCTAGCAGCAGCAGTTCTCGCTGCCGCTGCAGAAATGCGTCCATTATAGTGCTACCTACTGACACCAGGCAGTACTGCTTTTCTCAATGTGCATGAACTCCACCTGCACATCAGCCGTGCGAGCTGAAGAGTCCCCACCACGGTGACGACTGGGACTGAAGTCAGAGGTATGCACTGCTGAGGATTGGAAACTGTCGAGGAGGGGGAGAGTGGTGGGGTTGGTGTGCGGTAAATGGGCGATGTTGGGGTTGCGCACTGGACTGATGTTTTGGATTTCGTTGGAGAGGTCGATTGTGGGGAGGCGGAGAGGGACTGAGAGGGAGTGAAAGTGGAGGAAGTCGGACTTGCGGAAAGGGGATAAAGAGCTATTATGCGCCTTTTCCCAATCCCGAGCACAAAGCAAATCAGCCTGAATCTGCGCTTTCTGCAACTCCGCACTAAAACTTCTGACAAACTCAAGCACTGTCTCCATCCTATACGCCTCTCCGACACACCGCAGCACTACCCCAAACAGCACTGCAAACAGCCCTTTTAGTGAGGGCGAAGCAGTCCTTTGCAGTACAATCTGCAGCTTCCAAGCCACTAGAAGGAGTGACGACTGCAGAGACTCATGCTGGGTGGCAGCTGCGCAGTGGCAAATTTGAAAGCTGTACTTGCACACTTTCACCACTTCTTTGGTCAATTCCTCTGTTCCTTTCAGCCAGCTTACTAACGCTTCGTTCAAATGCTGGAAGTCGAGCAAGCGAATTCGAACATTTGTACCCAGTACACGCATTATAAATGCGATCAATTGAAAACTGAGGAAATTTTGTCGATTTCCACCTAAAACCAGTTCTAACAGACTATTCCAAGGCTCAGGACTCTCCCAGTCTTTCAGTATTCGGAAATAGATGGACTTTTTGAGGTGAGTTAAGCAGATATGAGCCACTGGCTCAGAAGTGGGCCTGGTCAAAAGGTCACTAAGGAAGCGGCCACAGCTCTGAAAGTCACAGCTTTGGCACCAAATCTGCAATAGACTTATAGCGCTTTTCTCCATCCCAATGCACTCAAATTCGCCCAAAACGAAGGCTTGAAGGGACTGGTTGGAAATTACAGCTGTGAAGGAAAAGGTCGAAATCGTCACTTTCGAACTACGGATAAAGCGGATTATAAAGGCGGATAGAGCGTGAATATACGCCGAAGTCTCGCTATTTCCCAGCAATTCACTGGCATAATCCAGCATAAATTTGAGAAACTGCGCACTATAGCAGCTCTTATATTCCACAATCGTATCCACCACTACTCCCAGGGAAGCCTCTGCGAACTGTCCATACAGTGCAGTTTCCTGTATCCAACTAAGCACTTTCAGTGTAATTCTTTGCATACTTTTCTCACTTTCCATTGCTTCGATGCATAAATCTGCGAAGAATCGCTTTTCTTCGTTGACGAGGTTTTCACTGTTTTCGCTCACATCCGTCTGCAGTCGCTCTAATACGAAGTCTATTAAACGGCTCCATTTGGTTTGCTTTATCTCAATTACCTGGCTTGATCGAGCATAGACAGGGATGAGCAAGCGCAGCAATTCGATGTCCTTTTCAGTCACTTGGGAGGGATTTGACTTGCAAAAGTCCATCAAATCACTCTGAAAGCTTTGCGTGACCATGGAAATATCCTCAATTTGGCAGTCATTGCAGCACACTAATGCCCTGTGCAAGGAGTCTCTAAGGGCCGGAAAGCGCTCTTTGCAGACCGCTAAGGCTGCCAGTTCATATATCGCGGCTACACTCTGGAGAGGCAAAAAGCGCACCAGCTCTCCAATAGTCTCAATACACAGTCGAAGTGAAAGCACTTCATGCGCCGAAAGAACGTCTTTGTTAAGCAGGGAAATAGCAGTGGTGCGCAGCTGCTTGATGCAAGGCTTGCGAACCTGCGGACATTCCTCGAGGAACTGACTGAGTGCGTCCTGCTTGGCCTTTTCTTCCTCCAAGTCGTAAGCAGGGAGTGTGAGCAGGTTGGTGAGGAGACGAGTGAGTGCCGGAGTAGCAGGGGAAACGACAGTGGCCTGCGTCAGTTTCTCTATATCTAGAGCTGAGGCTTTGGAGTTGCAGCAAGCAGAGCCCATTTTCAGTAAAATTACCTATCTCCGACTTTCTCTGAGGTTAGATACCGCAGAGTCGGAGGATAGTGTAGAGCTGAACTCAGAGGCAAAGCTATTCGTTTGATAGCAAAATGGGCGCTGCAGTGGACACCTCTTCCTGTGGCTGTTTCCGCACGGTGCAAGGCATTCTGCGACTGCCCTTCATCAACTCTTCACGTCCCTCTGCGGTCAACGAAGCCAGTCGCTTGCTGAAAGACGACGATGCAGAGCCCGCACAGTTACTAAGCAACCAAGAGATCCAGAATCTCCTGAAAGCCAACAAGTTCCCTCCCCTGCCCTCGATCTAACCCGCGGTGCCCCTGGATAGAAGACTAATTACCTAGGGAGAAGCCGCTGGCTAGCAGCTGCACGATTGAGTGCTTCTCAGTCCTGCGATTTGAGTATTCTCAATGATAAAGACATGGCAGAAGCCGCTGCCAAGGCCAGTCGAGTGCCTATATATCGAAAAGTGGTGAAGGGAAAGGCAAACGTCGATACTGCATCAGACCCTTGTAAGCTGGATTTAATAGCCCAGGTTACTCCGGAATCCCCGGCCTTCATCCCTGTGTCCAGTTCCCAGGCGAGACTGTTTTACAGGGCTATACAGTGCTTGTGCATTTGCCTACGTCCTACGCAGCCGCGGGTGTATGCAGCGGCTCTCCCCCAGGCTGAAGCAATACTTCCGCCTCAATCGCTGAGCAGTCGTGGCAAAAAGACGCTCGTGCTCGACTTGGACGAAACCTTAGTGCACAGTACCTTCAAACGAATCGAAAGTCCAGACGTCTTCCTCGAAGTCACTGTGGAAGACAAGCTCGTCCCCATATATGTCCGATGCCGTCCAGGCCTCATTCAACTGCTCGAGGCGGCCTACAGACACTATGAAATAGTGGTGTTCACTGCAAGTATGGAGAAGTACGCAAACCCGCTGCTGGATATTTTGGACCCGTCTGGACTGGTGGAGGCCCGGCTGTTCCGAGAGCACTGCCAAAGGATGGGCTCTGGGTATGTCAAGGACTTGAGGCCGTTGGGAAGAGACCTGTCCCAGGTCATTCTAGTGGATGTAAAGCCCATACAGAACTCGCCTGATTCCTATACCTTACAGCCTGAAAACGCAATTCCCATCCGCACGTATATAGACGACGAGTACGACACAGAACTGCTGAAGCTGATTCCTCTGCTGGAAAGTCTGGCTAAAGTGTTAGATGTGCGCGAGGCTCTTCAGAAGCTCAACCTCACCCCGAACTCTCTGCTGCCTGAAATCACAACACAGCGAGAGGACAATGGCCTGGCAGAAGTCACTGATGGCACACAAGATGATCTGAGGCTGGACCTGAACTCCCCTCGGAAGATGTAGACCTAAGTGTATTACTGCCAGCCGTGCTGCCGCGACACCCGGTTGAAGGCCTCCTGCGCCTCTCCCAGAGTGTAGTCATACCCCATTTGCCTGCCATCTAAGCGAGCGTTTCCCACCATCATGTTGGAAATCACCTCCACCAGCACGCTCTCCAGAGTCCTGGTAGGCGTCCAGCCAGTCCGAGTGAGACTTTCAGTGCAGATGGAGCCGCCTATTGTGATATGTCCAGTGTGGAAGGCAAACCTGGGACTTACTACTCTTAGGAACGGCGGAGTGCGAGGGTAGTTCGTGTCAAATCTGGACTCGAACACTATTTCTTCAGGGCGCTTGCAGGTCTTTCTGTATTTGTCAAAGTCACGTTTCAGCTCCGCAGAAAGGTCGAAATGCTTGGTGTCCACATAAATCAGCCACACATACATGTTGCTTCCACCCTCGAACTCCACCCGAATGCCCTGAATTCCCTTCGAAGCGTGCAGTGACTTGTATTCATTAATAATGCGTTTGTTGCTTTGGCTGGATCCAGCGCCTGCGAAGGCTCTCTCCAGCTGAGCCAATTTTTCCTCCACATGGCGCTCTAAAGGCTTTTCATGCACGATTTCAGGCTCACTGGACTGAGGCTCTGGAGGAGGGGGAGGGGGCTGGTAGGGCATTATCACCAGGTAGCGAAGAATTGTGAGATTGCCTGATGAGATCCAATACGCAGTGCTTGAAATCGACTGCGCATTCCCACACACCTCAAAAACTCCCAAAACACACACTGAAGTGCCAGAAAACAGAGAAAATGGCCACAGCCAAGGCTCCTCTGCACAGCAATAAGGCATCACAGAAGGTATGTCCGTGGCTCCACTCAACTGCATAGCACCCGTCACACTCGTCCACAGACTGCCAGTCGCCACCACTTCGAACCACATGTGCAGCGGCAAAGGCACAAGTAGGTAATACGACTGCTGGGCCTGCTTATAGGAAAGGAAGGTCTGCTCAATGGCAGGGGAGTACTGGCACTGGTAGGCCTTGGAAGCGGCTGGCAGGCCTGGAAACTGAGTGGATGCGTTCTGTAGATTGGTCAGACAGACCATAGAGCTGCCGAATAGTTCCGAGAAAAGCGTGCATATGACTGTAGCGTACTCCTGCCCGTAAGTATAGGCTAGCGCCTGAAACAGCGAGTCGTCATCATAGCAAAACCCCACCAATTCCTTTAGATTTGGCAGTGAGCCAATATACGAAGGCAGTACAGTTTGGTCCATTTGCGACCAAGTGGGGAAGGTGCGGTGGTTGACAAAGACTTGACTGGAGTCCTGGTACTCCAAAGCGGAAGTCGCCAGGGACAGGTAGAGGTGCAGGGACTCGCCTTGGGAGGACAGCAGTTGAAATAGCGAAAAGCCAGACATTTTCACTATATACTCCTCTATGACTGACTCAGTGGCTTAGGCACACAGCTTGGTACCAGGCATTGCGGGGTGGATTTGTATAATGGTCACAGGTTACTCAAGGGAACTAAGAGATCCGGCTCAACTGGCCTATCTACTACTCAGGCATTGCTTTAAACCCGCCTATGTCTGCATCCAGTCTACCTGACCACTGGGAAATAAAGTCTACTATAGTCTGAAGCCCTAGCATTAGGTCAAGCGCTTGGCATACTGCTCACACAAGTACCGAAGCAGCAACGTCGCGTCTTTCTTCAGCATGTCGTCAAAGGACAGCACCACTCGCTGTTCCGTCGCATCCAGCACCGCCACCTGCACCGCATTCGCAGGGTTACGGAAGCAGTCCAGCACCTGCACCACCTCGTCCTCCTCACTCTCACGAACTCCCTCCTCGAACCAAGTTTCCAAGTACAGCTCTGGCACTTTGCTGATGTGGAAGACTGCAGCGGACTTGGGGACGGGCAAGGGGTCGGGAGCCTCTAGGAGTGCTTGCAGCTCTTGCAAATTGGCGGTGTGTTCGTACTTTTCTTCGAAATCTTGAATCAGCGTGTGACAGGCACGGAGGTGCTTGCGCGGCTCCCAGGTGTTTTCAGTGTCTGGGTAGTCTCTCCACTTCACCAGGTACAGAATGCGGCCTTTCTCTATCTTTTTGTCTCGGATTTCCTCGACTTCGAAGCGAGAGCTTGACTTCTTGACCATTATATCCCGCGAACCGCGGGTTTCGAAAGATGAGGGAGGGATTAGCCTAAAACTTCGCCATCTCCACCCCTCCTTCTTCGGGATTCGCCGTCTCCATGCCGGCTTTGAAGCCCAGCGGAGTCAAAGTCGCATTCTCCACTCCCTGCTGCAAGTCCGCCGCCGTCACCAAGAACTCCAGTAGGTACAGGAACCCGAAGATCCCTATGCCGAAGGCGAGCGCCCAGAAGAAGATGGACACCAGGCCTGCGAGCTGAGTGCCGAGGAGCAGTCCAGTGTTGTTGTGGAACCCGCCCATGTCGTTGTTCCACAGACCTACGCAGAAGGTGCCCACTAGTCCGGGGACTAAGTGGGTAGGTAGCACGAGAGTCACGTCGTCCACACCTAAGCGCTCCTCTAGCCAGTAGGTAACTACGAACAACACTCCTGCCACTACCCCTGAACAGAAGCTTTCCCACCCTGCCACGTTATCAGCGATCGAACTCATGATCACCGCGCCTGCAATAAAGCTGCGTAGAATGAGTACAAACTGTGTTTCCACTCTTTTCCATATGAAGCTGCCTAACAAACAGGCAGTGATCGCGGCCATACCGGCTCCCAGCCATGTATTGAACATCGCATATCCTTTGGTCGTTATGCTGGGCGCCACCAGAGCATTGAGGAAGCAGAGGTGGATGAAGTAGAAGATAGTTCCTAGTGTGAGCAGCACTGTATTGGACAGAGCGAAGGACTCGCCTTCAAAGCGCCCTGAGCGAGGCTTGACGAAGAGCACTCCCACTAGAGCTACAGTCCCTGCAAATAAGTGCACAGTGGCGCAGCCGCCATGATCCATAAACTGATCCGCCATGTTGTAGAGCCAGCCTTTGCCCCAAGTCCAAGACACAACCACAGGCCAAGCGAACAGCAGCAACACACAGGTCAGCACGAAGTACAAAGTGTAGGTTGCTCGCTCCGCTACAGCGCCGTTGATGATGAAAACCACGCTAACACCCACGAAGCCGAAAGCTGTCGCTTGCAGGGGGATCAGAGTGCCTGCCCAGTCCTTGCCTCCGTACAACTCGACGCCGAGGAAGCCGTAGTCTACGTGGCCGAAACTGAAGCCGTGGCCGAGGAGCCACCAGCAGATGGAGGCTAGAGCGAATTGAACCACGTTCTTGATCAGCGCGGCCTCAGTGAAGGCACTGCGACTCATGCCTGCTTCGATGAGCGCCAGACCCACCAGTCCCAGGAACAAAAAGCCCACACACAACAGCCACCACACAGCCTCTGCTTGCGCCGCTAGTTCCATAACTATAACACCTAGCTTAGCTTCTCTTCCAGCGCTATCAGGGACCTGCCCAGTTGCACCGTCACTTTCCCTTGCAGCCGCACTGTCTCTGCCAGACGCACCAGAGTGCCGAACTTGCTCTTGCAGTCCTCCAGGCGGAACTTGTTGTTCGCGAAGTTCAGTACAGCGTGGCTGCGGGACACAGAAATATCGTTAATGCGCACATCGCTCTCATGTCCACGCCCCAACTTGACCTGCGTCCTGCCGCCCTCAAAAGTGACCACATGTGCCGACTTGACGACCTGTTTGTCCGACTCAATGGCTTCAAGGATAATATGCGGACAATCCGGCTTGGCAATATCGAACAAAGTAACAGTTTTGCCCCTATGTCTGATGGTCAAAGGCAGCAAAGTCTTACAAACCTCGCACTCCAGAGCTTTCCAGGAGTAGGAAGTCGTCACGTCGTTACTGCGCACTGCAACTTTCCCCGCCAGCCATCTCTTCATGCAGTCCAAGTGGATGAACCTGATGGAGCCTGAACAGTGACATTGGGAGATGAGGGGGTTGCTGCGCTCCGTTTCCTTTTCCCAACACACTCTGCACACTGCCTCGGCCTTGTCCGCTTCTTCGGGGACGGACTCGTCGTCGCTGGGCTGGGTTTCAGCTCCGCTGGTCTCTGCGGGCTCGGGGCCTGCCCGGAGCGACTTGATCAGGTACTTGACTCGGCCGAGACGGATGACCTGGCCTTGGGTCAGCTCCACCCCGCCTTGTCCCTCTTCGAGGAAGCGCACGACCAACCACATGTCTTCTGGTCCTTCCTGAGGAACGAGATAGCCGCCGTCTGCTTAGATCTCACCGTTCTGCAGAGCCACCATGGCTTGCTCATCGGATCTCTTCTGAGCGAACTGCAACTCATCTCCAAGGCGGGTGAAGGAGCCTGAGTGTGCACAGACTATGATTTGCTCGGACAGACTGCTGCATTCGTAATCGAAGAGGCCATGAGAGTCGCGGGACCAGGTTTGGCAGCGGGCAGTCAGCAACCGTTCAGACTGCATTGACTATTATTGACATTCGTCCACAGCAATGGCATGACTGGGACTCTACAAATGTACACTAGAGGGCAGCCGGGGGAGGAGATTTCTCTTCTGTTGGGGACTTAGAAGTGACTGAGTGAGGAATGCGCCTTTGGATAGGCGAATTTGTCTGCAAACTGGGGAAATCAGGTCGTTGAGGGAATGGATGCACTGTAAAGCTTTCCTTTGAGTCTAAATTCGGCCTACTTCCCTGATATTTAGTTGAGCTAAGTTGCAATCCACTGACCACCAAGCCACCCAATCCCAAATTTGAAGCCTCACCTACTTTAACCCCTCGCCGAAGCCATAAGATCTAACAAAGCAACTAGTAGTTTATTAGCCGCTGATACACGAAAGACTGGAAAACCTATAGAAAGGCGGAAACTGGGGAAATCGTTAGGACTAATAGCAGAAAAAGCGGGAACGGCAGCAGCCGGGAATCTCGTTTTCGCTCTCAATATCAATCCTCGCGGCTTCCTCGCGGGGCCGTGCTGGCAGCGGTGTTTCCCTATACAGCTCTCCACTGGTAAAGTTGGGGAACTCCTTGGGCTGGCCTCGAGGAGAGATCAAGGAAAGGAGGCCGCCTGTGGCTGTTCCGCCCCGCCTTAAGGGCGCTACATTGACTGCTCGGTCCTCAGCTGCAGGTCGGACAGAGAGGTTGGTGGAAGTGATGGAAACCAGACTGATGTTGAGTGACTTAGGCGGGAGGAACTTGCAGCTTTCTTCAGAGTCCAGGCCTATGTCGCAAGCTGCCTGTGCTTCCAGTATCTTTTCCTCATGCACCAGGATTTGCGCGTTTTTCTCAGCTATGGCCTGCACTTGAATCTTAACTTTCCGCTCCAACTCTGGTAGTTTCCGCCGTGCAGCGGACAAAGTCTCCTTCCTAAGCTTAAACTCCACACAGGAGCAAATCCACTCCGCCAGCACACACCCGCCCTTCGACACTTTCCCCAGCTTCGCAATAGTGCTCTGCTGGTTTTTCCACAGAGGCAGCAACTCACTCATCTTCGCTTCAGTGAGTAGGTCTGGGGACGTGCTGTTCATCAGGGTTTTCAGAGGACTGTAGTTGAGGCATATGGCTCGGAATGTCTTCCAGGACCGGTCACCTTGGTCGAGGACAAAGAGGAACTTTTCGCAGACGTCGAGAAGGGCGGGACTAGGAGACCTGATTCGCGCCATGTCGGAACAGACTTCCTTCGTGAATCTCCAATTCGCGTCCTTTATCCCTTCCAGTGCCTTCTGAGTTTCTTGTGAAAAGAAGTCGATTTGCTGCTGGGTGAGGTGCAAACTGGAAGTGACCCGCTCCAGCCTTTCCTTCTCACTCCGCAGCTGTCGCCGCAGTATCTGTGCCTCTTGTTCCATCTGCGCCAGCAACGCCCTGGATATATCCGGAGCCTCCAACGAGTCTTCAGAGCAGGACTCCATAGCTTTATTACCACTTCACCAGGTCCATAGTACAATGAAAGTGCTGATAGTCAACGGCTTCTACGACAATGCACGAGGCAAACAGCGCTTTGCACAGTTCACCTACGCAGTGAAGGAAGTGAGGCCTACATAGGCCTTTATGCTCCAGCAGCTGTACCCCTCTGAGAACATTGACTTTCAGACGGCGGATAGGCGAGCTTTAGACCTGTACCTGTCGGAGCTGAATACTGGGTACCTGAGTTCTGAGTCGGAGAAGGTAGGCGCTAGGCAGCTTTTTGATGTGCTGGACTTCGTCTTTGTGGATGGGGATGACAGTCTGCTGCCTTGGCTGGAGAAGACGAGAAAGTTTCTCATACTTATCAGGATGTGCAAAAAGACGAAGAAGATATTATTCGCAAGTGGCTTTGCCCTGCAAATTTTGGTCTTTCTGTGCGCGACTAATTTGCACATCAATAGGGTGGTGAACGGCGAAGGCAAGGGCTCCTCAGTGGCAGACTTCGCAAGGACCGACAAAGCTGTGCTGAGTTCCTTAGCCTTCGGAGACATATTCCTCGACTCAACCACAGGGGACTTATACGGCTACGACTCCGCCAAAGAGCAGTTCTACCCCTCTTCCAACGCAGGCCTCCACAACCATAAATCCGCCCAAGAGAACGGTAACTCCTAGTCAGAGCGAGCAAGCAAAGCCATGCTCAAGCCCGTCAAGTACCAATTCAGGGACGAATCCGTGTTCGTATCCAACTGCAGCGAGGCTCGCTTCCGTATAATGAAGATGTACAGTACTCACTGGCTGAACCAAGGCCTGGGCTTCGGGGACTACCTGGCCTATTGCGGGAACACTTGGGATGTGCACCCCATTAACGCTTCCTCTGAGGAGAACTGCTACACTGTCCTGTCAGAGAGCGATAGAGGCCCGATGGTGATTGCTTTGAACAATGCAGTGTGCACGCAGTTCCACGTCAGTGCCAAATACCCCAGTTCCATGCTGGTTCTTCAGAATTTCGTGAATCACTATATGAGCATCATGCACTCTGCGAGGGAAAGGCTGGATATTCCGATTAGGAAAGCACGCTTTTTGCCTACGAGCCACATGCTGATTAAAGGCACCCGCAGTACTCATAACCAGACCGAGGCAGGCCAGCACTCAGTCGCCTATACAGTAGCGAAGCACAGTGGATTTGCCTTCTCCAAGCGAGACGGACCAGTTCTAGTGGGCAATAACGCGACCACTTATATGATTGTGAAGGCCAATACCAGCAGTCTAGACAGCTCGACCGACCTTTCCAAGACTATCAACAAGTCCGCTTCCCTCTTGCGTATACTCAAAACGAAGCGGAATTCAGGCGATTTGAAGGCAGAGAGACCAGAGGGCAGGGTTCCGCCTCACTATGTCATGGACTCATTCTGGCCTGCTCCCGGCATCCGCGCTTTCCTGCACCCTGGCTACCCCGTCGAAAGCATGCCCAAACCTCCCAACTCCTCCGTCCATCTTTCGCAAGTGTATGAGAAAAAGCCCACTGTGAGAGTAATTTACAAGCACCGCTTGGCTCACTCGAAGACAGAAAGCTGCTCTTCGGCCACCCTCACTCGCAAAAGGACGGAAATCAACACCAGTGCAATCATTCCCAAGCTGGAAACCCAAAGAAGCACTTGGATGTCGCGGAAAGACTTCCAGCGGGTTTTCCCCAAAACATCCAAACTGGACCTGAAAGTGGAACTGGACATAACAGTGGCGAGTGCTAGACCCAGGTTCAGAGAGGAGGAAAAAGACAAGTGGCTGGCTGGGCCTTTCTGCAGTACCGTAGCGTGATAGACTCTAAGCTAATTGGACTGATTCTCAGCATAAGGAAGTAGGTGTGCTGTTATGTATTCCAAACCACTGAGAGAGTAGACGTTTATGCACTGGTGTGAATAGCTTAGTCGAACTAGGTGAAAGTCAGCATAGAAATGAGGGTTGTAGAAGTGGAAGCTGGGGCGAGGAAAGGCGGCTTCGCCCCCTGCATTCCCAGGAAAGCCCGAATAGGCCTAAGGACTGGCGCAGACGAAGTCGCTGTAAATGCCTGCCAAGGCCTGAGGACGAGACCCCAGAGCGCTCGTCCGCTGACAGCCCAGTTGACTCGAGACAGAGGGAAAGCACGACTGTCCCAGCTTAGTGACCCTCACAGCAGTCCCCCGCCCGCTCTACTGGACACTAAGGCTGTGGTGAATAGGGTGGAGTTAATACTGAGGGAAGAGGAGTCAGGCCAGAGTGAGGAAAGGCCGGGAAGCAGGAGAGCAGGCTGGGTGCAGGCCTACGAGCAGGATGCTGGGCTCAGCTATGGCTATCTCCGGCCGAAGTCGCAGAAATTCACTCGATTCCTGCGCAAAAACGCTGCCAACTGTCAGAAACTGGCCCTCAAGCCTGCCTCTCAGTTCCCTACCAACCACTCACCTCTCCGTTCCTCTCGTTTCCGCACTGTCCAGCCCCAGAGACACAGTCCACATCTCTTCTTAATCCCTCAATCCCAGCAGCCTGTTCGTATGAGTGGCCTACCTACTAATCCTGTCCATCATCGGAACTCTCCCAGCCTACGAAGACCCTCTCCCCGCTTCCTTACCCCTGCACCCCGCCGTCTCTCGCCCAGCCTTACCCATCACCGCAATGCTTAGCTTCTAGTACTATTAATCAAATGCAATTGCAGACTGGCAAAGAAACATCCAGCTGTGTAATTCGGATATTAGCGTATAGATACTATTTCAGTGCTGTGTGAAACCAGCACGAACGGAGACTTTCCTATATAGGGAAAATGGAACTGGTGAACTCTCCAACATTGGAGAGAGAACTGGGGTTTAGCAAAGTGTCTAGATTTTGCTTTTTCTGGGAAGCAGCTAAAGGGATAGTGCAAATTCTGCATAAGTGAGGATTAGAAGTGATAAGCCGGGCATTTTAGGAATCAAAAACATAAAATTAACACAAAAGACACAAAACCACAAGGAAGCAAAGCACAAACAATAAGCTTTTAGAGCCCTGCAGTAGGCGCACTCGTCCACAAGAAGCCATAGTGGTCTGATTTCGCCTTTAGCATCATCCTAGGGAACCGAAGTCTTTTTGACATTCAAGTCGCCTACTGCCGCAAGAAATAGTCCCTTTTCGTATTGCTTTTGGCTGCTTCTGAGTGACAGTCTGAGTAAATTTAGGCAATCACACCACACCCGAGTCTTTCGAAAATTGTAGGAAAGCAGGACTTCCCAGAGTCCATCCGCAGGTCTGCAGCTGCTACTCTACCAGGCCGGTCGAAGAGCGGCTTTTTGAAGGCCGGACACCTAGGCTAAGTGCAATTTCGACAAAAGTCCAGACCCACCCAATGTGTATAGGCAGCATAGAGAATTGACAGAGACAAGTACACTGTATACAGGTCTGGGAAGCCTGGAGGCATAAAGCCATGTTAGTGTATAGTCAAGCACATTAGGTGCTATATGGCTGCCGATAGCTGTCCCTACTGCCTTGCAGCTTCCACGGCCTTCTGCTCCTCAATCGGCTCTCAGTGCACTCTCCACCCGTGCAGTGCATTCTCCCCTAGTCACTTGAGCTCCCAGTCCACTGACATCCCTCACTGTCGTCCCCTCTCCCACTTGAACTGGAACTAACGCCACACCTCACTTACCCACTGTCGTAGTGGCAGTCAACACTCCTAGTGTCATAGAGTATAAACAGTGACCTGGCAACACTGCCATATTCTTAGCCACTAATGCCAGACCTGTCAACTGTGGGCTGGACTAGAGTTCTAGGCCTTCTACAGCTCGAAGACAGTGTCTAAAGAACAGAATTTAAGTTTCTTAGTGCGGGGAGGCCGGGTGTGACCTCTTCGTAGTGACTCTAATAATATTTAGATACTACAACGATGGCCACCAGCGCATCGTCCGTCCCTAGCCTTCGCTCGGAAACAGATCCCCCATCGAGCGGACATTACTACCGCTCCTGTCCCCGATCTCAAGTGCAAGCGTAAGTGCTAGCCAGGCAGGAAAAAAGACTCATGGAAAAGATGCTCCTGACCAAGCTTGAGCCTAAGGAGAAGGAGCACCAGCGTAAAAAACTGCTTCGCTTGTTCTTCGCCTCGCTCTCTAAGCGAGTCTACGCCGATGCTCTCGAGGAGCGTTTTTGGAAATGGGTTAGGACCTTGAACCCCGACAACGTGAATAGTGAGGAACGATACAAGAGTATGTCCTACGAGTTCCTGGACAAGTTGCTGAGCCAGCGAATGTTCAGAGAGCGGTTCCTGCCCTGGCTGCAGTTCTTCGAGTCCGGCCTGGGCGCCTGCGAGGAAGACTGCAAGGCTCAGGCCTTCGTCAGGTTCATCAAGCAAAGTGTGAGTGTCAAGGCGGATATCGAAGAAGGACTGAATACCTTCCTAGCCAGCCAAACTCCTCGTGTAGTCGGACAGCTACAGACTATAGAGCCGCTGTTCACTCAGTCACAACCTAGTATGCCGGGGTTATACTATGAAGCCAAGTGTTCCAATCCAGAGTGTGCGTGGTTTAGAACCAGAGTGTATGTGTATGTGGGTTTGGACGGGGTGATCGACTACTTCCAAACTGCGGCCTTGGTGCGCTGTTCCAGCTGTAAAACGCGCATCCAGACCATCATCGACATCGGCACCTTGGAGTGCATGAGCGCCTTTAAGGGCCGCAGTATGGGCCAGGGAGACATCCAGGGTGACAGACGCGTCTCTCTCGGCTACGCCACATTCGACGAAATCCACATATATCAGTGGGAAGAACTCAAGTTCGAAGTGCTGCGTCTCTCCGAGGACCAAAGAAATCGCGCCAGCTCGATCATACTTGCAGCCTTCGACGACCCAATCGTGCCCAAAAAGCGGTACAAACGGCGTAACGACGTGTCCGCGCCCACAGCCCCAACCCTACCAGTAGCGGAGGTGAAGGCCAATTTGCAGCTGCCCACCATCGATTACAGAGGTCTACTGGTGCATATGGACAAGGAAGTCGAGCGAGAGGCACTAAGGAATGCCGCACTGAAGGAAGAACTGCAAGCGCTCAAACAGACACTGGAGACACTCACAGCGGAAATGGTGAAGTTGCTAGGATAACATTGGTGCCGCTAGCTGGGGAAAGGTTACTGTGACTAGGCTGGGTTGTGCGCTTCGTCTGGTACACCCAAATGTTTGCGCAGTTGAGCTAGCATCGCCCTCAAGTTAGGGCACTTTAAGTCCTCTTTCTCCAGTCTCTCCAGTATCTACATGAAAACTACCAAGAAGTAATCAGAAGCCTGCAGCACCCAGCCCTGCTCCAGCACTCGTCTAACACTCTCCAACAGCTGCAACTGAGTAGTGCTCGGCTCTTCTTCCTGCACTCTCAACACTTCGAGCAAAGCTTCGTAGAGGTGGGACTGCTGTCTCGAGCTTTCCACTCGGACCCTGCGAGCTTGCTCAGTGGACTGCTTGATTTCCCCGAATTTCCCTATCACTCGGCCGTAGTCCTTAAAGTGCTCATTGTCGGAGTAAACGAGTTGTATCTTTTTCCTCAGGATGAAGGCTTTTTCCATCTGGATGCGGTCCATTATGTCGATGGTGCGCTGGTTTTGAGTCTGTTGCTGTTTCTCAAATTGCTCGAGTCGTCTCGTGATCACGTCAGAAGACCGCTGAACGCCCACTTTCGTGACTTCGCACTCTTGGTCGAATTTGAGTTTTTCCTCACCAGCTAGTAAGCTCTGGGCTTTGCGGTGCGCAGGGACTGGGGTCGCCGCAGGTCTGGCTATAGAGGTGTAGTTGCGCCGCTGAGAGCGGTGATACATCTCCTGGGCGTTATGCTTCCTAGCGCCTTTTTCAAACTCATTCATCCTCTTTTCCAGTGTTTTCAGCCGCGCCACTGCCTCTTCCGCCCTCCGCAGTATCTTCGCATTGGTGGTCCCCTTCTCCATGTCAATGTTGAGAGAAGCGCAGTACTCCGGGAAAGTCGGCAGCTGCAGTGCTGCTTCCAAGCGGCCACTGGTGAAGGAAACGTGCGGCTTGGATCGGTAGTCGTCCTGCGCAGCCATGGACTTGGAAGAAGTGCGCAGGGAGTCAGGGGAACTATGGTCGCGGGAGGAGGCGGAGAAGAGGAAAGTGCGGAGGATTGGAGGAGTGGCGCGGTCCTCTGCGAGTATGCCGGAGCTAATGGTGCGGCCTGCACGCGCTGCCTGCACCCGTCTCCCTGCCTTTTTGACCATGTCATGCAGGTAGTGTCTCCCCGCGTTCTTCTGATAGTCCGGCGGCACCGTAGACTTGCTCCTCTGCTGCGGCTGTGGGGTGGTACGCACGGCAGTAGCAGCCAGGTGCTGTGTGAGTGGGTGTTTCTGACTGCTTTTGGCTTCGAAGTCCTCCACAGCTTTTTCAATGCGTTGCTTCTTCTTGAGCATTTCTTCCTTGCGGTTGCCCCCGAGCATGGACTGGGTTTGGTCCTTGATCTTACGGATGGCGATGAAGTCGTGCAGACTGTGTTCGAGCCAGGCGTGCAGGTCGTCTTGGATGTACAGTTCTGGACTCATTTTATCCCTAACTGGTCCTTTAACGACCTATGAGCGGATATTTGGACTTTCGAACTCTCTGTGAAGGTTTTGAAAGCGTTGGGAAAGGCTAGGCGGTAGTGAAATCTAACAGCAAGGAGTAAGTTCTATAAGCACTGTGGGCAATAAGTAGATGGATATATCTTTTAGTTGAGTTGCCAATCTATTAACCGACAGTCCCATCTCGCTTGTACTGAGCCCGCCAGTAATTATACTGCTACACTCATTATTCAGTATATCTCATTAAAGTGTGCTTAACTACATGATAATACTCCATACTTCCAGAAAGGTGCTTGGAAGCTACACCACCCCCGCATCCAGGCCGACAATTCCAGTAACTGGGTAATATTGGAGGATGGGAGTGTATTCATATGTGGCGGAGGGTTCCGAAATGCTTGGAGTGCAGCCTATATTATTAGAGGAAACAGGTGTGCGGAACAGGGTCGGATGCAAGAGGGTCGATGTAAGGT
>Ga0247837_1002019_pt1 | contig 39734 bp, 36 predicted proteins | sample LaCtaG_2_FD_187115 | JGI IMG/M metagenome (GOLD analysis project Ga0247837, IMG submission 187115) | Freshwater microbial communities from meromictic Lake La Cruz, Castile-La Mancha, Spain - LaCruzMarch2015_14.5m | ecosystem: Environmental > Aquatic > Freshwater > Lake | place: Spain: Castile-La...
GAATTACTGGAAATGCAGGACAAGCAAATTATGCTGCTTCAAAAGCGGGAATGATTGGTTTTACTAAATCGGTTGCTAAAGAATTAGGAAGCCGCAACATCCGTTGCAATGCCATTGCACCTGGATTTATTGAAACTGAAATGACTGATGCTTTAAATGCTGATGTAAAGGCCGAATGGATAAAAACTATTCCATTGAAACGTGGCGGAACTACTGCTGATGTAGCCAATTGTGTAGCATTTTTATCAAGCGAACTTTCAACTTATATTACTGGCCAAACAATCAATGTTTGTGGTGGAATGGTAATGTAATTTTTTTTAAATAAAACATACTAAACGTCATTGCGAGCGAAGCGTGGCAATCTCAAACAATTGTCATTGCGAAGGACGATGAAATCTTTTCATACATAAAGTGAGATTGCTTCGTTCCTCGCAATGACGTATAAAATTCAATAAAAATTGTTCAATTTAAGCACAGAATATTCACTTTGGTTCATTCCAATATGCCTTGTTATTGCAGCAGGAATTTCATGGTTTTTGTATGCCAAAAATCCGTTAAACATTGAAAACAAAATTGTAAAATGGAGTTTAAATGGATTGCGTTTTTTAAGTGTATTTATTTTATTGTTTTTATTGTTGGGTGTTTTACTAAAATCAACGAGCAAGCAAATAAAGAAGCCTATAATTATTGTAGCTGCCGATAATAGTGAATCAATCATTACCAACCAATTTGGCAAAGAATACAAAGCTAATTTGCAAAGTAAATTGAATAAAATTGTAAGCGATTTAAGCGAAAATTATGAAGTAAAAACTGTTGCCTTTGGCAATGAATCACAGCCAGATTTAAACTTAACTTTTAAACAAAAACAAAGCAATTTAGAAGCAGTTATTAATGAAATAGAGAATAATTATAGCAACCAAAATTTAGGTGCAGTAATTATGGCTACCGATGGAATTTATACCAAAGGAAATAACCCAATTGAAGCATCAAAAAGTTTGAAAATTCCTTTTTATACCATTGCCTTAGGCGATAGCAATCAGCAGCGCGATGCATTGATAAAAAATGTAAGGTATAACCAAATTGTTTTTGCAGGAAATGAGTTTGAAGTGGAAATAGATGTAGCTGCATTTGACTTTAATAACCAAGCAAGTGTTTTACAAATTAGCCAGAATGGGCAATCGGTTTTTAAGCAAAATTTTACCATAAATAGTAAAAATTTCTTTCAAACCATAAAAGCCAAACTACCTACCAATAAAGAAGGTTCGCTGCATTTTACTATTAATATTACCAAGCAAAATAATGAAATTAGTTATGTAAATAATCAATACGATTTCTTTGTAGATGTTATCAAATCGAAGCAAAAAATATTGATTGTTGGTTTATGTCCACATCCTGATTTAAGTGCATTGAAACAAGCCATAAATCAGAACCAAAACTATGAAGCAAATATTGTTTTATACAACGATGCGAACATTGATTTAATAAAAAAATACGATGTAGTGATTGCACATCAATTACCTGGATTTAGGAACGAGGCTTTGCCTTTGGTAAAATACATGATTGAAAGTAAAACGCCTTGCTTTTTTGTAATGAGTAATAAAACCGGATTTGCTCAATTAAATCAGTTGCAAAACAGTTTGAATTATACCGCACCACAAGTTACTTCCACCAGCGCTACTGCTAGTTTTAACACCAATAATAGTTCCTTGTTTTTTGATGAAACTACTGCTAAGCAAATTGCTGATTTTCCTCCGCTACAAGTGGCTTATGGGAAATACAGTTTAAACGCACAATCGCAGGTGGTTTTAAAGCAGCAAATTGGTTATGTTTTAACCGATGAACCCATGTTAAGCATTGATAACAGTAATAACTTGGCATTTTTAATTGGTGAAGGTTTTTGGAAATGGCGCTTATTTGATTTTGATAAAAATAACCAGCACCAAATCAGCAACGATTTGATTGCAAAAGTGATTCAATCCATAGCTTTAAAAGCCGACAAAAGTTTGTTCAAAGTAAAACCTATCAAAAAGAAATTTGATGAAGGTGAAAACATTGTTTTTGATGCTCAAATTTATAACCAAAGTTATGAGTTGCAAAACAATGAAGACATTGATTTAACAATAAAAAATGCACAAGGAAAACAGTTTGATTTTACCTTTAGCAAAACCGAAAAATCTTACACCGCAAATATTGGCCAATTGCCAGTAGGCACGTATATTTACAGTGCTAAAAGCATTAATCAAAAAATAGTAAAAACCGGTAGTTTTATTATACAAGCTTTGCAAGCTGAATTGACCCAAACTCGTGCGAATTTTCAGTTGTTAAACACCTTGGCAAATGAAACAAATGGACAATTTTTTACCTATAATAATTTGGATAAAATTACTGAAAATATCAAAACCAACGATAATATTCAATCCATTATTTACAAAAACTCTAAACTGAACGAATTGATTAATAACAAATGGATTTTCTTTGTAATTTTATTGCTGTTAAGCATTGAATGGTTCATTCGAAAATGGAGCGGAAGTATTTAATTTAGTCAAGTAGTTTCAATTCTTTAAAATACTTTTCTAATAATAATTCATTAGTTTCAGAATATCCTTCTATTTTTCTTACAATATTAAATTGATTATCTAAGATTAAAATAGTTGGGAATATTTGAACATCAAAATTTGATAATGTTAAATCTGTTTGATTTAGTTCTGGGATTTTCAACTTCTTTATCTTTATAAATTTTATTAGGTCATCTTTATTATCATCTTTATCAAATCCTAAAACGATTGCTTTATTGTTGTTTATTTTATTTTTCAAAGATTCTAAATAAGGTCTAAATAAATGACATGGTTTACAAGAAATAAACCAAAAATCTACGATATAATATTTATTTATATTTGTATCAATTACTATTGAGTCATTTGTTATCAATTTTAGTACTAAATTGCCATTATTATATTCAAATTTAGTCTTTATTGTTTCCTTCTTTTTATATTTTGTTTTGCTTCCAAATGGACCGTATTTTAAGGAGTCTCCAATATTATTTAAGTTTGTATTCTCATATCTACTCAATTTTATTGTAAGCTTTTCATTTAAATTTTCATTATCGTAATCAAGGTATTCTATTTTGTTAATTATTAATTTATTATCGGTGTAAACTTTTCTTATTTTTTTTGAGTTTTTGAGTTTTTCTGTGATAATATATGTATCATTTTCTTTTTTTATTTTAGTTTTAGCAATTAGATTTTTGGAAAAAAATTCCGAATTGTAAATATGGGGTACAAATTTCAAAAAAAACAAATCATTTGGATAAACCCACTTAATTAAATTAAATGGCTTTTGAAATTTTGAAAATAAATAATTAGTACTGTCCCTATGCTTAAAGTAAAAGTTTACTGAATCTGCTCTATAATAAAAACGACTGAACGAATCTAAAAATGAAAAATCTTGGTAGTTTTTTTCTAAACTACCAAGATTGATTAATTTGTTTAAAATTATTTCTTTAGAAATGAATCTTGTTTTTGATATATATGTTAACTTAATGATTTGATTTTCCTTGCTATAAACAAGCTCGTTGTTTCGTTTTATTTGTTCAAGTTTATCTATTTGAGAATTCCCTATAATTGGGTTAACTAAAACAAATAGAAAACCAAAAACTAATTTAGCAACCATGTTGTAATATCTACTATTACTGCTTCTAAACAATCTCCCCAAGGTTTGTCACTATTTTTTCTTTCACATTTAGAGTTTTGTTCTGGATCAGTAGTATTACAAACAGTACAATCATTATCCTGTGGACAGCAATCACTACAATTTTGAGATATACATGCCTATAATGTTCCATTTTGTTTTGCTTCAAAAATGTTATTTGCTGGATTATAAATACATTCAACTGAAACCATTTCTTTATATATTTTGTTACTAGGGGTATCAGTAAAATTAATTGTGTAAATAAAATAACCTCCTCCGGGTGATCCAGGTGTATACGTTAAGTGCGATTCTACTAAGGAGATATTTGTAACACCACACCCTGCAAGTGCATTAATTTGTGTCAACAAATCACTTGATGACAATGTTACAACTGGAACACTGTTGATAATTTTCCCAATTTCTTTACTGTAAGAAAAATTCGAAAACAATGTTAAAGCTAGCATAACTAGCACTGATTTTTTAAGATTTTTTTTCATAATTTGATTTTTAATTTATTGCAAATAACACAAATAATTTAAAATAACAATTTATTTTTTGAAATATTTGTTTTGTGTGAAGGAATCAATTTTTTCATTCTCAAACATTCTGCTACATTTGCTAACCATGAAAATAAAATCATTTTGTTTTGTAATTGCATTACTTTTATTCAGTAAAATAAATGCTCAAACTATTCCAACCATTATCATCAACGCTACAATTCATGTGGGTAACGGACAAGTTATTGAAAATGGAACCGTGGTTTTTAGCGGAGGTAAAATTGAATATGTGGGTACCGAAAATAAAACACTTTATAAAACTGCCACCATTATTGATGCTAAAGGAAAACATGTTTATCCGGGTATAATTTGCCTAAATAATTATGTCGGATTAAGTGAAATTGAAGCAGTTCGCGCCACCCACGATTTCAGTGAAAATGGACATATGAATCCAAATGTTCGCTCCCAAATTGCCTATAATACCGACTCTAAAATTCTTCCAACTTTAAAAGTAAATGGAATATTATTTGTTCAATCGGTTCCGCAAGGAGGCATGATAAGCGGCACTTCAAGTATTATGAAAACAGTAGGATGGAATTGGGAAGATGCAACCGTGAAACAAGACGATGCCATTCATTTAAATTGGCCAGAATACACTCACGCCATCGAAAAACAGAAGGAACAAATAGCAGAAAGAATCAATGAAATAAATGAATTTTTTGATGATGCTTTGCAATATCAATCCAACACACCTGCCGTTACAAATGTGAGGTTAGAAGCCATGCGAGGTTTGTTTAACCAAACAAAAAAATTGTTTATTCATGTAAATACCGCCAAAGGAATTATCAATAGCATCAACTTTTTTAAGAAGAATTTTCCAACCATTCAGTTGGTTTTAGCTGAAGCAACAGAAGCAAACTTGTGCATTGATTTTATCAAAGAAAACAATATTCCTGTGGTTTTAAGTAATATTCATAGTCTTCCAAGTAATGCAAATAAAGATGTGGATCAACCTTTTAAAACTGCTGCTCAATTACAAAAAGCGGGAATATTATTTGCCATTAGCCACAAAGAAAGTTGGCAAACTAGGAACTTAATGTTTAATGCAGGAACTACAGTAGCTTATGGTTTAACCAAAGAAGAAGCTTTGCAAGCCATTACATTAAATGTTGCAAAAATTGCAGGTATTGATTCGAACTACGGAAGCATAGAAAAAGGCAAAAGCGCTTCAATAATTATTAGCAAAGGCGATATTTTAGATATGCGAACTAATGTATTAACCGAGGCTTTTATTAACGGAGAAGCTGTAAATTTAAACAATGAGCAAAATGCTTTGAACAGTAAATATTTGAAAAAATATGGCCTGAAGGAATAGATTAAACTTCCCCTAAAATTTTACCCTTTTGCTTCGTTAATTACTTCCTATTTTTAAGAAGCCATTTCAGGCCGCCATTTTTTTAATTAAACACTAAAACTGGCAAATAATACAACCCCCTTTTTTATATTCAACTTCTATAGGTTTGTGTTAAACCTGTTTATTTTATCTGTCAATTTATGCGGGGCTAATCTACTTCCATTCAGTTTTAGCTTTTGTTTTTAGTTTTTTATTGGCTAAATGAAATAGATTGGTAAAAAACTGCCTCTTTTTAATCATAGTGCTTAACAATTAACCATCAAAATGTGGTGAGTTATAACAAAATTTCTATGTGTTAAGGCAATAATGTCAGGTTTTATTGAATTTTACTATAAAAAAAATGCTTTCCATTGATAGATAGTAAATTATTACTGGCGGAAATGACCTTCAGCTAGGTGGAAAGCATCTTCCGCTCGGTGGAAAGCATCTTCCGTAGGACGGAAAGCTTTAACTTTATGACGGATTGTCTTAACTATGCAATGGAATTTAGCTTCCGTATGATGAAATTTAGCTTCCGTGTTATGGAATGTAGCTTCCGCTAACTGAAATTTAGCTTCCATGTATAAAAGAATATTAACTATATAAGTTTAAATAATATCTTTTGTGTTTTTAAAAGAAAATGTTGGTGCGAAAACATTAGCCGAAGGCTTAAAAGAAAAATTTTTTTAACGGAAATGGTTAAAACCTTTGAGCTGAAAAGCTAAAGGAATAAGTATTTATTCAAAATTGGGGTAATTTTTGAATAAAAATAATGCAGCCCAAGCTAAGTTTAACTAGGTGTGCAATAAAATGTAAGAAAAATGAGGTAAAAAATTAGGGTTTGGTAACAAAATTTATCATTTCGTCAATAGCGTGCGCGTTCACCTCATGTTTTCCTTCAAAAGTTAAAAAAGCGCAGTTGGTATTTTTAAATAATAATTGGTGCAACTCTATTTTTTCGGGTTTCAAAATGTTTTCTTGGTTTCCTACCAAGTATAAACTTTTAATATTGGCTAATTTTTGGGGTAAATTTTCTTGAAATTCTTTACCAATTTCTCCAGCAATCATTATTGAAAAATTGAATTTAAAATTGCTGGCTTCAATAAAACGAGTTTGGGTTGAAACTCCCTGGCTAAAGCCCACAACAATGGTTTTGGCTTGGGTAAATGAAGTAAAATTCAAATAATTTACCAATGAATTTAGGTAGTTGGTATAGTCAATAATTTCGTTTTCGCGCTCTAAACTGGTCATCCAACTGGCAACAGGATGTCCACTAAAACCGCGAGAATAAAACTTGTTTAATCCCTCGGGGGCAATAACAAAATGTTCGGCTCCCAAGTATTCAAAATGGGTCAATAACGAATCGGCAGTTTGAGCGTAACCGTGTATAATAATCCAAATAAATTGGGTGTTGGCATCCAACTTTCCATGAGTAAAATATCGAGCAGTTTTGGTTACTTGAAAAAGATGTTTTTCCATAAAATTATTTGACCACAAATTAAGTGGTTTTTTGCACAGTAATTAGTATTAATAAAATAAGTTGAACAAGGAAAGGACAGCGTAAAAAGATGATTTTATTTTTGAATTACTTGGTTAAAGAGGCTTTTACCAAGTAAATCGAAAATAGGATTTTGGATTTACTTGGTAAATGCTTTTCTTTGTTCCATGATAAATAGAGATGATTTAGCCAAATTAACGTTAAAAGTGGGCTGGGCACCAGCGGTTGCTATTTTAGGGCCAAGGCAATGTGGCAAAACCACATTAGCCAAAACATTTGGTAATTTGCACAGTGATGACTTTATTTATTTAGACTTAGAAAGTCCTTCAGATAAAGCCAAACTAACCGATGCAGAGGCCTTTTTCAAATACAATGAAAATAAGTTAGTTATTATTGACGAAGCCCAATTAATGCCCGAAATATTTTCTATTTTACGATCTGTAATTGATTCAAATAGGCGAAATGGAAGGTTTTTATTATTGGGTTCGGCTTCGCCAAATTTAGTTTATGGAGTTACGGAATCTTTGGCAGGAAGAATTTCGTTTTTAGAACTTGGACCATTTAAAATACAAGAATTAACACGCAGTGGTTACGATTGGAGATCACACTGGCTAAAAGGAGGTTTTCCTCAAGCATTCTTAACTGAAAACAACATGGCTTGGTCTGATTGGATGGCATCGTTTATTAAAACATATACCGAACGCGATTTCAGATTGTTATTTGGCATAAACTTAAATTCGGTTGCTATTGCAAAACTTTGGCAAATGCTGGCCTACAACCAAGGAAATATTTGGAAAGCAGAAATGTATGCAAATTCGTTAGGAGTAAGTGCGCCAACGGCCAATCGTTATTTTGAATTTTTAGAAGGTGCTTTTTTGGTTCATAGACTGCAAGCTTTTACAGGAAATACCAATAAACGAATGGTTAAAGCCCCAAAGGTTTATGTAAAAGATAGTGGTTTGGTTCATTACATGAATAGGATTAATGATAACGATACGTTGCAAAGTCATCCAATTATAGGAGCTTCGTGGGAAGGTTATGTTATACAACAAATTTATGCAAGCAAACCCGAAGATATGGAAATATATTTTTACAGAACTCAAAATGGAGCTGAAGTAGATGTGGTATTGGCTAAAGCCAATCAACCAATTGCTTGCATTGAAATAAAATTATCGAATGCCCCTGCTGTTAGCCGAGGTTTTTACAATTGTATTGATGATTTGGGAACAACGAAAAACTATATAATTATTCCAAGCAGCGATACTTATCCTATAAAAAATATATGGGTTTGTAATTTGGAAGTATTCTTGATGAAGTTTTTAATGGAAATATAGGTTTTTCAATACAAACCGTAATTTATTTGGCAACTTTCAAAGGGTTTTTAAACTATACTTTTTTATAATTTTTATAGCCAATTTCCCATCCAAATAACTTTAAAGCTAGTTGCTTCAGTTTATCTTTAAGTTTTGTTTTGTTGTGCTTTAAATCAAACTCAAAGTTCCAGTTTTTATTGGCTATTCTCTGTAGCATTACTTTTGGGTGAGTGCCCGTAAATTTCATCAATGAATCAATTTGCGAATAGTCAAACTCTTCCACTTTCAAAACATTTTTATCAATCCAAGAATCATCGTGCCAAAGTTTATTCAACTCTTCTTGTTTTCGTTGCATAGCCTTAGGGTTTTTTACCCAACCGTAATGGTAAATATATGCCAAAATAGGTTTTACATTTAACTTTTCATTGTTGTTTTTTCTAAAACCTTGTGCATCTTTATAAGAGTATATTTTCTTATTGTTCTTAATAATTCTTATTTCGTTTTTGTACCATCCACTCGAATTTCCAATATAATTATAGGAGCCATAAAAGTGCAAGTATTTAAAAAGCAATCCGTCTACATTTTTATTTATTTTATAAGCCAGTAATGCTTCTTTTATAGTTGGCAAATATTTTTCGTGTACTGCTTCATCACCTTGAATATAAAAGCACCAATCGTAAAAGTTTGGAATTGCTTGAAAAGCTTTATTGGTTTCAACAGCCAAAACCTTACCACCTTGTTTTAGTTCTTCGTCCCAAAGAGTTTTTAAAATTTTTATTTTTTCAGGATGAATTGCCCTAATTAAAGCTTCTGTTTCATCGTCTGATTTGCCAAGAGCCACATACACTTCATCGCAAAGCGGAAGTATAGAATTAATAGCTTCTACAATTGGATAATCGTAAATAATGGCATTTTTTATGAACGTAAATCCTGCTACTTTCATCACTTAATCGGGTATTTGTTGCATATGAATAAGCTGTTTGTAAGTACCTTCTTGTTGAATCAAATCGTTATGAGTTCCTTGTTGAACAATCTTACCTTTTTCGAGCACAACAATTAAATCAGCACTAATAATTGTACTTAATCTATGAGCCACAATAATGGTGGTTCTGTTTATCATAATGTTGTTTAAAGCCTCTTGAACCAACCTTTCGCTAGCAGTATCGAGTGCCGAAGTTGCTTCGTCTAAAATCAAAATATCGGGATTGGTATTTACTGCTCTGGCAATGCTTAAACGTTGTTTTTGACCACCACTTAACTTATTACCTCTATCGCCAATATTGGTTTCATAACCATTTTCGTTTTCTATTATAAAACTATGTGCGTTGGCTATTTTAGCAGCTTCTTCAATTTGTTTTTTGCTAATATTTTGCTTTGCAAAACTAATATTGTTAGCAATGGTATCGTTAAACAAAATACTTTCTTGAGTAACAATTCCCATTAATCCACGAAGTTCTAAAATTTTATAATCACGTAAATCTATTCCATCTATTAAAATTTGACCTTCTGTTGGGTCGTAAAAACGAGGAATTAAATCGGTTAAAGTTGATTTTCCACTTCCCGAAGGACCAACCAAAGCTACAGTTTGACCTTTTTTTATGGTTAAACTTAAATTTCTAATTACGTGGTCTTCATCATATTTGAAACTTACATTTTTAAATTCAATGGTGCTTTTGAACTTTTGAATTGCTACAGCAATTGGTTTTTCGGTAATAATTTCATGGCTATTTATAATTTCATCCACTCTTTCAATAGATGCCAATCCTTTGTTCATAGAATTATAGGCAGAACTGAATGCTTTTGCAGGCGACATTAATTGAGAAAAAACGGTTAAATAGCCAATAAATACTGATGCTGTCATGCCTTCTTCGTTCGATAAAACCATTTTGCCACCGATCCATAAAATAGTTGCAAAAACAGCAATGCTAATGGTTTCGCTAATTGGCGATGAGCCATCGCTGGTTCTGTTAGCTCTAATATTTAAATCGGTAAAAAGTTTATTTTGAACCAAAAAACGTTTCAATAAAAAATCTTGTGCGTTAAATGCTTTTATTACCCTAACGCCCATTAAAGTTTCTTCGATTAATGCTACAATATCACCCAATTTTGATTGGCTTCTTGATGATTGTTTTTTTAGTAATCTGCCAATTAATGCAGCAAAAAGAGCACTAACAGGAAGCGCACTAAAAACTATTAAAGTAAGCAAAGGATTTACCCAAATAAGCATTACTAAAGAAATAATAATGGTAATTGGTTCTTTTGTAAATGCTTCTAACGAACTCATAATTGCCACTTCTATTTGGTGCAAATCGCTGGTCATTCGGCTTAATAAATCACCTTTTTTTTCCTTACTAAAATAAGAAAGTGGTAAAACTAAAATTCTTTTATAGGCAGCAACTCTATAATCACTAATAATAAAATTTCGCAAAGGAACCATGTAAAACAATGCCATATAACGAAACACATTTTTAAGTGCAATCATGGCAACTACAAAACCACAAATGAAAAGTAAAACTGTTTCTGCTCCATATAATTCTTTGTAATACCAAACGTTTTCTTTGCCCCAAGCTACAATGTGGTTAAAATCAAAATCGGTACGAACATGAGCTTTAGTGTTGGTGTTGTTGGTACTAAAAAGCACATCGAGCAATGGTATAACCAACGCAATAGAAAACAAACCAAATATGCTTGAAAGTACATTACAAAGAATGTTCATTATAGCATAGTATTTATATTTAAAAGTAAATTTTATAAATGTAAAGTAACCTTTCATTATTTGTTTAAAGCAACAAATATGCTGTTTTTTAGGCTATAAATTCAAAAAAAATATTGAAACAAAAAAGAGTCATTCAATAATATTTGTATGACTCCTTTAATCAATTACAAAAACCTTAGTTTACTTTAGAATAATTTTATAATTCTCCTATTGTAATCATATCCCGAAAGATGATCGACCAAAAAATGTGCTAATGGTTGGTTTTTGTTATTTACTAATTTTAAAACAGGAATTCCACTATCAAACACAGCAAACGAAGGAGATTCCAATTCTATTAACTCCTCTGGAACGTTAAAATCTATAGTTTTAAAAACATTTCCTTTTGTCATCCAACATGCAGCATAAGCAGAGTTTCGGTTATCTTGAGTTTTATAATCATAATTATAAGTAAAATCTTTGCCAATAAGTGTTTTATTTATATTATCTAAAATTCCCCAACTACCATTAAATTTAAAAAGCGGACGTTTTTTTATTCTAAAAAAGAAAAGCAACTTAGCCCAACGATGAGGTGAAAAAACTACTTTATCTTTTGCGTTTTCAATATCAGCTATTACTTTATTTGATAAATATAAAACCTGGTCATCTTCATTAAATGCTACAATATCGTTATCTGTTCCGTTTTCGATGAACCATTTTTGAAAAGTTTTTACTGTTTCTATAGGTAGATGTTTGGGATGGCAATTTATTAATTGAACTTTATGATGCACTTTTAAAGCTTGTTCATTACTTGCCTCATCGCAAACAAAAATGGTAATTTGTGAATTAACTTTTAAATTATTTATTGAGGTAATTGTCTGTTTTAAATAGTCAATTTTTCTATCTAATGGCGCGCCACCTTTTTTTACTACATGCCTGTTTTTACCAAAATAGAAAGGAATTATAAAATGCCAATTTACCATAAATATTCTTTGATTTATAAGTGGCAATTATAAATAATATAAACATAAATATACTAAAGTACAGGTAAAAGTTTTTCTCCTTCCATATCCATTTTATTGAGTTAGGGCAAAACCCTATCAATGATATCTTTTTTTAAAATTTCTAATAATTTGTTTTTTACAAAATGACGATGAACAACTAAACCATCAGAACGACATGGAACAGGTAACAAAAAAGTACTTAAATGCATTTTTTCTTGTACAGAAAAATCAATTGAGGCAAATATGGCAATAACGCACTGGCTTTATTCCACTTAACAAAACGCAATAAACTATCTATTGAACCAGCTTTGTATTCAAAATTTAATTTATCCTACTTGACTCTCATTATAGTCGCAGGGTTCTATAACTTAAAAACGCATACAATGCCACTCTTCTATAAATCAAAAAAAAGCTGACTTTTAAAAAAGTCAGCTTTTTTTGTTTTATAATTTTTATTTTATACGGCTGCTTTTTTAGCAGCAACTGTAGTTTTTAACCATTCGTAAGTTACCGATTTTGGTCTTTCTAAAGGTAAACCTAAAGCTCTATCCCAAAGTAACGAAGCCATAACACCTAAAGCCCTACTTACACCAAATAATACTGTGTAAAATTCGTATTCTGCAAAACCGTAATGTAATAATAAAGCACCTGAGTGTGCATCTACATTTGGCCAAGGATTTTTTATTTTTCCTGTATTTTCTAAAATTGGAGGAGCTACTTTATAAACTTTCCAAACTATATTTACCAATTTATCATCAGGCATATAAGTTTTGGCAAATTCCTGTTGAGCAGTAAATCTAGGATCTGTTTTACGTAATACAGCATGTCCGTATCCTGGTACAACTTTTCCTTCGGTTAAAGTTTGTTGAATATAGGCAGTTATTTGCTCTTCGCTTGGATCCTCACCTATTTCTAGTTGCATGTGTTTAATCCAGCTAACAACTTCTTGATTTGCTAATCCATGCAAAGGACCAGCAAGCCCGTTCATAGAAGCTGCAAAACTTAAATAAGGATCGGCCAATGTAGAACCTACTAAATGTGTTGTATGAGCCGAAACGTTTCCACCTTCATGGTCAGCATGTATTACCAAATACAAACGCATTAATTTATAAAATTCGTTTTGGTCGTAACCTAACATATGGGCAAAATTTGCTGCCCAATCCAAATTTGGATCTGCAGCAATATGATCACCATTTTTATAAGTTCTTCTGTAAATATAAGCAGCTACAATTGGAATACGAGCTAATAAAGTACAAACATCTTCGTAAGTATAATCCCAATAATCTTTTTTGTTTATTCCTTCTTTGTAAGCTTTTGCAAAAACTGAATCTGTTTGAAGTGCGTTGATAGCAATGGCAAATTGAGTCATTGGATGGGTTGTAATTGGCATTGCATCTAATGCAGCAAAAACGTGAGCTGGAACATTTGCTCTAGCAGCCCAATTGGCTTGAATATCCAAAACATCATCATAAGTAGGAAGTTCGCCTAATAACATTAAGTAAAATAATCCTTCAGGAAGTGGTTCTGTTCCGCCTGGAACTTTTGGTAATAATTGGCGTAATTCAGGAATAGTGTATCCTCTAAAACGAATTCCTTCGTTAGCGTCTAACAGTGATGTTTCTGTTAATAAACCAATAATGCCTTTTTGACCAGCATAAACATCTTCAACGGTGAAGTCTCCTAAAACAACGTCACCGTTTTCTTTTACAAAATTTCTAATTTCTACTGCTAAGGGTAATGCTTTTTCAGCAAATTTTATCTTTAAATTACTCATTTTTATATTGTAGTAAAAGCTGCTTTGCAGCTGTGATTGTTAAATAACCGTTCGAAATTAGTAATTGTTTTGATTGAAGCAAAAAAACCAATAGAAAATTTCAGTTTTGTGACGAGTATTATAAAATTTACTGTGTTCCACTATGATTACCTTCTGTAATCACTGCACCTTCTGTGTCTATTATTTCAAGTTTTCCATTTAGTTTTACCACAGCTCTTCCATTTCTAAAAGGACCAATAAAGCTAAATTTACATTCAATTATTTCTTCACCTTGTTCGTTTATATAACCATATTTCAAATCTTTTTGAACTTTTGCTTTTCCGTTTTCAAACGGAAATATTTCATCATATTTACACGGAATAAACTCTTCGCCTTCCATGTTTATATATCCAATTTTACCGTTTTTTACCACTTTTGCCTTACCTCTAATAAATGGATAAATGGCATCATAACCTTTAGCAACGGCTTTTTTCCTGGCTTGTGCTTCGCTATATATAAATGCAAAACTGAATATTGTGATTAATAAGATTATTTTTTTCATAAAGGAGGGCGAATATGGTAATTTGTTTTTTAAAATCAAAGAATTGGTTTTTATAAGTTTATTTGTTTCAATTTATTTAATAAAAAATCGAAATCATTTTCTGTAATATCTAAATGCAATACAAATCTAATCAAATTATTACCCATACTTACAGCATTTATATCATTATTTTTCAAAAAATCAATGAAATGATTGGTACTTACTTGATTTGGATTTATTTTAAATATTACAATATTGGTTTCAACTGGATAAATACTTTCAACAAAATTGCATGATTGCAAAACACTTGCCAAAATTTTTGCTCGCTCATGGTCTATGGTTAATCTATCAAAATTATTTTGCAAAGCATATAAACCAGCAGCTGCTAAAAAGCCCACTTGGCGCATTCCACCTCCCATTACTTTTCTAATTCTGGTTGCTTTTGCAATATTTTTTCGGCTACCTAACAGCAATGACCCAACTGGAGCACCCAAACCTTTGCTTAAACAAATAGAAATGGTATCGAATAATTGCCCATATTTTAAAGCAGATTGATTTTTGGCAACTAAAGCATTGAAAAGCCTAGCACCATCTAAGTGTAAAGCCATTTCATTATTTTGACAAACAGCTTTTATTTTTATAATTTCATCAATATCCCAACAAACGCCACCGCCTTTGTTTACTGTATTTTCAATACAAACTAATTTGCTAATTGGAAAATGAATATTGTTTTTATCGTTTATATTTTCTTGAACTTGTTCAGCAGTAAAGCGTCCGTAATTTCCTTCTAAAAGCCTTGTAGAACAACCAGAATTAAATCCAATTCCACCGCCCTCGTATAAATATACATGCGAAAGCTTATTGCAAATTACTTCATCGCCAGGTTGGGTGTGTAGTTTTATTGCAATTTGATTGGTCATTGTACCGCTAGCGCAAAACAATGCTGCTTCCATTCCAAACATATCGGCTGCAAAACTTTGCAATTCGTTTACAGTGGGGTCTTCGCCAAAAACATCGTCACCAACTTTAGCTTCCATCATGGCGTTAAGCATTGCTGAGCTTGGTTTGGTTACGGTATCACTTCTTAAATCTATCATGTTTTTTCGAAAATTTATTGCATAGCAAATAAAATATTTTTTATGAAATGGATTTAATTATATTCCTAATTATTCGCATAAAATTTACATTACTAAAATTATATTGCCACAAATTTTAATTTTAAAAATACCATATATGCAACCTATTATTAGTTTAAAAAATGTACACAAAAACTTTGGCGAAAAGCAGGTTTTAAAAGGAATAAATTTAGACATTTATCCGGGTCAAATTATTGGATACATTGGTCCTAATGGTGCAGGAAAAAGTACAACTGTAAAAATACTTTGTGGCTTAATTTCTGATTTTGAAGGGGAAGTTTTGGTAAATGGAATTAATATAAAAAATGATCCATTAGCAGTTAAAAGTATTATAGGCTATGTGCCTGAATTAGCTGAGCTTTACGATGTGTTAACACCCATAGAATTCCTGAATTTTATGGCCGAATTATATGGTTTAGATGAAAGCTTAGCCACCGATAGAATGACTAAAATGCTAACTGCTTTTGGACTTGAAAGTGTAATGCACCAACGCATGGATACTTTTAGCAAAGGAATGCGCCAAAAAGTGCTAATTATTTCAGGACTTTTACATAATCCATCTATCATAATTTTAGATGAACCTTTAAGTGGATTAGATGCAAATAGTGTAATTATTGTAAAGGAATTAATTAGCAAATTAGCCAAAGATGGGAAGACTATTTTTTACTGTAGCCACATGATGGATGTAGTAGAAAAAGTAAGCGATAGAATAGTGTTAATTAACAATGGAACTGTAATAGCCGATGGTAGTTTTGATGAGTTAAAACAACAGCAAGGCAACCAAAGTTTAGAGCAAATATTTTCATTACTTACGCAAGGTTCGGGCAATAATGAAGCTTCGGAACAGTTAATGAATGCTTTTAATAATTAATCATTTTACTACATGAATTTTATAGATAAATTTTTGGTATATGTTGTTTTATTGCCAAAGGCATTTTACCAAAATATGGGTGTAAATACAACCCAATTAAAAGCCATTTTAAAAACTAAAGTTACCCTTGGCGATAGAACACCAACAGGAATTAGAGCAGTAAAAAAAACAAATCAAAAAAAGCCAACAAGTGGAGTAAGTTTTACCCAAATATTTATGTCGGTATTTTTGGGAGTTATGTTTATGTTTTCGTTTTTTATTGGGGCAAATTATGTAACCAAACTCACCCTCTTTTTCTCCATGTATATTTTTGTATTGGCTTCTACATTAATTGCCGAATTTACCACTGTACTAATTGATGTAAGAGATAATTTTATTATACTTCCAAAACCTGTAAACGACAAAACAGTTGTGCTTTCGCGGTTGCTTTATATTGTAATTTATATTTCAAAAACAGCATTTCCAATGACATTAATTGGAATGGGTTTTATGGCTTATGTAAACGGAATTTGGGGTTTATTTGTTTTTATTGTGTTGCTACTTTTGGCCACTTTATTAACCATATTTTTTATCAATGCCATTTACATTTTGGTGCTTAAAATTACAACTCCACAAAAGTTTAAAAGCATTATTTCTTATTTTCAAATTGGGTTAGCTATACTCATGTATGCAAGCTATCAATTAGTGCCAAGGTTAATAAAACAAACTACTTTAGATAACTATAATTTAGAAAACTCTACATTAGCTATGCTTGCTCCACCTTATTGGTTTGCGGGTGCTTGGCAATATTTATTTGCTTTTGAAGGTGGTTTTAAATTAGTGCTTTGTGTGTTGTTAAGTTTAGCTATTCCTATTTTAAGTATTTGGATAGTTATCAAATATTTTGCACCATCGTTTAATCAAAAACTAGCCATGATTAGTGGAACAAGCGAAGAGCCAAGTGTAAATAAAAGTGGTAAAATTATAAAATCTACTACATCAAAATATTTAAGTTTTTTAAGTAAAATATTTACACAAAAAGGAGCAGAAAGAATGAGCTTTTTGCATACTTGGAAAATGACTAGCCGTAGCCGCGATTTTAAAATGAAAGTGTATCCTTCACTTGGTTATTTAGCAGTTTATTTGGTTTTGCTTTTTGTAAATAATAAAGGCGATGAAGGAAGTTTAACATTGCCAGAACCCAACTCGTTTATCTATATTTTTATCGTTTATTTTTGCAATTTTGTTTTGATAACTGCTTTAGGTTACCTAACATTTAGCGATAAATATAAAGCCGCTTGGATATATTATATTACACCTGTAACCAAACCTGGATTATTCATTTTGGGTTCAGTAAAATCTATTTTATTTAAGTTTTATTTTCCTTTGGTTGTTGTAATTATTTCATTGGCTTATTTTCTGTTAGGTTTATCGGCTTTTCCTAACTTTATATTAGGAATTTGCAACCAAGTACTTATTATTTTAGTAATAGCATATATTTCGTTCAAAGAATTACCATTTTCTGTTCAGGCAGGAAATAAAGTAAAAGGAAGTAGCTTTGTAAGAGGATTATTTTCCATGCTTATTCCACTATCCATTGGAGTACTTCATTACTTTATTCGCGATTTTTTACCCATAGTAATTTTATTAATTGTGCTATCTGCAATTGCCATTTGGATGATGATGGATTCCCTTAAAAACAAAACTTGGGATAACATAAAAGTTCAAAGTGATTTTTAGGGATTTGGATTTAGTTTAAGTATTTTCAATTTCAGCCATTGCAGGCATCCTTGCCTTCAATCTTTTTTATTGTTGGTAAGTACGCCAACATCAGTTCAAAGTAATTCTAATTGGTTATTGCCAATAAACAATTGCCCCCTTCATTTTCAATCAAACAAACCAAAACTGGCTGTATCGTCATTCTTACTTTTTTTTGCCGATTTGAAGGTTGTTTTGGTCGATTCGGGTATTTTGGGCATGTGGTTTTTCATTAAATCTTCTACTGTGCAAATTTGTATTTTCTCAAAATCGCTTTGGTAGCCGGTGCCTGTGTATTGGTATTTTCCTGCTTGTTTTATTTCTTTAAGCATAGGTTGGGTTACCTGCTCTTCAAAACAAACAAATATTCCTATGGCAGCCTTTTGTTTTTCTATTACATGAATAAACTCACGTATGTTTTTTACATTTACATTGCCACTTTTTACTTCAATAAGCACAAATTCTTTTTGGGTTTCGCTAATGTTGAATGTTAAATAACCATCATATCCACCATCGGCTACTTTTTTTATATTAACCACTCCATTTAAAAGCACTTCAATTACCCATTCTTGAAAATTGAACCGCCCCTTATCTGTATTTTGTGCAAGTTCTTTTGCACTTCCAATATCTTGAGGAAAACCATCGAGTTTAAATTGATGTTTTATTTCAAAACCATAAGTATCAACCAATCTTTTTGCAATTAACCGAACCGCCAAATGCGATATATCAACACCAAGCCAGTTTCGTTTTAACAATTGCGCAGCAGCTACCGTTGTTCCACAACCGCAAAAGAAATCGGCAATTAAATCGCCTTCGTTGCTGCTGGCTTGTATAATTCGTTCTAATAATGCTTGTGGTTTTTGGGTGGGATAACCAAGGCGTTCGTTTGACATTGGGTTAATAACATTTATATCATCCCAAATATTATTCATAGCAACACCTTTGAGTTTCTGTTTATATTGTTTGTATTCTGCATTGCCATTGCTATTCCAACGAATCTCTTTTTTCTGCTCTAACTCTTTTACTGTTTCTTCTGAATATGTGCTTAATGACTGCCATCTGTATTCCCCTTTTTTATCTTTAAATTTAAACCGTGATAAATAGCTTTCTCCATATTTCTTGAATGGCATATTGAAAGTAAATTTTGATGTTTTTGTATAATATAAAAGAATATCAGCATCAGAACTGAATTTTTTTGAAATTGATTTACTACTACCAGTACTAATTGCTCTTTTCCAAATTATTTCATTCTGAAAATTCTTCTCACCAAAAATCAAATCACAAATTACCTTTAAATAGTGGCTCATGGTTGGGTCGCAATGCAAATAAAAACTGCCTGTATCTTTCAGTACTTTGTGCATATAATGGATGCGGATTGCCATGGTGCTTAGATATGCCACAGCACTATCGGAAACCCTCAAGTTGCTTAGTGTTTTTAAAAAAGTATGCAAGTCTTTGTCTAAGTCGGCTATTTCGTTAATGGTATCAATATAACTTACATTACTCCAAGTATCGGCAAATGCTTGTTTTTGGGCAGTAGCATCTTTCAAATCAATGCTTTCAAAAAGTACGTTGTAGTTGCGTTTGCTGTTAAAAGGGGGGTCAATATAAATTAGGTCAATAAAACCAGTTTTGTTTTTATGGTGTAGTTGTTTTAAAATATCTAGGCAATCGCCAAAGTATAAATGATTCATTAAGGCAAATATAGATATCTGGTTTTTATTCTAACCAGAAATGAAAATTTTGTTTCCACAAAGAACAAAGAACAACATTTGTCCTTTGCTCATTAACAATTAAGATAATAACATCTCAACAATAAATTATCTCAACAACATCAAATTGCCCCAATTTGATAAAAAGTTCAAAATTTATAACTTCTAGCAGTTGTGTAAACTACTTTCATGTCATTTTGAAAGTTTCTTGCAGTTGTGTAAACTACTTTCATGTTATTCTGAAAGCTTATTGCAGTTGTGTAAACTGTTTTCATGTTATTCTGAAAGCTTATTGCAGTTATGTAAATTACTTTCATGTTATTCTGAAAGCTTATTGCAGTTGTGTAAACTATTTTCATGTTATTCTGAAAGCTTCTAGCAGTTGTGTAAATTACTTTCATGTTATTCTGAAAGCTTATTGCAGTTGTGTTAAATGTTTTTAAACAAATTTGATAGCTTACAGCACATTTGCAATTTATTAGCAATAAATACTTTTACTTAAAAGCAATACTGTTGCTTGTAAGTAAATTTATTTTTAAATTGCATCCGTAAATAAAATAGGTTATTATGATAAATCCAAATCCAGCTTACAATTTGCGTGTTCCTGAATTTATTCAGTTTGGTTACGACTTGAGTTCAGTTATTACCAATGCAAATCCTGTTTCTTTAGTCATTAACAAACAATACCTGGCCTACAAATCGGTTATTGATTCCATACAAAAAGTTTATCAAAAAAGTTTATCAAGCCCCCTTACCAAAACTTTACTTGATTTGGATACCAAAAGAGACAACTTGTTTTTGGGTATTTGTTTTATTGTGGATGGTTATGCCAAAAGCTGGCTACCCGAGCATGTTGCTTTTTCGAAATTGATTAATCAAAGCATAAAAGTACATGGTAGAAAATTTGTAAGAGCTAATTATCAATCGGTGTCGGCTATTTTAAGTAGTTTGATTGACAATTGGCAAAACGATGCTCAGCTCAAAGCGGCTTTTGTTGGGTTGAATCTCGATTCTTGGTGTACCGAATTGTACAATACCAATGAATTGTTTCAAAAAACCCATTCGGAGCGAAGCGAAGAAAATGCAGAAAAGTACAATTTTGATAATATAAAAAACCTGCGGGTAAAAGCAGCTAAAAGCTGGGCAAAATTTGAAAAAGTTTTACTGGGTAAAATGGAAGAATTGGAGGACGATGCCACCAAAGCAGCTTTATACACGGCTTTGATTAATAACATAAACGAATTGTTCGATAAATACCATATACTCATTAGCCAACGCAAAGGGCGCAAAGCTAAAAAGGACAAAACACCTGTTTCACCTAAATAAAATTGGGAGGTTGGATGGTTTTGGTAAAGAACAAATTTTTAAATTTAATGCAAAAAAGCAACTTGAAAGGGTTGCTTATTTTGTTGTTTGAATAAAATTTATCAACTCATTTCACAAAAATTTCCATCAAAATTCTCCTTTGCTCTTCTCATTATTTTTTAGTTATTTGCAATTATGCAATTTAAAGATATTGTTGGCCAAAAAGCCTTAATTAACAAACTAATACAAACCACTAAAGATGGACGCATTAGCCATGCGCAACTGTTTTTAGGAGCCGAAGGAAGTGGAAATTTAGCTTTGGCAATTGCGTATGCACAATATGTAAATTGTTTAAACCAACAAGAAACAGATAGTTGCGGAGTTTGTTCTAGCTGTGTAAAATACCAAAAATATATTCACCCCGATTTACATTTTACATTTCCTATCATTTCGCCTACCAAATTATGTATTGATGTATTGTCCGATTTTAGAGAAGCCCTACTCGAAAATCCATACATGAACGATTTTGATTGGATTTGTCAATTAGATACTGCGGGCAATAAACAAGGAAATATTACTGCCGAAGAATGTAGAGATATTATAAGAAAACTAAGCCTAAAAGCATACGAAGCAAAGTTTAAAACCCTCATTATTTGGATGCCCGAATACATGAAAACAGAGGGCAATATTATTTTAAAATTATTGGAAGAACCACCAGAAAATACCTTAATTATTTTGGTGGCTAACGATAGTGAAAAAGTAATTGCTACCATTTTATCGAGGGTACAGTTAATAAAAGTACCGCAGGTTTTAGATGATGATATAGTAAATAATTTAGTTCAAAATCATCAAATAGAAAGTAACAAAGCGCAAGCAATAGCAAGGTTGGTAAGCGGAAACTATAACTTAGCTTTGAGTTTAATTGACATAGAGCATGGCGATTATTTGAACTTATTTATTGAGTGGATGCGTAAATCATTTACCTACAATAAACCAACGCAAGCTGGGCAGCCCGATGAATTAACTTTGTTAATTGAAAAGCTTTCAACTGTTGGGCGCGAGCAGGTAAAAAGCTTTTTAACATATAGCAGTCAAATGATTCGATCGGCATTTATTTACAAATTTGGTCATCCATCATTGCGTAAAAATTCGCCCGAAGAGTTGGCTTTTTTGAATCAGTTTAGTGTGGTTTTTACTCCAAATAATTTATCATTGATAACCACCGCAATTGACGAAGCAATTTTTCATGTAGAGCGTAATGCCAGTGTGAAAATTATGTATTTAAATCTTTCTATGTATATTGGCAAACAATTACAAAAGGCAACTATTAAAAAATAAACCTTTTAAGGGCAATATTTGTAATATAATTCAGGTGTTAAAGTTTACACCGAAACTAATTTTTTAAAGTTCAATTATTTAAAATATATAAATAATAAATGGGATGTTCAAGTGGAGGATGCAGCACTGGTGGCTGTTCTAGCGGAGGGTGTAGCACAGGAGGCTGCAATAAATTAAATACTTACGATTGGTTAAGCGATTTGGTAATGCCACCTTATACCAAACCTTTTGATGTAGTAGAAGTAAGTTTTAAAGGTACCAGAAAAGAGTACTTTAGAAACAATAATTTAGATATAACCAATGGCGATTTTGTGATTGTAGAATTAGAAAATGGTTACGATTTTGGTAAAGTAAATTTGAAAGGTGAGTTAGTAAAACTTCAATTGAAAAAAGTAGGCTTAACTCCCGAAAGTACTCATATTCGTAAAATTATTCGCAGAGCAAATGAAGCTGATATTGCAAAGCATAACGAAAATAAAGAACTTGAAATTCCTACTATGTTTAAAGCCCGAACCCACGCTTTGGAGTTAGGTTTAAACATGAAACTAAGCGATGTAGAATACCAAGGCGATAAGCGCAAAGCTACTTTTTATTATACTGCCGAAGATCGAGTAGACTTTAGAGAGCTAATAAAAAAACTGGCCGATGAGTTTAAAGTTCGTATAGAAATGAAGCAAATTGGTTATAGGCAAGAGGCTGGAAGGCTAGGTGCTATTGGTAGCTGCGGCCGTGAGCTTTGCTGTAGTACTTGGCTTACCGATTTTAAATTGGTGCATATAAATGCTGCTCGTTACCAAAATTTATCAATTAATCAGTTAAAACTTTCAGGCCAATGTGGTAAACTAAAATGTTGTTTAAACTTTGAGCTTGATGTGTATCAAGAATCGTTAAAAGATTTTCCTGAAAAAGACAATAACATCATAGATTTTGCTGGCGATTTGCGTTACAAGCAAGTAAAAATTGATATTTTAAAACGAATTATATTCTTTGCGCCAATAGGCGAAGCAAATGGCGATTGGTTAGAGTTAAGTGTAGAAAAAGCCAAAGAATATATTAGCCAAAACAAAGATGGAATAAAACCAGAATTGGTATTGAAGCCCAAATTAGAATTGAAGAAAGTGATTGAACTTGACTTTAAAAACGACATGGGAATGGATAGTTTAACTCGTTTGGACAATAATAAAAAACGTAATAATAACAATAAAAATAATCGCAATAATAACAATAAACCCAATCCAAATGCGGTTCAAGGAAATAACCCGAACCAAAACAGACCTCAACAACCAAGGCCTGCAAACAATAACCCAAATGCAAAGCCAGTAAATAATAACCCAAACGCAAAACCTGTAAATAATAATCCAAATGCAAGGCCAGCCAACCCTAATCAGCAGCCTAGGCCATCAAACCCTAATCAACAACCAAGACCAGCAAACCCAAACCAAAGGCCGCCACAGGCAAATGTTAATGCCAATGAAAACAAACCTGTAAACCCAAATCAAACAAATAAACCAAAGTTTAACAAAAACAGGAATAATAAAAACAAACCAAATTCACCTAAACCCGATGATAAAAAGGAGTAAACATATTGTTTCAATTATTGTATTTGTGCTGGTTTCATTTTGTTTTGGAGCCTGCGGCAATGCGCCAATTTATGAAGAAAACAAGGATATAATAGATTATAAATGGGACTATAAAGAACCAATAAACCTTGATGTAAACATTACTGATACTAACAAGTATTGCAATATTTTTATCAATTTGCGCATAAATGGCGATTACAAATACAGTAATTTATTTATGTGGGTTTATGAAACACTGCCCGATAAAACAGTAAGCAAAGAAAGAGTAGAATTTATTTTGGCCGATGACCGAGGTAAATGGCAAGGCAAAGGCTTTGGCAATATTCACGCTTACCAATTGCAATATAAACCAAGAATGAAATTTAAGCAAACTGGAATTTATACTTACAGTTTAGAACAAAACATGCGTGATGATATTTTAGCAAACGTGGTAAGTGCAGGTGTTCGCATTGAGTATTGGACTACAGAATCGAAGGCTTGGTAAAAATTTATTGTTTGAAGTAATTGCTTAACTAACTTTTTTCCTTTTAAATAAATAAACAAACATATTTAAATTGAAGCTTTATTTTGCAATGCAATTATTTTATAAATTGTAACCAATAAAATGACTTTAACCGAAAACATAAAAATTGCTTTTACTTCCATTGGTGCAAATAAAACCCGCGCAGTAATTACTGCATTAATTATATCCATTGGCATCATGGCTTTGGTTGGTATTTTAACGGCCATTGATGGAATGAAAGTGAGTATCAATAAAAGTTTCAACAATATTGGAGCAAATACTTTTAACATAAAAAATAGGGGTAATATGGTTCATTTTGGAGTAAGTGGAAAACCACCCAAAAAATATACCGATATTACTCAACAACAAACCGAAAAGTTTGCCGCACAATATCATTTTCCCTGTGTTTTTTCTACCTCAATAAATGCAAGTAGAACCGCAACTGTTAAGTATAGTAGTTTCAAAACCGAACCCAATATTATGGTGATGGGTAGCGATGAAAATTATTTGAAAGTGGCTTCTTACGATTTAAATTATGGAAGAAATTTTTCGAAACAAGACATCATTTCTGCTTCTAATGTAGCTATAATTGGTAGTGAAATTAAAGACAAATTGTTTAAAAATAAAATGCCAATTGGTGAGTTAATTGCAGTTGGTGCAGCCAAATACAGGGTTATTGGAGTGTTAAAAGAAAAAGGTTCTTCTATGGGTTTTGGAGGCGATAGAATGGTAATTGTTCCAATTAATAACGCCTATCAAGTTTTTTCGGAAAAAAGTATGAGTGCAGTAGTTACTGTTGCAGTTACAAATGTTACCAATATAGATGTAGCCGTTGATGAAGCCATAAGTGTTTTTAGGCGAGTACGAGGTTTAAAAGTTAGTGAACCTAATAATTTTGAAATTATGAAAGCCGATAATGTGGCCAATCAAGTAATTAGTCAATTGAGCTTTATAACCATAGCAGCTACTGTAATTGGCTTTATAACTTTATTGGGTGCTGCCATTGGTTTAATGAATATAATGTTGGTTTCGGTAACTGAAAGAACCAGAGAAATTGGTATTAGAAAATCGTTGGGTGCAACACAAAACAATATAAAAAAGCAATTCTTAATTGAAGCTTTAGTTATTTGTCAGCTTGGTGGTATTGGAGGAATAATTTTAGGTATTTTAGTAGGAAATATTGTTACCTCATTTATTGGCGGTGGTTTTATTATTCCTTGGGCATGGATAGGATTAGGATTGTTTTTATGCTTTGTAGTTGGCATTTCTTCTGGTTATTATCCTGCCAAAAAAGCCAGCAAACTTGATCCTATTGAAGCATTGAGATTTGAGTAGTAGTTAATGGTTGTTAGTTGTCAGTTGATAGTAAAGAGTTTTTAGTTCTCAGATCAGGGAATTGCCTAAGAACTTCATATACTCAATTTACTCCATCATCCTACCAACCCCATTAACTTATTATCTAACAACTGACAACTAACAACTGACAACTAACAACTACCTATCGTATTCTCTTCTTGCCATATTTAGTCTAACACCAATATTCAAAAATAAATTTTCTGAATTCAAGTCATTGATAGCGCTTCTGCAGTAACGATATGTAAAACCACAATCGAAAAACAAGTTGTGTTTAAGCATATAACTTGCCATATAATCTATAAAAAGCACTTTGGTAATTTGGCCTTGGGCAATTTCGTTTCCGTAAATTCCAACCGAATTACTGCGATAACTTAATCCAATATTTTGTCCTACGTTTCCTCCTAATGTATCATATCCAATAGCATAATAAACACCTTTTAGTTGCATGTTTATACGCTTTGCTGGTTGATATCGCAAAACTCCCAAAGTTTCGTAAAAATTTGCTCCCAAAGGATGTGCTAATGGCTGGTTATAATTGGTATTTGTTTGCAGCGATGAATAGGAAGTGTACATAAAAGGCCTACAAACATTGAGTTCCAATTGTGCATCTAAATTGTTTATTCCAAATACATCAATGTATTTTAAGCCCAATTGATAAGCCCATTTATTTCCCCACCAACCACGGTTATTAATTATTTCATTAAGCACCATTTCACTTAAAACCAATTGGCCATAAGCCGAAAAATGCTTTAAAAAATTATACTTCATATTTGCTCCCAATACTGCTTTATCGGTACTATTCAAACCATTTTCTATAGATTTATAAAATATTATTGGGTTCAAATAATTTACTTCAAATCCGCTACTGGCGTGTCCACTGTCTCTTTGAAAAATAATGGTTTCAAAAATGCCAATATTTAGTTTTTTTCCAACATTAACCGACAAATGGTGAGTAGCCGAATAATGGCGAGGTTGAATAACATAAGCACCAGTTGAATAATCGCGGTATTCGTTAAAAATATTGGTATAATTTAGTTTCCAAATTCTGGTATTTAAGCGAACATAAAAATTATCTACTGCATTGTTCGAAACAATAAATGAACGAGCACCATCGCCAATAAACTGTCGTCCGTGACCCAACTGAAAATCCATGTATTTATTAGGCGAAACACTTACATAACCACTCGATAAAAAATAATTTACTTCTTTTCCATCACTTTTATAAAAACCAATTCCTTGGTAAACACCCGTTCTTTTTGCTTCTTGGAAAACTACTGGCAAGGGGCGCATAATTTCATCGCTTACTTGGGTGTAAAACCCAATTTTATTGGTAATATTTCCCCTAATTTCTATTCCTCTATTGTTAAGTAAAACATTTTTTCCGTTATAATCTACAGTGCTTACTTGGTAATTTAAAACCGGATTTACTACTAAGTTAAAGTCGGTTACTTGTGCTGAAAGTAACCCAGCTTTTTGCTTATAAAATTCTTTTAAAAATGGCTTTTTCGAAAGCGTTAAATCACTATTTGCCCATTCAAAATTATCGGTTAATAAATAAGCTAAGTTAAATTGATCTTGTTTCGAAATGTTTGAATCATTTTTATATAATTCGTTGGCATAATTAGCAATGGCTTGCCTTCTGTAGCTTTTGGTACTGGTATGAAAATAATCGTTATTTAATGTTCCATTTTTTATTTCAAACCTATCAATCATATAATTGGTGGCTGGGTTAAACGGAATATAAGTATGCTGTGCAATTAGGTTATTGCTTACAAAAAATATAAAAGTAAGTATATATAAATTCTTTAAATTCATGGTTGGCAAAAATATCATTTTATGTCAATTTGTTTTATGCAAAATAATTACTTGAATTAACCTAATTAAAGTAAATGCTGCTATCAACATGCAATTGCTTAATATTGCAGCCTTAATTATGAAACACCTACACAGTTTAAAAGAAATTATTATATACGAAGACGATCATTTTGTTTTTATAAATAAACCTGCATTTTACTCAAGCCTTGACGATAGACACGATGACAATTTGAGTATAATTAAATTGGCAAAAAAATACAACGAAGAGTTAAGACTTTGCCATAGGTTAGACAAGGAAACAAGTGGTATTTTATTACTAGCAAAGTCGGATGAAGCTTACCGAGAAATGGCTATTAAATTTGAAAAACGTGTAGTTGAAAAAACATATCATGCCATTGTAGCTGGGCAATTAATGGTAAACGAGCAAGAAATAATTTTACCTTTAAGTCAAACCAAAAAAGGACTTGCTTTTGTAGATAAAAAAGAAGGAAAACCATCAAAAACCATCATTTCTACGTTAAAGCTATATAAGCATTTTACTTTACTAGCTTGTAAGCCTGTAACAGGGCGTTTGCATCAAATAAGAATTCATTTAGCTTCACAAAATTTTCCAATTGTATCCGATGAAAGTTATGGTGGTAAAAAAGTTTTTCTTTCGCAATTTAAACCCAAGTTTAAAGAAGGAAAGTGGGAAAATGAAGAGCCAATTATAAAACGAGTTGTGCTTCATGCTTACCAATTAAGTTTTACTGCATTTGATAAGCCTTATTTGGTTACAGCCGAATACCATAAAGATTTTACAGTATTTGTAAAACACCTTGAAAAATTTGATGCTTAAATTATAGTTTTAAATCGCTTTTGGCATTTATATTTGGGAAAAATATACTCATTATAGTGCCTTTTCCTACTTCAGACGATACTATAATTTTTCCTTTATAATATTCAACTATTTTCTTTACCAAACTCAAACCAATTCCATGTCCTTGAATGTGCCTAGTATTATTTGAACGATAAAACGATTCGAAAATATTTGCTAAATCATCATTATTTATACCTAATCCTTGATCTATTACCGTAATTTCTATAAATTCGGAATTACAAGCCAAATTTACCTGGCAACTAGGTGTAGTGTTAAACTTGCAAGCATTATCCATAACATTCATTAAAGCTGATCGAAGCAAGGCTTGATCTCCTCTAATAAGCATTGTATTCTCATCGTCTTGTAAATCTTCAATATTTAACACAACTTTGTATTTTTTATTTTTAAATAATTCGCTTACACATTCGTCTAAAAGTTCAATTATAGAAACTGGAGTAGATGGAATATTTGGAAATCGTGCATTAGCGTTAGCCAAATTGCTTAAACCATTAATTAGGTCAATTTGGTTATTTATATCATCTAGCAACGACTTAAAAGTACTTAAATACGTTTCGTTGGATCTTGGTTGAAGCAATAAAACTTCTATTTGTCCTTTCATTACAGTAAGTGGAGTTCTGAACTCGTGTGATGCATTTGAAACAAACGATTTCTGTAACCTAAACGAATTTTCTAACCTATCTAATAACTGATTAAAAGTAATTGCTAATAACGATATTTCATCTTTGCCGTTTCCAGTTTTTAAACGCTCATTTAAATTTACTTCAGTAAATTGTTCTACCTCAGTAATTATTTTTCTTATTGGAACTAAAGTTTGTTTTGTAAAATATTTTCCTAAAATAATGGTAATACTTAAGCATAGCAAGAAAAATGAAACCAAACTAATTTTGATAAATCTAATTTTCGAAAATCCATCAATATCAATTGCTAAAGTAATAATTTGATAGTTTATATTTTTATATTGATAATTAAATGCAAAGAAAACAGTGTCGTTTTTTAAAATATATGACGATTCTTTTTTAAATAAATCTTTAAGTAATTTCAGTTTTAAATCACTGTTTATATTATCATTTCCAAACTGAATTTCTTGTTTATCATTAAACAATAAAATGGTTTGATTTGATAGATTATTTATTTTAAACTTAAAAACATTTCGAATAAAATCTACATCTGCCTCGTTTGAATCCAGCAGCGTATTTACTATATTTATTGAAACAGTTTTTAGGTTTTTTTTAAATTCTTTTTGGAAATATGATATCGAAAAAATATACAAAATCAAAGAAAAAGCCAACAATAACCACGCAATTATTGCAGTAAACTTTATTGTAAGAAAATTTTTAAAATCCATTTAAATTGTGGAATTGTTTTTGGTAAAAATAAAAAAAGCTGCTCATAATTAAGCAGCTTTTTTTATTTTTCTAAAAGTTTTTATTATTAATCAGGTTCTTTCATAATATAACCCATTCCAACCATGGTATATATTAATTTTACACCAAAGTTTCTATCTACTTTTTTACGTAGGAAATTGATATAAACATCAATAATATTTGTTCCAGTGTCAAAACTAACTTCCCATACTTTTTCAGAAATTTCAACACGAGAAATAACTCTATTTTTGTTACGCAACAAATACTCTAACAAACTGAATTCTTTAGCTGTTAAATCAATACTTTTACCACCTCTACGCACAACCTTTTTGTACAAATCAAGCTCTAAATCAGCTAATTTAAGTACTTTTTGATCTTGCAAGTTATCTGTATAACGATTGCATAATGCACGTAAACGAGCAATTAATTCTCTAAACTCAAAAGGTTTTACCAAATAATCATCAGCTCCAGCTTCTAAACCTAAAACTTTGTCATCGGTACTTCCTAAAGCTGATAACACTAAAATAGGTGCTTTTAAACCTTCTTCGCGCAATTGTTTACACAAGTCTATTCCGTTAATATATGGAATTAATAAATCTAGAATAATTACATCATAGTAATTATCTAAAGCCATTTTTTTTCCAAAAAATCCATCATAAGCAACTGTTACATCAAATGCTTGTTCTTCCAATCCTTGCTTCAAAAAGGCAGCAACTTTTGGTTCATCTTCTATTACTAATACTTTCATAATTTAATTAAATATGATGCTATTTATCCAAAATCAATTATATTAACGTTAATCAAAAATTATTTTTTTATTTTTCGTTTAATTAGCTCTAGAAAGTTGGTTTAAATATTGTTCAGGTGTAAGTCCATATTTAATTACTTTTCGGTGTTTTCCTATTAATAAAGTTTGAGGTAAAGCCCTAATCCCTAATCTATTGTTAATTATTTTATGACCTAAGGCCACAGTATAATTTGCCTTCGATTGGCTGCCATAAATTCTTACAGTGTAACTTTTATTGGTATATAAAAAAAGTATAACTCTAATGTTACTAGAGTCAATTGCTGCAATTTTTCTCAAAATAGCAGTGTCTTTTTCGAAATTTTTAGAAGTTAATGAGGTAAAATACATAAATATTTGGTGTCGATTTAGTTTTTTTAAGTTCTTTTTTTCGCCTTTGTGAGTTGTAATATTTACCTTAGGAATCTTTTTTCCTTCTGCTATTTTACCAAATAATAAATCACTGTTTGAAAGCTTAATTACAATGTAATTTCCTGCTGCATCTGCTTCTAATATTTCGAAAACCTTCCCATTTTTTTCAAAATAGTTATTCTTTTTGTTGCTACTAATTTTACTTGCAAATAAATCATTGGTAATATCAAAAATTGAATCATTGTAATTGATTACAACAATTCTGTCAGTGTCCGAATCATTAAATTTACCATTAGAATTTCCGTCATGAAGCGCAATTCTAAAGCTATCATCGACTAATTTCAGTATACCACTTTTAACCAAATATCGTTGTTCTCTATAAGTTAAATCAAGTCCAATAAATGCTCTGTCTTTATAATAATATTTGTAATAATCATCTTTCTGTTTCCTTAATTCTAATTTCCCAAAAAGCAAGGTTCTAGTTAATAAAATCCTGTTTTTTCCACCAATAATTTTAGTGTTATCTAATTCAATTTCTAGTCCTTTTTGATAGTAATTTGGCAATTGCTGTTTTATATCGTCTGTAAAATCAAAGTTTTGGTTGTTATCAACCCAAACTGTTGGGTTTTGAGCGTAGTAATCACCAATTAAAACAGTAACAAATCCATTGTTTTTGGTGTTATTTGAACCAGTAAAAAACAAATATCCATAAGCATAATTTTTGTACCCAATTGGTTTTTTTATAATAATTGGAATTGCAGGTTTTAAGTCCTCAAAATCCATGCTCAGTATAGTGTCGCCTTGTACTTTAAACAACGCCAAAGTGTTTTCATATTTATGAAACCTGTCGTCTTTACCCCAACTATTTAATTTAATTGTCATGGTTTCATTTTGCGAAATCACCACAACAGTTTTTAAAATTAATAATACAAAAAATATTTTCTTCATTATCTGCTACAAACCAATTATTTAATCATGTTTAAAAAATCTTGCTCACTTATTATTTTGATGTTTAAATCTATTGCTTTTTTAAGTTTTTCAGGACCCATTTTATCACCAGCAATCAAATACTTTAAATTCTTTGAAACACCAGCAATATTTCTTCCTCCATTTACTTCAATCAGTTTCTTCAAATCATCTCGGCTCATTAAAAAAGTACCGCTTACCAAAAACGTTTTTCCTTCTAATTTATTGCTTCTTTCTACACCTACTTCTTCTTCAATAGCTAGTTTCAATCCATGATTTTTAAGTTTTTCAATCATTTCCACATTTTCTTTTTCACTAAAAAACTGTGTTAATTGAACAGCAATTTTATCACCTATTTCATATATTTCGACTATTTGTTCATTGGTTGCAGCAATAATATTATCTATGTTTTGAAAATTTTTTGCTAATTTTTTAGCAACAGTTTCACCAATCATTCTTATACCTAATGCAAATAAAACCCTTTCAAATGGTATTACTTTCGAAGCTTGAATTCCATCAATAATATTTTGTGCAGATTTTTCTTTTATTGATCTTTTTTTGCTTTTACTTTCATCCTCATCATCGTTGATTTCAATATTTAAATTCAGAATTTCTTCATATTTCAAATCGTATAAATCGGCATAGGTTTTAATTAAGCCTAATTTATAAAATGCTGCAACAGTTTCACCACCTAAGCTATCAATATTCATTGCTTTTCGGCTTACAAAATGTTCTATTGCTCCTATTATTTGTGGCGGACAATGATTCACATTTGGGCAATAATGAATTACTTCTCCATCTTTTCTAACCAATTCAGTTTTACATTCAGGGCAAATGGTTTGATACACAATTTTTATTGCGTTTGGATTCCTGTTTTCAACATCTACACCAACTATTTTTGGAATAATTTCTCCTCCTTTTTCTACAAAAACAGTATCATTTTCGTGCAAATCTAGTCTTTCTATTTCATCGGCATTATACAAACTTGCACGCTTAACTGTAGTTCCAGCTAATTGAACTGGTTTTAAATTGGCCACTGGTGTAATGGCGCCTGTTCGCCCCACTTGGTAAGTAACTTTTTGTAATTGAGTAACAGCTGTGGCAGCTTTGTATTTATAAGAAATTGCCCAACGAGGATTCTTAGCTGTAAAACCCAAATCTTCTTGCTGCAAATAGTTATTTACTTTTAAAACTATTCCATCTATTTCATAACTTAAATCGTGTCTGTAGGTTTCGTAATATTTTATAAAATCAATTACTTTATCTATATTTTTACATAATTTATAATGGTCGCTTACCTGAAATCCCCAACTTTCGGCTAATTTTAAACTTTCAAAATGAGTTTCACATACATTATTTTCAGCATTTAAAAAGTATAGAAAAGCATCCAATGGACGTTTGGCTACTTCACTACTATCCTGCATTTTTAAAGTGCCACTAGCAAAATTTCTTGGGTTTTTATATAACTTTTCAAGTATTTGAGTTTCATTATAAATTTCTTTATCCTCTAATTCTTTGCGGTATTCGGCATTTAGTTTTTCAAAAGTTTTTTTATGCATAAAAACCTCTCCACGAATTTCAAAACTTGCTGGATAATTATTGCCTTTTAACTGGTGTGGAATTGATTTAATTGTTTTTACATTATTGGTTACATCATCGCCTTGAGTGCCATCGCCTCGAGTAACAGCGCGAATAAGTTTTCCATTTTCGTAATTTAAACTAATGGCTAATCCATCAAATTTTAGTTCGCAAACGTATTCAAAATCGTTCCCAATTGCTTTTTTTATTTTGTCATCAAAATCACGTAAATCTTCTTCGTTATAGGTATTTCCCAAACTAAGCATGGCATATTTATGCTTTACCGTTTCAAAATCTTTGGTAATACTTCCACCTACTTTTAAAGTGGGCGAGTTTGGGTTTTGTAAATGAGGAAATTTTTTTTCTAAATCAATTAATTGATTCAATAATTCATCAAATGCTAAGTCACTAATGGTGGCATTTGAAAGGGTATAATAGTTATAATTATGCTTTTCAATTTGATTGCACAAATCATCAATCGTAATCTTAGCTTCTAATTCATTCATGCGGTAAAATAAATGCTTTAAAGTTTGAGTACAATATTTTTTTTGAGAAAAATATTTAAAAGATATCAATACTAATTTTTCAATATTATTGTTGTATTCAAAAAACTTGAAAACATGAACTCCAATAACAGTCAATCTGCAATCGTTGTTTTATTGTTAATGACCTTTTTTGCTTGTGCTCCGTCAGCAGAAGAAAAGAGCAAAGGTTATAGTAGTGAAGCCGATTCTATCAGCACAAATGATTTTGTTTCATCTTCGGCTGTACTTGAGAATAGCAAAGATTCTACACATCGTTTTGTAAGAACAGCTGAAATGAAATTTAGTGTAAAAAGTGTGATTAATTCTACTTACAACATTGAAGAAATAATTAATAAAATGGGTAGTTTTGTTACATTTACTCATTTAAAAAGTGATGACAAAGTAACAGACATTACGCAAATAAGCGAAGATTCATCTTTAAAAATTACGAATTATTCAGTTACTAATGATTTAATTATTAGAGTACCAAATTTAAAACTTGATACTACTGCTCAAAACATCGATTTTTTAGACTACAGAATCATAAAAGCCGAAGATGTTGCTTTGCATTTATTGGCTAATAAATTAACTCAAAACCGTTCAGCGAAGCAGGAAAAACGATTAACTAAAGCCATTGAAAATAATAACAAGAAGCTAATTGAAACCACCACCACAGAAGAATTTATATTGAATAAACAAGAACAAGCAGATCAAGCTAAAATTTCAAACCTTTCTATTAATGATCAAATAAATTACAGTACAGTAACTTTAAATATTTATCAAAAACCTACAACCAAAAAGGAAATAATAGCAAACGATATTCAAATAAAACCATTTGAACCATCTTTTTTAGTTCAATTATGGAATTCAATAAAAATTGGTTTAGGTGTTTTTGTCATTATTTTAGTTAATATTTTAAAGCTTTGGCCACTTATTTTAATTGGAGCAATTGCTTATTGGTTCTTTAAAAAACAAAAAAAGCAACAATAAAAAAAATAACTTACAAATAACAAAACGTTACTATTTTTGTAAAAAATTCTAAATGCAAAAAATAGTTCAGCTATTCAAATCTAAGATTATCCAAATATTTAGGTATGGTTTAAGTCCAATACAATTATCAATGACTTTAAGTTTTGGAATTACATTGGGGTTGTTTCCCTTTATTGGCTTTACTTCTATTTTGTGTTTTATTTTTGCACTAGTTTTTAGGTTAAACTGGATTGTAATTCAATTAGTAAATTGGGTGGTTGCACCTTTGCAAATTGTTATGTTGGTTCCATTTTACCAAATGGGAGAATATTTTAGTATGGCGTTATTTAATAATTCCATTACTAAATTTGATTTAGAAGGTATTTCTAAAAACGAGTATTTACTAAAAATTATTTCGATTGTTAATTCTCAAATATCGGCTGTTTTTGGTTGGTTAATCATTTGCGTTCCCTTTTGTATAATTATATATTTTACTAGTTTATATTTCTACAAAAAATACTTGAAAAGGGTAAAAATTTCTACCTAAACAAAACTAAATTATTTATAATTGTAAATTACTTTAAATAATGGAAATACAATCACTACTTACTTACTTAGAAAATCTTCAAAAAAACAATCACAAAGATTGGTTTGAAGCAAATAAAAAAGAATATGAAAAACTTCGCACAGATTGGATTGAATTAGCAGCAAAAATAATAAAACAAATCGCTGATTTTGATAATGATGTAAAAGAATTAGATCCTAAAAAATGTATTTTCAGAATTAACAGAGATGTACGTTTTTCGAAAAATAAAGATCCTTACAAAAATAACTTTGGAATAAGTTTAAGTAAAGGCGGAAAAACAACAGATTTTTGTGGTTATTATATTCATTTACAACCTGGCGAAAGTTTTATAGCTGGAGGTTCGTACCAACCTATGCCCGATAAATTAACAGCCATTCGACAAGAAATTGATTATAATTTTGAAGAGTTTAAAAGCATTATTCATCACAAAGAGTTTGTAAAACACTTTGGTTTATTAACTGGCGACAAATTACAAAAACCACCAAAAGGTTATGATGCTGAAAACCCTGCAATTGAATACATTAAACACAAAGGTTTTTTAGCTTTTTTAAAAATAGACGATAAAAATTTAACAGAAAAAGAATTGCTAAAACATTGCTTAAGTGCATTTAAAGCCATGAAACCATTGAATGATTTTTTAAATAGAGCCATTTTAGGATAAGCTAAATTCCTTATTTTTTGGCATATCGATTAAATTGATTTAGTTTCGCACCAGTTTTATTGCTATGCAAATACAGTTATTAAAGTCGAAAATACACCGCGTAAAAATTACGCAAACCGAATTACATTACGTTGGCAGCATTTCTATTGATGAAGATTTGATGGATGCCGCAAACATGATAGAGCACGAAAAAGTTCAAGTAGTAAATGTAAACAATGGAGAACGCCTTGAAACATATATAATTAAAGGCGAACGTGGTTCTGGAATGATTTGCTTAAATGGTCCTGCAGCACGCAAAGCGGCAGTAGGCGATCCAGTAATTATAATCTCATATTGCATCATGGATTTTGAAGAAGCAAAAAAATATCAGCCAATTGCTGTTTATACTGACCACAATAATAAATTAAATTAATTGAGCCCTTTACTAAAAAAAACAATTCAATACTTAGTCATTATTGTTATTGGTGGCGGGTTTATGTTTTATGTTTTTAAAGACCAAGATTGGACAGAACTATGGGTTAGAATAAAATCGGCCAATCCATTTTGGTTATTTGCAGCCATGTTAGTTTCCATTTTTAGTCATTGGTTGCGTGCATATCGTGCCATTATGATGTACGATGCAATGGGTTATAAAATAAAAACTTCCAATAGCTTTTACGCTGTAATTATTGGCTACATGATGAATTATTTTATTCCTCGTGCAGGTGAAGTTGCTCGTTGTGCTAGTCTTTCCAAATCGGATGATTTACCAATGGAAAAATCACTAGGAAGTGTGGTTACTGAGCGCTTGTTCGATTTAATTATTATGTTCCTACTTTTGGGTTTGGTTTTTTTGATTCAATTCCAATTAATTTGGGATTTTATTCAAACAACTTTAGCCAATAAACAGCCACAAGAAAACACTGGATTGTCAATAAAATGGATACTTTTATCTGTTTTTGTTATATTTTTTGTGGTTCTTTTTGTGCTTCGCAATAAAATAAAAGCATTGCCAATATTTGAAAAAATAAGTGGCATTTTAAAAGGATTTATGGATGGTTTATTGAGCATAAAAAATGTAAAAAAACCATTTTTATTTTTGTTTCTTTCAGTAAGTATTTGGGCATGTTATATTCTCATGATGTATTTCTGCTTTTTTGCATTGCCTAGCACCGAACATATTAGTTTTACTGCATGTTTAACTGTTTTTGCTATAGGAACTATTGGAGTTGCATTGCCCGCTCCTGGCGCTGGTGCTGGAACTTATCATTACTTTATTTCTCAAAGTTTATTGTTATTTGGAGTTGCCACTGTTGATGGTGTAGCTTATGCCACCATGGTTCACGGTTCACAAATGATATTCATAATTATTTTAGGATTGATAAGTAGTTTGATTTTATTTTTGAAAAAGAAATAATTATTTCATGACACATATTGAACTTTTAAACAACAAAATTTTTACTTGGGAAACTTTAAAAAACCAAGTTGCAGAATGGCAAAAACAAGGAAAAAAAATTGTTTTTAGCAATGGTTGTTTCGATTTAGTTCACAAAGGTCATATTGATTATTTAAATCGTGCTGCCGACTTAGGTGATGTGTTAGTAATGGGATTGAATTCTGATGCTTCTGTTAGTAAGCTAAAAGGACCACATAGACCTATTCAAGATGAACAATCGCGGTTAACAATTATTGCTGCTTTGCAATGCGTAAATGCAGTGGTTTTATTTAACGAAGAAACTCCTTACGAATTAATTAAATTGGTTCAGCCAGATGTGTTGGTAAAAGGAAGTGATTATAAACCCGAAAATATAGTGGGTTACGACATTGTTATTGCCAAAGGCGGTCAAGTAAAAACGATAGATTATTTACCTGGATTTTCGACAAGCGGAATAGAAAAAAGAATAAAAGAGGCTTAGTTTATTTTAGAAAAAGTGTGTGATAAGAAATTTTTAAAGCAAGCATAACTAAGAAATTGAAGTTTTCTTACAAAACTAAAATTATTTTATTGAGTCGCTTAAACCACTTCCCCCATTCAAAATATCAATTTTATTTTTCAAAAATTGTTCATTGTCCAACAATGTTTTTTCAATGGAATCAGTTTTATACATTAACTCTTGTAGGTTTCTTTTGGTATCGGAATCGCCATAACCAGGCAATAATTCACGGAAAGGAGTGGAATAAACCAGCAAAATTATTCCTAATCCAAACAAAACAACAAACGAACTTAACCCCACAAAAATATTCATGGGCGTTAGTTTAAACGAAAATTTCTCCTCAAACGTTTCGTCATTGATAATAACTAAACGCAGCGGTAAATGTAACTTTCGTAAAATCTTTTTTCTTTTTGATTCCAAGTTTAACTGAATATGCTTAAAATTGCTGACTTTAATTTTCTCCAAAAATATAAAAATAGATTGCTTTTGAAATATAAAAATAATAGAAATTTTTCTAAAACTGTAACTGTCTTATTGATAGGTATAGTAATAATGTTTGCGTGCAACCCAAATAAAGAAAAATGGTTGAATAAAAAATGGCATAGCTTGGTTGGTCATTATAATATATACTTTAATGGTGAGATAAAGTTAAACGATGCCATTACTACTTTAAAAGCGGGCCATGTCAATGATTTCAATAAAATATTGGATGTTTTTCCATACGGAAATGATGCAGCAGCAAAAGGTGTAGCCAATGTTTTAGACGAAGCCATGAAAAAGTTTTCGGGAACAATTCAGTTGCACAAAGTTGGCTCTCATACCGATGATGCTTGGTTTGCAATAGCAAAAACACATTATTTTAAGCGAGATTATTATGCTAGTCAAGAGGCTATGCAATACATGATTAGCAAATATCCAGATGAATACAAAGATATAAGTACTGCTTGGATTGCAAAATCGTATATGGGATTAGGAAAACCTCAAGAAGCAGAAGCAGTAATTGGATTGGTTTTGTCGAGTAAAAAAATTGCTAAAAAAGACATTACTGAAATATATTTAACAGCAGCATTTGTAAATATTAAGTTAGAAAAATACCAATCGGCAATAGAAAATTTAAACAAAGTAATTAAAGATGGAAGTTTAGATAAAGAGGAAAAAATCAGATACAGGTACATTCTTGGTCAGCTATACATGCAAGCAAACGACAATAAAAATGCACTTATAAATTTCAATAAAGTAATAAATTTAGTTCCTAGTTACGATTTTGGATTTAATGCCAACATAAACATTACCAAACTTTATGATGTAAACGATAAAAAATCGGTAAATAAAGTAAGACGTAGCTTGAAAAGAATGGCCAACGATGATAAGAATATAGATTATTTAAGTAAAATATATTTTGAAATT
>Ga0247837_1002020_pt1 | contig 39712 bp, 29 predicted proteins | sample LaCtaG_2_FD_187115 | JGI IMG/M metagenome (GOLD analysis project Ga0247837, IMG submission 187115) | Freshwater microbial communities from meromictic Lake La Cruz, Castile-La Mancha, Spain - LaCruzMarch2015_14.5m | ecosystem: Environmental > Aquatic > Freshwater > Lake | place: Spain: Castile-La...
TTTCCCCTGGAATCTCCAATTCTTCAATCTTCCCCCAGTCTCTACCACTGTACCGCTCGCCTCAAACCCAGGCACAGCTGGCAATGCCCTTACCACCGGACAATGTCCTTGCAGAAACCTGATATCTGCAGCACTGACAGTGGCGCACTCCAGCCGTACTAGCACCTGGCTGCCCTGCAGCAAAGGCAGGTTCGCAGGTCCTACGGTAAGCTCGCAGTCCTCGCTGTACTGCTTCAGCACCACTGCCCGCGTGATTCTCTGCATTTTTATATGTCAGACTTCTCTGCCGGGACTTGCCTACATTGGCGGAATTGCGGCCAAAGGATAAGGACGGGTTGGCTTATAATAGATATGGGCGCGGCTCTTAGTCCTGCCAAGGACCTGACTCCGACAATTGAGGCAGTGTGGCGGGAGCTGGACCCGGGGCTGGACCTGACTCTGCCTCGCTCCGCCCTGCGCCCCCTACTCCAAAAGATCATCAGCAAGGCCAAACTCACTCTCAGCGTCGATGCAGCGCTGGCTGTGTGTGAGCGAGAACTGCCCGGTCCCACTGTGGACAAGACCGCTCTGGAAGGACTGTATCACAGGGAAAAGGGAGACCGCGAGGCTCCCGGCAACCAAGACGTCATCTGCAAGCAGGTGGAGTACTACTTCAGTGACACCAACCTGAAGAAGGACAAGTTCTTCCATGACTTGATCAGTAAGACGGAGGGTGGCTACTTGGGCATTGACGTCCTGCTGAAGTGCAACAAACTCAAAGGCATGACTCAGAGTCAGGAGGAAGTCGCTAATGCTGTGGCGCTTTCTGGGGAAGTTGAGCTGAGTGCGGACCGAATGTCTGTGAGACGTGTGGGCAGCCGGCCTCTGCCCACCTTGGACTCCTCTAAGAAAACTGTAGCCCCAGCGAAGCCTGCCAAGGTCGAAATTTCCCCCCTCATCCTCAAGTTCAGTCTCCCTGAAGAGTCGAAAGCCACCTGGAAGGAACTCCGCGACACCTACCGATGCAAGTTCAGCGAGCAAGAGCTGTGGTACGTGCGACTCCACGACACTGACGGACACATCGGCATCCCCAGTAACGCCCCTGCTGTGGTGGTGGACACACTCTTGAACGAAGGACTGGATATTGTCGGGAACAGAGCCAGTTTCACGAAAATCGAGGGGGACGAGTTGCTGCAGTTCTGGAAAGACCACGGAAGTCACTACGACATGTGCAACCAACAAGGCAGAAACCGCAAAGACAAAAGACCCAGCAAGGCCCAGCTCAAGTTCGGCGGGAAGATCTTCCCCACCTCCGCCAAAGTCAAGACCTACATCAAATCCCTGCTCAGCGCTACAAAGGAAGGCAGTCCTGTGGACCCGCAGTACCACAACTTCCTATTTGACGTGCTCAAGCAGCATCCGGAGTTCGACGAGAAGTCCAGAGACTTGAAGCACTTTGCGGTGGGGAGACACCCGCAGCACCCGGAAAGCAAGTGCTTCTTCATTGTGAGGAATGACGGCAGTATGGAGGACTTCAGCGTGGCCAAGTGTATGGGGGCTTTTAACTAGGATAGAGACTTAGTAGACAGGGGAAGTGGCATTGATGTGGGTATAGTGGGAGATTTCTGGGTATTGATGAGGTTTCTTGTATGTGGAACGGTCTGCTCGGCACATCTTCGTAGAGGAAGGGTATTTGCCTTCTTTGCCCTAGGAACGAAAGAGTCAGGCTCTGAGCTCTCTAGGCAGTGTCTCCAGGACGCACTTCGATCCAGCAGCCCAGAAGAACCACACACTTTCATCCTGACGGATTCGATGAATTGGCAGCTGGGTCTGACAAATAGGAGTTGCAGACAAACTGCCGAGGCAAGCGAAGGACCCTAGGGTCCGTAACCGCCGCCATTTAGCCTAGCTGGTTTAGGCCTTGGTAGGCGCCTTGCTGCCCGTCTTGAACTGGGCCAACTCCTGCACCGCCATGCAGCACATGCACCCGCCGTTGTACGCTGAGCAATCGGTCCAAAAGTCCTCGTCCATTCCTGCCTTCCTTCTGATGGCCTGGCGCACCCAGGCCGCCCCCAGACAGCCGCAGCAGCAAGAGGCGAGACAGCCTACGATGGGGGTGGGCTCCGTGCTGTTCATGTTCTTCAGAGCGCAGCACTGCACCAGGCCCACGCCTAGGTAGCTGCAGCAGCAGATCAGGATGCAAGGTCCGAGCTCTTCCGTGCACTTACAGAAGTCCAACTTCCACTTCCCAGTTGCCATCTTATTGATTATTGACCGCTGGGAGCTATGCCGGCAAAGATGCCAGAGGGTCATTTCAAATCGCCGACTCTGCTTGTCTGCCTTAGTCCTTTCCGCAGCCTTTCCTACTCCCTGGCAGATCTTTGATATGAACTGCCCAAAGTGGCGAGGTTTCTTCGCAAACTCCCTTTGAAGTGCACAGCTGTCTGCTAAAACCCTTCTTTCGCGCAGAAAGCTCCAATTCAAGCCTTTCTAGCCTTTGTAACGCGCTTTGATGCACCTGAAAGGCCGCTGCTCACACACACAAGTCCAGAGAGTGCGTAACTGACAGGGCTTGACTGACATTTTGCAATAGTTTGGATCTACCGGCGAGATTTAGGCTACTTCTTGAGGAATGCTTAGGCAGGTATGCAGTGGGAGTTGCAGGCCTGGCGCTGAACTCACAATAAAGGCTTTACTTGGAAATACAAAATAGCATTTAGAACTCGCTAGGAAAGCAGACAACGAAATTCTCGTTGGAAAATTATTATATAGCTTGAGAATCGGTAATTTTTGGCTTTAATTTGCGCAATAGATCGAAATTCACTGATTTTTGCAGTCCAAATCGATTAAATAAGAACTTGCGACCTACATGTCGTCATTTACTGGTGAAAAACTCTATCTGCTATTTAGTCCGAACTCCGATAACGTTGTTAACCCAATTTAACAGCCAAAATGAGGAATTGCCTGCAAAGAAGTGCTTCTCTATGCCTTCTGCCCAATAATAAACTTTCCCCGGACCTATAGTTACCTTCCTATCCCTCAATTCCCAATTTCCCCTACTCCCCAATTCCCTCTCCTCAGACACCCTACCACCCTATTACAAAAATTCATGCACTGCGTTCACTCCAAGTCCACCAACGCCTCTCAGTCTCTCTCGCAGATGTCCGCCCAACTCACTGAAATGCTGCGCACTGACAAGGAAGTGCTGCTTTCCCTCGTGCACACTGAGGTCAATTCTCGCTCTTCTGCAGATCTGCTGTGGCAGGAACTTCGGAAGTTGCACTGCTGCAACCAGCGACTTGCGCTTGAAAATGAGCGCTTGAGGAAGCGTCTGCAAGGCGGAGCAGAGGGGGTATAGGAAGTAGGGATTTGTTCTAGAATAACTTCCTTGGCGCGTTACTAGTTAACAATGGAAATTACAGCTGCCGGGGGTCGCCGAAGGACCATCCAGGCACTTTTGTGAACATCTTAGTGTCTCTGAGACAGCCAAAGGCCTGCAGTGCTTCTTCTTCATCCTCCTCCTCATCTGTGTGCTTCTGAGCAGGCGGTACTGGCATTTGCAGGTGCAGGCCATACACCTGCGTCCAGTCCACATGCGAGAAGAAGGCGTGGGACTTGATTTGACTGCGCCCCAGTCGCCCAGTGCCCAGTCGCTTGCGAGGGTCTTTGGTCGTCAGGGCCTGGATTAGGGACTTGGCAGTGGGGGAGACACTGCTTGGGAACTCAATATTGCTGCTTTCTATCAAGTTGAGCAGTCTGGACACATCAAAGGTCTGGAAAGGCGGCTGGCCTGTGAGCATTTCATACAGCAGACAACCATACATATACCAGTCAATGCCCTTGTTGTAGGGCTGCTGGAGCACCATTTCAGGGGCCAGGTAGCCTATCGACCCACAGAAACTCGCTGTTTGGTCTTCATCTCCCAGGTCTGCCTTGGAAAGGCCGAAATCGACCAGGCGAATGTGGCCTTTGGAGTCTAATACGATGTTTTCAGGCTTTAAATCGCGGTAAACAATGGAGTTTCGGTGCAGGAATTCGAGTGCAAGGAAGACTTCCGCAGCATATTTCCTCGCCAAGTCCTCAGAAAAGCAGCCCAAAGAGTGCAACTTCTTGCGCAGGTCGCCCCCAGCGTAGTACTCCAAGACCAACACCAAGCGAGAGGGGGTTTGGAAGCTGGTGTGCAGCCTGCCTATGAAGGGATGGCGCAGACATGAAAGCACGTTTCTTTCCACGAAGACGTACTTTAGCAGTTGCTGTTGCGCCAGTAGTGACTTTTTGATGCACTTGAGTGCAACTGTCTGTCCAGTTCCTTTATGAGTAGCCACGTAGACACGAGCAAAGGCGCCTTTGCCTACGAGCCGCTGCACAGAGTAGCAGGCTGCTTTGGCCGTTTCCCCGGCTTCCTGCGGAATGGGAGGAATTCTACCTATTGGCAGACTGAACGGCTGCGAGTCTTCGACTTCCTTGGCCTTGCCGATGTGGACCGAACTCGGGTTTTTCCAGTTGAGATAGCCAGCTACTAGTGATGTTTGCACGTTCGGGATGTAGCTATATGGGGACCGGTCATGCACATCCAAAGCCGTCAAATCCGCATGAAAATTCGCAAGCACAATCACTACTGGCAAATTGTCCTTTTTCGCTGCAAGGTGGAGTGCAGTTTGCCCCTCTTCAGTCCTAGCGTCCACATCTATGCTTTGGCTGCTTTCCAAAATTGCTCTGCAGACTTCGTCGTAACCAGCATCCGCTGCATAGTGCAAGGCCGTCCAGTTGAAAAGCCCTCTCGCCATTAGGTTGGCTCCCTGCTCAATCAGCTGCTTCACCTCGTAAGAAGCTCCATAGGTGCAGGCTTTCCAGAGTTGCACCAACTGCCGCCGTCTCTGAGTACTATGTAAGGAGTACAAACGACGTTTGTGGGTCAGTATCTGGTCGGATGCGTCGACTAACACAGCGAACTGCATAGGGAAGTTGGACCTCACTTCATCTCTCAGGTCTAATTCTCGCCCTGTAGACAAGTTGCGGATGCGGTAGGCGGAGGGTGCTTTGGCTGTTGGGTCCATAGCGAGCAGTTCGGAAGCGGAAGGATTTGTGGAATAAAGCCGCTCCGATCCTTCTTCAGATGATTTCTGAGTGCTGGACATAGGGACCTGCTCGTAACTCTCCAGTGAGGAAAAAAGGGTGTTGGGGGAGGTAGCAGGCGAAGAGGTGCAGGGGGCAGAGTTCATGCTAGCTCCTAGTAGTAAAATATAGTTCATTGAGTAGAGAGGCGCTTTGCGCCTGCTAAGACGCACTGATGTCCTGTGAAATCCACTGCTACTACAATATTTCCCTAGCGAATACACGAATATATAGTGCAAGCTGCAGGATTTCGGTTTGCGTTGCTTGTAATGCCGTTCTATTGCTCGCGCACTTACGTACAACTGTTAGTACGAATAACTCCAATCTTAAATACAAACTTCGTCCTTTATAGCCTCTGAAACTACCAAATATGCCCCTACTTCCCCTAACCATTGGCTTCGCCTAATACCCCTCCGTCATATCCACTACTTCGGCCTCCAGCAAAGGTGCAGTAATATGAAAAAGACGAAGAGACAGAGCTCCATTGGGAGTGCGGGGTGGACGAACTGTTCCACACCTGCGAAGTCTGGCAGTCTGAAAAGTCCCAGTGGAGAGTTGAAGTCGGAGGAGCAGCAGACCAAGGTGTATCTCAACTCACTGGAGCTGCAAGCGGCGCTAACCCAGCAGCAAACAGTACTTGCGCGGGCTGAACTAGCCCAACAGCAGGCCAAAATGAAAGCACTCGCGACCAACCTGGATAAAATGCAGCAGCGAAGGAAGCGCAATGAAGCACTCATGATCGCGCAGGAAGGGGAAGTCGCATCACTCAAGATAGCTGCTTCCTACGTGGCAGCTCAAAGTCTCCCTAAGCGGGTCGAAGACACCCGAAAAGCTTTAGACGAGCAAGTGAATTCCTTCCAAGATCTGGTCTGCGCCCGACCTTTGGTCCTTGAACAGAAACCTGCAAGGCCGGTTCAGGGCCTGGCTTTGGACAGGGTGGGCGAACTCATTGTGGGGCAGATCCGCATGTACGAGTCCCGGCTAGAGCAGAAGGAACAGGAAATCAGGAGTGTCGCGCATCGCTTCATGCAGGAATTGGGGTTTATGGCGGAGTCCGGTTCACTTCTGAACAGCCAAATCAGAGACGAGACCCAAATGAGGTCTATCGAGCTGCGCAAAGCGCTGAAGCTGACTCGCCATTCTCTGCCTTCCCCTCGCACTCGCTCTGTAAACGGTAATCGCTTCCTCCCTCGCTAATAATAGTCTAATGCAGACTGCAGATATTCGGCGCCAGCTGAAAGTGGCAGTGCTTATCGGACAGTGCAAGCAGCGAGAAAGCCTGCACGTGGCTTTGCTCCGACTCGCTGTGAACCTAGCTGACAGGGGGGAGCAGTCCTGTCTCAGTCCCACTACCATCCGCTGGCCTATTGCCGAGGTGGAGGAAGGCGAAGGCGAGGAAACTCGGATGAGTCTGCGACTCCAGTCCCGCAACCCGCTCTATACTGCGGCTGCAAGGCGTCTCGTTCCTTATTTTGTCCGGCGCGCAGGACGCGAATTCCTCACCTGGCGCCTAGCGACTCTCCAGCCCGCTCCCAGTTCCTCCAAGCAGCTCAAAGCCCTCAGAGCTCTCAACTTGATGTCTCGACGGAAACTCCTGTTCGTCTGGCTTTCCTGGACCAACAACCTCTCTGCCTGTGCTGAAGAGACTGAGGAAGCGGTCGTAACTGTGCGCAGACAAGTAGTGGTGGAGCGCATTACCTACCTTCGCCATACTGATAAGACCACTTCCGCACTGCACCTCTTCCGCAGGTCGCTGTTAGGTCTGCAGCTCAGACAAAAAGGCATGAAGATCAAGGCGTTCACCTGGCTCAAAGTGCCCAGAGCCATACAAGTTCGGGCCAAGGACTCCAAGTCGGATATACTGAAGCGGCTCTTTATTTCCACGAAACTACGTGAAAAGTTGACAATATTGCGGGCTTTTTGGGCCTTACAGCCTCCGGCAGTGGTCACAAAGACGCTAGATCCCGCCTTAGTCCAGTCCATTAAAGCCTTCGAAACGCTCTTCACGCACCTCCTTGCTACTCGCTCCCTGGCGCCCGCTTTCACCAGTCTGAAACAGAAGGAAGCCACAGCACTCAGTTCCCCTGCCCTCTCCGAAGACATTCCCTCCATCGACCTGCCCACCATCTCCCTCAGTCCCTCCAAGCACTCCCTCCGCTTCAGCCACTTTAACAAGAAACTGTGGAAGTTGTTCCGACTGCGACTCAAGTGGGGCTGGAAAGGTCTCAGCGCTGGCAATGCAAAGACGCAGCGAAGACGGTTTTACCGCATACAGAAAGGCATGAAGGCGCTTTACAGTGCTTCGATACTGAGAAGACTGAACGAGACTTGGGACTTGCTGAAGTTTCTGCTGTATATGAAAGGGAAGAAGGTGCAGAAGTTGAAGCGGTTGCCACTGTTCGCCTACCCGACTCACTCAGTGGTGACGTGTCAGCGGTTGATTCGCGGCTTTCTCGCGAGGAAGCAAGTGCGGGGACTGCGGAAACACCTGCAGGAGACGCCGGAAGCAATGGTAAGCCGCTACCAACTTTCCCTCAAGTCGGTTATTCTGATTCAACGCTATGTGCGCGGCTTCACTCAGCGTCGCTTCGCTGCCAAACTGAAAGCGTTGAGAGCTGGACGGCCCGTACTAAAGGGCCAAGTGCTGAGCAGCAGACTCATCATCCTAGCCAAGGCGCTACAGAAGCCAGTGAAGCGGATACAGGCGCAGGTGCTGCCGAGACTGGCAGTGCGAAATAAGCGCGCTCAGGTGAAGCGGTGCATCAAGCTGCAGAAAGCAGCGAAAGAAATGAACAAGTTGATGCAAGCACTCGCGTTCAGAGTGATCCAGGCAGGAAGTAGCTAGGCTAAGGGGAAATAGACAAGCGTTCTATCCACTACACCATTGCAGCTACTGTCTGTAGTGGACATTGAAGCCGAATGTGGTATTCTGCTTTGTAAGAAGAATATGGCGATTAGGTGTTTAGATACTGCTAGATGATAGCTACTTTGGTCCATTTCCTATCCTGGATACTGCAGCTGTAGAGTGTATTTGGGAGAGTGCAGTACAGGGTGCTCTCGTACTTCACTGGTAAATGTGCCTTCCAATTTCTCAATTAGCATTCCTGTCTGCTAAAACAGATAGTAACACTGTAGCGAAAAAGACTTAATTCGGTAAAATCAGATGCAGGCTCTGAATATAAGCTCACTAAAAGAGCATACCTGTCTAGATCTAACGAAGTTTATGTATAAAATCAAGCAGTATTAATTTACATTGAACTAGGGAGAGAAACCGTATGTATGTAAATGAATAGGCACATGGAAGAATCTCTGCTCTATAAAGACCCCAACTCCCACTTTGAAGCCTACCAAGGCCGCTTTTCAGACCTACATGTAGTCTGAAAGATCTGCGACTGCAGCAGTTTGGAGGGAGTGAATGTCCTGCTTCAATCCTTCCTCCCCTGCAAAAGTGTGACTACTTATCCTCTCAGAGAGGTGAAAGTCACTAGAAGTTGGAGCAATAGACTATATGCGACATGTCGCCCACGGCCTGGATGATTTCACCCTGACCTTCGCAATGCCTATTAACCTGAGTCCCGCCCGACATCCATCGAAAAGCTCTGCTTCCGAGTAGATCAGTCCTCTCTGCTGATGTAAGCCCTATATAGACATGTGGGAATCACTCTCACTGTAATAGTCGCGACTACGCTTGTAGCGCTCTTTTACCCGAATGTGAACATTGTGTTTGAAGTCCTGGGTGGCTTCTGCGGGTCTATAATGGCACTAATCGTGCCTGCGTGTATGTATATCAAGCTGAGCGGGCAGTCGGCCCTGCACTGGCGGAACGCGTTGATCCTTGCGGCGGCTCTTCTGCTGAGTGCAGTGGCGATTTCCAGCGTGTTCATCGAACTAGCGACATAGTAAAAGGGGAGGAGCTGGGACAGCTGCTGCTTGTGGTGGGCATGCGAGTGGTCATCGAAGCGCGCTGTTTACCGCGGAATAGAGGTTTGCAGTGAGAAAAAAGTCGCCCACAGAGTCCGCGGTGGCGATACCTGCTCTAGGAAGCACTGAGCTGGATATCCGCCCAATTCGGCTCTATCGGTCCTATCAATTAGCTGATTTTATACCCGAGAATACGTCTTTTTCCTTAGATATGGACTCCTTCATCCAAGACCTAGTCCCCTCCTCCCTACCCTGTACTGCCAAGCCCCTCCTCCGCAGTCCTGTCCTCTTCCTCCAGACCTACCAACAGCACAGCCATGCTCTCTGCGGCTTCCATGCTCTTTTCAATGCTCTCACCTACCTGAAAGGCGGAGAGCAGGGACTGTGCAGTGGCTGGAAGTTCTGGAAGACACATAACAGACTGGTGGCTTTCTTGCTCAGAGAAGCAGGGCTCAGTGCCCAGGAGTGTGCCAAACTGCAAGACAGCGGGCCCTTAGAAAGGCACCAAATGGTCTACATACTCGCCCACTACCCCCCAATCCAGCCTTTCAGTCCCCAAGTGCACTGGGTCCCGCTCTACTTCGCCTTCGGCCGCTTTCAAATGAGTCTCGAAGAGCTGCAATCGGCCACATCGGCTCTACAAGCCTGGCGCAGGAAAGAAACGCGAAAAGTGGTATTTTTGCTTGGAATTACCAATCATTGGTCTGTACTGCTATATGAGTGGCTGGAGGACACGGCCCAAGTCGTATATTTGGACTCTAAGAACAAGCCTGAGGTATTTAGTGCCCTTGATACGGATGTAACTCGCTTAATAGAGACGGAAAATGCCCTGCGACTCGCGAAAGGCCTGCAGCCTATGACTCCCTACCAAGTGAAAATGCGGAAACAGCATACAAATGACCTGCAAACAGCCATATCAATGATAGGGGAAGTGGCCGCTGGGCACAGCTGCTTTGCCTCCTTTCTACTAACTCAGGAAATCCAGGCCTTGCAGGAGTCCTATGCAGCTCTATCAGTGCAGCACCAAGGTGCAACTTTGGTCCGGTTGTGGGTGTTGGAGGCTTTTCAGCCTATTTCACAGGCCATTACCGAGTTGATGCACCTAGCGGAAGCGACACATCTGCACCCTGCCAGTTCCCCCTCACTCTTAGAGTGGCTGGACAGACTTCTGCCCTGGATGACAGAGCAGCTGCTGGAGGGAGTGGAGGGGGACGAGACCCGCGCAGACTTGAAAGCGCTGTTCGAGCGGTTTCCAGTGCTAGTAGCCAGACTAGGGGTGGAGAAGTGCTAATAAATGGTGGGGAAACTCTGGCTTTGCCTTCTAGTATTGGCTGCTGTGGCGGGAGAGACGACAACAGCAGAGAATACGCAGACTTCAACTAGTGGTTCCCAGGCCAAAGCCAGTGAAGTAGGGGGAAACACGTCTGTGCCTCCCGCTGCACCCAGCAGTCAGCCGGCCAAGGCAGACACTCCAGTGCAGACCAGTGGATCCAAGCCCGCTGAAACCCTAGGAAAAGAAGCTTCCACTCAGAAACCCACTGAGCAAACCCAGCCAGCTGGACAGACTCCGCCTGCTAATCCAGTTCAGTCCCCTCCACCAAAAGCAGCCGAGCCTGTAGTTCCGGCCAAACCGGATATTCCTGCTCAAACTGGCTCAAAGCCCTCTGATGCACCCAGCCAAAGCACTTCGCAAACATCACAAGAGGGAAAGACTGAGATGAAGCCGCAAAGTGAATCAGGAAAGGAAGCTACCTCGCAGAAGCCAGTGGAAACTACTGCTTCTCAGTCTGCTGGGCAGACTTCAACCACTGCACAGCAGGTTCCGCCCAGTGCTACTCCGTCCATACCCGCTGAGAATCTAGCAGCTGCACCGGTAAAGACTGAACCGGTCAAAGTGCCCGAGCCTCCTAAGCAGGACACTCCTTCACCGCCATCAACTCCTCCGAAGCCTGCTGAACAGTCCAAGACAGGGGAGAGTGTGGGAACACCAGCTGATACTCAGCAGACCAAGCAGCCTACCGCTCAGCCCACTCCCCCGAGTCCTACCAAAGAGGCTCCCAAAGTAGTGGAAACCCCTCCTACTGCTCAGCAAGTCCCACCCGTACCTCAAGCTCCTTCTCAGCCAGTGTCTCCACCAAAACCCACTGAGACACCTGCTGCCCAGGCGAAGACTGAACCCACCAAAGGGCCAGAGTCTCCTAAGCAGGACACTCCTTCACCACCATCAACTCCTCCGAAGCCTGCTGAACAGCCCAAGCCAATAGGAACGCCGACACCCACTGATGCTCAGCCCACTCCACCGAGTCCTGCCAAAGAGGCGCCCAAAGTAGCGGAAACTCCTCAAACCCCTCCTACTGCTCAGCAAGTCCCACCCGTACCTCAAACTCCCTCTCAGCCAGTGCCTCCGCCCAAACCCGCTGACACGAAGACTCCTGAACCTGTCAAAGTGCCTGAGCCTCCTAAACTGGACACAAAGCCTTCAGACACTCCTTCACCGCCATCAACTCCTCCTAAGCCTGCTGAACAGTCCAAGACAGGGGAGAGTGTGGGAACACCAGCTGATACTCAGCAGACCAAGCAGCCTACCGCTCAGCCTACTCCACCGAGTCCTACCAAAGAGGCTCCCAAAGTAGTGGAAACCCCTCCACCCACTACTCAGCAAGTTCCACCCGTACCTCAAGCTCCCTCTCAGACAGTGTCTCCACCCAAACCCACGGAGACTCCTGCTGCCCAGGCGAAGACTGAACCCGCCAAAGTGCCCGAGCCTTCTAAGCAGGACACTCCTTCACCACCACCAACTCCTCCGAAGCCTGCTGAACAGCCCAAGCCAATAGGAACGCCGACTCCCACTGATGCTCAGCCCACTCCCACGAGTCCTGCCAAAGAGGCTCCCAAAGTAGTGGAAACCCCTCCACCCACTACTCAGCAAGTCCCACCCGTACCTCCAACTCCCTCTCAGCCAGTGCCTCCGCCCAAACCCACTGAGACTCCTGCTCCAACACAGGCGAAAACTCCTGAACCTGTCAAAGTGCCAGAGCCTCCTAAGCAGGACGCTAAGGCTTCCGAATCTGCTTCCCAGACAGCACCTCCCCCAAGTCCTGCCAAAGCAGTGGAAACTCCCCAAACCCCACCTCCCACTACTCAGCCAGTCCCGCCCAGTGCTACTCCCCCTAAACCCACTGAGACTCCAACACAGGCGAAGACTCCTGAACCCACCAAAGTGCCTGAGCCTCCTAAGCAAGAGGCAAAGCCTTCTGACACTACTACCCAGAAAGCGCCAGACGCAGTACAGCCACCTGAAGCAGGCAGTTCTAAGCCGAAAGACCCTACTCCCCCTGCTTCTCCGCACAAACCTACTGAGACTCCTGCTGCCCAGGCGAAGACTGAACCCGCCAAAGTGCCCGAGCCTTCTAAGCAGGACACTCCTTCACCACCATCAACTCCTCCGAAGCCTGCTGAACAGCCCAAGCCAATAGGAACGCCGACTCCCACTGATGCTCAGCCCACTCCACCGAGTCCTGCCAAAGAGGCGCCCAAAGTAGCGGAAACTCCTCAAACCCCTCCTACTGCTCAACAAGTCCCACCCGTACCTCAAACTCCCTCTCAGACAGTGCCTCCGCCCAAACCCGCTGAGACACCTGCTCCAACACAGGCGAAAACTCCTGAACCTGTCAAAGTGCCTGAGCCTCCTCCACCAGCATCAACTCCTCCTAAGCCTGCTGAACAGTCCAAGACAGGAGAGAGTGTGGGAACACCAAAACCGGCGGATACTCAAGAGACCAAGCAGCCTACCGCTCAGCCCACTCCACCGAGTCCTACCAAAGAGGCTCCCAAAGTAGTGGAAACTCCGCCTCAAGCCCAGCAAGTTCCCCCGAAACCCCAAGAAGCCTCGCCTACGCAGACTAAAGCCGCTGATTCCCCCGTTCCCCCTAAGACTGAAGAAAAGGGACAGCCCGCAAGTCCACAGCCTCCCAAGGAACCCGTGAAAGCGCCCAGTACCCCCACTACTCAGCCAGTTCCTCCAAAGGCACAAGAACCAGTCCCTCCGCCTACTCAGCCTGTGGTCCCGCCTAAACCCACTGAAATTCCTGCACAGGTGAAGACTCCTGAACCAGTCCAAGTGCCCGAGCCTCCTAAGCAGAGCACTCCTTCACCCCAAACCCCACATACCACTCAGCAAGTTCCACCTGTACCTCAAACTCCCACTCCTCCCTCAGTGTCTCCACCGAAACCCACTGAGACTCCAACACAGGCGAAAACTCCGGAACCTGTCAAAGTGCCTGAGCCTCCGAAGCAGAACACTCCTGCATCGCCGTCAACTCCTCCTAAGCCTGCTGAACAGCCCAAGACAGGAGAGAGTGTGGGAACACCAAAACCGGCGGATACTCAAGAGACCAAGCAGCCTACCGCTCAGCCCACTCCCCCGAGTCCTACCAAAGAGGCTTCCAAAGTAGTGGAAACTCCGCCTCAAGCCCAACAAGTTCCACCAAAACCCCAAGAAACCCCGCCTACGCAGACTAAAGCCGCTGATTCCCCAGTCCCACCTAAGACTGGAAGCGCCACTAACACTGAGACTCCCAAGGCTGAGCCTGTGAAGCAAGCCACTCCACCTAAGCCTGCTGAAACGAAGCCAGAAGGAAAGGCTGAGGCAAGTAAAGAAGGTCAGACCAAGCCTCAAGAGAGCCAGGCTCCTGGGAAAGCAGCAACCTCTCAACAGCCAGTGCCGCCTTCGCAGCTTGTTACTCCGCCTAATCCCACTCAGACGCCTCCTCCCCCTAAGACTGAAGAAAAGGGACAGCCCGCAAGTCCACAGCCTCCCAAGGAACCCGTGAAAGCGCCCAGTACCCCCACTACTCAGCCAGTTCCTCCCAAAGCACAAGAGCCCGTCCCTCCGCCTACTCAGCCTGTGGTCCCGCCTAAACCCACTGACATCCCCCTATCTTCTCACCCTGGAGATACAGGCAAATCAGCAAGTACAGACACTCCTAAGGCCCAGGAACCTGTGAAACCGCCCACCCAGACCCCACCACCTCAGAAGCCTGTTGATGTAAAGCCTCCAGTGGTCCCGCAAGCCCCTAAGTCTGCGGAAGTCAAACAGGAAGCCTCTAAAGCTGCCCCAGAGGCTCAGAAACCTGCTCCCAGCACCGCCCAGCCAACTCCGCCCAAACCCCAAGAAGCAGTCCCTACACAGGGCTCTCCTTCCCAGCAGTCAAAAAGCACCGAGTCCTCACCCCCTAAGCCTGAGTCTGCGAAACAGCCTCTTAAAACCACTGAAAACGCCAAGACTACTGAGCCTCCTAAGCAGGAAAGCACTGGTGAAGCAAAACAGCACTCCTTTTCAGCCACTGGAAAGGAAACCTCCGCGACTAATCAGCCCATCACTCAGGCCTTCATCAGCTTCTTTGCGCGCTTTCTCCCGGCCAAGCGTCCTTCTCTCGACAAATACATCGACTTATCGAGACTTGTGAAGAAATGTGAAGCTGTGGGTTCTGCTTTGGCTGCGTTCGTCGGTACGGGCCTTTTGTCTGGCTCTGCTCTTATTGTGTGCCTGGTTCTTGGAGTTCTCAAGGTCGTCATTAACCTCCAAGGCGCATTTCTCAACGGCCTAATCGCCTTCGGTAGCGGAGCCCTGCTCGGAGACGTGTTCCTGCACATCTTACCCAACACACCTATGAGCGAAAACGGCAGATTCACAGTAATTGCAGGGATTTTCCTCTTTTTCATGATAGACAAACTGCTTGGCAGGGCAAGTGTCCACGTGGAAGCACATCAGGAAGAGGAGGCTGTGGAAGCTTTGTTGGAGGAAGAGGAAAAACAGGCAGAGGAGGAAAAGAGGGAAAAGGCTCAGAAAAAGGGCAAAGGGAAAGGAAAAGGCCCGGAAAAGGCCAAAAACAAGCCTGCAGCTATTGTAAAGGCCCCAGCGACTCCTCCCCAGTCCAAAGAGAGCGTCTTTCTATACCTACTGGCTGATGCTTTCCACAATTTCCTCGACGGAATGGCAATCGCAGTGGCCTTCCGGCAGAAAGCCCTCCTGGGCATCACCACCACTTTGGCTATTGCGCTGCATGAAATTCCACACGAATTGGCTGACTTCGTGGTGCTAATAAAGGCCGGAAAAGGACTAGTAAAGGCACTTTTGCTGCAGATAGCGACGGGATTGGTTGCATTATTGGGGACTTATGTGGCCTTGTCGGACTTCTCGAAGGAGAAGTTGGAGGAGTGGGCGCTGCCGCTAATTGTAGGGAATTTCCTCTATTTGGCGCTTACTGGCATGCTGGGAGGGCTCCGAAAGGCGAAATCGTGGTACAGTTTGGTGCTGGAAATCTGCGGATTCCTTGCAGGAGCGGGTTTGATGCTGTCCTTAGCAGTCCTAGAGTTACATTAGGTTATAGAAAGTCTCTCCCGCTGCAATACAACTGGGTTCTGTATGGGGTTGTGGAGTGGAAGCCAGCGACATATCCCTATAAGTTCCCAGCTTTTGCCTAATTCTTGCTCCTGCGATTGTTTGCTACGCCGAAATTACAGCCAAGAATGAGTCCCGAAGGCTGACAAAATGCAGTTTTTGAGCATTTTTCGAACCTTTCTGATAGTCCTGCGGAAAAGTAAGTTAACAGTGCAGCAACACGTCTCTTCCATACACAGCAGCCAATCCAATAATATCGCTACTTCAAGTAAGCCTTTCAGTGCCTAGTTCGGCTGTTCCTGTAGGACGGTAGGGACTGCATATGGAGGTAATAAGGTTTAAATGGCCGCTGTGACCAAACTCAAGTTCCGTATTGTCTTCTGCACCTCTGAAGAGCCGGAGTTCCCTGCCAGCGAGCTGCTTCGCCACGGCCCCAACTCCAAGGGCTGGTCCAGCGCCCGCTTCTGCGACTATCCACAAGACATAGTGCTGCAGTTCCCCACCCTCGTCCGCATCAAGCAACTTCAGTTCCTTTCCCACCAGTGCAAGATCTCAAGCAAAATCGAGCTCTACACCTTTACCCCCGACCGGCCCAGCGGCCTGCCCTCCATCCACGACATCCCGTTTAAACGCCTCGGCTATATGTCGCTGGACAGCAATGAAAAGTCAGGCTTCCAGGCTAGAGAACTGAAGAGTGTCTACCTGGACTCCGCCTGCCTGTTCCTCAAAATCACACTCAACAAGTGCCACGTCAACACTGCCAATCTCTTTAATCAGGTGGGACTGATTGCCATCAATGCACTTGGGGAGGAACTGGGAAGCCAGGAGGAACCCGGGCCACTACAGGGCAGGCCGCCTAGAGCCAAGTATGAAGGCAACTTTGAGCAAGACTTGGAATTCGACTCTGCGACGTCGGAGCGGCTCCGTGCACTTAATGCCGCGAAGCAAAAGGCTATAGAGAACGAAGACTTTGAAGAGGCGAAGCATCTGAAGGACGCTATTGAGCGTCTCAAATCAGTGGGCGTAAACCTGCTGCAGCTCGAAGAGCGCAAGCGAATCGCCGTCCAAAACGAAGACTTCGAAAGCGCCAAAATCATAAAAATGGAAATCGACCGTCTCCGCAACGCCGTGGCTCCTCCAATGCCCGGGGTCGGCTCTCCCAGTATATTCGCTCCAGTCCAAGCCTCCTCCCATCGACCCTTTTCCGGAGGTCCGCAGCCACTAGGAGTGGGCTCACGGCCTATATCCAGACGGCAGCCTGGACAGCGAGACCCTTACGGGGAAGACGCGAGGGGCCCGGATTTGTACGCGCCGAGGAATGCGCAGATCTTCGATGAGCCGCAGGATAAGGCGGTGCCGCATGATGAGCAGGTGATTCCCACTATGGCGCATGGCAAGGCGCCGGGACAGGTGCTGGGGGAGGACAATGGGGAGCCGGGGGAGTATGACCCGAGGAACCCGGACGAGTTCACTGCGCAGACTGCGAAGTTGGCGGATCCGCTGGTCGGAGTGTTTGGGGAGGATATTTGCAAGCGGCTGTTTTCGAGGTCTTGGCAGATGAGGGAAGAGGCGCTGATGAAGTTAAAGACGCAATTAGAAGCAGGCTCAGGGTCAGAGCTGTTCGGAGGAGTGGACAGAACACAGGTGATGACGGCTGTACTGGGCGCAATCAGACATACGGTGCTGGATAAAGTATCACAAGTGTCAATGAGGTCTATGGAAGTCATCCAAACCCTCTTCGACTGGGTCGGCCCAGCCCGCACTCCTGCCCGGGGCGAAGCCCAAGAGCACATCCACACCATCCTCCAAGGCCTCCTAGAAAAAATCGGCGACAACGCCGTAAAAGTCCGCGGAGTGACGGAAGTGGCCTTCCTCACAATGTGCAGAAGTGATGTAGTAGGCTGCGGGCCTGCTGTGCAGCTTGTGTTGAAGCCGGGAGGGGCGAAGGCTTCGTCTATTAAGCATACGATTGGGAGGTTGGCGCTGTTGGATAAGGTGGTGAGTGAATTCAAAATTGATAATCCGGCGGTTCCGTTTCAGCCGGTGGTTGAATATGCTCTAAACGGCTATCAAAACTCCAGCGGAGAAGTCCGTACCGCCTCTATCAGTCTCCTTAAGACCATCTACGACTGTGTCGGCTCTCGACTGCAGCAGTACCTGACCAAACTGCGTCCCGCCCAGCTCGAAACCCTCAACTCCATCTTTGCCGGGGGCGAGGGGCCTCGAGACGAAGAAGAACCAGTGGGTAGCCGAGCCCCCAATCGCAAGCAAAGCAACCCCCCTGTCAGAACCCCTCCCCCGCACAGCCAGCAGGTCGCCCAGTGTCCCTTCTGCGGCAAAACAGACCCAGGCTTCAGCAGTCCTGACGCCTTGGATGTGCACTACTGGAAGGAGTGCGCGATGTTGGTTTCGTGTGCACTGTGCAGTCTGATAGTGGAGATTCCCAAGCTGAACCACCACTTGCTTGCGGAGTGCGAGCACCAGGAACAGGCGGGGGAGTGTCCGAGGTGCAAGGAGGCTGTTCCGGTAGAGGAGTTGGATGACCACGTGGAGCAGCAGACCTGCTACCCCAGCAAGCCTCCAGGCGTCGCCAACCGCTGTCCTCTGTGTCATGAAGACGTGCCTCCGGGCGTGGAAGGGTGGAAGCAGCACATTTTGACTGATGGCTGTCCCAACAATGAGCGGTCTAGTTACTAAGTAGAGAGTCGTATTTGGCCGATTTCCAGCAAATAGCCTGGAAAACGCACTCTTAGTGGAATTTCAGCTAATTTTTTCAGGAATACTTGATGATTTGTTAGTTTTTTCGAGTTTTCCCAGAGAGATTAAAGCGGATTTTGCTATTTCTCTTGAGAATACTTGCATAGTGATTTGGGTATATATCATAACTCAAGGAAAAGCCGCCATTTAGCAGAGAAGTTAGGGAAACCCGACAATTCGCTTGTCTCCACTGCGATTTCCTACTGGAAGTTAGTCGAAAGCCGTCGGAATTGAGGAAAAAGGGACCAGCGAACGCAGGTGCAGGGGCACTCGCAAAAATAAATGGCTGGCCCGCTCCGTTCCTTCCTAGACCTATCCGCGGCCCACCCTTTCCCTCTGCACAACCTGCCCTTCAGCGCTGGCATTCCCCTGGGCCAGGCCTCTCCCCGCTGTGTTTCTCGTCTGGGCGACTTCATCATAGACTTGGGCGCTATGGAGCAGAGAGGACTGTTTGCGGACATCCTGCAGGAACAGGTGTTCGGCAGAGAAACGCTAAATGTCTACATGGCGAAGGGAAGGGGGATTTGGAGGGCTGTGAGAGCCAGACTGCAAGCCTTATTTTCAGCCGAAAACGCCACTATTCGAGACAACGAAGACCTGAAAAAGGCAGTTCTCAGCCCTGTGAGCGACTTTAAGTACTCCATGCCGGTCAACATTCCCAATTATACGGACTTTTACGCGAGTAAGAACCACGCTTATAACGTCGGAGTGATGTTCAGAGGGCCTGAAAACGCCCTCCAGCCCAATTGGACGCGTCTGCCTGTCGGCTACCATGGCCGGGCTTCGAGTGTGCGGCTCAGTGGTACGCCAGTCATACGTCCCAAAGGCCAAGTCAAGCCTCCCGACGCCCCCGACTCCCTCTACCGTCCCTGCAGCCGCCTGGACTTCGAACTGGAAGTCGGCTTCTTCGTAGGCGGCCCAGGCAACGAACTCGGCCACCCCATGACAGTGGCGGAGGCCAAAGAAGCCATATTCGGTTGTGTCCTGCTGAATGACTGGTCCGCGAGGGATATTCAGAACTGGGAGTATGTGCCTTTGGGGCCGTTCACGTCTAAGAACTTCATTACTACGATATCGCCCTGGATTGTCACGCTTGAGGCGCTGGAGCCCTTCAAGGTGCCGTTGCCGCCGCAGGAGCCGGAGCCGTTGGAGTACTTGAGGGATATGGAATTAGGGGCGTATGATGTGAAGCTGAAGGTGAAGCTTAGGACTGGGGAGATGGAGGAAGGGGCGGTGATATCGGAGTCTAACTTGAAGTATTTGTACTGGTCGTTTGGACAGCAACTGGCACATCATACGGTCTCCGGCTGCAACATGCTCCCAGGGGACCTCCTCGGCACCGGCACCATCTCCGGAACCACTCCCCAAAGCCTCGGCTGTCTCTTAGAAATGTCCCAAAACGGCAAGCAGTCCCTCACCCTGCCAAACGGCCAAACGCGCACTTTCCTGCAAGACGGGGACGAACTGACTCTGGAGGGGGAGTGCCTGGGAGAGGGCTATGTGGTGGGCTTTGGACAGTGTTCTTCGGTGGTGCGGCCGGCTTTGCCTTAGATTAAGTTGGTAGGCAGTTTCTCTGCAGTGGCTTGAGTTCTGAGCCTAGAAGCAGTGGAAAGGCCAAAAAGAAAGCAGATGATAAGGATAATGCAAGCTTATTTTTATATAATTATCCTGCAAGTGCTGCAGAGGCGAAATCGTCCTCTCAATTCTCTGAATATATATAAACAGTTCTGTGATTTTCTGCGAAATCCAACTAATGTGGGAGAGTGAAAGGTAAAAATATCAGACTTTTAGGACAAAAAATAGCGAAAATGAAGAAAAAAGGCTGAAAAGGTCATCGAAGTGTCTCATATGGCAGTGTGCTGTTTCTATAAAATAGGGATTTCAGGCCTTTCACCCATTTTCTTTCCTTTGCCACAGCGCAATTAGCAGTCCTCGCAAGTATAATCCCAAGCACAAACGCAGGCCGCTTCTCCACCCAGTACATTAGACTGCACTGGGCCTGCCAAGCAGTTCATCGCCCCTTTCCCTATTAAATATGAGCCAGCCCAGCTCCAAGGCCGGCTTCAAAGCCAAATCAACTCGGTCCGAACGTCCTGCAGCCCTGCCCTCCAGTGAGTCCCTCGACCTGCTCCCCAGTCTCCGCCAGTCCCTCGAGACAGGCAGAGCCCTGAGCAGCAGGGCAAGGGAAGTGGTAGAGACCCTGCGGAGTGAGTTGAAGCCCTGGACTGGGGAAGTCGGGGTGGAGGAAGGTGGGGATCAGGACGCGGTGCATGCTGCCCTGTATAACGATGTGAAGGCGGCGGTGCAGAGTGCGGACGCGATGATTGACAAATTGTGCTTTAAGAGGAGGCCGTCGCCGCCGGTGGATGCAAGGAAGGGAGTGACTGCGGCTTTGGAACAACTAGCAGAGGAGGTGTGGAAGGCGGTGGCGGAGGGCACTGAAAAGTCCTTGACACTCCAACTCGTCCGTCTATTCCCTGTGCTGGACTCCCTGACCGCCACCATAGACGCCTTGCATCAAACTCTCGAAGACCTCCTCACTCGCGCCGAATCCGGCCAGCCCTCTGCCGACGAGCTCAAACCCAACCCCCTTCCCGACCCAGCCAAGTCCGAAGAATCCAAAGAAACCGAACTGGGCAAAGTCTCCCCCGGCCCTCCCAAAGCCATAGACAAGGGGAAGTGGAGGGAAGTCAGGGAGGAAATGGAGACTGTGCTAGGGGAGTTGCAGGCTTTGGGGATGGCCAAAGGCAGGAATGAGGAGACGGAAGCGGGCAGACTGAGGAGGGAAGTCGGGAAAGTCAAGCAGCGGCTGCAGGGAGTCTGCAAGAGCATGGAAGAGGAGGAAGTCCGCAGTCCGTCGGAAAGGTCTATGCAGCGCAGCAATATTCCCGGCTCTTCGGACGATTTGACGGAACACAGTCACCCCTCTTTCCGCCCTCCCTCCACTCTCACAATCGACACCGAAGACATCAAACTCGAGCTCACCCGGCACCTCCGCGAGAGCCAAACGACTGTCATAACGGCCTTAAACGAGCAAAAGCAGGGCATCAGCAGTGTCGCCCAGGCCCAAGTCAGTCTCCAATCCAAACAAGAAGCGCTCTCTGCTGAAGTCGCAGAAATCCGCAAGAAACTCAACGAAGTCTTCCCCACCTCGCCTTCCAAAGGGAAAAAAATGGACATGACGCAGGGACTGGCAGTACTGAGGACTGTGTTTCCTGAGCTTCGAGCGGGGGGTGAGCAGGAGTTCATAGAGAAATTCGTGAAAAGGGTGATGGAGGAGCGAGCGGAGGTGGAGCAGTTTATGGGTGCGGTGCGCAGTGAGGGGTACTCTTTTCTGACGTTAGAGGAACTGGCGAGGGAGTTCACGAAGCTGAAAACGTCGGTGATGAACTTGCAAGAGGAGCGGGAAGATGCACTGCTCAAGATGATCAGAGTGCAGAGTGAGTTCGAGATTGAGACGGAGTTCCAGAAGGCCAGGGCCAACCAGCTGGAGACGGAGCTGAGTCAACTGCGCGACTCCGGCCTAGACTCTGACGAAGCAGCAGTCCTCAAGTCCAAAATCGACGAACTAACCCTGGAAAACGCCCGCCTGCGAGGGGACGCATTCGACCTTTCAAGCGTAGAGCCGCCCGTCGAAAGCATCGACGACTACTCGAAAAACGACGAATTGGCCTTTTTGAAGCTGCAATTGCACCAAAAGAAGGAAAGACTGCTGAGACTGGTGGAGGAAAGGAAGGCGCTGGATAGCAGGCCTGCCACTCCGTCGGATTTAATGTCGCTCAGTGAGCGATGTGAGCGGGAAGCGGCGGACGTCAAGCGACTCACGAGGCAGATTCAGACCATTGAAGGCAGTCAGGACGTAGCGGACAGTGTGGCCACTAGAGAGTTGGAAATGAAGCCTGTGGATGAGCGACTGGCGAGTCACATAATGACGCTGCTGAACTTGACGGGTGCATTTGAAGTCTGCGGGACGGTGTCGTATGGAGAGGATATGTGGGCTCTTGTAAAGGTAGGCCGAGGCTTCGTCTGGGTGAAATCCTCCCTAGACCGCCACAAGCTTTCCAACGAAGAGATGATCGTGCAATGCGCCCAAGCCACCAAATTGCTCGAAGCCTACCCCAACCTGCCTCGCAACCTTGTCCTAGCCTTGGGTCAACTCATGGCTCAGACTGAGGCTAAGTAGGGGCGTATTAGTAGCTAGTGGAGGGTTTTGCGTGCTTCTAAAGGTCACGTAGGCATTAGGGAAGGAGGCAATCCTGGACTAAAAGTCCTTTAAATAGCCTTTTTCGGCTTTCTAGTCCTATATCTCTCTGCAATTCACCTAATTTTCCTGTAAATAAGCAGAAATCCCGTAAATCGGCAAATTTTTCATTTCTCAAACACAAGACTTGCTCAATCTGCTGGATTTGAGTGTGCATTATTAGATGAAAAAGAGAGGAAAGGTGTGTCTATTCGTGTGCCTGGGACTGCTTTTCCTGCTCGGAACAGCCATCTGGTCCGGGATTTACTTCGGTGTTTACTACCCGCTGCTGCACAGAGACTGGAAAGATGCGAATTGCACCTTAACTTCCCTGCACCGCTACAAAACCTACGACTACAGTACCAATTCCCGCGCTACGGTGGTCCTGTACGAGGCCCGAATCCGCGTCATTAATGGCACTTTGCCGTATTTCGGGTACGCATGCGAAACTCCCTACTATCATGCAGATATTAGCGATACTTCCGGGGACGGGAAGTACCCTTACTCATATGTGGACTGCGAAGATGTGGACTTGAGGGAGGGAGAATGCATGAAATACCAACTATTTCAGCCGAAATGGATGTGTTTGGGCTATGAAAACGACCAGCAGCGGTACCAAATAGGCGATTCAGACAGCTGCAAGTACTATATTCACGGAGAAAACCGCAATTTTGAGCGACATTACCCGAATTCCGTATCTTCTTTCGTCGAAATCCTGTTCCAAGCGGAAATATACATACCAAAGGGACACTATTACGCACTTTGGGTGATTCCCTTTGGACTAATGGGCGTTTTTACCACTTTTTTGGGCCTTTTGGCGGCAATTGGCCTGCCTTTAGGCTGGTTTTCTGACTCGGAATGTCAGAAATATGGCAATTTCTGCGTTCGATTTGTATGCTGTCGGAGGGAAAAGCAACCGAAATGCGTAATTCAGCTGGGGGCAGAACTTACAAGAATCCAGCCTGCGCCAGTGATAGTGTGGCTGTACTTGACTCGCAGACATGCGGAGGGACTGAGGGTAAAGCAGCACTTTGTGAGAGAAATAGCCGATTATCTGCTCTAGGAACAACTAAATGAGTCCAAATACCTTCTTTTAGATGCGATTTCCGGTCCAAATAACCATTTTTGCCTCAATTAACCGTATTCTGCATCTTTGCTCCAGACTTCTACATTCTATAGCCTTAGCAATGCTGCATGCCCGCTCACACTGCAAGTTGATAACTGCTAACTATGGGGAAGTACGCACGCTGCAAGTCCTCCACCACAGTTTCGAAATACTGCAGGAAGTCGCCCACTTCCAAGGCTTCTTCGCTCTCCGGCACTTCCACCCTCAGTTTGTCTAGCAGCGGCAGCCGGGTGTAGCCTTGTAGCTGCGCCATCAGCACTGCCGCACGTGTATTCAGCGCTTCCCTGAGTTGGTACAGACTCGTGCACAAGTCGCGAATCGGCACCAACGACGCAATATAGAGATATTCATCAGGCAACATAGTGGGCAAGTAGGGACACACAGTGGTGCGCAGTTCGATATACCTGCGTAGACTGGAGGCACTGTAGGCGTAGGTCAGTTGGGCCAGACTGCCTAGGACTCGCTCCCAGTAGCTGACCCGGGCCTGCGTCTTGGACAGGGTCTGGGCGAGTCCTTGGTTGATGGCTTTGCAGCGGGCGGTGAGGACTTGGGAGTCGCTGCTGTGGCAGTCATGTTCCTTGTGCTCGAACAGACAAGCGCTGCACACCGGAATCTGATCAGTAAGACAAAAGCCGACAAACTCTATATCATGCACCGCACAATGCGGCTCCTTCGACTGCACTAACACCTTCAAAAGCAAATCATTGACCGGAAACCGCTCGCCCGAATTCGGGAATTCCTTGCGATCAAAGGGACAATGACTGCCCAACTTGGCTATGCAGGCTTTGCACATCGTATGTCCACACGGGAAACAGACCGGCGGCCTCAGTCGCTCCTCATACGGATTGAGGCAGATCTGACATATCAGCAGTTCTTCAATCGGCTCGGGAGGGATATTCGTCACGAGGACAGGTTTGGTGTCGGTGAGTTGGCGTTGAGACTTGCACACTGCGAGGATTTCTGCTTCGGTGGCTTCTTTGAGGCCCTCGATCAGTCCTTTGCCCAGGCCGAAGGTCTGCACGGCAGCGTCTGCCTTGGGGATGGAGGAGCTGGGGAAAGGGAGGAAGGAAGCGGGGGGGAGGGGGTGCTTGCAGGCTTTGGAGAATTTGAGGTGGGGGTCTAGGGGACGGAAGGAGGCGAGGCTGGGACCATTGGGCTGCCGGCTTTTGCCCATTTTTATCAGGACGGCTTATACTCGATTAGACTAATTGTCATCTCTGCGATATAGGGAAAAACCTATGGCTCCGCATTCATTCCTTCCCTCGATTTTCCCCTTTCTCGTCGCTTTTAGCCTTCCTACGCTTTAATCCCTAGTAAATGCCTTGCGAGTGGTGAGCAGGGCATACAGCAGCAAAAAGCCCTGCAAGACCACTAGCACGGCACACAGGATGAGGCCACTCCTGGCCTCCGCGTCCCTGGGCCGCAGTACCTTGGTCCTGTGGACTGTTTCCACCCCTGCTAGGTTCGTAACTCCACCATAGATAATAGTCCCCAGCAGCCAAATAGCGCCTGGTAGGGACAGCCACACCCACACTAGCCAGTGCTTCAGTGGTCGTCCTGCTAGTGCGAGTGCATGCAAAGCCACCGTAGTCAGTGCACTCAATATAGTCACCACGCCAATAAAGACCATAAAGCCGCCCGCACTCTGAAACCCACTGACATACGTACAGAACTCCGGACAATAGTCATCCACCCCCGTATCCTGGTCACACCAGTCACTCCTTACATCCGCTATAGTCGTATCGGCATACACCTCTTGCACACTGGGGTAGAAGCTGTGAGCGTACACCAGTCCGAAATCCCAAAAGCAGTACTTGAACCACTCGTGCAGAGCTAAACTGGTGATGGTCAGTGCGGTCAGTATGACTTGCACACTGATGTAGACAATGAGGTGCACGCGGGAAGGACCAGTTCCGGGCAACAGCATTTCCTATAATTAGTGAGTTCTGCTAACAGGCAGGAAAGCGATAAGGACTGTAATGTCGTCGACAGTCTCCCCTTCGTTGTGGATCCAGCGAGACCAGGCCAGTTTGGCGAGTTGTTCGGCTGCTTGGCGGACTTTGGACTTGCCGTAGTTTGCGACTAGGGCTATTGCTTCTTCGTTAGATATGAACTCCCAGACTCCATCACTGCACACAATCACGAACTCATCCAACTCCGTCGTAGGGAAGGACTTCACTTCCGGCATCCACGTGACCCCAATTTCCTGCGCCATCGTATCTCCAATTGCCCTGCTCATCGACAGTCCCGGGTACTCCTTGCCTTTAAAAAACACCCGGAAAGGGATGTCGAAAGGCAGTTTCTTCACTTCTCCGCCACTTCGCTCCACTCTTTCCCGCTCACCTGGGTTCGTAGGCTTGTGGTCAGGAGCCAAAATCACCACTTTCCGCGCTTCGCCTTCTTTGCGGGACAAAATTGCACGCGAATCGCCTACGAATCCCACGAGGATTTCCTCCGGCCTGATAATGAGAACGCTGGCAGTGGAGCCGGAAATGACGCAGTCGAAGCGAGTGTCTGGGTGCTCACAGTGCATTATCAGCGACTCGTGTGCCTTTTTAAAGCTTTCAGTCATTGCAGCAGCTGCATCAGTGTCCAGCAGTTCATGCTTGTTGATGAGTCTGGGCAGCAGTGCATGAATGTGGTCAGACACATGGTGTCCGTAAGGTCCATGTCCATCAAACACGCCCAAAATCACATTTCTCCCATCAATCAGCAGACAAAAGTCGTCTTGATTCGGACTTTCCGGCTTTAATCCCTTCTTGCAGGACACTGCAAGGCCGTAGTCGTCTAAAAAGCGGTCTGGGATGCTGTCGCCGGTAATATGCCGCTGCTTGTCTTCGAAGTTCTGCTGTTGGTGGTTGGAAAGCGTGCCTTCGATCATTACTTTGTGGTTGATCAGCAGGACTGTGCCTTGTTCTTCCTTAGACGCATCTCCTGCAGCGTGAGCGTCCCCAGTAGACTGTTTCCTCTGAAACTTCCCTGAGCCTCTGCGGTTGTACAGCTGCATAAACTGCTCCTGCGAGACTGGCCCTGAACCCTGGTTGGGCATTTCCACCTGCAGCACAGAGAGTCGCTGTCTCGACCGTCCTTTGGGTGGCTCATCGCCCTGCATTGGGGTCGACGTAGTAACGCGTGTGGGCTTCGGACGATTCAGACAAGCGCCCATTGACTATACACCACCACCATATGCCTAAGGAGAGATGGCCAGTAGCTCCGCAGGCGAACTCAGTCTCCACCTCCGCTGTTTCCTGACCTTCACAGGCAGCGTCCTGCCAGGAGCGAAGTAGGCGCCAGGTCCCGGGAACTCCGCCACTGCCTTATTAACGCTTTCTGTGCGCTTTCCGTACCCGAAGCCGATTTCCTTGAAGCGAGTGCGGTAGGTGAGGGAGGTGTTGGGTCTGTAGGAGTCTGGAGGCGGACTGGAACTGTTTAAGTTGTGAGTGACTCGATGTCGAATGGAGAACTTGGGTGCATGCGAGCCAATTGGCGTGCTTATGTCATAGCTGCCCGGCCCAGGGCTTTCCCTGTGTCCGTTCTCACTATTCCTTCCTCCGAAGGAGTAGCCGCTGGTGCCGTTGTGAGGCATTGTGAGGTTGTATACAGTGGGCGGAGGGGCGTCTTTGCCTGTAGGGTTGGTGGGAGTCCAGCGACTTCCGTAGCCGAAAGAGGTGCTGCGGGGGTTGAGGCCGGAGGGCAGGACGCCCACTATGTCTGCTGTGTCGCCGGTTTGCCTGCGGAATCGGCGCTCGCGGCCGAAGGAAAAGGCGACTTTGCCGGTTCTCAGTGTCATTACGGACTGGCCCCATATCTCCCCTGCATCGGCCAGTACAGGCGACGTCTTCTTGGTCCTCCTCGGCTTCACACTATCAGACCTCCTGTGTGCAACGGCCCTCATTGCCATATTAGCGAGCGGCATTCCGCCCCTCCATGGAATAAATATGCGGGAGGACGTCCGAGCCTTGCTACGAGCCACAGTCCTACACCTAGTAGTTTCCGCCCTATTCCCGTGCATTCTTAGCATACGCATCAAGCGGAAAAGAAGCCTATCCACTGCAGAAGAGTCCTCTGACCGTCCCAGCAAAAAGCGAGTGTTCAGGACCACTGCAGTCCACAGGAAGGGGGAAACCAGGCTGTACGAGGAGAGGGAAGGACAGGAAATGGCACTGCAGCGGGAGGAGACTCCAGAGAAGCTGGCGAAGGTGAGGAGGAACTATGCATTGGTGCTGCAAACACAGGAGTCGCTGAGGCAGAAGCTGCTTTCCTTCGAGGATGTTAGACTCAAGTAAGCACTAGGTGTCTGTGCTGCATGATAGAAAGTCGCTCAGTCCTTTACTGTATCTTGCTATTTTAAGTGCGAAATATCAGCGTCTTGCGCTTTTATGATGTTTGGAAGTGGAAACTAATGCTGATGTCTGGTCTGATTAGGGCTCTACCCTGGTAGTTGGCTGTATATATGATCGAATTGCGATTATTTACAGATTGAGACTTGAAGCGAATCGCCAAATTTGCACAGATTGGTGGCTTGTTTTAGCGTGATATGCATTTGAAGGGATATCGCATTCTTAGTAGTAAATTCGCATAACTGCCTCTCCCTTTATCTGTAAATGTCTACTGCTGTCTAGGTCACTCCATGCTAGTCTTTCCCTAACACCCTCATCCCAATCCACCAAAATTCAGCCATTTTCCTCCAATTCCGTTACAATGCGAAATCCCCGCTATAGACTTTTAAGTCCAAGCTACGCAGACTGCCCTTCCGACCCCGCCCTCTGTCTCGTCTCCTCCCAACTATCATGCGTCTCCACACTCGCCATGCTCTCGTCCAGCAGTCCCCCCAGCTCCAGCGCAGTCTTGCCGTCCTTGTTGCGGAGGTAGGCGTCTGCGTGGTGGCGGAGCAGCAGCTGCGCAGTCTCCAGACTAGCGGACTTCACAGCGAAGTGGAGGGGCGACCACAGGTCTTCGTCACTGCTGTTGGAGTTGGCGCCTGCGTCTAATAGAGTCTGCATAGCGTCTAAATGCGCACTTTGGGTGGCTAGCAGTAGGGGCGTTTGGAGGTGGTCGGAGCGGGCTTCCAGGTCGACAGGCTGTCCACAGGCTAAAAGGACCTGTAGGACGGCGGAGTGGCCGAGGTGGGCGGCGTGGTGCAATGCCGTCCACCCGAATTCAAACCTGCAGCAGACCTGCGGCACGTCTTCTGCCGAGCTTTGTGCGAGCAGCTGCTTGACGCGGTCCACATCTGCGCTCTGCACAGCGGCTAGGAAGCCTGCGTTCACCTCTCTACGGTGGGCACTGGGTGGACCTTACCTGTACTTCTCAGTGGCGGAAACGTCCCTAGCCGTCAGCAAGGCTAAGGCTTGCGGGAAGTCGGGAGCGTTTTCCTGCGTCAGGTCGAGCGCCAGACCGGTATTCAGACACTTCACATAGACGCCTTCTGACCCAGGCACTGTGAGGAGTGGGTGCTGAGGCTGGGGCCGGACTGCACGGATGCGCTGGGCGAGTTGCCGCTTGCGAGCGGCTTGCTTGGCTGCGATAAGGACCTTGACTCGTGTCTTGATCCCGATAAGAGTTGCTCGTTCCACTGGTAAAAGATTATAATGGTGTTGAATAGACCTGATCCCATACTTCCAGTGCCTGCTGTACAGAGGCCTATTAGTCGCTAACGGAGGCTCTGCGTGGGTCTCTCAACTTGACAGCGGAAGCCGGGATGCTGACCACTTCGGGCATGTGCGGAGTGTCCTTGGCGTCCATGTTGGGCGCTTGGCATCGGTCTGGGGGCTGCACGATGTGCACTACGGAGTCTCGGAGTTCCACGACTACGCAGGATATGTCGTCAATCACTACGTCTTCTTCCTCGACGATGGAAAGCCACCTCATGCGCGCTTCTTCGCAAAGGAGCTGAGCGATTGGGGCGTTGCTCGGGCGAGTGCGCTCGCCTTTCGGCCCTTCTGAAAAGGTGCCTTTGAGACAAGCGTGGCGGTAGGCTTCCACATAGTCCACCACTTCTGAGTTTTCCATGACATCCCACACTCCGTCCGAAGCCACCACGATAAAAGCATCCTCCTCTTGCAGTTTGTGCATACACAAATGCGGGGTACTGATGACTCCGATTTCCGTCCCCACACTGTCCCCAATAGACCTGGACATCGCCAAACCCGGGTGATTCGTGTCCTTTTTCCATACTCTCCAAGGCCCTATGTTATGTCCGTTTTCGTCCATCAGGCGTTTCACTACTCCTCCACTGTTGGAAATTCGGTCCAACTCCACAGGGTCTTCCGGCTTTTGGTCCTTTGTGAGCTGCACAGCCTGCAAAGGATGGTCCACTTGCACAGACCTTCTGCGCATCACTTCCTGCAGAAGCAGTTTGTCCTCTCCTCTAGGCGGCTGCTCTGCATATACAATGGTAGGCGGCTTTGAAGTGCCTAACACTGCTCGGGAGTCTCCGACTCCTGCACAGTAAAGTACTCCGGAGTTGATTAATAAGGCGACTTCGGTGGCGCCGGAGAAACTTGCGTCGATGCCTTGAGCGCCGCCCCGCAATTTGTCATCACAAGCAGAGGTCAGGTCGAGTAGAAAGCGGTGCGGGTTGGCTGCGGCCAGCATTTTATTTGCTGAAAAGAAGCGATTAACCTCCGATTTGCAAAAGTGCACTACCATTTGCCCTTCCTTCCCATGTCCATCGAACAAAGCGACCAACATCGTCCCCGAGTCCGCAGTAGCCAAGTTCATATCCTGACACGACTTCGCAATTTGGCCTCTAGGGTCGAACCCTGGCAAAATGCAGGCTGATTACGGCTTACTCGACACTGTATATTTGACTGGTCCCGAAGTGTATTCTCGGGAAGTGCTGACTACAGCGGTAGGGAAAGTAAAGGCGACTTTGTCTTTCTGCAGGACTTTTAGATTGGCGTCTTTGATCTTGATCAGGACCACTTCGGTGAGTGGGTATTCCAACTCTAGGGAGCAGGTACCTTCGGGCACAGGCAGACCAACCTGCCGAGGCACTAATTTCACACTTGCGCAGTTCCCCATTATTACCTAGTGCACAGAGTGAGTGAAACGATGTCGGAGTTCATATATTCGCTCTATTCCCACAAGGAAAATGATTGCCCGTGGGGAAGTCACAGGCTTTTTAAGGTGGAAAAAACCCGCTTCAGCCCTCAAATCCTTCCTCTGGCACGTATCTCTGATGTGAGATGTTTCCCATTTCACTCGAAACAGGTCTTTACTCGTGAACGTTTAGTACTCTTTGATAAGGTGAGTTATACGGTCTTTTAAGAAAGCTACATGACAGAAATAAAGGGAAAATGCGCTTTTCCCTGCTTTCAAAAGGCAAATCCAGTGCAAATCGCCCCAAAGACTCTCTGCGGGCACTCCGCAAGTAACTAGGTGAATAAACCATGGCCGGCTTCGAAGAATTCGAGCGCAACGAAGGGCACTTCCTGACCCAAGTGGACCTGAAGACCCGCAACAGCAGTCTCCACGCCCCTGTTTTAACCCAGCTGCTCAGTCCAGTCTCAGCCGCCAGGTCAGTGGGTGAACTGCACAAACGGATTTTAGCCTCAGTGGAGAGTCTAAACCGCTTGAAGCTGTATCAGCGCCTGGCGGTCAAGGTGCTCCCGGGCAGCAGAGTGGACACTGCGCTGATTGAGTATGACTTCCAGTGCTTGAAGTGGTGGGCGTTGGGGCTGCGCATGGGTGGGAGTAGGGAAGGGGGCTGTGTGCTGCCTTCGGTGTTACTGCGGAATATTAGAGGAGGGGCGGAGCAGACCAGTGCAACTCTCGAATTCAAGCCGAATACCATGACTTGGGGACTGCGGCTGGACCATGTCAGTCCTGCGATCCTGCCGACCAGCTGGGCGCTGGCGCTCAATTGCCACATCAAACAGAAGCAACTAGACCTCAATTTGCACGTGCTAGAGAAGGGAGAAGCAGTGACGTTCACCTCTCATGACGGCAGCAATGCTGTTATAGTGGGTCGAGAAGTGCGCACTAACCGTCCTTACATCGACCGAGCCTCCATGCAACTCCTCCAAAGCGCAATTCTAACTTCTGAAAAGTACTACATTGCGCATGAGTGGCGGACTAGTTCCCTGGACGAAGGAGAGACACAGGGACATTACCTGCGCATTAGGAATGAATTGGCAGTCGGCAGTTCCACCCAAGCACATACCCTGGACCTGACCTGCACCCAGTTCTTCCAGGTGCTTGACAACAGTCTCATACTTGAACTGACTGGCTGGTGGCGGTGGATGCCGGGCTGGACTTTCACCAAAGTCCACTACAACGACCGGCTGAGAGCCACCTATATCAAGGGCTTCCGGTCCATTGGCGAGCGCAATCCGCCTGCGGATGGAAGCCTGGAAGCGCACTTTAACGCCCCTGGAGACAGTCTCGGCAGCACCAATGTTATCACTGCCGAAGCAAAGCTGCACTTTCGAAAGACTCTTTTGCTGCATCGCTTGGGCCTGTCTCCGTTCCTATATGGAAACATCGTGGGTGCTGGGCTGGATGTAGGCAGGGCGAAGCAGGGCATCAGATGGTCTGCGGGCATGGGAGTGGACTGGAAGACGAGGTTTGGGAGAGTGGAATTGACCTATGCAGCGAAGGTCTTCACGAGACAAGGGGATTTGCCGGCGGAGTTTCAGGTCCTTTACTACGGGTAAACTTAGTAGGGAGTAGCTCGGGGAGTCGTGTGTATTTCACGTCCATACCTATAGAGACATTAAAACCGTCAACGCTCACACCTGGCTGTTTAGCTTGCAAGTCCCTTAGACTCCACCAAGAGAGGGAGCATTACAGTAATTACTACGGAGTGGCGAGGAGGGGTCAGAACGAGGGCATTTCAGGTTATAAATGTCGTTTTCTGACCTTGAGGATGACCAGTTTGGAGACGTGGACGAAGCCGAGCCTGGCACCGAGCAACACCCAGCAGGCTTTCCCACTTCCCCAAAAAGCAGCTCTTCCAGAGCTATCCCCCGGCCAGTCGAGCCGATTGACGATGACTTCATCGATTTGGACGACTCTCCAGTGCCGACAACAGATGTGACCGGCCACTTCGGCCCGCCTTCCGAGCCTCATTCCGACCTAGTCGAGAAGCTATACATGAAGAAACAACTGCGAGATAACGAAGTTGCGTTTAGAAGGAAGGAAGTTGAATTCTTGGAACTGCAGGATTGCACGTTCCAGCCCAACATCCACCTGCATCAGCCGGAGGGGAACACAGGCAAGTTTCTCCGTTCGCAGGAGATTTACGAACAGAGGAGACAAGTGCGTTTGGAAAAGCTGGCGAAGGCGAAACAACAAGAGGTGAAAACAGCGGAAAAAGCCGCCCGCACTGCCAGACCCCAACTTAGTCCCGGCACTCGCGCTATCATCACTGCCGTTCAAGACTCTCGACCCTTGCTAGACCGGCTTATGAGTCCTGGGAAGACTCGGGAACTCGTCCCAGAACTGTCCTTTTCCTACCATCCCTTGGTAAGTCCGAAAGCGCAGCGACTCCACAGGGACTCAAACAGAGTATATGAAGCGCTGTATGCCGACAGGTCCAAGACCCAGACGCAGACTCCCGCCCCCAAGCCGCCCACATACGTCAGTGCTAAGAGTGAAGTTTTGCTTGCGAACCAGCTCCGCAGGGACTTCCGGCAAGTCTGCAGGACAGAAGCCGTGGACTTCGAAGGGTTCAAGGGAGTGCTGTACGGACTCGGCCTGGCGAATGAACTGGACAGTGCACTGATAAAGCAGTGTTGGGAGTTACTTGCGCAGGAAAGCGTCTCTGCAAATCAACTGGAAACCACCCTCGTGCAAGTGCTTGTCCACAGTGCCCGGCTCAGTCCCGAAGACCCGAAATCAGCTCTACACGCCTTATTTGCGAAGATGCATAAAGCTCGCCTGACCTCCCCGAGTCGTAACTTCGACCCTAGCGACTCACAATCACATGTGCCGCGTATAGACCCTGCGAGCAGATCGATGGTGCACAGGACCGGCTTCATAAACGCACAAAGGAAGTATGAGGAACAGGTGAAGTCGAAAAGGGAGGGCAAAGCTGTGGCCGCGGAAAAGGCAATAAAGGACCAATGCTCCTTTTCTCCCAAGGTCAACACTAAATCCCGGAGTGCACAGAAACAACGGCAAATCGACCTGGATTCAGAAGTCCCCAGGTACGAGGCTCTGTACCAGCAGGGAGTGCAGATGAGAGAAGAGCGGAGACTACTGCCCGCGCCTGACCGAGAGTATGAGAAAAACAAGGCGGAGTTGACCTTTACACCCAAGCGGTTTGCGAGTTCGAGTCCGAGAAGGACGGATGTGCAGCCGAGGAACTACGATGAAGCGGTGGAGCGACTGAAAAAGGCATTCGCGCAGCATGAAGAATTGGTGCGACGCCTAGCGCTTCATTCTTAGCTGCCATATTCTCTTAGAGACTGCTAGTCGCCTTCACATCTCCGCAAGTGCTGTGCAAGTTGGCACTTCTGCTTGCACGACCACCCGCACTTCAGACACACCTGCTTCTGCCCTTCATGCAGCTGCACATGTTCCTTCAAAGTCTGCTTGGCTGTAAACGTGCTGCTGCAAATGGAACACTGGTGAGGCCGCTGCTCCAGGTGCACGATTTCGATATGTCTCTTCAGGTTGAACCGCGACTTGTAGGTCTTGTCGCAAGCTGTGCAGCAGTAAAGCCTTCTCGTAACCATTCTGGTATTAATATAGACCCAGCATTCCTATAATGGTCTGTACTCTCAACGACCTAAAGAAGCGGGCCGAGGAAGCAAAGCGCAAGCAGACCGATTCCTTCGTGGGCGGACAAAGCAGTGGGCTGGCAGTGCAGGGACCTGGAGCTTTGGGGCGCTTTCTACAGGCACAGAAGAAGCCAGCCCCGGGTCCAGCAGCTCCAGAGCAAGTCCGTATCGAAGTAGTGCTTTACGCCAATGGATTTACGGTCGACGGAGGTCCTCTCAGAGATTATCAGTCGCCGGAAAACCGAATGTTCATCGCGGAAATGAATCAAAACCGAGTCCCAGCTGAGCTGATCCCAATGCTGAAAGGTAGACCCCCGGGAATCAACCTTGTGGACAATAAGACTGAAACGTATGAAGTCGAAGTCCCTAGGGAGCGCTTTCAAGCCTTCACGGGCTCTGGACACCTCCTCGGTGCTCCCACATCCCCCGCTTCTACTGTGAATTCAGAGTGTCCGGGGCCTTACGTCAACCCCGCCTACCCTAAAGTCACAGTCAAAGTGCGATTTCATAACGGCCAGATGCGGGAAATCGAAGTAAATGCGACTACTCGAGTCAGCGTGGTGAGAGACTTTGTAGCGACAGCTGCTCCTGTGCAGGGCGAGTTCGAGCTGATGGCCGGATTCCCCCTGGCTCCTGTGCGCAGCCTCAAACTCACTGTGCAAGAAGCGGGAATCGCCAACTCCACAGTCACTCAAAGACTAATTCAGTAGTCAGCGCACCCTGCATTAGCGCTTTCTAGCCTTTCCTAACTCACATTGGAGAAGTTGCACTGGACATGATGCAACTAATACAATGGACCCAGAGGCCACTAGCAGCTTTGCCAGGCCTCCACTCGACTGCCTAGCCCCAGAGCCTGAAGCCCCAGTCCGCACCAAATGGTTTTCCCGGCTTTGCTGTTGTTTTTATGCTGGGAATCTGTACTCTCAGGTAGTTGTCCCTCAGACCTGTCTCCTGCCTCCCCAAACCGCTATGAACTATGGGAAGAAAACCCTGGTTTTGGACCTGGATGAGACTTTGGTGCATTGTTCTTTGCATGGATTGGCTGACCCGGATCTGGTCTTTTCCCTGGAAATACTAGACAAATTGTATAGCGTTTTCGTCAATTTGCGTCCGGGAGTGGGTGAGTTTCTGGAGCAAATGAGTACTAATTACGAGATTGTGGTCTTTACGGCATCGATGAGGAATTATGCGGATAAAGTGTTGGATTTGATAGATCCGCAAGGATTCGTTAGTTTCCGGCTTTACCGCGATCACTGCAATCAGCGCCTAGAAGGCATGGTGAAGGACTTGGCTTTGCTCGGAAGAGACCTCGCAAAAGTGGTGATGATTGACAATTCACAGGTATCGTTCATGCTGCAGCCTGATAATGGAATCCACATCTGCAATTTCTATGAAGGACTGGATGATGAGTTGGAGCAGCTGTACCCGCTGCTGCAGGAACTGATAGATGCGGAGGACGTGCGGCCTGTGCTCCGCAACCAGCACAAGACCATGTCGTCCAAGGTCACTGTGGACTTGGGGGAAGTGCGCAGTGACTTAAACTCGCCCAGACTACCGCAGATGTGTGATTAGTCAATGATTAACGCGCTAATGTGTACTTAATAGAACTGCAAAATCAGACTAACAGAGACTTGGGTTTGCTGCAACTCGGCATTTGCCAATTCCAAATCCATACAGATTTCAATTAATTAATTGTGGTGTTGGCGATAGTTGCGCCAAAATCTGAAAACACCATTCATCGATAAACATCAAACTCACACATGAAGTACAAAAGACACCGAAGCCCTACCTCAAATCCATTACTAGGGAATGCGTAGGATGTACAGTGATGTAATGCTAATAATGGGCTGTAGCAGCACTTCGATATGTGAGCGGAATACCCCCAGTCCCGACAGGCCAGCCGGAGGCTTATCAGTGACCACGCCCCATGGAGTGGCCATTCCAATCCGCTTTTTCAACCAAAGACGCCCTTTCACAGTAGTGATGAGCGGTGCGGCCGCAAAGGCTCTAGGAGTGGATTTACAGTGTCTGGCTTCAGTCCTAAGCACCGAACTAGACTGCAACTTGATTGCTTACTGGACGGAAAGTCCCCGCCGAGGCTCCCTAATGGACCTGGAAAGTGTGGTCTGGTTCGCTTATTCCTGCACACATCACACTGTATTGGATGTAGTGTTGTTCGCTTGTGAGGAAGAAGCGAGCGATTCACTGCGTTTCTGCAGTAAGTTCCAGCAGACTGCGGCGCTGGTGCTGTTTCTCACTCGCTGTGGAACTTCAGGCATTTCTCAGCTTCTGGAGCCTATGGACGGCTTGGATCTTTCTCACTGTCCAATGCTACTTTTCCACTCGCTGGCAGATCAGACTGTAGGCAACACTCCCTTCTTTACGAGTGCAGCCACTCGAGCGGTGAGGCAAGTCGCCAGAGAGTCGAATTCGCACGTGCGGGAAGTGGTCTGCGGCATGGCGGCTTTCCTATGCAGCATCAAAGCGCGAGATTAATGCTACTAGGTAACAGTGCTATCCTGCCAATTCAGTAGTAATAAGGCGACTTGACTATTGCCTCGGAGACAGAGTTCGCTTAGTCTGCACCAGCTCACACTCCATTGTAGCATGATGCTACATGCAATCAACCCACTTTCACGCAGGCAACACCCCATTCTCCCTGTCTACTGCACCTAACCACCATAGCGCAAACCCTGAATCAGCCGTCCGCACCAATTCGCTCCAATACATCGCCTCAGTGAAAAGCCAAGTCCTTACTGAGGTATAGAGACCTTGTGGCAAGCACAAACCTGTTGTCCTAAAGAGAACTGCTTCCTGCAGCATGTGTCAAAACTGTGATCACTGCCTGTGCAGGACACTTGAAGTCTACTTTAAAGCGTTAGCTAGTGAAGCGCCAAAAAGCCGATAACTCCGACTGCCAAAGCCACCGCGCCATTATATGCGTCGTAGAGGTCATTGAGCGTCTGTATTTCCAGGAAGATGCTCATGCAGGAAACGGTGCTCTGAGTGATCTTGTAGAACAGGTAGTAGTAGGACCAGTAAGCAGCAGTGTCTTGGTCGGTGATGACGTTGCTCGTGCCGCAGTCGCTCCAGTAGGCAGCGTAGACCGCGTCGTTACTCTGGTGGACATCACACATGCCGGTGCCGTCAGCCTTGAAGTTGCAGTCGCAGTTTTTGTAGGTGAGGTCAGCGTACTGGCAGTCAGTGTCGGATGAGCAGGCAATCACAGTCTGGCCACTCTTGAAGTTTTGTTGGCCAGCTTGGTGCCGCAGCTCATGGAGGTCCAGATGCCGGAGGTTGTGGTGGTGGTGGATTCAGCGAGGCAGGAGAAGGTGCTGCCAGAACTTCCGATCCCGCTCAGCAGTTGCGCCCATGCGCTGGTAGCGAGGGCAGAACAATAGTATCGGACTGACAGCCATTGGAGTTCAGCTTGAAGGCCTGGCCACTGACGAAGCTCGCGCCCACGTTACTAGCGAGATCCGAATCGCACGTGTAAGTAGGGCAAAACGAGGCGCTGCTACAGAGGACAATCAGACCTACTAGACACAGGACGGTTTTCATCACCATTAAATTATTAGGCTCTAGACTGTAGTAACCGTTGAGACTATTTCCTTCAACTTCACTAAGGCCGCAGTTACTGGGACCCTGCTGCTTCCTCCCTAGCAGGCAGAGACACAACCTATACAGAGTCCTCCCGGCAGCTCTTTTCGACTGTAGCGATGCTTTGCATGTAGGAGTTGTCTACACCTAAGTTCCCGCTGGAGATTACTTCGTGAACAGCTTAAAGGGCAGAAAGCGCGATTTTGCTGGCTTTGAAGGCACCTAAAGCGGAAATACACGTCAAGTCACCCCTCAGACACATATTTTGAGCATTCGAAAGCAGATGCGGTCAAATACAGCCCTGTTAGGGCCTAAACATTTTGTGTGTGCTTATTTTCCTGCGATTTCTCGCTATCCGCCGCGTCTCCGCAGTGATTTTCAAACGTTTATACTTACGCGCAGCGCCCATCGCCACTAGTTGCGCTTAAAAGACAAATTTAGCCGCGGTTGGACGTCTTTTTGAAGGAAATGCAGAGGCTTGGAGGAGTATATGGACAGAGTTTAGGCCCTCGTGACACTGCAAACAGACTGGAAAAGGAAAATTGGTTAATTCTAGGGAGGGACTGCGGCTAGTTAGGGACTTTGGACACTTTCACCTCGCTAAGACATGTGTATCAGAGGCAGTGCGAGCTGAGCAGCTTCTAGCGATGGGAATCCCCGACTTGTTTCCCACTTTCCCAGTAACTGATCGCTGTTCCGAGCAGTTTCCTACAATTCCCTGATACTTGCAGAAGCTTGATGCAGGTTTCTACTGAATTGCGACGTTCAAGTAGTTTACATTTGATGTTTCGGAGAGGGCTGAGCTGCAGTTTCGTAGGCAACTCGGCTCTGCAAGCGCTTGTCTTCGCTGGAAATAGGAGGTGCGCATGCTGCGATTCATCTGCTTCCATCGCTGAGCCCATTTCAAGGCAGAGAAACTTACAAGGAGCGACTTGGCAACACTAAGGCTCCTGTCAGAGCAGGACTGAGTCTTATTTGTGAGAAACTCCAAGGCGCAATACTGCAGATTCAAGTGAAAGACCTGCACTGCTCGGCAGAAGGCTTTTCCCTCAGCAACTCCTCACTCTGGCCAACCCCGCTATCACTCAGCCAAGGCGTGCTGGCTCTGAGCCATCACATCATTGCCTCGATTGGCACATCAAAGGCATTTGTGAGCCTTTCCAAGGCCAGCGCTCAACTCACAGACACCCGTCATTCCGTCTATGCAACCGGAAAAGAGCTTTCCTCGACTATACCAGTCCGGCTCACAGCAGCAAAAGTTCGCTTTTCGCCTATCTGCACTGCTTAGACGTCTTAGCCTATAAGCCCAGAATTCTAATATATCCATGTGTTGTATCTACTATTTCTGCAGCTTTTGTTACCCGATCAAAAATGTAATCTTCAATTTTCTCCGCCACAGTTCTTTCTTCTGGGCCGGAGTAATAGGCTTCACTTCCATTTCCCGCAAAATGCAACACCTGGTGAAGTAATAATAGTGCAGAGCTGACTCTGTTTCCTTGGTTTCTTGGCACAGGGTTGTGCATGCGCTCATTCCCAACAAGAAACTGAGACGTCTTCCTCCGCCCTCCAAAACTATGTGAAGACTTCTTTAATGCGAAAACTGCAAACTTGGGTATAGACTTCAGCCTTCCGATACCAGCTGTATTAGTCTACTTGAGCTATCTGTACTCAATATTAAAATACATTACATGCATACATATGATGGAAAACTTCTGCTTGTAAACAACGTTCCGATACGCCTTAAACTAATTAAAAATGCAACAGTGTGCCTGGATGCATCCATTTATTGAGTTGCGGTAGAGCATCTAGTCTGGTTTGCAGTTGGTCGAACTAGCCAGGAA